>Ga0315295_10003605_pt1 | contig 13143 bp, 14 predicted proteins | sample YL17G14_0_MG_FD_204453 | JGI IMG/M metagenome (GOLD analysis project Ga0315295, IMG submission 204453) | Sediment microbial communities from Yellowstone Lake, YNP, Wyoming, USA - YL17G14_0 | ecosystem: Environmental > Aquatic > Freshwater > Lake > Sediment | place: USA: Wyoming | collected... | reverse complement strand
TTTGAGGTCTTTCTGAACTATAGCGCTGAATGCCCCGTAAACTACACTTATTGTTGTCAGAATGATGAATATCCAGGAGAATTCATGGGCAGCCTCAGGCATGAGAAAAATTGCAACTCTGAAGCACCCATAACCCCCAAGTTTCATAAGTACTCCCGCATGCAGCATTGAAACGGCAGTCGGAGCTGAAGAATGACCATCGGGCGACCAGGTATGGAAAGGAAACAAGGCACCCAGCACTCCGAAACCTACAAATGTCAGCGGGAAAAATATGTACTGAGCCCGCATCGGGATCCTGATTTTGGAGATTTCAAGAATATTAAACGACAACTGGCCACCGTCAGTAGCCGAATTAAAATGAATCCCCAGGATCCCAACAAGAAGCAGGGCGGAAGCGCCCATAAGCATAAGCGTGAGCTTCATAGCGGAATACTCCTTGGGACCACTTCCCCAGATTCCTATCAGAAGATACATCGGTATGACTGCAAGCTCATAAAAAAGAAACATGGTGAACAGGTCGATTGAAATAAAAAAACCGAAAACACCTGTAGCAAGAAGAATCAGCGACACAAAGAATTCCTTAGTAAGATACTCCATTTCCCAGGAGGCAAAGATCCCCGCAAACACCACAATAGATGTCAGCCCGATCATTGCTACTGAAATACCATCCACACCAACTGCATAATGAATATTGAGGCTTTTAAACCAGACAACATCCTTTATGAACAGCATTTCAGCCGAATTTCCTGCATGACGGGCTGAAACATAAAGGAAAATTAAAACTGCCGACATAAGCAGCTGAATTCCCATGCCAATGCTGGCGACAACTTTAACCTGCCGTATATCCTTTACCAGGATTATTCCTGTTATTGTCAGGACAGGTATTATGATAAATAATGATAGTATATTCATAGTTTACGACTCGTTCTTTCCTGTTAATGCCACAGATAGATAAAAATTATCGTTAGTAATATTGCCCCTGAAATAAAGAAGTAGGCATATTTCTGCAGCTGGCCCGACTGGAAGCCCCTGATCCTGAATGAGACCACCTGGGTGACTGTTGCAATTGCATTCATAGTGCCATCCACAATGTGCCTGTCGAACCATGCAACCGGCTCGGAAATATATCTGAAGATTATCTTTTTTGTAATGAAAAGCCAGATCTCATCAATATAGAATTTATTATAAGCCCATTTATATGTGTATTTAAATGTTGCTGCCAGTTTGTCAGGTAATAAACTCTTTTCCCCGTATAGGATAAAGGCAATTCCTATACCCAGTAGCCCTATCAGAACTGAAGGTACGGCAATGCTCCATTCAATCTCAGCCACAAATGCCTTACTATCGGATGTGACAAGCTTATTAAAAGGAATAAATCCTGAGACTGCTGCCCCGATCGCAAGCACAATCAGCGGTATGGTCATTGTTGCGGGAGCTTCATGAGGAGTGTGGTCATAACGGGTTTCTTCCCCCCAGAAAATATTGAAATAGAGCCGGAACATGTAGAAAGCGGTAATTCCGGCAACAGCGTACTCAACCGCGAACAGGAGCTTGTTCTGGTTGAAAGCAGCTGCCAGTATCTCATCCTTGCTGAAGAATCCAGAGAATGGTGGTATACCTGCAATTGTCAGACATGCAATAAGAAATGTTATATGAGTGATTGGCAGATATTTGCGTAATCCACCCATATCGTTCATGAAATTGCTGTGAACGGCATGAATTATTGCACCTGCACCAAGGAAAAGCAATGCTTTGAACATTGCATGGGTGAAAAGATGGAACATTGATGCCATGTATCCTAATCCTTCATGTCCCCCATAACCCGAAACTCCAAGTGCAAGCATCATATAGCCTATCTGCGAAATTGTTGAATAGGCCAGAACACGTTTTATATCAGTCTGGGTACAGGCGATCACCGCAGCAAAAAGAGAGGAAAATGCGCCAACATATGCAACTACATCAAGAGCAGCCGGGGCTGATAACGCATAAATCGGAAACATTCTTGCGACCAGGTAAACACCTGCCACCACCATTGTGGCAGCATGGATAAGAGCCGAAACAGGTGTGGGACCTTCCATAGCATCGGGAAGCCATATGTGGAACGGAAACATTGCCGATTTACCTACTCCACCCATGTACACAAATATCATCGACCATGTCATTACCGAAAGTCCCATGAAACTGATACCGTTGCCCTGAGCTATTGCGGGTCCGGCAGGGTCTGTCAGCGTTAAGAAATCAAATGTCTTTGTGTTAAATGAAAGTATTAGAATGCCTGTCAGAAATCCAAGATCGGCAAATCTGGTTACTATAAATGCCTTTTTTGAAGCTCTTACGGCTGACGGTTTCTCATAATAGAATCCAATAAGGAGATAGGATGAAATACCAACAAGTTCCCAGAAGATATACATCTCGAAGATGTTCGTGGCAAGAACAAGTCCAAGCATTGAAAAAGAGAATAGAGAAAGGAAAGCATAGTATCGCTCAAAACCTTTTTCTCCTTTCATATAACCAAGACTGTAAATATGAACCATAAAGGATACAGTGGTTATAACTATGAGCATCATTACTGATATGGGATCAAGGAGAACACCTACATCAATATGCAGTTTATCGGTTAATTGCAGCCAGGTCGCATTAAATGGAATAATCTTCTGAAAAGTACCGCCGATCCTTTCACTCTGAAAGAAATATAAATAAGCCGTAATATAAGAGAGTGCTGTAATAACAGCCAGTCCTGCAGTGCCAAGCAATCCTGATAGCTTTGGTTTAAGTTTATGGCCTGCCAGACCGAGCAGGATAAACATAAGGAAAGGAATGATAAGTATCCAGACTGTATAAGTAAAGTTGACCATAAAGCGTGTCTAGGTTGAATTATAAATATCAGTATTTCATTGTATTAACATCTTCAACATTGATAGTTGTAAACCTCCGGTAGATATTGATTATTATAGCAATAGCTACTGCAGCCTCTGAGGCAGCTACAGCAATCACAAAAAGAGAAAAAAAGAATCCTTCAAGTTTATGGGGATAGAGGTACCTGTTGAAGGCTACAAAATTTATATTGACCGAATTAAGTATTAATTCGACTGACATAAGTATTGTTATAAGGTTCTTTCGCGTAAGAAACCCATAAATGCCGACAAAAAACATTATCGCGGCAAGGATAAGAAAATAGATTAAAGGTATTCCGGCATTCATTTTATTCTTGTTTTGTTGTTTGTGACTGGGGATTTTTAGGGCCTGCTTTCTTTGCAATTACAATTGCTGCGACCATCGCTGCCAGAAGCAATATTGAAATCACCTCAAACGGCAGGACATAGCCATCTTTGCCGACAGATAAAAGAGAGTTGCCTACCAGACGCATATTGACCTCCTGGGCGGCTTCAGTTGTAGCTGAAAACTTAAAGTCAAGAATTGTTATTATCGTAACAAATGCACCTGCGATTGAAGCAAGGGCAGAAAACAGCGATTTTTTCCATCCAACAGGTTCAAATTTCTGGTTTATATGACTTGTCAGGAGTATAGAAAAAATTATCAGCACTACAATACCGCCGGCATAGAGAGTAAGCTGCACAGCGGCAAGAAACTGGTAATTCAGCATGAAATAGAGCCCGGCAGTTGATACAAGAACGAAAAGCAGATAAACTGCAGCTCTTAATATCTTACGGCTGGTAACAGTAAGGACAGAAAAGACAATAATTATGACAGAAAATAAAAGAAACATTAATTGATTTGCAGCCATCACTCTACTCCTTTCATTAATAGTGAACCAGGTTTATTTAATACTTTAATGAGTGATGCCCTGTCAAAAACGGCATGTTCAAACTCCTGAGAAAAGGCCAGTGCATTTGAAGGACAGGTCTTAACGCATAATGCACAGAATGTGCACATACCCAGACGGTAAATATGTTTATCGATAGCTCTCTTTTTCTTTCCGTCTTCAGTTAAAATTGTTTTTGATATTATCTCAATAGTACCGTTTGGGCAGTTTATTTCACAAATACCGCAGCCTGTGCATTTATGTTCATTCTTTTCATTATGGGGCATAACAACTTCTCCCTTAAATCTTTCAAACATTACAAGATCTTTCCTGTTGTTGGGGTATTTCTGGGTTACAATTGTCGACGGCCTGAAAAAATAAGACCCTGTAACTTTCATACCTTTTAAAAGTGACCAGACTCCAAGAATGATTTCCTTTATATAGTCTATAATACTTCTCATCAAAATATATTATTTTCAAATTCTTATACTAAAAATGCCAGCCCATAAGGACTATAAAAGCCATCATCAGTACGTTAATAAGATTTATTGGCAACAAATATTTCCACTCAAGTGTAAGAAGCTGGTCAATTCTCAAACGGGGAAAAGTCCATTTAAACCACATCATCAGGAAGATCACAAAAAATGTCTTTACGATGTACCAGATAAACGGAGGTATAAAATCCATAATATGATTAAATCCATCCCAGTGTCCGACATGGAACGGCATCCATCCTCCCAGAAAAACTGTTGCAGCAATCGATGCAACAATGAACATATTCATAAATTCAGCAAGAAAGAAGAAAGCAAATTTAATCCCTGAATATTCTGTATGATACCCTGCTGTAAGCTCTGATTCAGCTTCAGCAAGATCGAATGGTCCCCGGTTAGTTTCTGCAGTGCTTGAGATAAGGAATACTATAAAAGCAATAAAGGCAGGAATATGCCCTTTGAAAATAAACCAGCCTGTACTCTGGGCCTGAACAATTTCGGATAACTGCATTGAGCCGGCCAGAATAACTATCGTTATCAGAGAAAGACCCACTGACAACTCATAACTGACTATTTGCGCTCCGCTTCTCATTGCTCCGATAAGGGAATACTTATTGTTGCTTGACCATCCTGCAAGCAATATACCGATCACGCCCATTGCCGATACGGCTATAACATAAAATACGCCGATATTCAGATCAATTGCATGAAGTCCTTTTGCAAAGGGGATTGCGGCTATTGCCATGAAAGAGGCAATAATGACTATAAAAGGAGCCAGGTTAAACAGGAATTTATCAGCATTCTTTATTGGTACCAGCTCCACAAATAAAAGCTTCAAAAGGTCAGCAATTGTCTGGAATATCCCGAAGGGGCCTACCCTGTTCGGACCAAGTCGATTCTGCATAAACGCACAGACTTTTCTTTCCGCATATACAAGGAACAAACCAATTATTGCATAAAAAATAAGAATCAATACACCGATTATCAGCATTTCAACCACGGTCGTCCAGAAGGGAGACATGGAATTATGAAGGCCCGTGTCAATCCATTGCGTTAAAGAAGTAAAATCATAAATATCAAATGGCATATACTATTTCTTTAATATTTTAACATCCCCTGTCATAGGGAGAATTACAGGATTTACTTTTGTCTTTTTACTTTTGTCTTTTATCTTTCTTTAACCCACCCTTGGCCCCACCAGGGAGGGGAACCAAAGGGTCTGCCTCGTACCCCGAACCAGTTACCCTGAACCATTCTTCTACCTGTCAATATCCGGTATTATCAGATCAAGTGAGCCGCTTATTGCAACCAGATCAGCGATCTTAAAGCCTTGAGTTATCAGATTAAGTACCGACAGGTTAGCAAAATTCGGTGAGCGGAACTTAACCCTGTATGGATTTTTATTTCCGTCACTTATTAAATATACTCCCAATTCACCGCGTGCTGTTTCAACTCTCTGATAATATTCACCCTCAGGAAGCTTTATAACAGGTTTCATCCTGACAGCATACTGCCCTTCAGGAATATTGTCGATTAGCTGATCGATAATATTCATAGACTCTCTCATCTCCTCCATCCTTACCAGATACCTGTGGAAAGTATCGCCATCATCAAAAAGAACTTCATTGAAGTTCACCCTGTCATAAGCACTGTATGGTAAATATTTCCGGACATCGCATGAAAATCCTGAAGCTCTGCCTACGGGACCTGTAACACCGTAGGATATTGCATCTTTCAGCAATAACCTGCCTATTCCTTGTGTACGCTCCCGGAAAATAACATTGCCGGTCAGAAGCTGATCATATTCCGGTAATGTTTTCCTGAAATATTTTAAAAATTCTTTGACACGCTTCTGGAAATTTGGATGAATATCGTACATCAAACCTCCCGGACAATTATAACTGACTAACATGCGGCTGCCACAGGTCTCTTCGAATATATCCATCACCTTTTCCCTGTCGCGCAGCCCGTAAAAGAAACAGGTAAGTCCGCCAAGATCCATCCCGAAGGTTGCCCAGAAAAGCTGGTGCGACTGAATACGGGTTAGCTCTGCCATTATAGTACGAATTACCTTTACCCTGTCTGGGATATCAATTTCAAGAGCTTTCTCCACGTTCAGACAAACAGCTTCATTATTAATATGAGCTGAGAGATAATCCAACCTGTCGGTCAGGTGAATTATCTGGGGATACGTAATACTTTCACACATTTTTTCGATCCCTCTGTGAACATATCCGATATGGGGCTCAACATTCTTTACAATCTCACCCTTTAGCGAAACAACAAGACGAAGCACACCATGCGTCGATGGGTGCTGAGGTCCCATGTTGATTACATATTCCTCCTGTTCACCGATTACCTTATTTTTTAGCTGTTCTTCCATTAACTCTTTGTGACAATATTAATGTTGTCAACATAATCCTTCCTCAAAGGATATCCCCATGATTTGCTCAGGAAAAACCTTCTCAGATCCGGATGATTTTTAAACTTTATGCCTAACAGATCAAATACTTCACGCTCATGATATTCGGCTGCTTTCCAGATGTCTGTCACTGAGTCAATGCTGGGATTTTTCCTATCGGATATTCTGGTTTTTATAACAACGGAATGATTATATTTCGTGGAGCGAATATGGTAAATCACGCCAATATCATTTCCATAATCAACTCCCGAAAGACAAAACAGAAAATCAAAAAATGTATCCTCATTTTCCTTCAGCTGGCTTGCTATCCGATATAAATTTGAAGCTGGAACACTTATTTCGAGAAACTGTTTTCCTTCTTTTATTTCAATTTCCTTATCAAATGACCTGATCAGTTCGCTTAATTTGGCATTATCCATTGATATTAAGATTTTAAAAATGAGATTATTTAACATCATGTGAAGAGTTCCGTTTCCTCCTCGACTTTATGGTTTCTGTTTCTATTTTACGCTGGAGCTGGAGCATACCGTATAGCAGCGCTTCAGGCCTTGGAGGGCATCCGGGTACATATACATCCACGGGAATTATATGTTCTACTCCTTTTACTACCGAATATGAATTAAGGAAAAATGGACCGCCTGAAATTGCACATGAACCCATAGCAACAACATATTTAGGCTCAGACATCTGATCGTAAAGACGTTTCAGTACCGGGGCCATCTTATAAACAATTGTTCCTGCTACTACTATTACATCGGCCTGACGGGGACTGGCTCTGTAGACTTCCATCCCAAACCTGGCGAAATCGTGCCGCGGAGCTCCTGTAGCCATCATTTCAATCCCGCAGCAACTTGTCGCAAATGTGAGCGGCCATAGGGAATTTTTTCTTCCCCAGTTTATTACATCATCAATTGTGGCAAGCAGTACGTTGGTCCCAGATTCTTTCAGAAGATCAAGACTTTTATTGTCTATGAAATCTTCTCTCTTCATTCCCTTTATTCCCATATCAGAGCATGTTTTTTCCAGGCATAAAGCAAACCCAGACCGAGTATAAAAAAGAAAATCACAATTTCTATGAATGCAGTAAGTCCTACTTCTTTCATCACAACTGCCCATGGAAAAACCAGGACGGTTTCAACATCGAATACCAGAAAGAGTATCGCGAAAAGATAATACCCTACATTAAACTGAAGCCAGGTAACTCCCTGAGTGGGAATGCCGCATTCATAAGGTTCGAATTTCTGTGGATTTATTGATCGGGGTGCAATAATGCTGGAAAGAATAAGTACTAAGCCGACGAAAATTGCTCCTACAAGAAAGAACAAAACCAACCATTCGTTACTCATAAAACCGGAAATTTAGTTTCAGAAAAGTCGCATAAAAGTAGAATTATTTTTTCAACTGTGAAATTATTAACAATATATAAAAAGTGATAATTGTCACCCGCTCTATATAAGGGGAAATATCCTTAATATGATTTTATTCATACAGTTTTAGTATTTTAATAATTACTTTTAGGTTTTGTTTTCTGACATTCATAATAATCATATCTAAATATTATTGTATGAGTTCAGATCCTCATAATTCGACAATTTCCGGACTTGGCAATGAAGTTCTGGAACATACTGAAGTAAAGGTAAGCCATTGCTATCAGTGCGGAAAGTGCTCAGCTGGCTGTCCACTTTCAGAAGAAATGGATTATCCTCCCAGTGTAATAATGAGAATGCTGCAAACGGGCAATCCTGAACTCGAGGAGAAAGTACTCCGGTCTTTCTCAATATGGGTCTGTCTGACATGCGAAATGTGTTTTGCACGCTGCCCTATGAGTATCGATATTCCCAAAATGATGGATTTCCTGAGGGAAAAATCCATAAAAGAGAAAAAGGCCAATAAGAAAGCCAAAGAGATTATTGCTTTTCATAAATCATTTCTTGATTCAATCCAATATACCGGACGACTTTATGAAATCGGGTTATTTGCCGGCTACAAGATCAGAACGTTAAAAATACTTGACGATTTGGATCTGGCACCCAAAATGATCAGGCGTGGTAAACTAAATATAATTCCTGAGGTGATCAAAGATCGTTCAGGAGTTGCTTCAATTTTCAGGAAAACAGTTAAAAAGAATAAAAACTAAATATATGACTCTCGGATTTTATCCCGGCTGCTCCCTGAAAGGATCCTCACGTGAATACGCAGAGTCGGTCCTGTCTGTTGCAAAAGCATTTGATATCCAGATTAGGGAGATCACTGACTGGAATTGCTGCGGGTCAACAGCTGCCCATAATATGAATAGGGAATTGTCCTTTTCATTACCTGTACGGATCCTTTCTCTTGCTGAAAAACAGGGATTACGTGAGATAGTTGTACCATGCGCAGCTTGCTACAGCCGTCTTACAGTTACAAAGCATGAGCTGGCAAAAGATCCGGTGCTTAAAAATGCTGTTACTGAAACAAATGGCCTTGACTACAATGGAACTGTTGAGGTTCTGAACATCATCCAGATGCTCAATAAATATGTTACTCCGAATCTGGAAAACCATGTTGTAAAACCATTTGACCACAAAGTTGCATGTTATTATGGCTGTTATCTTGTCAGGCCGCATGAAATCCTTCAGTTTGACCGTGAGGAAGATCCTCAGTCGATGGATGAGCTGATGCTGAAGGCAGGCGCTACTCCAATTGACTGGGCGTTCAAAACGGAATGCTGCGGTGCAGGGTTGTCAGTTTCCAGGACAAGTTCAGTCGGAAGACTTTCAGGAAAAATAATCCGTGATGCCGTCGACCGCGGAGCTGAGGTGATGATAGTTGCATGCCCGATGTGCCATTCAAATCTCGACATGCGCCGTGGTGCAATCAACTCATTTCTGGGTGAGAAAATTGATATTCCGGTGCTTTATGTGACTCAGGCACTTGGTATGGCAGTCGGGCTCGACAGGAAAGCACTTGGCCTCCACAGGCACTTTGTCAATGTAACAATTTGATAATTAACTAGTATTGCGTTAATGATTATATAGTATTTTGTATTTATTGGAATATGCTTAATTACAGGGAGTTTTCACTTTTGCCTTTTGCCTTTTAACTTTTAACTTAACAATAGTATATCTAACATAGTAGTATGTCAAAAATAGGAGTATTTGTCTGTCATTGCGGAGAGAATATAAGCGCTACAGTCGATTGCGCGAAGGTCGCTGAAGCAGCAAGCAAATATGACGGGGTAACTTTCAGCGTCGATTACAAATATATGTGTTCCGATCCGGGGCAAACCATAATTAAGAACGCTGTAAAAGAAAAGGGGCTGACCGGAGTAGTCGTGGCATCATGCTCTCCTAGAATGCACGAACCTACCTTCAGGAAAACCTGTGCTGAAGCAGGACTGAATCCTTACATGTGCGAAATGGCGAACCTGCGTGAACATTGCTCATGGGTGCATGAAAAGGGAGATAGTACCACTGAAAAGGCAATCGATCTCGTCAGGATACTCGTCGAAAAAATAAAGTACAATCAGTCACTCGAGGCAATAAAGGTTCCGGTTACAAAGACAGCCCTGGTGATCGGAGGCGGTATCGCAGGTATACAGGCAAGCCTTGATATAGCAAATACCGGGCATAAAGTGATCCTCATCGAGAAGGAGCCTTCCATCGGAGGTCATATGTCTCAGCTTTCAGAAACATTTCCCACACTGGACTGCTCACAATGCATCCTTACTCCAAGGATGGTTGAAGTTGCTCAACATCCCAATATTACTTTATACACGTATGCCGAGCTTGAAAGTCTTGATGGATTTATCGGGAACTTCAAGGTGAAGATCCGGAAGAAATCAAAAAGCATCGATGAAAAGCTTTGCACCGGTTGCGGTTCATGCACCACCAAGTGTCCTAACAAAAAGATCCCCAGCGAGTTTAATGAGGGTCTGGGTATGCGGACAGCTATATATGTGCCTTTTCCGCAGGCTGTTCCAAACAAACCTGTAATCGACAGGATTCATTGCACTTATTATACTAAAGGCAAATGCCGTATATGTGAAAAAGTTTGTCCGACACAGGCAATCCGTTTTGACCAGGAAGATCAGATTGTCGAAGAAGAAATAGGAGCTATTGTTATTGCAACAGGCTTCACAGTTAAACAACCTGATTTCTTCCCCGAATATGGGTACGGTAAATATCCTGATGTGATCACCGGACTCCAGTTTGAACGTCTCGCCTCAGCCTCCGGCCCAACTCTTGGAGAGATAAGGAGACCATCTGATGGCAAAATACCTGAAAGAATTGTATTTGTTGCCTGTGCCGGTTCGCGTGATCAGGCTAAAGGGATCCCTTATTGCTCCAAGATATGCTGCATGTATATCGCAAAACATGCAATGTTATATCAGCATAAAGTACATGGAGGCAAATCTTATGTTTTTTACATGGATATAAGGGCTGGAGGCAAGATGTACGAGGAATTCGTCAGAAGAGCAATTGAGGATGATGGCGTTAATTATGTACGCGGCAGGATATCAAGGATATATGAGAAAAACGGCAAACTGATTGTGTGTGGGGCAGATACCCTGCTTAATGCAATGCCGGTTGAAATAGATGCTGATATGGTTGTACTTGCGACAGCCGGAGTTGCCAATGAGGGTGCTGAAGAGCTTGCACAGAAATTGCATGTTTCGTACGACTCTTATCATTTCTATGCCGAAGCTCATCCAAAATTAAAACCTGTGGAAACAAACACTGCAGGTATTTTTCTGGCAGGAGCATGCCAGGCTCCCCGCGATATTCCTGAATCTGTTGCAATGGCATCAGGTGCTGCAGCTAAAGTAGCAGGATTGTTTTCCCAGGATGAACTCACGCGTGAACCTCTGATTGCTGTGGTCAACCGTCAGGCCGCACCTGTTTATTCGTCATGTGTAGGATGTTTCTTATGTCTTTCAGCATGTCCTTACCAGGCAATTGAGAAAGAGGAGATCAAAAATCGGGCCGGAGAGGTAATAAAGAGTGTTGCCAAAGTGAATCCCGGTTTATGCCAGGGCTGCGGTACCTGTGTTGCTTTCTGCCGCACTAAGTCAATTGATATACAGGGGTATACACATGAGCAGGTCTATTCTGAAGTTATGGCTTTATTGAATGAATATTAATTTGATTTATAATGGCTGATTTTGAACCTAAAATAGTGGCTTTTGTCTGTAACTGGTGCACATATGCCGGAGCGGATCTGACTGGCACAAGCCGTATCAAATATGCATCAAATGTCCGTATAATAAGGTTTCCCTGTACCGGACGCATTGACTATATGTTATTGCTGAAAGCCTTTGATGAAGGAGCTGACGGGATAATGATATCAGGATGCCATCCTAATGATTGTCATTACACATCCGGAAATTTCCATGCCAGAAGAAGGTGGATAATGTTTCGTTCACTTTGCGATTTTATTGGGATAGATACCAGACGTACAATATTTTCGTGGGTTTCAGCTGCGGAAGGAGCCAAATGGGCTGAAATAGTAAATTCGACTGTTGCTTCAATCCGCGAATTAGGTCCGTATGATGATTACAGAAGTATTGCTAAGAAACCGGTAATGGAGGTAGAAAATCATGGATGATCTGAGAAAACGAGCTAAAGAGCTTCTTGAAACCTCGGCTGTAAAGGTTGTAATAGGGTATGAGCAAGGCACGGCCGGTAAAACGCGTGCACTTTTTGCTGAAAAACCTGCAGATGCCGATAAGTTACTATTTGACAGCCGTTGTGTTCAGAACATCGCAGTATTTGTTACCAAGCGGGAAGTAAAAGATAAAGGCAAGATGGCAATTGCGGCCACATTGCCGGTAATGAGAAGCATTATCCAGCTTGCTTCTGAATTCCAGGTCAATGACAATAATCTTCTCGTTCTCGGAATTACTCCTGAAAGCAAATTGATCGAATTCGGGAATCTTGCAGAAGTTGAAACATTTATTCATCAGTATCAGATTGAGATTGATGCGCGGAACAAGGAGATGCTTGGTAAGCTTGATAAAATGACACCGTCCGAAAGATGGAAGTTCTGGATCGATGAGCTTACTCCCTGCTTTAAGTGCTACGCCTGCCGGGCTGCATGCCCGATGTGTTATTGCAGCAGGTGCACTGTTGATTTCAATCAGCCTCAGTGGATACCTGTTCCTTCTCACAAGCTGGGTAACCTGGAATGGCATATTATGAGAGCTATTCACCTTACGGGAAGATGCGTAGATTGCGACGCATGTTATAACGCCTGTCCCCTGGGTATTCCTCTTAACCTGCTTACCAAAAAAATGATTGAAGATGTAAAAGCAAACTTCGGAGGTTATCAGCCTGCTATTAAAGGTGAACACCTCCTGTCAACATATAAACCTGATGATAAAGAAAACTTTATACAATAGAACATGAATATTGATAAGCATATAGTCAGGAAAGGTTCACTGGAAAAGCTTTTCGATATCCTGAAGCAGAACAGTAAAACAATTTACG
>Ga0315295_10003603_pt1 | contig 13143 bp, 10 predicted proteins | sample YL17G14_0_MG_FD_204453 | JGI IMG/M metagenome (GOLD analysis project Ga0315295, IMG submission 204453) | Sediment microbial communities from Yellowstone Lake, YNP, Wyoming, USA - YL17G14_0 | ecosystem: Environmental > Aquatic > Freshwater > Lake > Sediment | place: USA: Wyoming | collected... | reverse complement strand
TCCACGCTTACCTGATAGCCGACACTGCGAGCCAGCCGGGAAACATTCTCTCTTGAGGTCACTGTGTCCACCAGAATCTCAATCGTTCCCTTTCCAATCCGGTCGATGGCTTTTTTAACCAAGACCACCGGCTGGGGGCAGGACAGTCCGCGGGCATCGATTCTCTCGCTCATGCTTTACTCCTTTCCCTCATCGCAAACCCGATGAGAAGGCAAAAGATGAAACCGATGATCACGGCGGCCGGCCCAAATGCTCCAGGGCCTCTGGCAGAACTGGCCAGGGCAAAATTGTGGGCAAAGCCGGCTCCCACGATCATCCCCACGACGAATACCGCCGCGTCCCCATCCCCTTCGCCGGAGAGAATCAGCTGTCTTCCCGGACAGCCTCCGGCCAGGGCGAAAGCCAAACCGGAAAGGGTCATGCCCAGGAAATTCCATGCATAGTCGTTATGGGCAATCGGCTGATTGACAAAACCGGGTTTGAACTGGCCCAGAATCAGATTGGTTGCAAAGGCCACAACGACCAGAGCCAGAATCCCGCTGAACAGGTGAAAATCCCGGATGAGAATCACATCCCGGATAGCCCCCATGGTGCAGAAGCGGGTCCGCTGGGCTAAAAATCCGACACCCAAGCCAACCAAAAGAGAAATGATCAAAGGCGCGTGGGCAGCACCCGGTCCTTTCGCGCTCTTGAAGATGGGCCCGCCCTGAGTGAACTGGGGCTCGAAAACAGCAAATATAAGAAGGCCGATCATGAGAACAGGCATGACCCATCCAGCGGCCGCCTTGGCCTGAGTAGACCTCCCCAGATTATACCCGGACCGCAGGAAAAGGACACCAACCCAAATCCCAAAGGCAAGACCGGCAAGCCCCAGGAAGGCATTCCCATCCCCTCCTGCTAACCGGAGAAGCGCCCTCCAGGGACAACCCAGAAAAACGAGCGCTCCCACCATGGCGAAGAACCCGAGGAAAAAACGGATGATGGGAGCGGAGCCAGTGCGGGGCTTGAACTCCCGAAACATCAAGGCAGCGATTAGGGACCCCAGGACAAATCCCATGATCTCTGGTCTCAAGTACTGCCCCACATCGGCCCGGTGTAGACCGAGCGCCCCGGCAATATCTCGCTCCATACAAGCGACGCAGATCCCCATGTTGGCTGGATTCCCCAGTTTCTGCAGAATCGGAGCAAAGACCCCAATGAAAATTCCCGCGGATACAATCCCCCGGCGGGATGCAAAAAAGCTAATAAGGGTAGACATTCATCCCCCTCCTTTGGTTTGAGATGGTAACGAAAAATTGTTAATGATTTCTCTTAAAGGAGGGAGGTAAAGGAGGGCAATACTTTGTGGAAAGGAAAGGCTACGAAAGAACCGGGACTGCGCTCCATTTCTCTCTCCTTCGGATAAGCCTGAGACCTAACCTAGGCCCCGTCGGGCCAAACTTGGCCCCTCAGATAAGAGAAAGAGGCGTCTGGAGCTTCCCCATTTTTTCACCTCCCTTTAATTGATAAGAATTATTTTACTACTCTGCGCGAGACCTTGTAAATAGGAAACTTTTATCTACCCTTTCGTTTTCTCCCTCCATGAAAACTGGGTTGCCTTGGCCGCAAGATTTGAGGGAAATATCGAAGTCCTTTCCTATAAACCGTAAGCTTCCATGGCAGAACTGTATTGTTTTAGCAGATCTCGTCTCCTTTTGTAGTCTGGGAGGATCGACTGGACTTTTTGCCAGAATTGTGATGAATGATGTGGGTAAATAAGATGACAGAGCTCGTGAACGATTACATAATCTAAAACAGAGAGCGGTGTCATGATAACCTTCCAGTTAAAGCGGACCACGCCAGCGCTGGAGCAGCTACCCCATCTTTTCTTCTGTGACTTGATTTCGATAAACTCAGGTCTTCTTCCTAACTGACCTGAGTAGTAATGAATCCGCCCCCGTATTTTCTCTTCTGCCTGTCTTAGATACCAGCCCAAAAGAGCTTCTTTTACCGCTATTTTCCTTATTTCGCCATCTAAGTCACGATTCACTTCTACTAACAACCTTCGATTGTTAAGCTCGCATTTCCCACCGTTTTCCGAGGTTGACTGAATGATTTTTAAACGGTATTCCCTGCCCAAATAGGAAAAGGCTTCCCCGCTCACAAATTCTTTGGCAAAATCAGAATCGGTATTTTTTATTATCTTCTGCCTCTCAATGATCCATCCGGCTTTTTTCTGAACAATTTCAAGTATTTTTTCTTCATTCAGGTCTTGGGGAGCCAGAACGGTTACCTTGGCTGCGGCATTAACATCAATTGCCACCGTTCTTTTCCGGTTTCCCCGTTTAATCTCAAAATCGATTTTTCGATTGCCGTATTGGACGTAATTCATGTTTAAACATCTTTCAAATGAATCCGGGCCAGATTCAGAATCTCACGGGTCAACGGCTCCAGGCGTTCCTCCTGGCATCCTTTTCCCCTGAGAAGCCGCTTAATTTCCCGGCGCATCTCTCTCTGAATATCCTCTTTTTCCGCCCAGTCTATTACCCGTTTTTCATTTATAGACTGCATGATTTTTTTCGTAAACGCGACGTGTTCCTCCTCAGAATCTCCAAACATAGATTTTCTGAAGGGAAATAGCAGACCATAGAAGGAGAATTCCTTGGCATCCCTCAAACCAATAGATTGGGCGTAGGATTCACGCTCCCTTTCCTTTTTTCCAAGTTCCATGAGGTCAAGCAAGAGTTTGGCCTCATCCTTTCTTTCTACTCGGTCCTCCGCGATGATCTTTTCCAGTCGCTCTTTAAGGGAACCATAAAAAGCTGGGTCGGTAGCAACCTTTTCTGTGATGCTCTGACGGATAGCGTACTCCACATGACTGGCTTTGGCCTTGGAAGTGCCTTTAATCTCCAGTTTTTCCTTAAAATCAGGGGCGGTAATATTGATCGGTTCAAGGATGCTTTCCATCCCCGTTGCTGTGATATGGGCATGGATCAGGGTTTCAACCTTTTTACTACAGCCTTCGAGGCTCAGTCGTTCATCCCGGTAAAGATTCCTGGCGCCTTCCCTGACGGTTCCCAAGAATTTGAAATCTGTAAGATAAGGGTCAACTTTTGGATCGGGCATCAGGAAATCCATACTCCAGGCAAATTTCCGGAATGCCGCGTCGAACTCTGCTCGAATGTCTTCTGGCTCAAGAATCTCCATACATTTTTGCAATATATCTTCCGGCCTCCCTTTCGTCCGGTCGATTGGGGCAAGGAAGCCTAGGGCTTTTTTGTGCCAGTAATCCAGATTAGCAAGCTCCTTCTGGAGATCATCGACCCCGAAGATACCCTCAAGGTCCTCTTTTTCATATATGACCAATGCCTCAGCCAGTTCCCTGCCGATGCCAACATAATCCACCACCAGGCCAAAGTTTTTTCTCGGGCAGGTCCGATTCGTGCGGGCGATGGCTTGGAGCAGGGTGTGCTCCTTCAACCGTTGGTCAAGATACATCACTTGCTCTATGGGGGCATCAAAACCGGTCAAGAGCCTATCGCAGACAATCAAAAATTCGAGCGGGTTTTTCGGATCATTGAAGGCTTCCTTGATAAGATTTTCCTGCTCTCTGGTTCGCCTATACTTTTCTTTCCATTCCTGCGGATCATCAATGTTGACCGTTATGACTACCTCAGACCTTTCGGGTCCGATCAATTTATCGAGGATCCATTTGTATTTGATAGCCATCGCCCGATCTGCAGCTACAATTTGAGCCTTAAAGCCATTGGGCCGGATTATTGCAATAAAATGTTCGACGATGTCGTGGGCAATCCTTTCAATTCTCCGGTCCGCTTTGGAGAGCGTTTCCATTCTGGCATATTTCTTTTTTAGCAGGGCCCTCTCTTCTTCAGTTCTATCGAAGAAGAGGTCCTCAAATAGCTGGTCGAGGGTTCTGCCCACTACCTGCAGTTGGGCCAGCCTGCCCGCATACTTGACTGGCACAATTTCGCCATCTTCCTCTGCGTCGTGAATGGTATAGGCATCGAGATATCGCTCTCCTGGAGGACTGAAATGGCGGTAGGTATTCCTGTCTCTTTTATCCAGAGGGGTCCCGGTAAAAGCAAAAAAGGAGGCGGTAGGAAGAGCCCGGCGAAGGTTTAGGGCGAAAAATCCATATTGCGTCCGGTGGGCTTCATCGGTAAGAACAATGATGTTCTCGGCCCTGGAGAGCGGTTTATCGAGCGGCTTTCTGAATAAGTGGATTGTCGTCAGGATTGTCTGCCCGACATCCTGACTCAGAAGTTCATAAAGCTTTCTATGGGTCCCTCTTGTTTCTCTTATCTGAATTGGATTTGGGAAGTTACAATTGCGAAATGTTCTGCTGATTTGATCATCCAGGTCGATCCGATCCGTCACCACCAGGATTATTGGATTTTTCAGCTTTTTCTCTTCCCGCCTTAATTTGACGGCGGCGAAAAGCATGGTGAGCGACTTTCCTGATCCCTGCCAGTGCCAGATAATTCCTCGCTTATTTTCTTCACTTGTAACGCGTTTCAGGATCTTATTAACCGCGGCGAACTGCTGGTAACGGCTGACTTTTTTAACGATTCGTGCTCTTTCTTGTTCGAAAACAATGAAGTTCTGGAGGATATCCAGGAGGTTATTCTTATTCAGGATACCAGCGAGCAGCACTTCTTGGGATGTTGGACGTTCAGAAAGATCTTCTTGCTTAATCAGCCCAAGCTCTAACATTTCCTTCACGGAAGGATGGTCAGCCATGTTAGGAAACTTCTGATTTCCTGAGGCCTTCCATTCATGAAAGAAGTTTTCTTCCGCAAAGATCGCTCCGTATTTCCCCCCAAACAGGTTCAACACAATGAGGAATTGATTCGTGTTGAAGAGCTGAGGAATTTCTTCCTGATATCGCTTGAGCCGTTTGATGGCCGTATGAATCCCGACCTGCCTTGCGACCGGGCTCTTGCATTCAATCACAACGACTGGAATGCCATTAATAAAAATGACCATGTCCGGCCGGCATGTTTCTTTCGGACCTTTTACCCAGAACTGGTTGACAGCCAGGAACTCGTTTTTCTCGGGATTCTCAAAATCAACATAGCGAACGGTCAGCTTTTGCCTTTTCGCCCCGATATCTTGATCGATAGAGATGCCGGCAGTCAAATCCTGATGAAAGATTCTATTGGCTTCCATCAGGCCTTCGGCCTGTATGTGCGTGACCCTTCGAATGGCCTTGTTTATGCTTTCTTCAGTGAGGTGGGGATTGATTTCGGCAAGTTTTTTCTTCAGCCTGGGGATTAAAACCACATCCTTCCGGGATGCCCGTTCGCAATCTTCTTTCAATTCCGGGTCTAATTCATCCCCATGAACATAGTCATATCCCAGGCGCGTGAGCTGCTCAATGGCTGGTTGCTCAGAGAGGGTATCTTCGTTGAATTGTGGATTCATGGTCTCCCACGAATCTGGGCGACCACCGGACTGGTCGCTCTTACAGGGATACATGGATTTTGCCAGTTAATAAAACCTGCATCAAGCCTTTTTTCAACGATTCTAAGTGATCTTTATGCTTTGATTCCTTTTCTATTTCTTCATCGATTGAGGATAAAATGTCGGCGATCTTTTTTTGTTCAACGATACTGGGTAAAGGGACTATAAATGATTCTAAATCTTCCCTGAGTAAGCCACTTATCGATGTTCCTTGAATTATCGATTTTAATTTACTGCCATTATAATCAAAATACCAATATAAAAATTCTGGCAATGCCTTCTTTGAATCCAAAATGATTCCAGTTATATCTTGGCTAATGGCAATATCAAAAGGAGCAAGAGCTATTTTCCCAACACCAGTTCTTGTAACCACTAAAAGATTTCCCTTGGGAATAATATTTGTTGCACTATTCTTTAGTCCTTCATTTGTTATATGCCTTCTTATCTGATTAATTTTTTGATTTTCAAAATCTGCTCCAGTAATCCAGGGAATTTGGCCATCCCAATAATTCTGATTTGATGTATCTGGTGTTCCGCCATTCAAAAACTTTATTGCTATATTTTTTAATCTTAAAACCTCCCATCCTTCTGGAATCTCTCCAATTTCGGTTTTTTTAAATTTCTTGCACTCTAGGCCGCGGGTAAGGAGCTTCTGCATCAGCCCCTTTTTAGCTTCTTTGGTCTTTTCAATAATCTGGCCCGTCTTCTCAATCGCATCATCCACGGTTGTTAAAATTTCAGCAATCTTTTTTTGGTCCTCTATAGGCGGAACTGCTATTGGCAAATTCTTCAGTTCTGACAGCCCTATTCTCAGGCGAGTAGTCCCCGTACTATGCTTTTCCGCGTTTTTCCTAAAGTACGGAGAATTAATTAAATAAAGAATAAAGTTGACATCGTATTTTTTTTGATTAACTGATAGTCTGATTCCGTCTGAGGCCATTAGGTATCTCTTGTCTTTATCAGGAATTATGCAAGCTCTGGCCACCGGATCCGCCATTTTCGCTATAATTATGTCACCGGGATAAATATTACAATGTCTGAGTTGATCAGCCTTTTCATCTGACGTAAATATTTTATATTCATCAAGAAAGTTTCCATCGCCAATGTTCTGTAATTGAATTATTCTTACGCCGTGATCAGTATAACTATCCTCTTTTAAATCAGAGCGAAATGGGCCGCCAGCAAAACTATATTTCTCCTCACTAGCTGCATCAATTAGCTTTTTTAAGGACCAATCCACGGGAATCTTTCCAATGGGTGTGTCTTTATATCTTGCGCTTGTTTTTAAGCTGCTTATCTGTTCAGCCATTTACTTTGCTCCAAAGACTTGGGCGATAAAATTTTCGAAGGCCTTTTCATATTCCTGCGAGCCCACATCCCTTCCGGGAATGGGTGGGACGTCCAGGCCACTCTTTAGAAATTCGTTGCCAACCTCATCAAGGGAATCTCGAAGCCTTGAACTCCGCATGTAATCTGTCATTCCCTCTTTGCCAATCTCATTTATTGCCGCCCATACCTTTGAAAGGCCTGAATAGAGGGCAATCCAGTTAATCCAAATAGGTTTCCTTATCTCGGTGACACTCCCCTTGGACAGGAACTCCCACCAGCGTTCGTGGGAAAGCCAGTATTCGATTTTGCGCTTGCCTATCACTCGGGTAAGAACAAGACCAGACCGGGAAAGGTCGATCAACGCATCTTGCGTTCCCCGGATAGACAAGCCTATTGCTTTGGCTACTTCAGCTGGGTGCCCGCCATCATGGGTCAAGAGATAAACCAGGCACTCTGCCCTGGAGCCAACGCCAAAGAGAGCTCTTAACAAAAACCGTATCGTGCTTTGGGCCGTGATGGGTACTTCGCGGGTCAACCCCCGGACCTCTACTTCCGGACGGTTAAACCCACAGGAAAGGAAAGAAAGATCCGGTTTGTCCGCCATAGGGTGGGGCTTTCCATCCTTGTCGAAAAAGAGTGGCCTTGCACTAATTGAGTCTTCCCACATTTTAATCTTACAAAATTTTGCCAGGTTTTGCCATTTCCTCTCCGTTCCTTTTTGCGTTAAAAGCGCTGCAATAGTACCGGTTAATTGAATCACCTCAGGATCTTTCTGGCGGAGGATCCCCCGCAGTCTCTGGATATCAATCCACCGGCCATTGACTACAAGCCAATCCAACATTTCATCGAAAAGCCTTGGCTCGTACCGGCCCATTTCGAGCGTAAAAAGAATCATCGGCTCTGGATCGATGGCCCATGGATCAGCAGTTCTTGCCTCACCCAAGACACCAAGCGCCGACCATTGACGCCAGAGAAAGTTCAGCATATTTTCCAGGAAGAAATCCCTAAAGTCTTTCGGCGACATCTTCATATCCGAGATGTATCAATAATCTCTGAAGGGTCTGTTTGTATACCTCAGACACATCGTGAATCATGGACCAGCGAGCAGCTTTCTCCAGTTCTTCAGCCGTCGGCTGCAGGGCTAAAAGATCATCAAAATGCTTGCCTGCCCCTTGGTCCACTGCAGCGTACAGCTTAAAATGAATCTGGTCGTAGCGGCCCAGAAAATGAATAATCAGTTTCTTTCCAAACGACAGGGTTATTACCCTTTCCATCAGCCCCTCTGGGAGACCGAAATCGAGTGCCGAGGCTGGCCCGGCATTGAGCCAATTTTCGGGAAGGTTAAAATCTCGGGCCACTTTTCTGGCGGCTTCTCTTAATTCCGGGCTAAGGGGATCGGCTTTGATTAGAGAAACCTTCCCATCCGCATTCCGGTGTACATAAGCAATAACATCTACATCTTTCGTCGCCCGCCGGATGAAACCGAGGAGATTCAGGGCTGACCCGCCGCATACCAAAATTTCAACCGGTTCTGGGGCTAATCCTTCTAACTGTTCTCCCAGGGCGGTCAACACCGATTCAATCTCTTCACGTAGCATAAACTGGCGTCCATCCAGAATTTCCGATTTCCCCCCTCACCCCAGCCCTCTCCCGCCAGGGGAGAGGGGGGTTTGAATGAAAACGAATCAAATCCGATATCCCAACTCCCGCAAAAATTTATTCATCTTTTCTTCGGCAACCCCGCGCTCCTTTTTCAACGCTTTCAGCTCATCCAGCCCTTTCTGAACATCTATGGGTTCTTCTTCTTCAGTTACATCAATATAACGGGTGATATTCAGGTTGTAGTCATTAGCTCGAATTTCATCGAGGGGTACCGACCGGCAATATTTCGTGATCGACTTATAGTCTTTATATGCTTTGAGGATTTTGGCAATATCTCCAGGGCGCAGTTTGTTCTGGTTCTTCCCTTCCAGGTAGTCATTGGCGCCATACAGGAAAAAGACCTTCCCTTTTCGTTCCCTGTCTTTATTTCGATCAATGATAAAAAGGCAGGCCGGAATGCCCGCTCCGAAGAACAGATTGGAGGGAAGTCCGATTACGGCCTCCAGCAAATCTTCTTCCAAAATCCCCTTTCTGATTTTTCCTTCAGCGCCCCCCCGGAACAAGACTCCATGAGGAACGACTACACCCGCGCGGCCCTTGATCTTCAATGTGGCAATCATGTGCTGAACGAAAGCATAATCAGCGTATCCTTTCGGAGGAGTACCAAAACGGAAGCGCCGGTAGGGGTCCTTTTGTGCTTCTTCATAACCCCAGTTTTTAAGCGAAAAGGGTGGATTGGCTATAACGATATCGAATTCCATTAGTTTACCTTGATCCATGAGGAGCTTAGGCGACCTCAGGGTATCGCCCTTCTCCAGCCTGGCGTTCGACAATCCATGGAGGAGCATGTTCATTTTACAAATGGCCCAGGTTCCTATATTTCTTTCCTGGCCGAAAAGGGAAATATTTTTAGGATTCTGTCCTTTTTCTTTTAGGTGATAGACTGATTGGATCAGCATACCTCCGGAGCCGCAAGCTGGATCACAGATTCTCATTTTCTCTTGGGGATCCAAGATCTCCACCAGAAGGGTCACCACTTCTTTGGGAGTATAAAATTCTCCCCCTTTTTTCCCAGCATCATCAGCAAACTGGGCGATGAGGTATTCATAAGCCCGGCCCAGAATATCCGGTTCGCTCAAGTCTTCATTCCTCAGGCGAATTTTTGAAAAATGGGCGATCAGCTTGGAAAGGACAACATCGGGCAAACGGTCCTTGTCATTAAAATCCGTAACGGAGAGAACTCGCTCCAGGGTGGCTGGATTCATTTCCTCCAGAGCCTCATTGGCTTTATTCAGAATTTCTCCCAAATTTTGGGTGCGGGTCTTAATATAATCCCACCTGGCCTTCTCAGGAACAAAGAACTCGTGTTCATCCATTTCGTTCCAGGCTAATTGCTTGTTGCGCGTTTCCCTTTCAATCTTCTCTCCTTCCTCTTCGAAGACGTCAGAGAGGCGTTTTAAGAATAAGAGGCCGAAGATATAATTTTTATAGTCAGCCGCGTCAATGCTCCCCCTTAAAATATTGGCCGACTCCCAGAGGTAGGATTTCAATGTTTCTAAATCGACCTTAGCCATATTACCCCCCTCGGATTTTTGTCTTAATATTTACAGAATAAATCAATTCCATAAAAATGTCAAATAGTATCTGTTTTTATAGTTTATCATCACTTTTTATAATGATAAACTATATATTAATTTAAAATGTCCTTTTTATTTAATGGAAACATAACCGGTGGGACCAATGATCAAATGATCTAAGGGCGTCAGATCTACGATTTGGCAGGCTCTGATCAATTTCAAATTGAGGGTCAGGTCGTGCTGGCTTGGCTTTAAATCGCCCGAAGGATGATTATGAACAAAGATCAACCCCGAAGCATTCAACTCCAGGGCCCTTTTAATTACCTCTCTCGGATAGACTGCAGATTGATTGACTGTGCCTCTAAATAAATCTTCAACAGCCAGAACCAAATTGGCGCTATTAAGGTAAATGACCTTAAAAACTTCCTCCTTAAGATTGGCCATCGAAAGGGAAAGATATTCAATTACATCCTCCGGCCCTTTGATCGCCTTTTTGGTGACCATCTCCTCTTTCGATTGTCTTTTGGCTATTTCGATAGCTGCAAGTAATTGGGCAATTTTTGCTGTCCCCAACCCCTTAACTTTCTCGAGGTCTTTTTTGTTCGCGTTCAATATCCCCCGTAGGCCGCCAAAATGGTGAAGAAGCTCTCGACTTAGCGCGACCGCGTCCTTCCCTTTTACCCCAGTACGCAGAAGTATTGCTACCAGTCCGGCATCGGAAACGAATTCAGGCCCTTTCTCCAGTAAAATCTCTCGCGGACGTTCTGATTTAGGCCAGCTTTTTATTCCCTTGCTTCCTCGCAGCGAATCCATTTATCACTCCTGGGCTTCCAAGGTATAATTTGAAGGAACTGGCTTCCCCTCGCCATAGACCAGCATGCGGTACGTCTTCTCGATACGGTTCCAGTTTTCTTCCCGGTCCAGAGACCAGTAGCGGCCGATGACCGAGACCACCTGTCCCAAGCCTAGATTCTCCATCTCCTTTTCAATCATCTCCAAATAACGGGCGCCGCTCTCTTTGTGTTCTCCTCGCCGGCCGAGCAGGGCATGGAGATAAAGCCTTTCCACGGACTCCCGTTTGACCAGTCTTAATAGAGCTAAAAGGTGGCTTACCGAACCATGGGAACTGAAGAAAGAGACAATCCCCAAAAGGTGCAGGTTCCTCCCTTCCCGTTTGGCCCCCGTCATGGCCCAGAGGAAGGCTTCATTTTGGAAAAAGGAACCATCCTGAATCGCCCGGTCAATCCGCAGGCGGTCGGAATAGACCCTCCGCCCGGCACCGATATGCAGATGGCCAACCTCTGAGTTTCCTACGGTCCCTTCGGGAAGGCCCACTGCCTCCCCCGAAGCCTTTAACGTAGTCCACGGATATCGGGCTTCCAATTCATCCATCACCGGGGTATGCGCCCGAGCGATAAGGTTCCCATGGGCCTCCGGCCGATATCCCCACCCGTCGAGGAGGATGAGGAGAATTCTCCTCTTCCCTTGGGGCTTAACCTGCGCCCGTTGGATCAAAAGGCTCTCTCCGGTCATCGACGATGGCTTGGGAATGCCAAGGAGTTGCAAAACCGTCGGGGCCACATCGGACAACTCCCCCTCAGGAGGCAGTTTCCAGGGGGGTTGTTCTTCTTCTCTTGACCCCACCAGAATAAAGGGGACTGGACTGTTCGTGTGCCCGGTGTCAATGGAACCATCCGGGTAAAACCATTTTTCCGCGGTCCCATGGTCGGCGGTGATCAGAGTGATGACCCCGGCCTTGCGCGATGCCTCCACAACCCGGCCGAGATGAAAATCCACGGTCTCCACGGCCTTCAAAATCGCCCGTTCATTCTCGATATGCCCGACCACATCGATATTGGCAAAGTTAGCGAATATGAAGTCGATCCCCGGGTCTCCCAATTTCTGAATGACCGCATCGGCCACGCCAACGGCGTTCATCTCCGGTTTCTGGTCGAAATAGGGGACGTCTTTGGGCGAAGGGATGACGATTCGTTCTTCTCCCGGAAATGGCTCGCGCACCTTGCCGTTCAGAAAGTAGCTCACATGGATGGCTTTCTCTGATTCGGAGATTTTGACCTGTTGTAAGCCATGCGCGCCCAAGATTTCACTCAGTGTTTCGCGAATCTCTTCTTCGGGCGGGAAGGCCACCTTTACGCCGAGCCGGATGTCGTAAGGGATCATGGTCACAAAGTTCAGCCGGATATTTTTTGCTACAGGGAAATGGGGAAAATCCTTTTCTAACAGACTCCGGCAGAGTTCCACCTCCCGCTCACCGCGAATGTTATATAAAATGACATAATCCCCGTCTTGAAAACGGCCAATCGGCTTTCCGCCCGCATCCATCAGAACCCGGGGCTCCAAAGATTCATCATCCTCCCCGGATTGATAGGCAGTTCGAACAGCTTCAGTCATGGGGTACTTTATTTGCTTCTCTTCCAAATCTCATCCCCGGTTAAATTTGTTTCCTCAAGTTAGGTAACACCCCCACCTTCACCCTCCCCCATCCAGGGGGAGGGAATTTTGGAGCCCCTCAGTTCCCCTCCCCTCGCGGGAGGGGGTTGGGGGGAGGGGGATAAAAAAGGAATTTCCTATACACTCAAGCTATCATCGCTTAGGGGCCGGTCCTTGTCAATCTCTTAGGGGTAAGGTGGCGAGTGGGGAGGCAAGTGGGATCGGAAACCATTTGTTTCCAAATTAAATATGTTATACGATGGGTTAGCAGGTCTTAGGGTTCAAGGTGTTTAACCACCGAAGTCTCCCTAACTCCTTCTGGGCCAGGATGATCGAATAGGGGAAGTTGTAAGTCGCCAGCGTCGGCAAATAATCAGGAGACCAACATGGCCCGCAATGCAAGAGCAGGGCAAAAGCAAAAAGGCACCAACGGCGCCACCCTGGGCTTTGAGGCCAAGGTCGACAAGGCCATTTGTGCCAACCTGAAGGAGCTGAGGTATGGCGGCTAAGCAAGAGAGGCTAGACTTCACGTCGCTAGTTGACGCCATCCGGCAGGTGCATGAACACCTCACGGCCCAAGCGGGCAGGGCGGTGAATGTAAGTCTGACCTTGCGGAACTGGTTAATCGGTTTCTATATCGCCGAATTCGAGCTGCACGGCGCCGACCGGGCAATCTATGGGGAGCGGCTGCTCGAAGAACTCTCCTCGGCACTGCGGAAGG
>Ga0315295_10003602_pt1 | contig 13145 bp, 13 predicted proteins | sample YL17G14_0_MG_FD_204453 | JGI IMG/M metagenome (GOLD analysis project Ga0315295, IMG submission 204453) | Sediment microbial communities from Yellowstone Lake, YNP, Wyoming, USA - YL17G14_0 | ecosystem: Environmental > Aquatic > Freshwater > Lake > Sediment | place: USA: Wyoming | collected... | reverse complement strand
CTACCAGGATGCCTCCGACCTCATTCTTCATGTCACTGACAGAATGCACACAGATGCGGCTGTAGGCTGGCTGCGATACAAAGACCGACGCCAGTGGTTCCAAGCCAGTGCCATCATAGGGCGAGTTCCAGCGGCTGGCCTTCTTCACGGGGATCGGCGTGCTGATTGGCTGCATCATGTCGGGTTGTGATACCTTGAGGTTGAGCATCGAAGACATGCAGGCATCCAGCCCTCACCCGCCCGCGACATGGTGGGCGGGCGAGGGCACGTGGGTGCTGACTTATCCCGCCGTGACGTCGGCGGTCATCATCAGCCGGTCGTTCTGCGGAATGCCGGCCTGTGAGAGCGTCTCTTCCTCTTTCAGCTCGCGGCCCAAAGCTTTGCTGTCGAGGCGATAGGACATGGCGCGTCCGTCCGGGCCTGTGACGGGCAGCTCCAGAGACGTGGTCAGTTCTGGCAGCAACTCCTTCACCGGTACATCGTCTGGAACCTCGGCATTGCGGGTGCCTCCTGAGGGGAGCACGAGGGTGACGGGCATATCTGGCATGACTGATCTCCTTTCGATATCTGAATTGGCTGACTTCCGGCCGCACAACCGCTGTTGACCACGCGGGGAAATCCCTACTTGACTTGCACCCTGGGCCTAGGCTTGACTATGATCGCTGGGCCCTTCGGCTTGACATCACTTCCGACGGCCTTGGGCTTGATGCTGATGGAGATGCCCTTCTTTGCGGGCTTTGAACCAATGCTGGCCGCAGGCTTCGTGGCGGTTCTTGATCCAATGCCGGGTCTATCCTTTTCGGTGGCACCAGCTGGCGCAAGCCTGATTCCCGGCTTCTTCTTCGCCTCAGTGGATGTACCCGCATTGAGTTTGACCCGCTCGGGTCGCATCAGCTCGCGAGTTTCGACCGGGAATGCATTCGGGTGCGTCTTTCTGTACTCACGGCTCCAGCGTGCCGCCTCGGGGTCCCACGGAAACGGCGGTTTGGTGGGATCGTCGTGGTAGTTCTTGTATTGGAGCATCTCGCCCAGCATGATCACCAGTCGGTCCAGAGATCGGCTGGCGGTCCACCAGGCCGCGTCAATGCATACACTGCCGTTCAGGTGATTGATGTTCGGATGCCAAATCGGCGTCAGCCATTTCATCCCTGGCCAGCGCTGCGGGTACTGGTTGTGGAGATATATCTCCACCTGATGATGCTCGCTGAAGATCGGGTTCCCCTGCCGGTCGACGTTGGCGATGCTCTTGCACTTGAAGCTCACGATATACCGTTCCGGAGGCAGATTCGGTCGGGGCGATTGAGCCACAAAGCTGATTAGGTTCGTACGCGCGGCCAGCTCCTGCATAAGCTCGTAGTCGCCGCGCAGACGCCGCATTCGCGGACTCTCCGCAACCATGCTTGATCCGGCTCCCGCGGTGATATCCGCGGTGAGCACCAGCCGGTCATTCTCTGGGACGCCCGCCGCAGCCAGAGTCTCGTTCTCCTTCAGCTCCCGGCCCAGGGCCTTGCTATCAAGACGATAGGTCATCGGCCGCCCGTCGGGTCCAACCGTTGGCAGCTCCAGTACGCTTGTGAGTTCAGGCAGCAGTTCCTGGACAGTCACGTCGTCCGGCACCTCTGCTGCACGCGCGCCTCCGCTCGGCAGTACCAGCGTGACATTCATGTCGCTCATTCGCTTCCCTCCAGATCCTAGCCGTTGAGATGCGGCACCTGGCACGTGCCGGTGATGTCCCAGCAGTCTTTGTGATGCAGCGTATGGCAGATGGGGCACTCGACTGAGCCCCGAATATCATCCCGCCTGATGTCCTCAAGGCAGTATGGACATCGGTGCTCTTCGTACGCGGCCAGCTGTACCTCTGGTCGCCTGCGGAAGAGCTTGCGTCTCCGGTTTCCTCCGTTCCTCGGGCGGATAGCGATCGCACCCGCGGACACCAGAGGCCGCCCTGTCTTCTTGCGCCGGACCATGGGCCGCGATCTGCTTCCTATGACAGGCCGAATGGCTGACAATCGGGGCGGCGACGAGACCGACTTACGCACGGGTGCTGCGGCAGCAGCGGTCATCCAGGGCCAGCGTGACGCTTCAGGCTTACCTGCCTTCAGACGCCGATCCCCACGCCAAGCTCTCAGGGCGATCCATGAGACATCCATGGCGATCGCCATATGCGCAACATCCTGCAGATCCGTTGGGCTGTTGCCCGGCAACACGGGGAGGCGCAGGGCAATTCCCGTCCGGTCAAGCCAATCCACCCGCCCTAATTGCAGATGTAGAGGGCCGATCCCGCTCCTTGCATCCGTAAGGAGCCCAAGCAGCACCAGGCCGACTATCGAGAGCGAGGCCGAGACAATCGCGCGTATCAGCCAGTGCCTGCGCCTCAACAAGAGGCGGCTGCCAAAGCCCGTGACGGCCCCGATGCTTCCATCTGCCAGCAGATTGAACATGAACATCGGTGCAGGAGTGCCTCTTTGAAGCAGCAGTACCAGCCCCAACGCCAGCGCCACAACCAGGAGTAGCAGAAGGAATACCTTGCGCACGAGATGCCATGGCTCCGCAGTCCGTGCGGATCCGTACACGCTCATTGATTCGGCCCTCGAGACCATGCCGCCGCCTGCCTCAACCGCGCAGCCTCACGCGTCCGGCCGCGCCCCGCGCCGCCGGCTCTTTCAGTTTCACGTCGCTCTTGAGCCGCACCCGAGCGCCCTCGCCCTTCCTCTCCGGCGGCGCGATCCGGTTTGACTCAAAATGGCGAAAATGCAGTGTGTCCGCCAAGTCGCCGGTTAATTCATAGAAGCGATACTGGACCCCGTTTTGTGCCTTGACGATATGCAGCGACGGAACGCCCACGCTGGCCAGTGTCCGATGCAGGTACTTCTCTTCGCCTGAGATGATGTGCGTCAGTGTGGATTCACGCAATACGCCGCAGGTAGGGCAGTGACCCGCCTCGAACGTTACCTCACTAAGCGGGCGCAGGATCTCCTCCACCGTGTGATCGTTCGGGCACTCCAGCTGCGTGATCAATTCCTGGTCCAGTTCCAGCATGGCATCCGGTCCGAGGTCGGCGCGTGCGATGCGCAGCAAGTCCCCAAGGGTTGTCCGCTCCGCCCGCGCCGGCAGTTCGGTGATCTCCCCATACGTCCAGTGACTCTCACAATCGTCCCGCGGGGAGTAGGCTGTGGTGTGCATTTCGTTGACCATGCCATTGAAGTGAGTTACTTTGCCCGGTTCGACTGGCATGCCGTTGATCAGCTTAAGTGCCTCTTGAGACTGCATGCCCCCGATGATGGAGGCAATTGTGGGTGTGGTTGGCACCTTTCCCAGCAGGATGTTCTGTCGCGCCAGCAGCGGGCAGGAGTAGCGCATCGACAGGTCGCGCAGTGCCTGTTCCGTCAGGGTGCACTCATAGCAGGCGCCCTGCCCAGGGACAAACACACGCATCAAGCCCAGCAGTTCCTGGATCGCGCCGTCCACCCAGGGCTTGTTCACCCAGTAGCAGAAACGGTTCACGGCCAGCCGCGCTTCTCGATTGTCGAGGCAGCCGATGATCACATCCATGCGCCGGATGATCCCAAGTCCCAGCTGCGTGGTCACATCTCCGTTCATGTATTGAACGTGGACGTCCGGATTGATGGACTTGGCTCGCGCCGCCGCGATCTCCGCCTTGCTGCGGTTGTCGTCGCCCTCTCGGAACAGGATGGACCGGCTGAGGTTGGCAGCCTCCACCTTGTCAAAGTCAACAATGAAAAGGTGGCCAACGCCCATCAGCGTCAGGTTCTTGATGACCTCGTTGCCCAGGGCTCCGGCGCCCACCACCATCACCTTCGCATTCTGGACTTTCTCCCGCTCCCACCACGAAATGAATTCGAACGTTCCCAGCCTGTCCTTCTTCAGATTCGGAATGTGGATGGGCTTTCCTGCGGCGATTGGCACGCGCAGCGGCCCAGTTGCCGGCTCACTTGCGGCCTGCCGCTGGTCCTGCTTCCCCGCCCATCGGGCCATCTCGCGCACCTGGGCCATGTTCGATTCGTTCGTGCTCCTTGCAAACCAGCCAACATGCGGACGTGATTCAATGAGCCGGCTTTCTTCTAGGCGCTTCAGTGCCTCACGCAGTGTTGATCGGCTGATGCCCAATTGATTCATCAGGTCGCGTTCAGGTGGCAACTGAGTGCCCGAGGGCAGACTCCCATCCAGAATGGATGCCGCAAGCTTTCCCGCAGCTGTTTCAGGCAGGGATTTGTGGGTGATCCGCTGTATCTTCATGATTGCCTGTGGTATGGTGGTCTGACCAAGATACCGTCAGTATAGGGGCCTTGTTTCGCCGAGTCACTGGGCCATAGGTACTATCCGGGCGTTCCTGCATGCGCACGCTTGCAGCAAATTGCACTCATCGAATAGCACCTCCTCCGGCGCCGATACCCCTTCACAGCGCGCTGCGACCCAAATTAACGAAAAGGACGACTCTTTCGAGTCGTCCTTTTCATTGTTTGGAGTTGCTCTACTTCACTTCAACCTGAGCGCCGGCTTCTGAAAGCTTCTTCTTCGCCTCATTGGCGGCGTCCTTGCCGACGGCCGAGAGCACTTTACCACCCGCGGTCTCAGCCAGGGTCTTTGCCTCGCCCAAGCCCAGGCTCGTCAGTTGGCGAATGACCTTGATCACGTCGATCTTCTTCGCGCCCGCTTCCTTGATGATGACGTCGAACTCGGTCTGCTCCTCCGCGGCCTCAGCCGCAGCGCCGCCACCGGCGGCAGCAGCCGCCACCGCTACGGGAGCGGCAGCCGAGACGCCCCACTTCTCCTCCAGGGCTTTCACCAGCTCAGCAGCCTCGAGCACAGACAGCGTGCTCAGTTCTTCCACGATTTTCTCAATATTTGCAGCCATTCTTGATTACTCCTAGTTTCCTGTTCTTCATTGCGCTTTCGTCCTGCAATTGGACGATTCCAGTCTCAACTAACTGGCGGCAGCCGCCTTCTCAGAGTACGCGCGGAAAACGGCAGCCAGCGAACGGGCCGGTTCGGCGATCGTTCGGACCAGCTTTCCGGCCGGGGCTTGCAGCACACCGAGTAGCCGCGCGCGCACCACAGGCAGCGGCGGGAGCTCGGATAGGGCCTTGACCTGCCCCGCATTCAGCAGTTGCCCCGCCATGAAGCCCGCCTTGATCTTCACGAAGCTCATGGCCTTGGTGGCATCTGCCAGCGCCTTGGCTGTCGCGGCCGGATCGGCAAACGCGAACGACATGGCCGACGACTTCAGCAATGCTTCATCCGGCATGCTCAAGCCCTGATCTTTCAGGGCGCGCCGCAGCAGCGTGTTCTTGACGACGTGGAACTCGCCTCCGGACTCCCGCACCTTGGCGCGGATCGCGTCCATGTCCTTCATCCTGGCGCCGGTGTACTCCACCAGGATCACAGCCTGGCTTCGCTTGAGCCAGTCGGTGTACGTCGCAAGCATCTCGTCCTTATGCTGTTTTGTTAGTGCCAATGTGTACTCACCTCCTTTCAATTAAAAAGTCTTTGCCACTTCTGCAGGCAAAGACTTTCGAACCAGCCTTTTGGGCTGAACTTGGCTGGAAGTCTCCACCTGGGCAGGACATTAAGCGGCGCTGTGCGCCACACCCGCCGTCATGGGCGAAGCGGCTTGTATCTTTTGCCAGGCAAGCGGCCTGGCTCGGTTACGAGTATCGCTACTCGGTAGCCTCCACGGCCAGGGCGGCGTTCGGATCGATCTTGATCCCGGGGCCCATTGTGGCGTTCACAACGATGCGCTTGATGTACGCGCCCTTGGCGCCTGATGGACGCGCCTTGTTGATCGCCTCCATCAGCGCCGCAAAATTTTCGTACAGTTTCTTGGCATCGAACGATGCCTTTCCGATCACCACGTGAATATTGGCCGTCTTGTCGAGGCGGAATTCGACACGCCCCGCCTTGGCTTCCTTCACGGCCCTGTCGACGTCCTGCGGAGGGACCACGGTGCCGGCCTTGGGATTGGGCATCAACCCACGTGGGCCGAGCACTCGTCCCAGCCGTCCCACCTTGCCCATCATATCCGGCGTGGCAATGGCGACATCGAAATCCATCATGCCGCCTTCGATCTTCTTCAAAGTCTCATCGTCGTCGGCCACAAGATCTGCGCCCGCGGCGCGCGCCGCGGCAGCGCCTTCGCCTGCGGCGAAGACCAGCACGCGCACGGTCTTGCCCAGCCCGTGCGGGAGCACCACGACGTCCCGCAGTTGCTGGTCGGCCTGGCGCGGGTCCAGCGCCGTCCGCATGTGGACCTCGACGCTGGCATCGAACTTGGTGTACGCCGTCTCTTTCGCCAGCGCCACCCCTTCCTCCGGTGTGTATTGTTTGTTGAGATCGACCTTGGCCAGTGCGGCCCTGTAGTTCTTACCTGGCTTAGACATGTTGTCCTCCGTGGTATTGGCGGGCCCGAAGACCCTCCCACTGATTAGTCCTCAACGGTGATCCCCATCGAGCGCGCCGTGCCTTCGACCTGCTTCATTGCGCCTTCGATGTCGTTAGCGTTCAGATCCTTCATCTTGAGCTCGGCAATCTCGCGCACCTGCTTGCGAGTCACGCTGCCGACCTTGTCCTTGTTCGGAACGCCGGAACCCTTTTCAACGCCCGCGGCCTTCCGCAGCAGAACCGCCGCAGGTGGCGTCTTGAGCACGAAGGCGAACGAGCCGTCGGTGTAGACCGTGATCTCCGCCGGGATCACCTCGCCGGGACGATTCGACGTCCGGGCGTTGTACTCCTTGCAGAATGCCATGATGTTAATGCCATGGCCGGCCAGCGCGGGCCCGACCGGCGGCGCCGGATTGGCCTTCCCAGCCTCCAACTGTAGTCGAACGATTGCCTTAAGTTTCTTTGCCATTCTCGATTACTCCTTGTACCGGCACGCATGCCCGGTACCGTGGTTATGACGGGCGATCGATGGGTCGCCCTCCCACATCTCAGCGGCGCATGGTTCAGCCGCTGCCTATGCCTTCTCCACCTGCAGAAAGTCCAACTCCACGGGCGTCTCGCGCCCGAAGAATGACACCATCACGCGCACTTTTGTGCGCTCCATGTCAAGATCCGCCACCGTGCCGCGAAAATCGTTGAACGGGCCGTCGATGATCCGCACGCGCTCGCCTACCTTGAACGACACATTGACCGCCGGCGCTTCCGACTCCATGCGCTTGATGATCTGCGCCACTTCTTCAGGTCGCAGTGGGGTGGGCAAATTGCCCATGCCAACAAATCCAGTCACCCCCGGCGTGTTGCGAACGACATACCAGGATTCCTCGGACAGCGTCATGTTGACTAGCACGTATCCGGGGAATATGTGGCGCTCGATTGTGCGGCGCTTTCCCTCGCGCACCTCGATCTCCTCCTGTGTCGGGATGACCACGTCAAAGATCCTGTCCTTCATGCCCATGGTCTCAATGCGCTGTTCGAGGTTGTGGCGCACTTTGTTTTCGTATCCCGAGTAGCAGTGGATCACATACCAGGCTGGCTCTACGCCGCCCTCTACGGGGACTTCTCCCTGCGGAAGCCGTCCCCGTCTCAGACCCTCGGCCGCGGCGGCGCGGTGCTCTTGAGCTATGGTAAGTACCGGACCCGCTGGAACTGTCGCCTCCAGCGAGGCAGCCTCGGCAGGCGCCTGCTCTGCAACAGGCCCCGAAACGGAAGGCGCAGCCGCGCTCTCTGCAGCTTCTTCTGCCCCCGCGGGCTCCACCGGTTCCTCCTGGCTCAGGCCGTCGGGAGACACTGCGCCAGCTTCGGCCGCCGTCGCTTCTTCTCTCCTCTCCGCCTCGCCAGAAGGTGCAGCTTCGCTCTCGCCGGATGCGCGCGTCGAATCAACCGTGGAGGGCATTACCTCCTCGATCGGCCCGACTTGCTCCGGAAGCGGCGCCTGTTCGGCCCGCTCTTCGGCTTCGCGCTCGTCCATCAGATCCTCTTACCCGTCAATCGCTGATCCCTTCCGTCGGCTAGATACCCAGGATGAAGTTCAGGAAGATGTTGGCGGCCCAATCCACTACGCCAAGAAAGATGCCAACGACGACCATCACGATGATCACTAGGATGGTCAACTGCCGGGCTTCCGCCCATGTGGGCCACGAGACCTTGCGCAGCTCGCCCGCGGTCTCGTTGAAGTAGCGCTGGATCGCATTCGGTTTGTCGCCTCTGTCCGCCAACTTCGTACTCCTTGGGCACCCATTGGGCCCGGAACTCCGCTTCCTGCTTCTTATGGCTAAAACGCCGCCCCTCGAGACGGCGTTGCCTCTGCAGGCCAGGAAGGACTTGAACCCTCAACCGCTCGTTTTGGAGACGAGTGCTCTACCAATTGAGCTACTGGCCTTCGTTAGTTGGATAGTTGTCCAGTTTCGTTGCTGCCTGATTGGGGCGTCTGGTCGTATCTACTCCCAACCCGCCCGCAGGCACAAACCTCCACACCAGCCAACTACCGAACTAAGCAACTACCTGACGAACCAACCGCCCGCCTATTTCGTTTCGCGATGGACGCGGTGCTTCCGGCATCGCGGGCAGTACTTCTTCAATTCCAACCGATTCGGATCATTGCGCCGGTTCTTCTCGGTCGTATACGTCCGCTCCTTGCACTCGCTGCATTGCAGCGTGATGACCGGGCGAACGTCCTTTCTCTTCGAAGCCATTTGCTACACCATGCTTTCCTATGCGATGATCTTGGTCACGACGCCCGCGCCAACGGTCAGACCGCCTTCGCGGATGGCGAACTTCGAGCCCTGCTCCAGCGCCACCGGCACAATCAGCTCCACCGTCAGGTTCACGTCATCCCCCGGCATCACCATCTCCACTCCCTCCGGCAGCGTGATGTCCCCCGTCACATCCATCGTCCGGATGTAGAACTGCGGCCGATACCCCGTAAAGAATGCCTTGTGCCGCCCCCCCTCCTCCTTCTTCAGCACGTACACCTGCGCCAGAAACTTCTTGTGCGGCGTGATGCTCCCAGGCTTGGCAATCACCTGCCCGCGCTCCACGTCCGTGCGCTCAATCCCCCGCAGCAGCAGCCCCAGATTGTCGCCCGCGATCCCCTCGTCCAGCGACTTGTGGAACATCTCCACACCCGTCACCACCGAGCTCGTGCTCTTCTCATGCAGCCCGATGATCTCCACCGGCTCCCCCACCTTCACCTTGCCCCGGTCCACACGCCCCGTCACCACCGTCCCGCGCCCCTTGATCGAGAACACATCCTCCACCGACATCATGAACGGCTTGTCCACATCCCGCTTCGGCTCCGGAATGTACTCGTCGATCACCCGCAGCAGCTCCCGGATCGAAGCGTACTCCGGCGCATTCGGATCGGTCGAAGTGCTGTCCAACGCCTGCTTCGCACTCCCACGCACGATCGGCGTCGCATCCCCAGGAAAGCCCTGCTTCGTCAGCAGCTCGCGCAGCTCCAGCTCCACCAGCTCCAACAGCTCCGGATCATCCATCATGTCCGTCTTGTTCAGATACACCACGATCGACGGCACTTCCACCTGCCGCGCCAGCAGCACGTGCTCGTGCGTCTGCGGCATCGGCCCGTCCGGCGCCGCCACCACCAGGATCGCTCCATCCACCTGCGCCGCCCCCGTGATCATGTTCTTGATGTAGTCTCGGTGCCCCGGCATGTCCACGTGCGCATAATGCCGCTTGTCCGTCTCGTACTCCACGTGCGCTATGTTGATCGTGATGCCACGCGCCTTCTCCTCCGGCGCATTGTCGATGCTGTCGTACGCCCGGTACTCCGCCTTCCCCAGCATCTGACTCACTTTCGTGATCGCCGCCGTCAGCGTCGTCTTCCCATGGTCGATGTGCCCCATCGTCCCCACGTTCAGATGCGGCTTCTTCCTCTCATACTTCTGCTTCGCCATGTCCTCTTCTCCTTTTCAAACGAGCTTTCAGCCTCTACAATGGAGCCCATGGTGGGAATTGAACCCACGACCCCACCCTTACCAAGGGTGTGCTCTACCGACTGAGCTACATGGGCCTACTGGCCCCCCCACCTTGGCGGGGTTGTGGGCGGTGAAGGATTCGAACCTCCGAAGTCTTCTGACAACTGATTTACAGTCAGTCCCCTTTGGCCGCTTGGGTAACCGCCCGCGATTCAATTGGCTGGCACCTGCTCTGCTCGTCGCTTCGTCCCTTGGCCCATCCCGCAAGAGACGAACCGACTAACCGATCAGTGCCTGGAGCCGACGACGAGAATCGAACTCGTAACCGCCCGCTTACAAGGCGGGTGCTCTGCCGATTGAGCTACGTCGGCAATTAACAGAAGAATTATACCAAAAGCCTTCCTACCGTCAATGACCTTGTCCGTCCCTGGTACCCCCGGGCGCCGCAAACGTTGTCCGGCCCGATTCCGTCTTACCTAGAACGGCTGTTCAGACTGGTGTTTCCGCCCTCCGCCGTATCGATCCTCCGGCTGCATGTTTCCCCCACACCGATGCCGGATTTCTTCAGAGTGTTTGGGGACCGCGACAATATGCCCGCGCAAGGAACCACGTGGGCCGCGTCAATCCTCTTGCGTCATGTGATCCAATTGGACCCTCGTCAGAAGCGATCAAGGGGGATGCGATCCGCTCGTTCACAGTCTTCTGGCCTCCCGCGGCTGGCCCTGTGCCGCGGCCACCCTCGCCATTGGGCGGGGATGCTGACCTTCGACAGTCTGCATCCGTCCACGAACTGCATTATGCAGCGGCACAGCCCCGGTCAAACAGGCCCCACCTCGTGCGCGGCCTGGATAGCCAGATCGATGAACACTGCAGACGACCAGCCAAACGTGGCAGCCGCCTCGGGCGGGTTCTCACCCGTCTCGGGATGGTAGTACTCGTAGATGTCATCCCCGCGGCAGATCAGATCCAGCGTGCGCCGGCGCAGATCACGCGCAAGGTCAGCATAACCTGAGCGCAGCAGACCTTCGATCAGGAGGTAGTTGATGTTGACCCACGTGGGTCCGCGCCACATCCGCAGGGGATTGTATTTAGGATCATCCATGGCCACGCTTGGGACGGGGTAGCGCGACCAGAATTGGCGCTCGTCTGTCAGGTGTCCTACAAGCCGCCTCGAGATCTCCGCTGGCAGCTGTCCGGTGAGGAGTGGAAAAAGGTTGAATGGTGTTCGGACGTTCACACGCATCCCGTTCCGCCTCGCCCAGAAGAACCCGGTTTGCTCATCCCAGCTGGTTTTGACGAGGCGCTGAGCCATGGCCCGCGCGCGCTCCTGCCATATTTCTGCCTGATCCTGCTCTCCAATCACCCGGGCGATGCGGCCGAGTGCCTCTTGCTGAAGATATAGATACGTATTTAGGTCGGGAGACTCGACCGGCATGCCGTCATCCCACAACGGGCTGTCATCCAGACCCGACGAAAACGGATGCTGATATTCACACAGTCCGTTGCCGTCCAGGTCATTCATGTCAAACCACCATGTGTTCCACCGGACAATGGGTTCATAGATTTCATCGAGGAATTCGCGATCGCCGTCCAGCTCGTAGAGTTTCCAGGCAGTCCAGGCCAGCAAAGGCGGTTTGGTGACATCTGCATCCACAGGGGCCTTGAGATGCGTCACCGTGCCCTCGTCGTGGATGGCATCCGGGATCATCCCATCCTCCCTCTGGTGATCCAGCATGATGCGGATCTGATCCTGAGCCAGACGCCTGTCGACATGCCGGTACGCCAGGGCATGGAAACATGCATCCCATTGCCAGACGCCCACATAGTGCATCATCGAGGGGGTCATCGCCTCGCGGGTTATGTAGAAGCGCGTTGAGATCAATCCGGCACGCATCACCCACCAGGCATAGTAGTACTGCGCCCTGTACTCCTCGGCCACCTCTGGCGCCGCCTCGAACCAATCGTGCCAGCGGCACGCCGCGGCATCCAGTACCTGGCCCGCATTCGGGATGTAGCGGTTGAAGCCCAGCCGCGGTGTGATGTTCAGCAGAAAGCTTCTGTTTCCCACAGATGCATCCAGAAGCAGCTGCACGGACTGGTTTCCTGTCGTCAGGCCGATCGTGTTGTGGCGCAATATGTGTGCATCCGTCGTGTATGCAACATTCCGCCGGATATCACCTGTTAGACGAAGCACACCCCCGCGCCGGTCAGGATGGGCACTGTCCAGATTCGCCTCGAACTTGAATCCGCACCGGGCCGCTGGGAGCGTCATCAGCAGCGTCTCCGGATCCACGAAGCTCAGAACAAACTTCCCCACCGGCGTGGCGCACTCCAGTCGGTGAGGGTATGTCGTCAGGGTCACCTCGAGCGGATCACCGTTTCCATCCGTCAGAATCCAGTCGTCAATGAGGGGCGCGCGCTGCCGGTATGCCGCGAGCTGTCCCGCCAGCTTGAACCACCTCTCCGCCAATCGGATCGTGAAATGCTGGTTGGATCGGAAGACCAATAGACGCGAGGCGCGATCGCTGAAAGGGCTTTGCTTGAGATTGATGCGGTTCTTGAGCAGAATGAGATACGGCGATTCAAAGCTCACTGAGCTGACCTCGCAACCACGCCTGTTGGCGGCGCCTGATGCAAAACGCAAGCGACGCGCGAACGAATGATCTTCTTCCTGGTTTCCTCAGCTGGTGAATTATCCTACCACTTGCGGATATTTCTAGCACCTGCTCATGCCGAAGGCGTGGTCTCCTAAGCATGCGCCATGTCCCAAGGCGCCCCCCCGATTCGAGCCCCTGCTCGCGTTGGTATGGACTGCTGAGCCGACATTGGCTCGCAAAGCTTGGGCGCAAGAGGCGAGGGGCTAGGGACAAGGCTTGCCAGAATCGCCAGATGCCGAATCAGAGGCCGGAGATCGAGGTTTCCTCGCCCTCTTGACAGATTCCGCCCTTTCCATACAATTAGAACATGTGTTCTGCTTTGCGGCCAACTGAAGCGAAAGAGATTCCGATGTCACAACTTCCCACACTCCGCCATCGAGGCGGCCAACCCGGCAACACCAACCGTCTGACTCACGGGCTCTATTCCAGCCGGTTCCACGCCCGCCTGCGGCCCCAGGCCTCGGGGAATTCACTGGATCTGGATTTCGAGATCGTCTTCGCCCGAATGCGGCTGCGCGCTCTGCTCAAGAAGCAGCAACTCTGCGCCTCTCCACGTGAATGGCTGAGCTATGAGCGGGCTGTGCTGCACTACGTA
>Ga0315295_10003601_pt1 | contig 13148 bp, 8 predicted proteins | sample YL17G14_0_MG_FD_204453 | JGI IMG/M metagenome (GOLD analysis project Ga0315295, IMG submission 204453) | Sediment microbial communities from Yellowstone Lake, YNP, Wyoming, USA - YL17G14_0 | ecosystem: Environmental > Aquatic > Freshwater > Lake > Sediment | place: USA: Wyoming | collected... | reverse complement strand
ACGCTAAATTGGTACTGTGTACCCCCTTGGGTAAAGAGAAACTGCGGGGAGAAATAACCCAAGTAATTGCCCACAAACTGCCTGACAAAATAGGTAGGTCTGTTGTAAACAAGTCTCTGTAGGGCGCCAGGAAGACGGGACTGTTGCCTAAGCTCAATTATTTTGGAAACAGCTGCATCGTTTATGAGGAATACGACTTTAGAGCGTGCCCTGGCCTCAGGCTTTGACAGAAGATAGGGAAGGGGCAAGAAGAAAACCAAAAGACAAAAAATGGTTAAAAACTTTACCCTCGAGTCTTTCTTGAGCGCTTCTACAATCGTTGGCTTGTAGATTAAAAATCCCAAAACCAAAAGTATCGGTGCAACTATTCTTGTGGTGTGATAGGAAAAAAGGCTTAGGCCCAAGAAGAGAACCGAAAGTGGAAGTAGATACTTATTTCTTTGTCTATTAAAAAATGCAGCCAGGGCCGAGGTTAAGAAAAATACGGACAAATTTGACTGGACGACGAATCTGGAAAGAAAAAGGCTCCAAGGCTCAACCGCAACCAATAAAGCAGTAACCAGAGATACTTTCTTCGACTTAGTTATCCCTAAAGCCAAAAAGTAGGCGGCAACTACCGTTAAGGCTCCTAAAAGCGCATGGGGAAGTCTTATTGAAAACTCATTTAGTCCAAAGACTGCTATAAAGGGGATTGTTAGATATAAATTAAGGGCCAAGGGATAGTCTCCGTAGGCTCGAAAGTTTGAAAGCGGAAGGCTTCCCCACTCGTCCAGGCCCGTTTTTAATATCGAATATGCATTATATCCGTGTGATACCTCATCCCAATTTAGAGAAGGCGGGGCATAAGTAAGGTAAAGAAGCCTTAAAAGCGCAGCTAGGACAATAATCAAAGCCAGGTACTTATTTTCCAAAAACAAGCCCACGGCCCTTTTAAAAAGAGCCTGCATACCAAAATTATATAGTCGGGAGCTTTAAAAGTCGAAGAATTCGGGCAATCAAGGCTTTTGGGTTATAAATAAAGCACACTTTTACCTCGGGTTTGTCCGGTATCCCCGAAAAACTACTCGCCCCATTGGGTCTTTTATTTCGAATACTTCCTCTAAAGAGTGCTCCTTGGCTTGTTGGGCGGAAATCACAAGTTCGTCCCCAACCAATATCTGGGGTTTGTAAATATCTTCCCCCCAGGTGATTCCTCTTGTCTCAATATTGGCAAATTGATAGTGGGAATTGAAATCAAGAGAGGAATAATAATTGTCTTTAATCCCTGCGCCGGTTTCCTCCTGGAACTTTTCCGGAGGATACTTCAAGAAAAATGCCAAGTTAATGTATGTGGCTTTTGTTCTAGACTCGTCAATTAAAAAGTTCTCTTCTGGTCTTTGTTTTATCTCCTCTGCCAACTCACTTACCCCATACCCCCAAAGCCTTGCCCTTTCTACCGGAAGAATTACGAAGTACGATCTCCAGAGTAAGATAAGCGACCAGCCAAACGTGAGAGCAAATAGGGGAAACCAGATTCTAAATTTTAGACGTTTTATTACCAAATCTATGCCTGCAACAATTACTACAATTGCCGGCAGAAGAACTGGCAAGGCCCTATGGGTTGCGAAAGGATCGCGGGTGAAGGCTGCCGGGATGGGAGTAAGTGCCAAAAGCAAAATCACAAATTTAGAAAAATCCTCATTTCTTCTTTTCCAAAATGTGTATATTCCCAACAAGTAAGGTACTAGCATCCAAGGATAAAATACCGAAAGATCCGGAATCGAGCGCTGAGGGTCGGGGTCTGGCAAGAAGAAGAGCGACCTTGGAGAAAAATAGACCAAATAGCGGGAGAGAGACTCTCTTATTATTCCAAATTTATCCCAGATACCCGTGGAACTCTCAAATCCCCAAAGATTTGCTTTCGGAAAAAATGCCGGGGTCGTAAGAAGCAGTAGGTGCGGGATCTGGCTGACAAAGAAAATGAGTAAGCTTATCTTTAAAATCTTTAAGTTACTCTTCCTAAAAAGTACTTTTCTAAAGACCAAAGCAAATCCTACCACCACCATTGGAACTAGAAATCTCTCTGCGTAGGCTGCGTAGGTGGAAAAGGATAAAAATATTGTGGCCAATATAAGTCGATTAGGCTTTGTAAGGGCTTGCCATAAAAATAAACACCCCAAGCAAAAAAGCAGAAAGGCCAACGAGACTTCGTAGCCAACCCTACTATGAAGAATTATCCAAGGGGTGATCACAAAAAAGATAGCACCCAAAAATACCGACAATTTCCTTTTTAAAAAATGGGAATTTTTGAGAAAAAAGTAGACTACCAAACCCGAAAGAAGTCCGGCTAAGGCGGAGGGGGCTCTAACCGCAAAAATGTTTAGACCAAGACTCGCAACCCAGGGAATAACCAGGTAAGTAAAAAGGGGTGGGTTATATGAGCCGTAAAATCGCAAAAACATGGGAAAGTTTTTGCCAAATTCATCCTTGCCAGTTAAGAGAAGAGCGTATGCGTTATATCCAGGCAAAGCTTCGTCTATGTAAAATCCGGAAGGTATCTTGTCTAGTTTGTAGAAAAAGATAACTATCCCCACAATTAAAATCGCAAGTAAAGCAATTATCTCTATTAGTATGTTTTTATTTTTTTTCATTTGGACTTTAAAACAAAGTGCAACGCCTTATTAATAAGGCGTTCCCCGCCAATAGCCGATAAGCTCGTTATGTAAGGAAAAATGGCAAACGGCCCCAACTCGTTTTTGTTCCCAAAAAGACTAAGAAGCAAAATGATAACAACCAAACTCAAAAAGTAGTTCCTGAATCTTCTTGATCCTACCGTCGTTATAATTCCCACAAAGAAAAATGGGAAAAGGATAAACGGAAATTTCTCGAATTCCGAAACTCCCACCCTTTCTCGGGGATGGTTTGCAAAAAAGTATAGGTTCGGGTCTATAACCTCAGAAAGGTTATTCGCCAATCTGAAAACGGCAATTGTTTCCTTTCTGCCTTCAAACCAATGCGCCACTGGAATCCAGAGAGTCTTCGATCCTACTTTGATAAATACAGGTGGGTATTCTTTAAGTCTTTGATCCCTAAGCCTTATATCGTCATTCAAAAGAACGGTCAAGGATGTCGGAGAGGTTGTTTTCCACTGGGAAAAAACGATAAGCACAAAGAAAAACAAAAATCCCAATAACTTTCCTTTACCTTTAATAAATCGGTACGCTAATACGGATGCTCCCACTAGAAGAATAAAAATCGGAAAATTAAAGGAAAATGCTTTCCAAATCCAGAAATTCCCGAAAAGAATTAAAAATAAAAGAATTAAACCTAAATAGTCTTTCTTAAACTTAAAGCCCATTTGCGTTCACCAAAATAAATGCCACCTCGCCGTTTAAATATCTTATCGTTGCAATCGGCCGAGTGTTGCGTGGAAACTCGCTAGGTCTTCCTACCACTAGAGCTTTTCTTCCTCTAAGCTCTCTAATTACAATATCGCCGAACGTGTATTTCCCTAACGAGTACTTAGTTATCTGGTCCAAATATTGTACGCCCTGCTCCTCGTAGCTTAGCCAAGAGGAAGAAGCCTCCTGTACCTTTCTAGGATCTACCTTGTTATAAAACTGTACCCATATATTGGGAACCGAGAGGGTTCTACTTAAAACCACTTCGTCGAAGCCTCCTTCTATACTATCTATAGTAGCTACAAGCTCCCTCATTCCGTACTGCATCGAGCCTGACGCCTTGACTGGAGCCTGATAACGGTAGTTCTCCAAAAATCCCGCAAGGCTTATGGTCAAAAATGCAAAAAGGCTAAACGCAAACACCTTGGCCCAAACCTTTGAATATTTTTCTTTAATAAAATCAAATAAGAATAAAGCTCCCCAAGCGGAAATAATTTGAACAGCCGGCATCATAACGGCAGCTCTTGTCCCGGCAAACCCCGGTCCTTTTGTAAGAGCAGCAGGAATCGGGGCTATCAAAAGCCAAAGTATTATAAAGCCCATATTCTTAAAACCCTTTCTTCTTGCAAAAGAAATCAAGGCGGAGACAACAAACAAAACCTCAAAGAAGTAAAGCACCCCTACCCCCGGTATCATTCCGTAACTCCACTCTGAAGTCCCTTGGGTAAATAAATAGGTTGAAGAAAAATACGAAAGATAATTTTTGGAAAACAGATCAAAAACATAGATTACCTTATTTGAAACAACTCTAGCCACAATCTCTGGGGCACCTCCCAGGATCGCAGCATACCTTCTGTCGGCAAGGGCTGCCCAACGATCCGTGGGATAAATAATTGTAATATCCAATCCCCGCTTTGCTCCCCCTGCAAACATGGAAAATACAGCCAAGAACCCAAAAACTCCAAGGATCAAAACCGCCCACTTATATCTACCTAATAGATCCCTTTTAAGCTGAGACCAATGGCTTGCCAAGAGTACAAGTACCAGGCCCGGAGTAAAAAACCTTGCCGAGTGATAGGAGAATAAGTTTAGTCCAAAAGAGACGGCCGCAAGTATCATAAATCGTGGCTTCTCAATCCCCACAAGAAACGCCCAAACACCCAAAGGTATAAAAAACGTGGTTAAGTTAGCTTCAAAGGCCCCTCGTGAGAGGCTTATATGCCATGGGGAAGTGGCCAAAAAAAGAGCCGATATAAGTCCGAAGTCTTTTCTTTTCGTCATTTGGGCCACCATAAGATAGGTGGCAACAACGGCCAAAGAACCCAAGATGGCACCGGGGAGTCTAACACTAAACTCAGTCAGTCCCAAGAAATAAACAGAAGGGATCGTAATATAGGAATACAGCGGTAGTTTGAAATCCCCAAAAGACCGAAGGGTAAGAGGCCAGGCTTTCCCCCACTGGTCTCTGCCCGTTAAGGCAAGCGAATATGCATCGTACCCTATTCCCGCCTCGTCTTGGGTAAAACCGACCGGATAAGAGGCTATGCCTATAACCCGTAGCGAAAGGGCTAAAGCAAAAATTATACAAATAAGAATTAAGAACTTTTTCATTGTCCCGAATAAATGTAAAAGATTGGCTTTCGAGTCGGCGAATAAACTATATCCAATAAAAGAAGTTCTGGATTATCAAAAATATAAGGATCGGTCACGTCATTTTCGGTTGAGGCCACAACCAGATTTTCTTTGGAGGCAAGGACCTCTATCCGCTTTACCAGCTCTCCGAAATAGAACTTGTCCCCAAGTTTAAATCCATTAAAGTTTGGGTAGATGCTGTCTATATGCTTATCGTCTTTGAAAGTTTCTTGAAAATCGTTCATATCGTAGCCGTACCAAAAAAGAAATCTTGGAAGCATAGGTTCATAAGTGTTATTGAGTAGTACCCTCTCGTATTTGTTTGAATTAGCTCTTAGGTATAAGCCCACTTCTTTATAGCCGTACTGCCAAGCGCGCCAACTTTCCATGGGCCAAGCAACAAAGTAGGAATATAGAAATCTTGTCATCTCAAAAAGCATAAAAAGTAGAAGCGTTCCTGCCACGAGTTTTTCTTTATTGTCCTTAAGACGTCCTAGAATTGTTTCAAAGCCGAGGGCCGAAAATACAATAAGAGGAGGTAGCATCAATATCAGCCTTGAAGCATGTGTTCCTCCGTCACGGGTCAAGGCAGATGGAATCGGTGCCAAAACAAGCCAAATAAGAAGAACCTGAAAAACCTTTTTTCTGTCTGGGGAGGATTTTGAATAGTTTGACACTAATATCCAAAGGGCCAAAAGAATGAGTAGAAGGTCGAAGTGATAAAAATGACCGAAACCTCCAACCGACTGTCTGGGATTTGGGTCTCCCTCCCAGAACAAAAAGCTAAACGAGAAGGCTCTAGAGTAATTTTTCAGAATCTTATCAAAAGTAATTGTTAGCTTATTATTAAAAATTCTAGATAAACTACTATTAGACGCTTCCCTTGTTACGTCAAGCTCTGCCCGAATTTCTTCTTTGTTGGCAACACTTATATAGGAAAATCTTTGGCTAGCCAGGCCGCTAAAAGACTGCTTTATGTAGGGAGAAAGGACAAGAAGGGAAAGCAAAAATACCAATACCAGTCTCTTAAGACCATACCCAAAAATCTGCTTTCTGTATACTGCCGCCATAAAAAGAACGAAAAGAGGAATAAACAATGAGGCAATTGCATATGCATATATTCCCAAGGAGAACAATATTGCGGAGGCAAAAAGATACCGGTACTTTTTTGTCCCTTTAACGAAAAAGTAAGTCCCCAAAAGAACAAAGGGCAGGAGTATCCCCGCGTCGTTTGCCTGCCTGGAAAACATAAAGTGCCAAGGAGAAAGAGTCAAAAAGAGGGCAGTGATGATAGCAAGTCTCCTGCCAAAAAGTTCATTTACCAGAAGATAAAGGGCGAAAATGCTCAAAAAACCCATTACAACAGCAGGCACCCTTACTCCAATCTCATTTAATCCGAAAATGCCTATTGAAGGCACATCCATATAAAGCTGTAAGGGGAGTCGGTACTCGGAGAAACTATGAAACATAATAGGCAGAGCGTTTCCGAAATAGTCTTTACCGGTTGTTAAAATGGAGTTGGCCTGAAGTCCTACGTCAATCTCGTCCCCGAATAAAGAAACCGGGGCTTTGTCGACCCTCCAAACGCGTAAGAATATTCCGACCAAAAAAAGAAAGGCCGCCAAAACCAATAAAGCTTTCCCAAAAAAATCTTTCATGTCCAATTTGTAAGCCAGCCCGAAAGCATAATTAGCTGCCAAATCGCTCCCGAGCGGTTAACTCCATATTTATTGTGCTCTTCTAAAATCCCTAAGATTTTTTTCTTCTCGACATAATTATAGAGCTTTGAATTTGAAAGCGTGGAATACGATAAATCTTTTAGAGGACCCCTAAGCCATTTCTCCAGGGGAATGCCGAATCCCTTCTTGGGACGGCGTGCAACCTCCGGAAGTTTATCCTTAAGTATTGCTCTTAACTGAATTTTGGTTTGAAAAAGACTAATGTGTGGGTTTTTGGTCCCAAATGCATAGTCAAGAACCTCGTTATCAAGATAGGGAACTCTTACTTCTAGGCTATTAAACATGGACGCCCTGTCCGTCTTTACCAGAAAGTCATCCCTTAAGTATGTATAAAAGTCGATAATTTGGGCTTTTTTGGTAGGACTTTTTACTGCCTCGAGGTTTGGAACGAAACTTTCTTCGATATGCGCCTTTTTCTTGAATAACAACTCCTCACCCAAGAAAAATGTCCTCATCCAATACAGGTGCCTTTCAGGGTTTTTAAAAGACATCCCTTTTAAAACTATCCTTCCCAATTTCTTTTTGGAATAGTCTTTAAAAGACAATGGAATAGCCGACACAATGGATTCGGGTATTTTTTCTAATATTGTCTCTAAAGTTTTGGCGCTGCCGTGTAAAAGATCTAAGAAATTTGCGAAAAGATGCGCCTGTTGTGTGGGGTAGCCTCCAAACAACTCGTCTCCCCCGTCTCCAGAAAGCGAGACTTTTACGTGCTTTCTGGCAAGTTTACTTAGTTTATAGGTAGGTAGAAGTGATGCATCCGCCAAAGGCTCATCGAGTTTATTTGAAACTGCCTCAAATATGTCGGTTACGTCCAATGGCGTAAATTCCTCGCTATAGTGCTCGGTTCCGATTGTTTTGGCAACGCTATGTGCAAATTCTGACTCGTCAAATCCGGGCTCCTTAAATCCTATTGAAAAAGACTTTAATTTTCTGGTTTTAGAAATATAGTAGGCGATTAAACTCGAGTCCAGTCCCCCGCTTAAGAAAACTCCCACCGGCACATCCGCCTGAAGCTGTTGTGTTATCGCTTTTTTTAACAACGCGTCCAAAGACCCTTCTTTTGGTTTCAGCTCTTCAAGGACAAAATATTTTGTTGTGGAAAATCCTTTTTTTGAAAATGTTGCAGTATACCCCGGTAGAAGTTTTTTTATTCCGCGGAATGCCGAATATTCCCCTGGAATAAAACCGTAGTAGCCATAAAGAAATATCGCTTCCTCATCTATGGACTTTTTGTATAAGGGGTGTTTGAGAATTGTTTTGACTTCCGAGCCGTAAATGAGTAAATTTCCCTTTTGATAGTAGTAAAGGGGTTTTATTCCCGCTCTGTCTCTGGAAAGAATTAACTTTTGATTTTTTTCGTCCCAAATTGCAAAAGCAAACATGCCGTTTAAGTATTTACTAAGATTATGCCCGTACATCTCATACAGATGGGCCAAGACTTCCGTATCCGTCTTGGTTCTAAATTTATGACCATTTTTAAGAAGCCGTTTTTTTAAAAGAAGGTAATTATAGATTTCGCCGTTATAGGTAACTACTACACTCCCATCTTCGTTTTTAATCGGCTGGTCTCCGGTTTTAAGGTCAATAATGCTTAGACGCCTTACTCCTAATAAGGCGCTGCCGCCCGGGGAAATGTAGCTTCCCCCCGAATCGGGGCCGCGGTGGACAATTTCACCCAGCATCCCGTCTAGGGTGTTTTTTGAGGAATTACCTGAGAAGTCGACGATACCAGCTATTCCACACATTAATATTTAATAGTTTCTTTTATATCGTAGATGGGTTTTCCCGATGAGCCGTAATAAGTTCTGACCATAAGCTCAGCCAGAAGACCCATCAGGATAAACTGCACCCCAAGAATAATTAATAAAACGGTAATAAGAAAAAGGGGGTCCCTATGGACGTATACTCCCAAAAAAAGTTTCCTGTAGATAACCCCCAAAAGCGTCACCCCTCCAAGGAGTAAACTTGCGAAACCAAAGCCTCCGAACACATAAGCCGGTTTTGTCCCGTAAGAATGCAAAAATTTAATTGTTATCAAATCAATCGCGGTTTTAATAATTCTTCCGTACCCGTACTTTGATTTTCCTGCCTGCCTTGGTCTATGTTTTACAACCACCTCACAAATCTTGGCTCCCTTTAAATAAACCAGGACGGGAAGAATCCTATGAAGCTCACCGAAAAGGTCCAGGTCTCTCAAATATTCTTTTCTGACAACCCTGGCCGAGCAACCTACGTCGTGGTAAGGATACGAAAATATCCAATTGATAACCTTATTTGCGGCTGAAGAGTAAAATCTTCTTGAGCTAGAAAATTGCTTTTCTTTGCGCCAGCCGAAGGCAGCGTCATATCCCTCATCTATTTTTTTCAAAAAGGCTGGTATGTCGTGGGGGTCATTCTGCAAATCAGCATCCAAAAAGGAGACTAAATCCCCAGACGATTCTTTGATACCCGCGGCGATGGCTGCTGTCTGGCCAAAATTTCTTCTTAAGGTAACTACTTTGATTGAAACCTTTAGATTTCTAATCTTACCAATTGCTTTTACCAACTCGTCCATCGAGATATCCGTACTTCCGTCATTTACATAGACTATTTCGCTTTGGATGTTAAGACCTCCCAGAACTGAAACAAGTTCTCTATGAAGGTGTCCAAGATTATCAGCTTCGTTATAAAAAGGAATTACTACTGAAAGGTCGATGCTTCCCATGTTATCTTAATATGTTAACACGCGTATCCTTATTTTTCCGCTTTGTAATTGCGCCTATTTGAGTTATTTGACAAAGTAAAGGAAAACAAATAATAAAAAAGGATTATATTGATTAACACAACAAGCCTCTCGATATACATATTAGAAAATAACTTGATAAGTATCGCTACTCTTGGATACCACCAAAAGTGATATAAGTTAATAAGGTGGATAAAAACAATTGGCCAAAAAACTTTATTTAGCTTTTTATATAACGTTACTAGAATTACTAATATAACTATTGTCGGATAAAAGTATCTTTCGTGCATCGCAGGTAAAAACATAAAAGCACTAAATGAACTAGAAGCCATCGCTAAAAACCAATATCTAGGATCGTTCATTTTGGACTTAACTACCTTTTTAATTACTAAAGACAAAGACAGAAAGTAGGCTAGATATCCCCAAAGATTAAGCGGTATCTGCAAAAATAGCTTTTTGTAAGAAATTTCTCCAAAGCCAAAGAGTAGTCCCCATAGATTAAAAGCGTTTGCATTTATGTAATGGAGTTCCCCTATCAAATTACGCCTGTAAAATTGAAGAGCCCAGACTAAGGTATCTTGCCGGTGAAATGGATAATATAGTAAAAATACTTGCCCTAATATGATTAGGGTTGAAACAAGAATCTCTCGGAAGCTCCTACCCTTCAACCACCACAACAAAAATATCGGAGCGGTAAACAAAACAATAGGCTTGGTAAAAACGGCAATTCCATAAAAAATTATGGCTACATAAAAATTCTTTTTAATTAAAAAATAGCACGATAGCAACACCGGCAGCATATATATACTGTCTATCTGGCCCCAGACTGCAGAGTTGTACCAAAAGGGTGGAAGAAATGCAAAAAGACCCGCCGCGATAATCCCTAAGCGCCTGCTTTTAATAAGGGTAACTATTTTATAAAGAATATAAATAATTCCTATATCCGCCAAAATCGCGGGAAGTTTATTGAGATAATACCAACTGAATTTAGACTCCCACCAGAAAATTAGGTTTGAAGGAAAGAACGATATTTTCAAATTAATAAACCATAATATTTTCCAAATTGTTTCGTGAATTATTCCGTTAAACCAGAAAATGTAAGAGGTTACGGGAGGATACAATGCTCTTATTGTATTAGTGATATACCGATCGTAAAAACCATCCATACCATTTATTAGAAGATCCTTTGACCACCAGTAATAAGTATCTATATCGGAGTGTTGACCCCAAAATGCCAATATTAAACGTAAGGCTAAGCCTAACAAAATCACTTTCTTCAACATCTATTTTTTAGTAAGGAAATAAAACGCCGGCTCACCAGAAGGATAAATAACCGAATCGATAACCTTTAACCCCTCCGGGGCCTTTTGGGGATCCCGAATCAAATTTCCCTCAATTTCCCTCTGGGCAGCTATATAAAGAGTGTCTTTATCTAAACTCTGTCCTAACTTCGCAATACCCTCCTCTCCCACTTGACCGAAATAATACTTTTCAAAGTGAGCAATGTTGCCAAAGCCCTGTACAAACTCCTCATCAAGCCCTTCTTGCCACTTCTCGGGAGGTACGGGATAGTACGCAGCAAAAAAGATAGCGGGAGGTTGGTCGGCATTTGAAATTATTATCTTTTTAAACCCACCCTCATACTTTTTTACAACCTCCACCAATTCTTTATACCCTGCATGCCATGACCGCTCCGAATACCAAGGGTTATGAACCCAGTAGTTATGCTGGTACGACCAAAAGTTGAAAATAAATAAAGCCAAATAACATCCCACGAGAATACGTCTTAGCATGGGCGAAAACATTTCGACACCCCGGCTGAGTCCGTAAGAAATAAGAAAAACAAGGGGAGGCAAAATTAAAATGAGACGAGTTGCGTGTCCTCCTCCGTCGCGGGTAATAGCAGATGGAATTGACCCGGCTACTAACCAAAAAAACATAAAGGCTTTTAGCTTTTTATCTTTGAAAAATGCAGCAAACGAAATAAGACCAAGAATAAGGGCAAAAGCCTCTATCTTATAAAATTGTCCGACTCCTTCTATGGAATGACGAAGATTTAAGTCTCCTTTTAGAAAAAGAAATTCTGAAGAAAAGGATTTATAGTAGTTTTCAATAATTCTTGCCTTCCAATAAGTGTATTTATTATGTACAAGCCAGCTTTCTGCCCTCTCAAAGACATTTCTACCCGCACCTTCAACCGCAGCATCCGTAAGTCTTGCATAAGATACCTCTGTGGGAACGGTTGGGTCCGTATATACACTAAGATAGTTAAACCTTAAAGCGCCTCCCCCGAAAATTGTGCTTAAGACAATCGGAAGTCCAACTACAAGTCCCGCCAGGACTGTTTTTGTAAGGTTTAATCTGTTCATTATAAGTATCTGTTTCCTCCAGACTAGGAATAAAAAGACCAAAAGAAGAGGAATAAACAGCTTGGCGGTCGAATAAATCCAGAGGCACGAAACCAAAAGTACAACAGACACCCACAACCACTTTGGCTCCTTAAGAGATTTGAAGAAGAAATAAAGGCCCAAAAGTAAAAATGCCAAAAGCATCGTAACTTCAAAGCCGGCCCGGCTATATTGAATGTGCCATGGAGAGGCAGCCAATACGCCGGAGGCAATGACCGCCATCTTCTCATCATTAAAAAGCTCTTTAATAAGAAGGTAAATCGCCCAAACTCCTAGAATACCGAAGATTGCCGCAGGAAGCCTTACTCCCCAAGCAGTAATTCCAAAGGCTTTAACCGTTGCCACCGAAGAGTAAATATAAAGCGGAGTTCTGGTATCGGCAAAGGATTGAAAATGTATAGGCCAGGGATTTCCAAAATAGTCCTTGCCGGTTTGTAAAATCGAGTAGGCCTGGTAACCAACATCCAACTCGTCGGAAAACAAAGACACGGGTACCCTATCCAGCCTCCAAAGTCTCAAAAATGAGGCTAATAAGAGTATTAAAAATAATATTACTCGCCCTTTTTTAAAAGCTTTTCCCATTTTTGTCCCAGCCACATTATGGCAAAGATCAAATTGTGTTTTAAGACCCCATGATAAATCTTGCTTGAAGGAATAAGCCTTCTCCACTGGTTGGTTGAGTCCGCAATGTCCCTTCCGCTTGCTCCGTGGTAATGAACAACCTCTGCAGAAGGCAGGTAGTACACTTTGAGTCCGGATTTCCAAACCCTTTTGCAGAACTCGAGATCCTCAAAATACATAAAATACCTTTCGTCCAAAAGCCCAACTCTTGTTAGTGCGACGCTTGTAATAATGGCTGCTGCAAAAACTACCGCCTCAACCTTGGTTGCCCCGGAACCTTTGGGGCAATACTTGTCCATCTCGTTGGCTCCACCAAAATAGCGCTTGGCGGCCCGAAGTATTCCCGGAAAAAAGTAGCATGAGGACTGAGTGTCTCCTTCAGGGTTTAAGAGCTTTGCTCCAACTACTCCTGCATCGGGAGACTTTTGGGCAAAATCGATGAGTTGATTAAGCGCCCCCTGTTTTAGCTTACAATCCGAATTTAGAAGAAGTACGTGCTCTCCCGATGAAACTTTTATACCCTGATTTACCCCTTTGGCAAATCCCAAATTCTTTGTGTTTTCTATTAGCTTTAGCTTATCTGTCTTTAGCCCTCTTAACGCCTGGGTGCTTCCGTCTGTTGAGGCGTTGTCTACAATGACTA
>Ga0315295_10003599_pt1 | contig 13154 bp, 11 predicted proteins | sample YL17G14_0_MG_FD_204453 | JGI IMG/M metagenome (GOLD analysis project Ga0315295, IMG submission 204453) | Sediment microbial communities from Yellowstone Lake, YNP, Wyoming, USA - YL17G14_0 | ecosystem: Environmental > Aquatic > Freshwater > Lake > Sediment | place: USA: Wyoming | collected... | reverse complement strand
TACATTGACTTGCGGTACGACCACGACTTTTCAGACAAACTTGGGCTCATGGCCCGTCTTTACTACGACAAGTATGACTACAAGGGCGATTATATTTACTCAGGTGTCGTCAACAAAGACTTCGCGGTCGGAGAATGGTGGGGGGCAGAGGCGCAGGCAAGAATGCTCCTTTTCGGGAAGCACAGGATCATCGCGGGTGGCGACTATCAGGACAACACGAAGCAGGACCAGAAGAATTATGATGAGGACCCTTATTTTATTTACACCGACGACAACAGGTCATTACAGATCTGGGCGCTCTATGTCCAGGATGACTTCGCCATTCTCGACAACCTCCGCGCAAATCTGGGCATCAGGTATGACCATTACAACACATTCGGCGGCACGACGAACCCGAGACTTGCCCTCATGTACAGCCCCTTTGAGAAGACGACCTTCAAGCTCATTTATGGAACCGCATTCCGTGCGCCCAATGTATATGAACTCTACTACTCAGCTTCCAATGTGGAGAAAGCCAACCCTGACCTCCAGCCCGAGAAGATAAAGACTTACGAACTCGTCTGGGAACAGTTCATAGGGAATCACCTTGCCCTGACCGTAGACGGATTCTACTCGACAATCAATGATGTGATCAGCCAGGTGACAGACCCTGAGGATGGCCTCCTTTTCTTCAAAAACCAAAACGAACTCAAGACCAGGGGAGTGGAGCTTGAACTCAGGGGCATGTGGGACAGCGGCCTCAGAGGCAGGATCAACTACACCTACCAGGATGCAAAGAGTGATGAAACAGACCAGACCCTCGTCAATTCACCAAGACATAGGGCTACCCTGAATGTCATGGTTCCGCTCCACCGGGACAAGCTCTTTGGTGGTCTTGAGGTCCAGTACACAGGCTCGAGGAAGACCCTGGCCGGCAAGGATGTGGATGATTTCTTCGTGACGAATCTTACGCTCTTCAGCAAGAACCTCATCAAGGGTCTCGAACTGTCCGGAAGCGTCTATAACCTCTTCGACAAAAAGTATGCGGATCCCGCCGGGAGAGAGCACCTGATGGACACGATCCCGCAGGACGGCAGGTCCTTCAGGGTGAAACTGACCTATGCATTTTGACAGGGAGTCAAAGGAGAAACGGATGAATATGCCGGGGTTGCCGGGAGGTTCAATCTCTGCAAGGATTACATGCGTTGTGATCCTCATGACCCTCCTGATGTCCGGTGTGACAGGCGGAACTTCAAAGTCATTTGCCGACTCCCTCCAGGAGTACCAGATCAAGGCAGCCTTTCTCTACAACTTCGCAAAGTTCGCAGAATGGCCTGCGGCGGCATTCAAGGATGCACAGTCTACCGTCACACTCTGCATCCTCGGGAATGACCCCTTCGGTGACGCCCTCGATTCGCTGAGGGAAAAGACCATTGAGGGAAGGAGACTCGTGATCAGGAGGGTATCGAAGGTCGAGGAGGCCGACAGGTGCCACATCCTCTTCGTGAGTGCCTCGGAAAAGGAGTCCCTTTCTCACATCCTGAAGGTCATCAGGAACTGGAATGTCCTCACTGTCGGCGATACGAAGGGGTTTGCCGAGTCCGGGGTCATGATCAACCTCATCAGCAACGAGAACAAGGTGAGTTTTGAGATCAACCTCGACGCCGCGGAGCATGCGTCGTTGAAAATCAGTTCCAAGCTCCTGAAGCTTGGGAAGATCATCAAGGAGAAAAACTGATGCGCCTCTTGAGTGACATCCCCATCAAGAAAAAGCTCAGGGCGATCATCATGCTGACCTGCCTCACAGTCCTGTCAATAGCCTCAATGGCCTTCCTCATCATTGAGACGTTCACCTTCAAAGCAGACATGATGAGAGAACTCTCCGCCCTCACAGAGATCATCGCATACAACTCTTCCGCAGCCATCATGTTCAAAGATAAGAAGGCGGCGGAAGAGACGCTGTCGGGTCTCAAAGCGAAGCCCCAGATCCTTGCGGCCTACATCATCGTCGATGAAAGGATGGTATTTGCAAAATACCTTGCCCCTCATGCCGACAGATCGCTGCTCACCCTCGAGCCGGGGGTTGATGGGGACCCCTCTGAGGTTAACGCTGCTGCCCTGGCAAGAGTCTTGAAGGAATCCGGTCATTTCTGGGAGGTCGATCCACATCTGGATGCCGTCCAGGCGATTGTCGTCGATGAACAGGTCATAGGGAGGGTCATCATCCAGTCGGACATGGGTGAACTCATCTCGAAACTGAAGTGGTTTTTCCTGATCGTCATTGCCGTGTTACTCGTATCGTTCCTCATCGCCTACATCCTCTCTTCAAAACTTCAGTCGGTCATCTCGGTCCCGATCCTGGACCTGGCAAAGACAATGAAAAAGGTCTCCGGGGAAAAGAATTACTCCATCAGGGCAACAAAGAGCAGCAATGATGAAATCGGGGTTCTTGTCGAGGGATTCAACGAGATGCTGACCCAGATCGAGGTGCGGGATGGAAGGCTCAAACAGCACCGTGAGAGGCTCGAAGAGGAAGTGGCGCAGCGGACTGCTGAACTGGTCAAGGCCAATACAGAGATGGAACAGACCATGGTCGAACTGAAGAGGGCCAAGGAGGCAGCAGAGGCGGCAAGCCGTGCCAAGTCCCAGTTCCTCGCAAATATGAGCCATGAGATACGGACTCCGATGAACGGGGTGATGGGCATGACGGAACTGCTCCTTGGTACAGAACTGTCAGAAGCCCAACAGAGGTTCGCCATGACTGTGCACAGCTCCGCAGAATCCCTCCTCAATATCATCAACGACATACTCGACTTTTCGAAGATAGAGGCGGGCAAGCTTACTCTTGACAGGGTTTCCTTCGACCTCAGCGAGGTCATGGGAGACGCGGTTGAGATGTTCGCCGAGCTTACGGCGAAAAAGAGGATTGAACTCATCAACTACATATCCCCGGATATCCCCGCAGTGGTTCTCGGTGACCAGGTACGTCTCCGCCAGGTCCTCGTGAACCTGATCGGCAATGCCGTCAAATTCACGGAAAGGGGTGAAGTGGTGGTGCGTGTGTCACTCGCCGAGAAGACGGAAGATTCCCTCCTCCTGCGATTTGAGGTGAACGATACCGGTATCGGCATCTCATCTGAAATAAAGGATATCATCTTCACCGCCTTCTCTCAGGCCGATGGCTCGGCTGCCCGCAGGTATGGGGGTACAGGCCTGGGGCTCACCATCTCGAAGCAGCTTACGGAGTTGATGGGTGGTGAGATCGGTGTTGAGAGTGAGCCGGGGAAAGGCTCGACCTTCTGGTTCACCGCACGTGTCGAAACTGCCCATGATGTGTCTTTGGCGCCATCCGCACAATATAGCAAACTCAGCGGCCTGCATGTTCTCGTCGTTGACGACAATACAACGAACAGAGATCTCCTCCACTACCAGGTCAAGGCCCAGGGGATGCACAATGGTTGTGCAGTGGATGGCTACCAGGCCCTCGAGATGCTCAGGGGTGCAGCGCTTCGTGGCAAGTCTTACGACCTCGCGATCATCGATATGCACATGCCGGGCATGGATGGTCTGGAACTGGCACGGGCGATCAAGGCTGATCCCTTCATCGAGGGAATACGCCTCGTGATGCTCACCTCCGTAGGTCTCCTGATGGATGCCGTTCAATTGCGTGAGGCAGGCATCAGCGCCTGCCTCACAAAACCAGTGCGCCGGACAACTCTGTACAAGTGCATCCTCTCGGCGATGGGGAAGCTTCAGCACCCGGCGGAATCCTCCTGCATGACATGCCCCTCCGAGCAGGGAGTAAATTATCACTACAGGGTCCTCCTCGCAGAAGATAACCCTGTGAACCAGGAGGTGGCAAGGGCAATGCTCGAAGGCCTGAACTGTTGTGTCGATATCGCAGCAGATGGTCTGCAAACCATAGATGCATTCATAAAAAATCCCTACGATCTCATCTTTATGGATTGTCAGATGCCGGGAATGGATGGATATGAGGCGACACGGATCATCAGGGAGCGTGAGAGGTTCCGGAATCTGAACACGGATAACGGGGACTCAGGGGAATCACGTATTCCGATCATCGCACTCACCGCACATGCACTGCAGGGGTACCGGGAAGAGTGTCTCGCTGCGGGAATGGACGATTACCTTACGAAACCCTTCCACAAAGACCAGTTGAGGGACATGCTGCAACGCTGGGCGAAAGGCAAGACAGAAGTCCCTGCTATTCTGAAAGGATCTCCCGACGGAGCTGCATGTGTGACCACAGTACCATCAAACCAGGGGCAGATGAAAGAGATCCCTTCTGTTGCAGTGAGCTGTTCCCCCGGTCCTGATCCCATCGACTACAAGGCACTGGAGCAGATCTATGCCCTCCAGAGGAATGGTGCATCAGGCCTGCTCAACAAGGTGATCACTATATTCCTGAGGGATGCACCGGAACGGATCAAGACCATACGGGACGCGGTCATGTCGGGAGATGCATCGGTCGTTCAGAGGGCTGCCCACAGCCTCAAATCGAGCAGCGCGAACGTCGGTGCACAGCACCTGTCATCTCTCTGCAAGGAGATCGAGTCAATGGGCCGCGCAAATACCATAACCCACGCAGCGGAGCTCCTCTCACAGGTCGAGACAGAATACGTGGCTGTCGAGGCAGCGCTGCGGGAGAAATTTCAGGGAGGTACTGGATGAGGGAACACTTTCACGAGAATATGCGCAACGAGATCAACACCCCGATGCATTACCTGCTCGGGATGATTGATATCCTGCTCAATACCGACTTGACAGAGAAGCAGCGCAGGATCGCGGAGGCTGCACATGCATCGGGACAGGAGCTCCGCGATACCTTCAACGACATCCTGGACTTTTTAGAAAGAGAAGCAGGTAAGCTCTCAGGCCGATCTGTACCATCAAATTCCCAAACCCCTTCACTAGACCGGAGGATCCTTGATGAGATCCGTACCTTTCAGGGAAACGGCAGTTCTGGTTTAGCAGAAAGACTGATCTCTACGTACATAGAGAATTCCCCAAAATTTATCAAAGAACTCAATGAAACCGCAACCAATGGCGATCACGACGCGTTACAGATGACGGCGCACACCTTCAAATCGAGCAGCCTGTCACTCGGTGCGATGACCCTCGCATCGCTTTGCGATCACCTGAAGCATTGTGATCGTCACCCTGATAATGGGGTTGTATCCGAACTGATTGCCCAGATCGAGGCAGAGCACAAAAGGGTAGTGGCTGCCTTGCAACGAGAGCTCCACTGCACTGAACCATGAATCACACCGCTACCCAAAGAGAATATCCCCTTGTATTGGTTGTCGATGATGATCCGGCCATCCGGCTTATGGCACGCGCGTCGCTCGAGCAGGCCGGCTTCACGGTGGAAGAGGCTGAAGACGGGGTTGGCGCCCTTCCTGCCTTTATGCATATGAGACCCGATATCGTGCTGCTGGACGTCATGATGCCGACGATGGACGGCTTTGAGGTATGTGAGTCGTTGCGCAGGATGCCGGCAGGCATGCATACCCCGATTCTCATGATGACAGGACTCGATGATCTCGAATCGATCAATCATGCCTACGGTGTGGGAGCCACCGACTTCATTGCAAAACCATTCAACTGGGTGATCCTTGGCCATCGCGTCCGTTACATATGGCGGGCAAGTCAGACCTTCAATGACCTCCGCATAAGCGAGGCACGCCTGGCAAATGCGCAGCGCATCGCACGTCTCGGGAATTGGGAGTGGGACATCGAAAGAAATGAACTTCACTGGTCTGATGAGATGTTCCGCATCTTCGGTGTGCAACCCCACGCATTCGGGAGGACCTTTGAATCCTTTCTCGATTTCATTCACTCCGATGAGCGGGAGTCCGTTGCCTCTTCCGTCCGTGGTTCTCTTGTTACAGGCACGAAGTGCGGTATTGACCACCGTATTGTCCTGCCCGACTGCTCGCAGCGCATCGTGCATACAGAGGCAGAGGTGGTCCGCGATGATACCGGGAATGCCGTTTCGATTATGGGGACAGTACAGGATATCACCGAGAGGAAAGAGGCGGATGATCGGATTTTCTACCTTGCCTACTACGACACATTGACAAACCTCCCGAACTCTACGTTATTCAAGGACCGTCTCGGTCAGGCTCTGTCTCATGCCAAACGCCACAGGAAAAAAGTGGCGGTGATGCTCATCGACATTGACCGGTTCAAGAACATAAACGTTACCCTCGGACACAGAATCGGTGACCTCCTCCTCCAGGGCATAGCCCAGAGGTTGACAAGCTCCATTCGGAGGAGCGATTCCATCGCCCGGCATTGCGGAGATGCCCTGGATTCGCTGGTATCACGCATGGGCGGTGACGAGTTCCTCATCTCGCTTTCCGACCTCACACGAATCGAGGACGCTGCCCATGTTGCGACGAGGATCGTCAACTCACTCTCCGAACCGTTCATCCTTGACGGCCACGAGGCCTTTGTCACCGCAAGTATCGGGATCAGCATCTTCCCGCATGATGGCGAGGAGATCGACACACTGCTCAAGAATGCCGACATCGCGATGTACCACGCAAAAGACCAGGGCAGGAACAACTTCCAGTTTTACTCCCCCTCAATGAACATCCTGTCTTTCGAGCGGCTTACCATGGAGAACAAGCTGCGAAAGGCACTCGAACGGGAGGAGTTCGTGCTTTATTACCAGCCGCAGTTGGAACTTACGAACGGGAAGATCATCGGGTTTGAATCCCTGATACGCTGGAAGAGTCCTGAAATGGGACTGATTCCCCCCGGGCAGTTCATCCAGCTCGCAGAGGAGACAGGGCTCATCGTCCCCATAGGTGAATGGGTGCTCAGCACGGCCTGTGCCCAGAACAAGGCGTGGCAGAATGCGGGGTACCCGCCTCTGCGCCTCTCGGTCAATATGTCGGGACTTCAGTTCAGGCAGAGAGATGTTGGAGAGAAGATATCGCGGATTGTGCGTGAGACCGGTGTGGATCCCCGGCATATCGAACTTGAACTCACCGAGAGCATCATCATGAAGAACGAGGAGGAGACGATCAAGACATTATATGCGTTGAAGGATCTGGGCCTCAACCTCTCGATAGATGATTTCGGCACCGGCTATTCCTCATTGAGCTATCTGAAACGTTTCCCCATAGATTCCCTGAAGATCGACAGATCCTTCATCAGGGACCTCACCACCAACGCCGATGATGCGGCGATCACGAGGGCGATCATCGCTATGGCGCACAGCCTGAAGTTGAGGGTCGTCGCAGAGGGGGTGGAGGAGGAGAAACAGATCGAATTCCTGCGTGAGGAGGGCTGCGACGAGATGCAGGGGTTCTTCTTCAGCCCTCCCGTACCTGCGGAGGCCTTCATAGGTCTCATACAGGAAGGGAAACACCTGCAGGTTGGCATGAAGGTATAGTACACCTAGGTTTTGCAAAACGACATGGCAGACATCCCTCAACGCCTTTATAAGGCGATGAAACGGCATTCATCCGGCTTGGGTGGTCTACCTCACATGGAGTGTGGTCATGCAGTCAGGCTTGAAACGTGGCTTCCGATACTTCAAGGTATCGCCGATAAAGGCTTTTCGGGACATCCGCCATGTCTCTATCGATAAAGTTTTTGCAACTGGCAGGTACAAACAAGTTCATCTCCGTTTATCGAACCATGCTCTCTTATATACCAATCCTGTCACTACCGCGCCGAGGGTATTCGCAGCCTGGTCGAGGAACGAGAAGCTCCTCCAGGGGATGAAAGACTGGATGACCTCCATGGAGAAGCCGTAGCCCGCCGAGATGATGACAGCAAAAAAGAGGGCATTTGTTGGCGTGCAGGTGCGGTTCAGCACCCTGAAAAGGAGCACCGATGTGATCCCGTACATGATAAAATGGGCTATCTTGTCATCAGGGAGATCCGAACGGACCTCAGGTGTAGGGACGACCGATGCGAAGAGTATGAGGAACAGCCAGATGATGAGGAGTGCCATTACGGAAGGCTCTGCTGGTAGAGATCCTTCCTGCTTATCCCGTACTCGCCGGAGACGATCCTTACCGCTTCTTTTCTTCCCCTGCCCTTCTGCATTAGCATCCTGACCTCCTCCAGGGCCTCCTCAAAGGAGACCCCCTCCCTCTTCCTCCCCTCAATGATGATGACATATTCACCGGCGATTACACGGGTGCAGAGCATTACGGTAATCTCTCCGAGCCCCCCCCTCAGGACCTCTTCATGGAGTTTCGTGATCTCCTTCACCAGTGCTGCCTTCCGGTCACCAAAGACCTCATGGAGCTCTCCAATGGTCTCGGCTATCCTGTGAGGGGATTCGTAGAAGACAAGGGTCCTCGGTTCCACACTCAGGTCCCTGAGCCTTTTCAGCCTCTGACCCTTCTTTCCGGGCAGAAAGCCAATAAAGGAAAATTCAGTAGTATCGAGGCCGGATATGGAGAGGGCAGCAACAAGGGCAGAGGGGCCCGGCACCGGAACGACGGGAATGTCCTCTCCGATCGCCCTTTCTATCACAACCCTGCCGGGATCTGAGATGCCGGGAGTCCCGGCGTCGGATATCAGCGCAACCGACTGTCCGGCCAGGAGCCTGCTCAGCACCACTTCTGACTTCGCCCTTTCCCTCTCACCCCAGTAGCTCATAAGGGGTTTCGATATCCCGTAGTGTGTCAGGAGTTTCGCCGAATGCCTCGTATCCTCAGCCGCGATGAGATCCACTTCCTTCAAGACCCTCAGTGCCCGGAGGGTGATATCCTCAAGATTGCCGATGGGAGTGGATACGATATAGAGGGTGCCCCTCACTGCTCCTTCTTGAGGTCGCTCTTGAATTTATTGAGCTGCATGATGTGTTTCTTCTCTTCATCAATGATCCTGTCCACAATCTCTTTCTCCTTTACCCAATCCTTCAATCCATGGAAATAGAGGACGGTCTGCTTCTCGAACTCGATCGCAAAGTCTACAGCGTCCTCCACGGTCTTCACGTGCTCCATAGAGGGGAGGGCCTTATTCTTGCCGAGAAAGAACTCTGACTCGACGATCGCCCTCAGGTACTGCTCGGCATCTTCCCAGTTGACCGGTTCTGCTTCCTTGATCTGGGCGAGCATTTCTGCAAAGGTCTTTTCGTGATGCACTTCCTCTTTTGCGAGAAAGGCAAAGAGCTTTTTCATGTCCTCTTCCTTCTCGAACCTCTGAATCATCGTGGTGTAGAATTGATATCCGAGTTTCTCGGTCTGTAGCGCCTGGTCAACAACCTCTCTCAGTGAATACCTCTCCATGGTCCACCTCCTTATTCAATCTTCAGCAGACTCCGTATCCTCCTGTCTGCCTTTATGATCTCGTCTACATTGTCGCCGGTGAGATCCCATGAATACCCGTCCTTCGGACTCCTGTGGAGTTTGATTCGTACCGGCTTCTTGGGCTTTACCTGCTGGATCTCCGGCTGCTTCTTGAACTGGAAGTCTGGCTTTTCTTCAGAAAAGACGCTGCCTGAGAAGAGCGTCACGCACAGCACACATGCGATGGCGAGCATTCTCTCCATTTTCAATAACTCCTGTACCTGTTTGTGATGGGGAACCTCCTGTCCCTTCCAAAGGCCCTCTGGGTGATCTTGATCCCCGGAGGCGCCTGCCGCCTCTTATACTCACTCCTGTCGACCATCCAGATCACCTTCTCGATACACGTATCTTCGCATCCCATCAGCCGTATCTCCTGAAAACTCTTGTCATCTTCCACATAGCTCTTCAGAATCGGGTCGAGGATCTCATACGGCGGAAGGGAGTCCGTATCCCGCTGATCCGGCTTGAGCTCGGCCGATGGCTCTTTCCACAACACCCGCTCGGGAATCAACGCTCTCCCCTCCTTCTCGTTCCTCCACCGGCAGAGCCTGTACACCATCGTCTTCGGGACATCCTTGATCACTGCAAAACCACCGGCCATGTCACCATAGAGGGTTGCGTACCCCACACTCATCTCAGATTTGTTTCCTGTCGTCAGGACGAGCCAGTTGAATTTATTCGAGAAGGCCATGAGGATGTTCCCACGGATCCTCGCCTGGAGGTTCTCCTCTGTGGCGTCCTGGGGGAGCCCCCTGAAGTGCGCCTTGAAGGTCGTGATGTAGTGGTCATAAATCCCCGAGATAGGGACCTCAATCAGTTCTATTCCAAGGTTTTCTGCGAGGGCAAGGGAGTCCTCACTGCTTTCCACCGAGGTGTAGGGCGAAGGCATAAAGAGGCCCCTGACATGCTCCCTGCCGAGTGTATCGGTGGCAATCGTGGCCACAAGGCTCGAGTCGACACCACCGCTCAGCCCGATCACCACCTGTTTAAAATTGTTCTTTCTCACATAATCCAAGGTGCCGAGAACGAGTGCACTGTAAATTTCCTCGGTTTGGCTTAAGACTTTTGTGCTCCGCTCCGGCAATGGTCTCTTTTCGCCCCCTTGCTTCTCCCTGGATATCACAATCCTCTCACCCTTTGCCTTCTCTGCAGCTACAGCCTCCTGTCTCCTCCTTGGGTCCCGGAGTCTCTTCATGAAGACCGTATCGAGGTTGAGGTCGAGAACTATCAGTTCCTCCTCGAACTGCTTCCCCTCGCAGAGGACCTCGCCCTTCTCATCAATAATGAGGGAATTGCCGTCGAATACCAGTTCATCCTGCCCGCCGACCATGTTCACATACGCAATGATCACTGCATTATCTGAGGCCCTCGTGCAGAGCATCCGTTTCCTCAGGTCGCTCTTCCCGATATGGTAGGGTGAGGCATTGATATTTACGATCACCTCTGCACCAAAGAGCGACTGGAGGTGTGACGGCCCTTCGGGATACCAGATATCTTCACAGATGTTTACCCCTATGGAGACGTCGCCCACGCTGTAAACGGGATAGCGTATGCCGACCTGGAAGTACCTGAATTCATCGAAGACCCCGTAGTTTGGAAGATACATCTTGTGGTACACATCCACAACCGACTTGTTGTGGAGTATCGCGGCGGCGTTAAAGATATCGTTCTTTCTGTCTACAAAGCCGACGATCGCAGTGATATCCCCAACCTCTTCCTTCACCTTCTGTAATGCGGTACGGGTATCCTCTATGAACCGCGCCTTCAACAGGAGGTCTTCCGGAGGATATCCGGTGAGGGCAAGTTCAGGAAAGGCAACGATATCTGCAGAGTGCTCCTGCGCCATCCGCAGGTACCGGATGATCCCTTCCGCATTGCCCTCCAGGTCTCCGACCGTGGGGTTCATCTGGGCAAGGGCGAGCCTCAATGTTTTCATATCTACATAATAATGGATGAATGACGATTTGTAAAGGCGCTTCAGTCATATATTCTGTCCGTTTCAGGGTCCGGCGCCCTGATGATCTGGGCTGATTGAGGGTAGAGTTATGGTAAAATCACTGTCATGAAGCACTACAGGCCGGTGTCACTAAAAAAAATAAAGACTTACCCTCTAACGTCGAGAAAAAGCAAGGTTGATATCTCAGGTGCGGCCCTCCCGTACGGCAAGAGCGATTCCTTCAAGACCTTCTTCGAAAAACTCCCCTCTTTTCTCGCGGCATCGGACATCAGGGACATCGTCAAGGCAATTGTTTCGGCAAAAAGGAATGAGAGGCCCGTGATCCTCGGCATGGGTGCCCATCCTTTAAAGGTCGGGCTTTCGCCTGTGATCATAGATCTGATGGAGAGAGGAATCATCACCGCGGTCGCGACGAACGGGGCCTGCATCATCCATGATTTCGAGCTTTCACTCACCGGGCATACCTCTGAGGACGTAGCGAACGAGCTCAGTACGGGGAGATTCGGCATGGCCCGTGAGACAGGCAGGGATTTAAATAGGGCAATTTCCCACGGCGCGAAAAAGGGCTACGGTATCGGACGCTCGGTGGGAGAATATATATCGAGCAGCAAAAACAGGTACAAGGAAAGGAGCATCTTCTCCTGTGGATACAGGCTCGGAATTCCGATGACCGTTCATGTGGCACTCGGGACGGATATTATTCATATGCATCCCCAGGCAGAGGGTGCCGTGATCGGGAAAGGGAGCCTTGAGGACTTCAAGCTCCTCTCATCCGTGGTAGCAGACCTCGAAGGAGGGGTGTACATCAATTTAGGATCTGCGGTGATCATGCCCGAGGTCTTTCTGAAGGCACTCACCGTCGCGAGGAATCTCGGCTACAAGGTAGAAGAGTTTACAACCGTGAATATGGATTTTATCCAGCACTACAGGCCAAAGGAGAATGTCCTGAAGAGGCCGATAATGATCAGGGGCAGGTCCTTTGCGCTCACGGGACATCACGAGATCATGTTTCCCTTGCTTGCCGCTGCGATTATCGAGGAGGAAGGATGAATGCAGGGGCAGGCCGGGATACCCCCCTTATTCAGAGTGAGGATTACTGATATCCCCGGGGTCTGGTCCCTCCTGCGAAAACAGGTTAAGGAACTCCGCATCCCCTGGCTCGAGCAGATGGCCTCAACGGGGAAAGACCCATTCAGGGTTCTCGTCTCCTGCCTGCTCAGCCTGAGGACTCAGGACAGAACCACGGCGATGGCTTCTGATAAACTCTTTTCCCTCGCCTCAACCCCTGAAGGGATTGCCTCATTGAGAGTAAAAGAGATCCAGGAAGCCATTTATCCGGTGGGATTTTACAGGGTCAAGGCAAAGAGGATCAGGGCCCTGAGCGAGACCCTTGTGGAGCGTTATCATGGAAGGGTTCCGGATACCATAGACGAGCTCCTGAAGCTCAAAGGTGTCGGCAGGAAAACGGCCAACCTTGTCATTACCCTCGGTTATGGAAGGTATGGAATCTGCGTCGATACCCATGTGCATAGAATTGTAAACAGGTGGGGGTATGTCAAAACGAGGAACCCCGAGGAGACCGAGTTTGCCCTGAGAGAAAAGCTCCCGAAGAGATACTGGAAAGAGATCAACGGGCTCCTTGTGGCCTTCGGCCAGTACATATGCAAACCCGTATCGCCTTTATGCAGCAGGTGCGACCTTGAGGACTTTTGCGCAAAGGTCAATGTTACCAGACACCGTTAGCATGACATAACCCTTTCCTTAGCCTTACCTAATCCTCAGTGCTCAAACTTTTTTAATTCACCCTATTAAAACCAGTGGGGTACCTATCGGGGTCTGTCCGACATTCCCAAAGCTTTAAGCGGTTAATTTTAGAG
>Ga0315295_10003598_pt1 | contig 13157 bp, 13 predicted proteins | sample YL17G14_0_MG_FD_204453 | JGI IMG/M metagenome (GOLD analysis project Ga0315295, IMG submission 204453) | Sediment microbial communities from Yellowstone Lake, YNP, Wyoming, USA - YL17G14_0 | ecosystem: Environmental > Aquatic > Freshwater > Lake > Sediment | place: USA: Wyoming | collected... | reverse complement strand
GACCGACGGCCCCATTGCGGTCAATGTCATGGGCGTCCTGAGCAACGCCAAGGACCTCATCCAGACCTCGGCCCGGGAAGGGGCCAAGTTCATCGTCTCCGGGGCTTCTCTGCCCCTCCGTCTCCCGGAGATGATCGACGATGAAACCGTCAACCTCGTTCCGATCATCAGCTCCGGCCGGGCGGCGGACATCGTCCTTCGGACGTGGGAGAAGCGATATCAACGGACGGCCGACGCGGTCGTCCTCGAGGGCCCGCTGGCCGGAGGACATCTCGGGTTCTCGGCCGAGCAGCTCCAAGAGCCCGAGAAATATTCGCTCGACATCCTCCTGCTCGAGGTCCTCGAAGCGATCAAGCCGTTTGAGGACAGGTTCGGCCGGAAGATCCCGGTGATCGCCGGCGGAGGGATCTATACCGGCGCGGACATCGCCCGGATGCTTCAGGCCGGCGCCTCCGGAGTCCAGATGGCGACGCGGTTCGTCTGCACCTACGAATGCGAAGTCGCCGCCGAGTTCAAGCAAGCCTATCTCGACTCCAAAGAGGAAGATATCGTCATCATCAAAAGCCCCGTCGGCCTGCCCGGACGGGCGATCCGGAACCGGTTCCTGCGGAACCTCGACGAAGGTAAACTGGACAAGATCATCTGCCCCTACCACTGTCTGGCCACGTGCGATGTCGCCACGGCCCGCTATTGCATCGCCCTGGCCCTGGTCAACGCCTATCTGGGGGATATGAACAAAGGCCTGGTGTTTTGCGGCCAAAACGCCTATCGGATCAACAAGATCGTTTCGGTCAAGGACCTCATCGCCGAGCTCAAGGCGGAAATCGAGGCCTATCCCGAGAAAGCTTAGAGGAGGTCAGCATGTTTTCAAGACCGGTCGTCGCTTTGATCCTGATCGTGTTCCTTTTCGTCTCCCCCGCACCGGCCCAGAATAAAAAAGCCTCGTTCGACGGACAGGCGGCCCTCGAATACATCAAGGTCCTCGCCTCGGACGCGATGTTCGGACGCAAAAGCGGCGACCTCGGCGGCGAGACGGCGGCCGAATACATCGCCTCCAAACTCAAGGGCTGGGGCCTCGAACCCGCCGGTTCGAACGGGGGCTATTTCCAGGAGATGACCTACGAATATTATGAAGTCGAAAAGGGCGCGGCCCTCGGCATCGTCGCCCATAACAGGACGCGCGATTTCGTATACGGCGAAGACTGGCGGCAATACCGGTATTCCGGCTCGCTCACGGCCGGCGTCGGCGTCGTTTTCGTCGGATACGGCATCTCGGCGCCGCAAAAACAATACGACGACTATTCCGGCGTCGACGTCAAGGACAAACTGGTGCTTTTCGCCGTCGAAACGCCCCGCCGCTACGAAAGCGCGCTCCGGGAAGAAGCCCAGCTGGCCAACCGCATCAAGGCCGCTCAGGAACACGGGGCCCGGGGCGTCCTGACGTTCCGGAGCGACACCCAGGCGGGAGCTGCCTCCTACCGCGGCGGCCCCAGGAAAGACATCTACAAGTCCGGCTTCGCCATTATTTCCGTCGAAGCCAAAGTGGTCGATTTCATTTTCAAGTGGCAAAAAGCGGACCCCCGCTTCTTCTTCCAACAGATCGAGGCGACCGGCAAGCCCCAATCGTACGACCTGGGCGTCCAGTCCCTCGTCAACCTCGAGGTGGATTTCGACGAGAAGCGGCCGACGAAGAACGTCCTGGCCAAGATCACCGGGACCGACGGGAATCTCAAGAAAGAATTCGTCATCGTCGGAGCGCACATGGACCACCTCGGGATCGACATGACCGGAGACGTTTTGAACGGCGCCGACGACAACGCGTCCGGAACGGCCGTGGTCATGGAAGCGGCCCGGGTGATGAAACTGAATCAGTTCAAGCCCAAGCGGACGATCATCTTCGCCCTCTGGGCGGCGGAAGAAGAGGGCCTTCTGGGGTCGAAATATTACACCGAGAATCCCTTGTATCCGCTGGACAAGACGGTGGCCAACATCAACCTGGACATGGAGGGCCACGGCACGGGGCAGGTCGGCGCGAGCGGCGCCTACTATGCGCCCGAGGTCTGGGAAATCCTCAAAGCGCGCCTGCCGAAAGAGGTCCTGGACAATACAGTTCCCGGCCGGGGCGGGCCCGGGGGCTCGGACCACACCCATTTTCTTTATAACGGTGTGCCGGCCTTCATGGTCGGCACCTCAGGCCCTCATTTCAAGACCAACCGCGTCGGCGACGTCATCGGCCTCATCAAGCCCGAGATCATGAAAAACTCCGGCCAATTCGTCATGGCCGCGCTCGAAGTCCTGAGCGCGGAGCCGAAAATCCCGATCGTCGCCCGGCGGAAGGAAACGTTCTTTTGGCGGTATGAGACGATCGTCAATCATAGAACTCATGCGCTGGACGAGGTGATCCAGGAACATAAAGACGTTCAGGATCCGGATGTCGATTTTCAGCTCGCCGCCGTCGGCGAGAAGGCTGGCCTCACCGGAGACACCTTGAGGATCGAGTTGATGAAGGATCTTCTGACCGGGAAGGCCCGATTGGCCGAGGCCAAGGGGCTCACGCTCTTCGGAGGCCAAGCTCCTTCGGGAGGCGGCATGATGGGCGTTCGGGGACCGTCGAAGACGACGGTCCTGCTCGGGCTGCAGGGTGTGGCCGCGATCCGCGACGATCTCCGCTGGGCCGATGTTTTTTCCAAGCAAGGGATCGGTTTCGTCACCCTGGATCAGCCCGGACCATTTTTCGGCGCCCAGGGATTGAACGACGAGGGGAAACGGGTCTTGGAAGCCATCGGCAAGGCCAATCTCCTCCTCATCGTCAAAGGCTTGGATCCCGGCCAAACGAAGTCGTTGCTCGAGAACGCCCTAAAGCCGGTGTTCCTGCAAATAAACGCCCAGCCCGGTAAGGACATCCTCGGCCTGGTGAAAAAAACCGAGTCGACCGTCGGATTGGTTCTGGGCAAGGATGAAGACGCCGCTTCCTATGTCCGAAGGGTCGACGAGGCGAAGAAGACGATCGGTGCGGAATATCTTTCGATCGTCAGCGAAAATTGTCTTTGGGAGAAGCCCGGAAGAGATCAAATGCTCGACGTCGTCGCCGAATTGCTCAGGGCCAAGTATGAAGTCGAGGAGCTGGCCAACCTGTTTTCCGGGGCGTTCATGAGGGCCCTCAACCGGGCGAGCCGGGCAGGATGCTCGCCGTAAGGCCGTCGATGAGCACTCGTTCGCCGTAGGCCTTGGCCACCACCTCGAGCTCGACGACCACGTCCCCCAGCCGGGGGCTGGGCGGGATGGGGAGCTCCTGCTCTTCGCGGTAACGTTCGAAGTCCTGGCCGAGGAGCTCTTCGTAGGCGGTGACGCGGGCCTTGCCTTTGGCCTGGCGAGCTTTGGGCGACATCCGGACCCACTCGAGCTCGCGGGCCAGGGTCCGCTGACGGCGGGATTCAGTCCGCTCCTCGACCGCCAACGGAAACCGGCAACACATAATATTCTTTACATTCGGGCCGGATTGGGATATCTTCCTGGCCTCGAATTGAAGCTGGCAAGCCCGGACCGCGGGAGAACTCGAGATGCTCAAGCTTAACCTCATCCATACGGTCGCCTTCTCCGGGGTCGTCCTGTTCATGGGCTACGGCCTCCGCCGCCTGGTGCGTCCCCTGGAGCGATTTAATGTCCCGGCGCCGGTGGTGGGCGGCCTCGTCATAGCCATTTTGACCCTGATTACCCGACACTACAGTCTGACGGTCTTCGAGTTCGACATCACGCTCCGGGACCCGCTCATGATCGCCTTTTTCACCACCATCGGGTTCGCGGCGAGCATTTCATTCCTTAAAAAAGGAGGGCCTCAAGTCTTTGTCTTCTTCCTGGCCGCGACCGTATTTGCCGTGTTGCAGAATATATGGGGCATATTGATCGCCCTCACCGTCGGGGTCAAACCATTGTTCGGCGTGCTGGCCGGTTCCGTGTGCCTGACTGGAGGTCCGGCCACCGGCCTCGCTTTTGCGCCTCTCTTCGAGAAAGCCGGGGTGAACGGAGCGGCGACCATTGCCGTGGCCTCGGCCATGTTTGGCATCGTCTCCGGCGGTCTCGTCGGCGGCCCCATCGGCACTTTTCTCATCGAGCGTCACAAGCTGAAAAAGCCCCGGGCCAAGGGGCTGGCGCTCGAGGTGGAGAGCGCGGAGAATATTGTCGAGGAGAGGATGGGCGAGCCTTCGGTTTCCGTCCCGGTGGATGAGGATATAGAGGCATATATTCTTCTCAAGAACCTGGTCGTTGTCCTCGTGGCCATGTGGGCCGGCTCGTGGCTCAGCAGCCTGTTCACCCGGCTCGGCATCACGCTTCCGGCTTATGTCGGCGCCATGTTCGCGGCGGCGTTCATCCGCAACTTCGACGACTGGACGGGATGGCTGAAGCTCTCCCAGCGCACGATCGATGACATCGGGCACATCGCCCTGTCGCTTTTTCTGGTCATCGCCTTGATGACGCTGCGCCTCTGGGAGCTGGCGGGACTCATCCTGCCGCTGTTGATCATCCTGGCCGGGCAACTCATCTTGGTTTCGGCGATCAGCGCCGGGCCGATATTCCGGCTCATGGGACGCGATTACCAAGCGGCCGTGATGAGCGTCGGATTTTTCGGCTTCATGATGGGCACCATCGCCAACGCCATGGCCAGCATGAAAACGATCGTCGAGAAGTACGGCAGCTCGAAACATGCCTTTCTGGTCGCCTCCATGGTTGGCGCTTTCTTTATCGACTTCACCAACGCCCTGATCATCACGGTATTTCTGAATATTTTCAAATAAACTCATCGTGAAAAAAGGGAGTTCTGGCCGAGAAAAAATCTGGTTTATTTTCTCTCCAGTTTTGATTATAGAATGAGGCATGAACAAGAACGCACCTTTGCCCAATGAAGCGAAACCTGGGACGCCCGAGCTGCCTCGGGTGCTCGGCCTCTTCAGCATCGTGGCGATTGTCATCGGCACGATGATCGGCTCCGGGATTTTTATCAACCCCCCCAAGGTGGCCCAAGACGTCAAAACTCCGGAACTCATGATGGCCGTCTGGCTTATCGGGGGAATCCTGAGCTTTTTTGGAGCCCTGTCCCTGGCCGAACTCGGCGCCTCTTTTCCCCAAGCAGGAGGAATCTACATCTACCTCCGGGAAGCCTAGGGCACCCTGATCGCCTTCCTCTTCGGCTGGAACCTGTTCCTCGTCGTCGAAGCGGGAACCTTGGCGGATCAACTTCCACCCGCATCTTCATTTCCTGGTGACCGAAGGGGGAGTGGACAGGGCCGGGAACTTCCATAGAATCCCGCGGTTGGACGACTCGCTGCTGGCCGAGATCTTCGGCCGGGAAGTCCTGGCGCTTCTTGTCAGTAAGGGGCTCTTGAGCCCAGAAAGGAAGTTCCTATCACTGATAACTGGGAAAGGGACGGAAACGCCCCGGCTCACCGCTTGAGCGTCTTGTACTTCAACCGATGGGGCTGGTCGGCGGCGTTCCCCTTGCGCTTGCGCAGGTCCTCCCGGTACTCCGAGTAGTTCCCGAAGACCCAGCGGATGCCGCCGTCCTCCTCGAAGGCCAGGATGTGGGTGGCGACCCGGTCCAGGAACCAGCGGTCGTGGCTGACGACCACGGCACAGCCGGCGAACCCGGCCAGCGCGTCCTCCAGGGACCGCAGGGTGTTGACGTCCAGGTCGTTGGTCGGCTCGTCCAGGAGGATCACGTTGCCGCCCTCGGACATGGCCTTGGCCAGGTGGACGCGGTTCCGCTCCCCGCCCGACAGCGTCGAGCCCTTCTTTTGCTGGTCGGTGCCGCCGAACCCGAACGAGGCGCAATAGGCACGGGTATTGATGGACCTGCCGCCGACCGTGATCAGCTCCGCCCCGCCCGAGATCTCCTCGAAGACCGTCTTGGCGGGGTCGAGCGTTCGCGACTGGTCGGCGTAGGCGAACTTGACCGTCTCCCCGATCCGGATCCGCCCGGCGTCGGGCGTCTCCGACCCAGTGATCAGCCGCAGCAGCGTCGTCTTCCCGGCCCCGTTGGGGCCGATGATGCCGACGATCGAGCCGGGCGGGAAGCTCGCCGTCAGGCCGTCGAAAATAACCCGTTCGCCGTAGGCCTTGGCCACGCCCTCGAGCTCGATGACCACGTCACCCAGCCGGGGGCCGGGCGGGATGGGGAGCTCCTGCTCATCGCGGTAGCGCTCGAAGTCCTGGCTGAGGAGCTCTTCGTAAGCGGTGACGCGAGCCTTGCCCTTGGCCTGGCGGGCCTTGGGCGAAAGCCGGACCCATTCGAGCTCGCGGGCCAGAGACCGCTGGCGGCGGGATTCGGTCCGCTCCTCGATCGCCAGCCGCTCCCGCTTCTGCTCCAGCCAGGAGGAATAGTTGCCCTTCCAGGGGATGCCTTGGCCGCGGTCGAGCTCCAGGATCCAGCCGGCCACGTTGTCCAGGAAATAACGGTCATGGGTCACGGCGATGACCGTGCCCTTGTATTCCTGCAGGTGCCGCTCGAGCCAGCCGACGGACTCGGCGTCGAGGTGATTGGTCGGCTCGTCGAGAAGAAGGATGTCGGGCTCCATGAGCAGGAGGCGGGTCAGGGCCACCCGGCGCCGCTCACCGCCCGACAGCACGGTCACGGGCGTTTCCGGCGGCGGGCAGCGGAGGGCTTCCATGGCGATCTCGAGGTGGTTGTCGAGGTTCCAGGCGTCGTGCTTCTCGATCTCCTCCAGCAGGCGGGACTGCTCGGCCAGCAGGGCGTCCATGTCGGCCTCGGGGTCGCCGAACTTCTCGTTGACCGCGTCGTAGCGGGCCAGGAGGTCGACGATCGGCTGCGCGCCTTCTCGCACGATCTGGAGGACGGTCTTGCCGGGATCGAGCTGTGGATCCTGGTCCAGCAGGCCGACGGTGTAGCCCTTGCTCGTGGCGACCTCACCGATGTAATCGAGGTCCAGTCCGGCGATGATGCGCAGCAGGGTCGACTTGCCCGAGCCGTTGAGACCGAGGACCCCGATCTTGGCCCCGTAGTAGAAGCCCAGGGAGATGTCCTTGAGGACCTGGCGGTTGGGCGGGTGGATCCGGCCGACCCCGGACATGGAGAAGATGACTTGGGTATCGGAAGGCATGGACAGATTGTACCTGAATTCACCCGGCTCGGGGTAGTCCGGCCGAGGCGCCCGTCAAAACTCCTGGCCCAGTTTGTAGGCTCGCGCCAGATAGCTCCGCCGGACGTCCTTGTCCGCTATGGCCGCGCCGTAGAAATAGACATGTTCGACTTTTTTCACCCCCGGATAGCGCAGCCCCCAATCATCGATGATCCGCGCCATGGGCAATTCCCAATCGGCCTTATAGTCCTCTTCTTTGAAAAGCGTCGTGCTGATGACTAAGGCTTTTTCATGGTGAAGGAGTGGTATTCGACCTTTCACTTCACCCTGCCAGCCCTCAGACGTTAAGGCATATGCGTCGCCGTAGGCGAAGACCCGTTCGAACCACCCTTTCAGGATCGCGGGAAAGTGCAGCCAGAACACGGGTGCAATAAAGGCGAGGCCCTGGGCATTTTGAAATTTCTCCCACTGGGCAATAACGTCTTTGGGCCTATGGTCGTGGATGAATTTTGCGACGGCTAAAGGATCCTTGTTGCGGAGCCAACGTGAGGCGATGAACCTCTGAATGGGACCGCCCACAGAGTCCAACACGCGTTGCTTGAGGTTCATTTGCTCGAGGATATCTAGCGGTATGCTTTCATGTACATAACTGGCAAAGTCCCGCATGCGAAATACCGGGTCAAATCGGATGGCATACAGGTCGACGACCTCGCTGGTGTGCCCGGCGTCCTCCAACCCTTTGGTGAACTGTTGGAGAATGGCGTGGCAGAACGACTTTGGATTCGGATGGGCGTAAACGGTCAAGACTTTCATGAGATAGTCCTCCTCGTGTGACTGTTGGATGCATCGATCAGTAAATAAAAGGAATGAGTTTTTTCGCTTTTTGCAGGTACGTGACATACAGCTCGCCATAGGCTTCCCGCAGCGCGTCTTCCTCCATGGGGATCAGCAGGATGATCAACATAAGATAGACGCCAAACACGCCAAAGAAAGCCCAGGATTGGATCAGGCAGGCCAGCCCCAAGGAAATACTCAAGGCCGCGGTATACATGGGATGCCTGACCGATCGGTAAGGTCCATCGGTAACCATCCGGTCTTCAGATCGGGGCGGGCGTCCGCCTAGCTGGTAATTGCGCCCGAGCGTGATCAAGGCCCAAGCCATGAGGAGGTATCCTATCAAATACATCCCCACCCCTGCGCCCTCTAAAACGATCAGGACCCAATGCTGATGAAAGGTCATGTGGGTAGGATCGATCGTCGGCAGGCGGCGCGTGATCAGCAATAGGGCAGCCAGGGGATTCACGACCAGCAAGAAAAAGAGGTTGAAGATATTGACGAGCTGAACCATGAGGTTGCCTTTGGGCTTATCCAAGATAGAGCCCGTCGCAACACGCTTGGCCGTCACCAGCATTCCTAACAAGAGTAGGATCGCGATCCCGAGGATCCGTTGATCGAATAGATTCATCTCTTCCTCATGGCCGAAGGCCGGTGGTTTGCTAGGGAATCGGCCGGCCTACTTCCCGATCTCTTTCCGGATCGCCTCGAGCTTGTCCTTGAGGACGGGAGCGAACGTGAAAAACCCGTTCAACGTATCACAGCCGTAGTCCGGGCAGTGGGCGCAGGTCGCGACCTCGCGCGCGGACGCGCAGAGCCGGATCGCGCACGTCACGGCGTGGGCCGTGCTCGTCCTTTTTCCCGACGGACAGCCGTCACAGATGCACATGTCCGCGCTGATGTCCTTGCCGCCGAACTGCTCGGCCCATTTTTTCGCCGTCGCTTCGAGTCCGGCCCGGTCGTTCTTCTGAGTGGCGATATAGGCTTCGCATTCGCCGCAATCAAGGCCGCAGTAGGCTTGGATCTTGGCCATGGTTCTCTCCTCTCCTCTTTCAGCTTCGGCTTTAACAGAGGCGTTCCCAGCGGATCGCCCGCTTGAGGATGCGTTCGGGCACGACGCGGACGCCGAGCCCGGGCCCCCCGGGGATGTCGATGAACCCGCCGGGGCCCAGAACGACGGGCGGGTCGGCGATGTCCTCGTCGAAGTAGTTTCTCGTTTCGGACGTGTCGCCGGGCAGCGTGAAGCCCGCGGCGGTCTGGAGATGGATGTTGACGGCCCGGCCGATACCCGTCTCGTCCATGCCCCCCGACCAGGCGTCGATGCCATGGCTTGCGCAATAGGCGGCGATCCTCATGGACTCCATCAGGCCTCCGACCCTCCCCTGCTTGATGTTGATGACCCGGCAGGCGTTGAGGGCGATGGCCGTGGCCGCGTCACCGAAGCCATGGATGGACTCGTCCAGGCAGATCGCGGTCTTCATGTCCTTCTGGAGGATCGAATGCTCGTAGATGTCGCTATGGGAGAGCGGCTGTTCGATCATCATCAAGTCGAAGGCATCAAGCTGCTTGAGCAGGGCCGTGTCCGAGAGCGAATAGTCGCCGTTCGCGTCCACCATCAGCGGGAGGTCCGGGAAGTGGTCGCGCACGGCCCGGACCCACTCGATGTCCTGTCCCTTCTTGACCTTCATCTTGACGCGCCCGTATTTTTTGGACACGGCTTGCTCGACGGCGGCTAAGAGCTCTGTTTGAGAACCTTTAAGGCCGATGCTGATGCCGGACATGATCCTTTTGGCCGGCCGGCCCATGAGCTCGTGGAGAGGCTGGCCCTTCTGGACCGCGATCAGGTTGAGGAGGCCGTTCTCGATCGTCGCCTTGGCCATCCCATGGCCCCGGACGTGCCGGAACCGCCCCTCGAGCTCGCCGAGCGCGATCCCCGGTTCGACGAGCGGCAGGAGGAAGTTCTTGATGATATGGCGGGCCGTGCCGTTCGTCTCATAGAAGTAGAACGGGTCGGGGTCCGAGACGCATTCGCTCCAGGCGGTGACACCAGCCGACTCGAGGCGCATGAGCAACGCTTCCTTGTGTGTCCAAGTGTAGACGCTCGTCCCGAACGGGGCGACGAACGGCAGCTTGACGGTGACGAGATCGACGTGGTCGAGCTTGGGGAGGGGAAGCCCTTCAAGAGCGGCGGTCGACGACGGGACGATGGTCATGCGGGCCTCCAAGTAGTCCGAGCGGATTCACGGGAACGGCGAGATTATAGCCCCGTTCGCGGGTCGCCGTCCAGGAGTCAGCGGCGTCCACGCCTGTCGGCTAAGATCGCTTTTTATTCTTATCCGGAGCCTGGGGTACCAGAGGCTCGTTGGCTATGCCCTGGCCTAAGCTCCCGGGGTCCTCCGTCCCTGGGGTTTTATTCTGATCTCGACCCCCGCTTCCATCGTTACCCTTTTCCGCAGGCTCGCCTTTCTTCAATTCCCGGTCTTTCTTCGTCATTAGCTTCGCCGTCTTCAGCCATTTTGCATCCCTAGCCATCTCGCCCTTCCCTCTCGCCACCCTGTAGGCCGAAGCCTTCACGTTTATCTTCGCCATGATAAGAACTCCTCTTTACCGGAGATTATAATGCCCTTGCAGCCCTCACTTCAATCCCTTTCTCTGCAGGCACCGGTTCGCTTCGACGGCTGAGAGATCCTCCCCGAAAGACGGCGGGCCACGTCCTCTACCCTTTCGATCACCGGATCTTACTCTCCGAACATCTCGGTGATGAGCCGCCGGAGGGCGGAGGCCTCGTCAGCGGAGAGAGAGCCGATCCTCGATCCCAGGCGTGTCTTGCTGACGGCCCGGATCTGGTCGACCGCGATCTCCGCCGGGCGGCCAACGCACTGAACAGGCAGCCGGCATCGCCACGCCGGATGAAGCTGGCTGGTGATGGGGCAGATCGTCACGGTTTGCAGTCGGGCATTCAATTCATCCAGGCTTACGATGACCACCGGCCTCGTCTTGGCCATTTCCGTCCCACGCGAGGGATCCAAGTTCACCCAGCGCACTTCGTAGCGCTTGACGGCTTCGTTACGGGGGCGGGATTTCGATCCGTAGGAGGGTCTTTTTTCCCCCATTCTCCCCCCCTTCGACGCTTCCCAGGGGACCGAATCCAATCCATCCTCGTCCAACACTGCCCATTCGCTCCAATCTTCATCCGCGGCCGCCATCTCCCGGGCCGTATTTTCCCAGCTGAGTTTCTCGACGACCGGTCCTACGGGCCGGAGAAGGATCCCCTCGGTTCTTTCCTCCATGATCATTACGGAACCGACGGAATAACGCTTCAAGGACGAGGCCGGCAGGCGGACCCCGCGTGAGTTTCCGATTCGCGCGACCTTGAGCTCCTGAGTTTTCATTTTCAGCACTCCCCCATAGGAATCATTGCTTCGAGCGCTATGTAATTACTGTAGTTACATCGGGAACAAAAGTCAAGGCCCACGCGGGAGCGGGGGCATCAAGTCAGCCTGTCCAGCTTATCCTTCGTAATCTCCGAGCGGACGTTGCCCGTGTGCTCCGTCGTCGCCGGTTCGAAGAGGAGCAATTTGACGTGCCCTTCCGGAACGACGCGGTGGGCCACGCCCTTCGGGATGACGACGAATTCCAGGGGGTTGAGCTCGGTTCGACCTTCGGCCCACATGACGTTCAGAACGCCCTCGAGAACGAGGAACATCTCGTCCTCCTTTTCGTGGGTGTGCCAGGGGACCTTGTCTCCTTCCGCCCGAACAAGCTTGATCTGCTGTCCGTTGAGGTCGGCCACGATCTTGGGGGAGAACGTTTCTGCGAACATCGCAAAGGCCGCCGCGATGTCGACTTTTCGGATATTCATGGGTCCCCTCCTCGATCGTCCGCCTGCCGTGATCCCTCGCCGCGACGTTGAAAGGCAGGAACGATGATATTCCGGGCGGCGGAGCCTTAATCCGTATTGTTGAACCGGATATCCAGGACGGCACCGGATCGGGCGACGGCACCCTTCCTGGCCTGGAAATCGACGAAATCGAAACCGTCGGGCCGATCACGGGTGACTTTCACATACGGATCGAGGTTGGCCTTTAGATGGGCCAGTGCCGCGGCCGCCGTATCCGGGTCCGGATAAGGGACGATCAGGCGGGTGAACGCCGCCCCGCCGGGCATACGGTATTCGGCCAGGGCTCCGAAGATCCGGCCGCCAAGCGACAGGATGTCCCCTTCCCCGAAGGTAAAGTAGGACTGAAGTCCGTAGGGCCCCCGGACCAGGCGCTCGGAGCCGGGCACCTTGCCCTCGGCGGGGAGAGCGTCGAGCGGCGTCAGGGCGGATTCCTCCGCGACGCCGGCCAGGAAGGCGTTGGCGAGAGCCGCGACCTCGGCCTTCGAGGCGGGGACGTTCCCCAGGTTGTCGACCTGGATGAAATACCGCCCTTTGACGATGGTCACCTGGGCCTCTTCGCCGGAGTTGCGGGCCGCGATCTCGGGGAACGGCGTCTCTCTCCCCATCTTCATCAGGTAGATGCCCAAGGCGCACGCGGCGCTCTCCATCTCGTATGCGTTGAGCGTCAGCTCCGCCTTGTCCCGGGCGTAGGCCTGGAGGCGGAGCCTGGCGAACCCGAACTCGAGGAAAAGCTCGGCCCCGCCGTCGATCTGGTTGAAGAGGTCCTGGCCGGTGAACGTCCGGAGCTGTCCGGCCTTGGTCCATCCGCGGACGAATCCCGGCTCCGGGATAGCGGGCGGCCCCGCAGCCGTCTGAAGCGCGGCATACGATCCGCCGGATGCAATGGACCCCGGCACCGCGCTGCCGAGAAGCCCGACGAGCACCGCCAGGGCGGCGATCCTCCCCGGTCTCTCCTTCCCTCGCAGCCCGCCGTCAGATCCGGACATGCTCGATCTTGGCCGGATCGGCGATCCCCAGGCCCAGCCTCTCGGCGTAACGGAGATACTCCGTGAAACGGGGGTTCTCGTTGACCGCCACGCCCATTTCCTTGCGCTTGGCCATGATCCTGTTATGGCAGACCATGTCCAGCGCGAAGGGGTCGGAGGCGAAATACAGCCGGTTGTCGATGTAAGCGAACTTGGCGTTCTTGTCCGGTCCGCCGTCGTACTGCGACCGCAGGCCGTCGGTGATGTTGAGGACCATCTTGTCGCGCACCGGCCAGAAGGCCGGCACCTCGACGCAGACGTCCAGGAACAGGGGCGCGTGCAGCCGGTTCGTGTTGCAGACCGCGC
>Ga0315295_10003597_pt1 | contig 13159 bp, 10 predicted proteins | sample YL17G14_0_MG_FD_204453 | JGI IMG/M metagenome (GOLD analysis project Ga0315295, IMG submission 204453) | Sediment microbial communities from Yellowstone Lake, YNP, Wyoming, USA - YL17G14_0 | ecosystem: Environmental > Aquatic > Freshwater > Lake > Sediment | place: USA: Wyoming | collected... | reverse complement strand
TGAAACTCTGCATCGACCGGTGGTATGGATTCCAGGGTCACAAATGGCAGGAAGTGAGCCATAAACCATACGGCATCATCCTGACCTATGGTGACGAGGACCTTTACTCCTCCGGTGCCATCAATGCGATCTACACCTTCGAGACCATGTGCCGGTTCCTGAATTCCAGGATCGCTGGTATTGTCCACGGCTCGGTTTCGGAAGTGGGAGATGCGCAAAAGAAACCGGATTTGATGCAGAAGGCATACGACCTTGGAAAACTCCTGGCAACGGAAAAATCGGATAAGAAATAGCCTGCTTTTTTTCACCTTGGGGTCCTCGCCGGAGGAGCTGAGGGCTGTCGCCCTCATGGTCGGCAGCCTGCGGACCTTTGGTGGTGACCTCGCGGAGGCTCCCGTATGGGTTTTCACCACCGACATGCAGGTTGCGCGTCCGATGGAGACTACAAACACCCGCACGGTCCTGCTTAAGGATGCGGACAGTCTGCCGGTCTATCCCTTCAGCAGGAAGGTGGCAGCCTGTGCCATGGCTGAGCAACTTGCGCCGCCAGGGACTGGCTCGCTGGTCTGGATCGATCCTTCTGTGCTGGTCGTGCAGCCGCCTGTGGGATTTGACCTGGGAGAGAACTACGATGCGGCCTTCCGTCCCGTGCACATCCGCAACGTGGGGCTGCCTCCCGCAGAACCGCTGGACGCGTTCTGGAAGGGTATCTATGCCGCTGCGGGTGTGGACGAAATCACCACAACGACAACATCGTTCGTCGATGGTCAGTGCTTGCGCAGCTATTTCAACTCGCACGCTTTTTCGGTCAACCCCGCCCTGGGGCTGATGCAGCGCTGGAATCTGCTTTTCCAGCGATTGGTGGCAGATCTGTCGTTCCAGGCTTCAGCATGCGGGGATGAAACCCACCGGGTGTTCCTGTTCCAGGCGCTGCTGAGCACGTTGATCGCCTCTTCCATCGAATCCGGGCGGGTGCGCATCCTGCCTCCCACTTACAACTACCCCTACCATCTCCAGGAACAGATCCCCGCCGGCAGGAGGCTGGCGGCGCTCAACGAGGCGGTCTGTTTCGCCTATGAGGATTTGTCCATCCATCCTGCAACGCTCTCCGGCATCCAGGTGCACGAACCGCTAAGTTCGTGGTTGGAGGCGCAATTCAACGGGGTGACATGAATTCCCGCACCTCTCCCAGGCGACCTTCCGGCATGGCAGGACTGTCGATCGTGCTCGGCGGACAGGCTGTTTCGATCCTGGCTTCGAGTATGACCGGCTTTGCCTTGTCGATATGGGTCTTCCAGAAGACCAGCAGTGCCACTTCGCTCGGCATCATGCAGAGCGCGTTCACCCTGCCTTACCTGCTGATCATTCCGCTGGCAGGTGTGCTCGTGGACCGGTACGACCGCAAGTTGATGATGATGGTCAGCGATCTCGCCGCCGGGCTTGGTTCGTTGGCCATCCTGATCCTGCTGGCGACCGGTCATTTGCAGGTGTGGCATTTTTACCTCGTCAATATCCTGATCGGATTGGGGAACGCTTTTCAATGGCCGGCGTACTCGGCCGCCATCACCACCATGGTCCCCAAGGAGCAGTACGGGCGCGCCAACGGGTTGATGTCATTTGTACAGGCAGGGCCGTCGGCAGTGGCGCCTCTGCTGGCAGGCACGCTCCTGCCGGTGATCGGTCTGAAGGGCATCCTGATGATCGATATTGCCACTTTCATCCTGGCGATTGGCGCCCTGCTGGTGGTGCATGTCCCCAAACCCGAACGGACGGTGGAAGGCCTGCAGGGGAAGGGAAACCTGTTGCAGGAAGCAGCCTTCGGATTCAAATATATCTTTCAACGCCCGCCACTGCTCGGATTCGTGGTGATGCTCTTCTTTGCCAATCTGTTCCTTGGTTTCCCCAACAGCGTACACGTGCCGATGATCCTCTCCCGCACAGGGAACAATAGCCTCGTCCTGGGTGCGGTGGAGACTGCGGGTGCCATTTCGTGGACCCTGGGGTCGCTGATCATGAGCAGCTGGGGAGGCCCTAGGCGCCGCATCCACGGGGTGCTGCTGGGCTGGTCGCTTTACTGCCTGTGTGGGAATATTATTTTTGGTCTGGGGCGCGGCCTGGGGATCTGGGTGCCGGCGATACTGGTGGGGGGGATCGGTTCGAGCGTCGGGATTGCCACCAGCCAGGCGCTGCTGCAGGTGAAGGTGGCAGCGGATGTACAGGGACGCGTCTTCTCCGCCCGGCGCATGCTGACCTGGTTCCCGGATACCTTCACACCCATCCTGGGCGGCCTGCTGGCAGACCACGTGATGGAACCCGCCATGCAAAACGGCAGCTGGATTGCCAAGGTATTCGGCTGGCTGACCGGGACGGGCCCGGGGTCAGGGATGGCGGTGATCATGCTGGTTTTCGGGTTGCTGACCATCCTGGCAACCCTATCCGGATTTGTCTTCCCGAAAATCCGCAATATGGAAGATTTGCTTCCCGACCAGGACCTGTTGGAAAGGGTGAAGGAGACCTGACATGAGCATTCCCACTCTTAAGACAGAAAGACTCATCCTGCGCCCCTGGAAAGAGGAGGATGCCACGGCCCTCTGCCAGATTCTCCAGGAACCCGGCATCCTGCAATATTTTCCACCCACCACGTTCACGCTCGAGAAGACATTGCGATATATCGTCCACCAGAACAAGCACTGGCAGGAGCGCGGCTATGGTCACTGGGCTGTCACCTTGAAGGAGAGCGGGGGGTTGATCGGCTGGGATGGATTGGAATATTTGCCAGAGACAGACGAAGATGAAGTGGCGTACTTGCTCAGCCATAAGGCATGGGGATGCGGCTATGCCACCGAAGCGGCTGCGGCAGCCGTAAAATTCGGCTTCAAGAAAGCCGGCCTCAATAGCATCATCGGGCTTGTCCATCCGGGGAATGCCGGTTCCATCCGCGTGCTGGAAAAATGCGGCTTGGTATTTATTGATCGCAAGGTCTACTGGGGATTGGAGATGCGCCGCTACCGGATCTGATCAATCCTTGCCGATCATGCGCGGGTCAAGCACATCGCGGAGGGCATCGCCCTCCAGGTTTCAGCCCATGACAATGGGCACCAATGGTCATTGAAGAATTATTTGGACAAAATCAAACAGGTGTCCCGGATGGTACGGACTTGAAAACCCATGCATTCCGGCTGGGTGTCACCCACACTCAACCAGGCGTCCTTGCACCCGTGCAACAGGCAATGATCCTGGGGCAAGCCCGCTCCACCCGTCGCACTCTCACCTGTCCATCAATTGCATTCGAGAAACCGATCTTCCCCTGGAGGAGAAAGAAGAGGAGAACTCGGGGGTTCCGGGACACCTGTTTGACCTCATCCCTGGTCATGGTAAAGAACAGAACAACAACAAAACTACAAGAAAGCAAGTAAAGGATACCAATCTGTGGATAAAAATGCACCAATCGCCGAGCGGGTTTCCGGGGCTGTTTCAGAGGGGATTTTGCCCCTCCTGAGGATTGGTTTTCGCCTGGTAATCCCCTCCGCAGAGGGATGGCAGGGGTTAGAAATGCCATCATCAAAAACCGGAAAATTCGTTCTCTGGGTTCAGTTTTTCCAACCGGACTTACACTATACTGGTAAGATAATCCAACGCTTTAATGGAATAGGTTGTTGTTAGAATTAATACCAACCAGATTGACTTTGAGGGAAGTGTTCGTGACCAGAGAGAATGCAACCCCGCACAGGGTACTCCCAGCGCTGATGACACTCGTCTTCGGCTCTTTGTGGCTTACCGGTTGCAGCAGCACGATTCCTGAATCCAGCACCAGTCCATCGGCCGCCCCCACCTCCCAGGCAGTGCAAGAGGCGTCGGGCATGGTCAGCGCTTCCTCAACACCTGCCGCGAATATCCGTTTCATGCGGATCGGGGTGCCAGGCGGCCTTTCCCAGAGTGTTATCAACTGTATTTTGCAGGACGAGCAGGGATTTTTGTGGTTCGGGACGCAGGATGGTCTGAACCGGTACGACGGTTATACATTTAAAATATTCCGACCGGATGTCAATGATCCCGCCAGTATCAATGACCGCTGGATCAACACGCTGCTTCAGGACCAACAGGGTTACCTCTGGATCGGAACGCGGCTGGGCGGGCTCAACCGCTATGACCCGGTCAACGATCAATTCTCACACTACATCAACGATCCAGCCAACCCGGCCAGCTTGGCCAATGACCGGGTGCAGGTTGTTTTTGAAGACAGGCAGGGACGATTATGGGTGGGCACATCCGAAGGGTTGGATAGGTTCTTGCCTTCCACGAACACCTTTGAACACCTGGTCATGAATGGGCTGCCAGGCGCGGAAACGGGCAGCGAAGATATCACGGCCATTGTTGAAGATGAAAATGGCTCCCTGTGGATCGGCACCGCTTATGCCGGGTTGTACCATTATAAAGAGGGGTCAGGTACATTCGTCAATTATTCATCGGCAACCGGGAATCCCTCCTCGCTGAGCAGCAACAGGATCCGCACCATCCAGGGAGATCCATCCGGCGACCTTTGGGTGGCAACGGATGATGGTTTGAACCTGTTCGATCCACATACAGGCCTGGCTACCCGCTTTTTGCATTCCACGAACAATCCTGGCAGCCTGGCGAGCAATTCCATCCATGCTGTTTACCTGGACGGTGACGGGAATGCATGGATCGGCACGCGCGCCGGGCTCGACCGCTATGACCGCTCCACGCGCAGCTTCATCCATTATAAAAATGATCCGGATGTGGATACCAGCCTGAGCAGCGATACTATATCCGCCATAGGCGAGACCAGCGATAGCGTTCTCTGGATCGGCACCTACGGGGAAGGACTGAATAAATACTATCGCGGCCAGGACCGTTTCGCTTACTACCATTTCAACCAGGATGATCCAAATAATCCGGGAGGGAACAACGTCAGGGGCGTGGCTATCGATCACTCGGGCGATGTGTGGATCGGAACGTTCGATGGCGGTTTGAACCGCCTGGATCCCGTGACCGGTTCCATAACAAATTTCAGGAATGACCCCAGTGATCCCGGCAGCCTCGGCAGCAACGAGGTCCGGTCGGTATATTTTGATTCATCTGGCAATCTCTGGGTTGGGACCTCTGCCGGGGTGGATATACTCAAACACGGTACTTTAAGTTTCAGCCATTTCCTGCCTGGCCCGGGCGACCGGCACAGTCTCTCAGGCTCCCCGGTAGTTGCCATTGCTGAAGACCGCGCAAAGAATCTATGGTTCGGTACCGAACTTGGCTTGGAAAAGTATGACCACGAAAATGGGATTTTCACCCACTACCAAAACGATCCCGGAAATTTATACAGCATCAGCGGCAATGAGATTGAAAGCCTCCTGGTCGATCTTGCCGGGGACTTGTGGATCGGGACATTAAACGATGGGCTCAACCGCTACGACCTTACCAGCGGTCAGCTCTATCGTTACCAACATGATCCCTCCGATCCCGGCAGCATCAGCAAGAATTCCATCCTCAGCATCCACGAGGACAGGCAAGGTACGCTCTGGGTGGGGACCGACGGGGGCGGATTAAACAGGTTTGATCCGGCAGGAATCACCTTCCTCCATTACGGCGAAGAAGATGGACTGCCCAACAGCGTGATCTTCGGCATCCTGGAAGACGAGGATGGTTTTCTCTGGCTGAGCACGAATAACGGTCTGTCCCGTTTCGATCCGGTCACCGGGAAAAGCCTTCGCAACTACACCGTGGACGACGGATTGCAGGGCAACGAGTTCAACACCAATGCCTTCGCAAGGGATGCCCAGGGCCGGTTATATTTCGGGGGGGTAAACGGCCTGACTGCTTTCCTTCCCGGGCAGATCCATGACAGCCTATTCCTGCCGCCCGTTGTTCTACTGTCGATCAGCGAGGATGGCGTGCCCGTCGACGGAGATACCGTTCCGAACTTGCTGAAGGAGATCACCCTGCGCTGGCCACAGAGGAGTTTTGAATTCGAATATTCCGCCTTGAGTTATGCCCAGCCGGCGAAGAACCAATATGCTTATATGCTTGCCAATTACGATGAGGATTGGAACCTGGCCGGGGGACGGCGGGAGGGACGTTATAACAACTTGCCCGGAGGGGATTATCTTCTGCGCATCAAAGCCTCGAACCAGGACGGCATCTGGAATGAAACCGGCACATCGTTGCGGGTGACGGTGCTGCCTCCCTTCTGGCAGACAATGTGGTTCCGATTCACCATCGCTGGCGTTGTGATTGCACTGGGCTTGAGCGCTTACTGGTGGCGCATCAAAAGCATCCAGGCTTACAACCGCGACCTTGAAAACCAGGTCCGCGACCGAACGCAGGAGATCGAGAAATTATTCGAAAAAACAAAGGACCTCGCCGTGATCGAAGAGCGCAACCGGCTGGCGCGGGAACTTCACGACAGCGCCAAGCAGAAGGCTTTCGCCGCGCTGGCTCAGCTGGGCACCGCCAATGGCATCCTGAAGAAGAATCCCCGGGCTGCCAAGAATCATCTTGTGGAAGCGGAGAACCTTGTCTACGAGGTGATCGAGGAACTCACCTTCCTGATCCAGGAAATGTACCCGGTATCCCTGAAGGAGAGAGGGCTTGCTGCCACGCTGCGCGAGTATGTATTCGAATGGGAGGGGCGCACCGACATCCAGGCGGATGTACGCATTGTGGATGAGCGCCGGCTCAGATTCGATATCGAACAGACCCTGTACCGTGTTGTCCAGGAGGCGTTGTCCAACGTTTCCCGGCACAGCCATGCCGATCATATCGAAGTGGTGTTGACCTACGCAAGCGATATGGTGACCGCGGTCATCGCCGATAACGGCTGCGGTTTTGACCTGGAAGCAAAAGCCTCCGGCATGGGGTTGCGCTCCATCCGCGAAAGGATCGAATCGCTGGGTGGCGTCGTCGAGATCGAGAGCCTGCCCGATTGTGGAACGCGCTTGACAGTTCGCCTGCCTACCCGAATAATATAGGCAGGTCTAAATGACAGGAGCAGATCATGTCTGAACCGATTACCATCATCCTTGTGGACGACCACGAAGTGGTGCGCAAGGGAATGCGCGCGTATCTCGATACGCTGCCGGACTTCCGGGTGGTTGGGGAAGCCTCCTCCGGCGAGGAAGCCTGCGACCTGGTTTCGGAGTTGATCCCCAACCTGGTGTTGATGGACCTGATCATGCCGGGCATGGATGGCGTGGAGACCACCCGGCGGATCAAGAAGATCAGCCCGCGCACGCAGGTGGTGGTGCTCACCTCCTATCACGAGGATGCGCACATTTTCCCGGCTTTGAAGGCGGGCGCCATTTCCTATATATTAAAAGACATGAAAATGGAGAAGCTAGTTGACACCCTGCGCCGGGCTGTGCAGGGCGAGGTGACCCTGCATCCTCGGGTGGCTGCACGCGTGCTGCAAAACATCCGCGGCGAGAACCCGGAGGCCGAACCACTCTTCACCGATCTGACCGAGCGCGAGCTCGAGGTGCTCAAATTGATTGCCAGCGGGCTCACCAACAGCCAGATCGCTGAAAAACTGGTCATCAGCGAGAACACGGTCAAGGGGCATGTCAGCAATATCCTGAGCAAACTGCACGTTGCCGATCGAACCCAGGTGGCTGTATACGCCTGGCAGCGCGGCATCGTCCAGCGCGACCAGTAAACCAATGCGGCATGCACCGGCTGGAGGGCAAAAGCAAGATCCCCGTTTCATCATCACGGGGATCTTGCTTTTTAAGTCGGATCAGATCTTGCTTCGGCTTTTTTCGATCCATTTGATCAAAAAATAATTGATCACCGCGATCACCACCATCGCAAGCAGGAAGATGGGATAAGCCACGCGCCAGTTCTGCGGCCCCGTCATCATCGACCATTCGGACATGCCTCCGATACCAGCCAGTAGGGTGAGCGGCATGAAGATCGTGGTGATGAAAGTCAACCGCCGGACGATGAGGTTGGTATCGTTGGCTGCCTTGGTCATCCTGTTATTCAGCATCGACAGGTACATTTCCATCAGGCTGGTGACCAGGTCGCGGTATGACTCGGTCAATTCGAAGAATTTGGACAGATGGTCATAAATATCGCGATAGAGATAGATTGCCTTCGCGGGGATGAACGGGCTGTCCCGGCGGCAGACCTTGACCAGGATCTCGCGTTCGTGGAACAGGCTTTTTCGAACCGTCAGTAGGTCACGGCGCAAATGCATCAACTCAGAAGGGTCGAACTTGTCCAGGTCGGATAGGATTATCTCTTCCCCATCATTGAGTTTTTCCTCCAGGGCTTCGATCGCCAGGAATTTCTCATCCACCACCTGGTCCAGGATGATGTGAAGCAGGAATGCAGGGCCATGTTTGATACTTTCACTTTCAATTTCAGCGGTGCGTTGGATATTGCCCAGCAGCGATTGGTTGCGCGAGTTTTGGCTGCTGACTGTTACCAGGAAATTCCGGCCGAGGAAGGTGTCCACCTCGGTTACCGACAACTTCCCTCCCGTGGTATGGAAAGCGTTGAACAGGATGAACGTGTTGCGGGGATAGTCATCGACCTTGGGGATCTGGTTTTCATCGATGCAGTCTTCGATGGAGAGGGGGTGCAGACCAAGTGGTTCTATCAGCCGGGAGAGATCCTCCTTGGTGGGTTGGTAATAATCCAGCCAGATATAACCGCCGTCTTTCACTGCTTCAAATGCAGTTTCCAGGCTGGCAGTTTGCTTCAGGATGCCTGCCTTTGAGATGTGAAAGAAACGCGCCTCAGTCATGGTCTTCTCCATCACCATCCGGGATTTTGGGTGCAGTCCGAAAAGTATAGCATGGTTTGGCACCCGGCAGGGACAGGGAACAGAGTGGCAGGAGTGCTGTTGAGCCCCTCCGTTGGAATTGCCGGGGCAGTGTTGTATAATAGTTGTGCCTGAAATTTGAAAATAGTTTGTAAAATTCTTCACACAGAGATTTCATTTCCGGAACCTGCTCTTCAACACGTGCATCATGTAGATAAGATCATTCTCCATCCAGAACAGGTTTTCGCCATCATTCACGAAGCGGAGGGAAGAAATGAACGACATCTATGTCATTGAATCTTTAAGGACGCCATTTGGTTCTTTCGGCGGTACGCTGGCGGACGTGGAGGCGCCGCACCTGGGGGAAACGGTGATGAAGGGGCTCCTGCAACGAGCCAATCTGGACCCGGCAGCTGTGAGCGAGGTGATCGTCGGGCAGGTTCTCTCCGGCGGCGTGGGGCAGGCTCCTGCCCGGCAAGCCATGCGCTATGCCGGTCTGCCGGATACCGTCCATGCCATGACGATCAACAAAGTATGCGGCAGCGGTTTGAAGGCGATCATGCTGGGAGCCGGTTCAATCAGCCTGGGGGAGGCAGAGATTGTGATCGCCGGCGGAATGGAGAACATGTCGCAGGCGCCTTATATCCTGAAAAAGGCGCGCTATGGCTACCGCATGGGTCACGGCGAACTGCTCGACCTGATGGTCTATGATGGCTTGCAGGACCCGTACACCGGAAAGCACATGGGCGAAATCGCGGACGCAGCCGCCGGTCGTCATAGTTTCAGCCGTGCCGAGCAGGACGATTATGCCATCCGCTCTTACCAGCTGGCCCAGAAAGCAGTGAAAGAGGGCATATTCAAGGACGAAATCGTCCCGGTGGTCAAGAAGAGCAAGAAGGGGGAGGAAGTGATCGCCGACGATGAAGAACCATTCAAAGTGGATTTCGAAAAACTGAAGCAGCTGCGCCCGGCATTCACCAAGGAAGGGACGGTCACGGCGGGGAACGCATCCACGATCAATGATGGCGCCGCGTTAACCCTGCTGGCAGGCGGCAAGGCAGTAAAGAAACACAACCTGAAGCCGCGTGCCAGGTTAGTGGCGAGTGCCACCTGGAGCCTGCCTCCCGATCAATTCCCGGATGCCCCCGTGGGGGCGATCGAGGCAGCCTGCACCCGAGCTGGGCTCAAGATCGCGGATATCGACCTGTTCGAGATCAACGAGGCATTTGCCGCGGTGGCGATGATCGCCATCAAGCAGTTGGGACTCGACCAGGAGCGGGTGAACGTGAACGGCGGCGCGGTGGCGATCGGTCACCCGATCGGTGCCAGCGGCGGGCGGCTGGTTGCAACACTGGTGAGGGAGTTGAACAAACGCCAGGCGCACTACGGTCTTGCCACCCTGTGCATCGGCGGCGGCGAGGCGGTCGCGGCCATCTTTGAAAGGGTCTAAACAGTGTTCCCAGAGGTGTGGATTTCGAAAACGAAATCCACACTTGTTTTGAATTTCAGGTTGCATAGGAGGAATTCATGATCAAGTTAGTCGGTGTGCTAGGTGCCGGTCAGATGGGCAATGGGATCGCCCATGTCTTCGCCCTGCACGAATATGATGTTCGGTTGTACGATGTGATCCCCGCCCAGGTTGATAAGGCGTTGAAAACGATAGAAAAGAACCTCGGCAGGCAGGCTGAAAAAGGATTGATCCCAGCGGATAGCATTCCAGCCATCCTCGGGCGCATCAAGGTGATCAAAGACCTTAAGGGATTCGCGGATTGCGGGCTGATCGTGGAAGCAGCCTCTGAGGATGAGGCTTTGAAAATCGACCTGTTCCACCAGCTTGACGATGCAGCGAACAAGGATGCCATCCTGGCAACCAACACCTCATCCATATCCATCACCCGGATCGCGGCAGCTACCAAGCGCCCGGACAAGGTGGTCGGCATGCATTTTATGAACCCGGTCCCCGTGATGCAGCTGGTGGAGTTGATCCGCGGGCTGGCGACGAGCGATGAGACCTTCCAGACCGCTGCCAGCCTGGTGGAAAAGCTGGGCAAGGTGGCGGCAGTCTCCCAGGATTACCCGGGTTTCATTGTCAACCGCATCCTGATGCCGATGATCAACGAAGCCATCTTCACCCTTTATGAAGGCATCGCCACGGCGGAGGATATAGATAAAGGAATGAAGCTTGGCACCAATCATCCGATGGGTCCGCTGGCACTGGCTGACCTGATCGGACTCGATACGGTCCTGGCGATCATCTCCGTGCTCTACAAGGGCTTCCATGATCCGAAGTTCCGACCCTGCCCGCTGCTGGTCAAGATGGTGGACGCAGGTTACCTGGGAAAGAAGTCTGGCCGCGGTTTTTATACCTACGCATGATGAAGTACCATCACGTGGTTATGGAAACCACGTAAATCAACCCGTTCGAAAGAAGAAAAGGAGCCGAGCGTGGAGAGCGACCTTGTACTGATCGAAATTGAGGATGAAATCGGCTGGTTGAAGGTCAACCGGCCTGACAGCCTGAACTCCCTGAATACCGCTGTGGTTGAACGGCTAGAGCGTGCCCTGCAGGACCTTGAGCAGGATGGATCGGTGAAAGTGATCGTGATCACCGGCGCGGGGGAAAAGGCTTTCGTGGCTGGAGGCGACATCAAGGAAATGGCTGACATGGCTCCCCTGGAGGCGCGGGCATACGCGCGCCGGGGACAGCAGGTGATCGCCTTGATCGAACGGATGACCAAACCGGTCATCGCGGCAGTGAACGGTTATGCCCTGGGCGGAGGCCTGGAACTGGCGCTGGCGTGTGATTTCATCTACGCCGCGGACAAAGCCAAGCTGGGCCTGCCGGAGGTGACCCTGGGGGTGATTCCCGGTTTTGGTGGCACGCAGAACCTGGCGCGCCTGATTGGTCCCAACCGGGCAAAGGAATTGATCTTCAGCGGTAAGATCCTTACAGCCCAGCAGGCAAAAGAGTGGGGCATTGTCAACGAGGTGTTCCCGGCGCAGGAACTGGCGGTCAAGGTGAAGGAGATCGCCGGGTTGATCGCCCGCAATGGAATGATCGCGGTTGCAAGTGCTAAGGATGCCATTGTTAATGGATTGAACATGCCCAAGGAACAGGGGCTCAGGTATGAGAATTCGCTTTTCTCCACCCTGTTCGCCTCCCAGGACCAGAAAGAGGGGATGAAGGCGTTCATCGCGAAACAGAAGGCGGAGTTCAAAGGCAAGTAGTCCGGTCCGCAGAGTGTTCCAGGCAATTTGATCCTGATCCAAACCAGAAGGAGCGTCTGTATGGATTTTGAATTGAGCCAGGACCATAAGGTTTTACAGGGCAGCGTGCGCGATTTCGTGGAAAAGGAGATCAAGCCGCTGGCTGTACAGATCGATGAAAATCACGCCATCCCGGATGCGCTGGTTCAGAATATGCGCGGGATGGGACTGCTGGGCAGTTACATCCCGGAGGCTTACGGCGGGGCAGCGCTCGATATCCTCTCTTATGTCATTGTGGTGGAAGAGGTGTCGAAGGCATGCGGCTCGAGCGGTGTGCTGATCTCAGCGCACACTTCACTGGCATGCGATCCGATCCTGCAATTCGGCACCGAGGCGCAGAAAATGAAATACCTCCCCCCGCTGGCATCGGGAGAGAAGATCGGTTCCTTCCTGCTCACCGAACCGGAAGCGGGCAGCGATGTGGCAGGCCTGACCACCACTTGCCGGAAAGAGGGTAGTGATTACATCATCAATGGCAACAAGATATTCGTCACCAACGGGGGCTACCGGGGGACGGGCATCCTCTTTGCCTCGATGGACCGCACCCTCAAGCATAAGGGAATATCCGCTTTCATTGTGGACCTTACTTCCGAGGGTGTCGAGCTGTTACGCAATGAAACCAAACTTGGAATCCGGGGCAGTTATACGACCGCGTTCGCATTCAACAACCTGCGGGTGCCGCAGGAAAACCTGCTCGGCAGTGAAGGACAGGGATTCAAGATCGCCATGGAGACTTTGAATGGAGGCCGGATCGGGATTGCCGCCCAGGCATTGGGGATCGCCGAGGGGGCTTTCGAGCGGTCGCTGGCGTATGCCAAGGAGCGCAAGCAATTTGGACAACCGATCAGCGAACTGCAGGCCATCCAGTTCAAACTGGCCGATATGTACACGCGTATCGAGACCAGCCGGCTGGTAGTCTATCGGTCAGCATGGCTAAAAGATAACAAGAAACCCTACGCAGCCGACTCGGCACTGTGCAAACTACACGCCTCGGAAACGGCCACTTTTGTCACCAAGGAAGCCATCCAGATCCACGGTGGGTACGGGTATATCAGCGAGTACGAGGTGGAGCGAATGTACCGGGATGCAAAGATCACCGAGATCTACGAA
>Ga0315295_10003596_pt1 | contig 13166 bp, 14 predicted proteins | sample YL17G14_0_MG_FD_204453 | JGI IMG/M metagenome (GOLD analysis project Ga0315295, IMG submission 204453) | Sediment microbial communities from Yellowstone Lake, YNP, Wyoming, USA - YL17G14_0 | ecosystem: Environmental > Aquatic > Freshwater > Lake > Sediment | place: USA: Wyoming | collected... | reverse complement strand
TGGGCAGCGGTTGTCAGGTATCATGCGTAAGAGCGATACCGTCTCCCGTATAGGTGGCGACGAGTTTGTTTTGGTACTTCCCCAGATCTCCCAGATAGAGCACGTTACCAAGTTCGCCGAAAGAATATTAAATGCCTTTCAAGAGCCATTTGTTTTCGGCAGACATCGGCTTCAGGTCACAACTAGCATTGGCATTGCTATTTACCCCGAAGATGGCACAAATATTGAAAACTTGTTGAAGAGTGCTGACTCCGCCATGTATTTGGCTAAGGAGCAGGGCCGGGGTATATATAAATATTATCAGGACGACGACACCAGAAGCGGCGATAAAGCAGATAGACGTGTGAGAGTTCTTTCGTAGGTGCCTTACCCGGCATTACCAATATTACTTAATCTTTAGTTTGTCTATGTTTCCTTAGTCTAGTTGTATTTTTGTTTTTGCGGGGCACAATCATACCTTTGAACGGGGCTATTTGACTCCGGTGTATAAGACGGCGAGTATGGTGGTCTTGGCCCCGGTGGCGGACTTAACCAGATGCGGTTGGCTGGAATCGTAATAGACAGCGTCCCCAGGATGCAAAAGCTCAGTTTGGTCTTTAACCTGGACTTTCATTTCACCTTCCAGAACAAAGAGAAACTCCTGACCATCATGGGCAGAGAACTCCTCCGCATCAGTTGGCAGCAGAGTGACAATGAATGGTTCCATCATTCGGTTAGCTTTTTCCGGGGCTAAAGATTCGTAAATATATCCGTATTGCTCACTTTTCTTTTTTCCGTAGCGAGCCACAGCTTGGCCCCGGCCTCTCCGCACTACAGTCATGGGTTTGTCAACGCCGGGAGATATGAAATAGCCCATCTTCATATCCAGGGCTTTACCTAACTTTATTAATTGACCAAGGGGAGGTACCATTTCATTTGACTCAATGCGATTCAATGTAGCCACATCGATACCAGTTCGGCTGCTGATGTCGTCGAGGCTGAGGCCGCGCATCTCGCGGGCTGCGCGAATTCGTTCGCCTAGAACCTCTCTTTCTTTCTCTAATGCCTGAGCAGGTGCGATACGGGAAGCATCGGTAATGAAATCTTCGTGTCTGGCGGGTTTCTTCCTGGCCGAGCTTACTTTGTCGGGGGGTCTAGTGCCTTTACTTGTTTTCATGTACTGCCTCCTAGATTGCCTTTCCAGCCGCGCCGATATGACGAGCAATGACTATGCGCAAAATCTCCGATGTTCCCTCTCCGATCTCAAGCAGTCTCTGGTCACGATAAAACCGTTCTATCCGGAAGTCCTTCATCAGCCCATAGCCGCCGTGTAGCTGCAAACCCTGGTGAACGCAACGATGCATGACCTCCGAGCAATAAAGCTTAGCCATGGCAGCCTCTTTCGTAATAGAAAGATTGTTTCCTCGCATCCAGCAGACCTTGTACAGAAAATTCCGGGCAAGTTCGATTTCAAGCGCCATATCCGCCAGTTTAAAGGCATTAACCTGAAAGGAGCTGATAGGCCGGCCGAACTGGACACGCGAATTGGCGTATTCCAGAGCTATCTCAAAAGCTCCCTGTGAGCCGCCGAGCCCCATGGCGGCGATGCTCAGACGTCCGCCGTCTAGGGTGGTTAGCATCTGATGGAAGCCATCGCCTATCCTGCCCAAAAGATTTTCCTTGGGAACAATGCAGTCATCAAAGAAAAGCTCCCCGGTATTAGACGAGCGCCACATCATCTTGCCTTTCATTTCCTTGGCAGTAAAGCCAGGCGCATCCCTGGGGACAATGAAGCAGCTGAGCTCTGCATGTCCAGCCTCTCGCTTGCCGGTCACGGCCTGGACGATGATGACACCGGTTAATGGGCAGGCTGCATTGGTGATGAATATTTTCCTGCCATTGATAACCCAGTCTTTCCCTTTAACTTCGGCTGTAGTCCGTGAGCTGCCGGCGTCAGAACCAGCCTCAGGCTCGGTAAGGCCAAAAGCTGCCAGATATTCTCCTGTACATAGCCTGGGAAGCCATTCCTGTTTCTGTTTATCATTACCGAAATAGTAGATTGGCCCGATTCCCAAAGAGTTGCCAGCAGCGATGGTAGCAGCCTGCGAGCCATCCACCCTGGCCAGTTCCTCAACCACGATTATATATGAGATATACCCCATGTTTGAGCCGCCGTATTTCTCGGAAACGAAACAGCCCAGCAGGCCCAATTCAGCCATTTTCTGGGTCAGCTCGATGGAGAACTGTTCTTTTTCATCCAGCTCTCTGGCGACCGGGGCTATTTCTTTTTCGGCAAAATCCCGAACCGCCTGGCGTGTTAAATTCTGTTCCTCGGTTAATTGGAAATCCATGGCTTTATTATCCTGCTACGGATTGTTCTAGGTTTGTATGGCTTTGAGCCACTATGTTTTACGATGTCTGTCTATGAATCTGCCCATTCTCTTCAGGGCTTCTTCGATTTCACTGAGGGAGGCAGCATAGCAGCATCGTATATATCCCTCACCGCACTGACCGAAAGCCGTGCCGGGGACTACAGCTACTTTTTCTTCCATTAACAGCTTTTCAGCAAATTCTTCGGAGGTCATGCCGGTGACTTTTATAGAGGGGAAAGCATAAAAGGCGCCCTTCGGCTCGAAGCAAGACAAGCCGATGCCTCTTAATCCCTTAACGATAACCCGGCGCCGTCGGTCATAATCTCTCACCATGGCGTCTACTTCACGGTCATCGGCTTTTAGTGCTTCAAGAGCGGCCATTTGCCCCATTATGGAAGCACATAGTATGGTGTATTGGTGAATTTTGGTCATGGCTCCCACAATTTCCTTGTCGCATGTGGCGTAGCCGATTCTCCATCCCGTCATGGCATAGGCTTTGGAAAATCCGTTTAATAGAATGGTACGTTCCCTCATGCCCGGCAAAGTAGCCAGGCAGGTATGCTCCACGCCATAGACGAGGCGGCAGTAGACTTCGTCTGAAATCACCAGAAGATTATACCGCTTGGCTAGTTCAGCAATTTTTATCAGCTCTTCCTTGGGTAGAACTGCGCCGGTAGGATTGCAAGGATAGCCAATTAAAATGGCTTTTGTCCTCTGGGTGATCCGCGACTCGATGTCATCGGCGGTTATCTCGAAATCGTTTTCCACACTGGTTGCCACCTGAACAGGTATTCCACCGGCCAAACTGATGGCGGCAGGATAAGCGACGTAGCAGGGGTCAGGCATGATGACTTCATCACCCGGATTGAGTATAGCCCTGGCAGCAAGGTCTAAACCTTCGCTGACGCCGACGGTAATCAGTATTTCGTCCTCTGGGTCATAGGTCAAACCGTAGCGGGATTCGAGGTCTTTGGATAATGCGGCTCTTAGTTCCGGCGTGCCTTTATTGGAGGTATACATCGTGTAGCCTTTTTCTAAGGAGTAAATGGCGGCTTCACGAATGTACCAGGGGGTGACAAAATCGGGCTCCCCAACACCGAGGGAAATTACTCCCTCCATGGAAGACAGCAAGTCAAAGAATTTCCTGATACCCGAAGGTGGAAGTGCGCTTACCTTCTCGGATATGCGACTTTGAGATAATTTAATACGACTGGATTCGCTTTTGGACACAGAAACCTCCTGCCTGCAAGCAGGAAATTGATTTGCCGTTAAGGGGCTACCGGCAGGCGCTTTACCTCTCCCCCACCCTCAAATATTTCGCCATCTTCCTTGTATTTCTTAAGTATGAAATGGGTAACGGTCCCCTGTACCGCCTCCAGAGGTGCCAGCTTTTCTGAAACGAAGACAGCGACTTCCTGCATAGTCTTACCGGCTACCAGTACTGCTAAATCATAGGTGCCCGAGGCCAGGTAGACGGAACGGGCTTGAGGGAAACGATAGACGCGTTCGGCTATGGAGTCAAAGCCAACATTGCGCTGAGGGACAACCTTGACCTCTACCAGTGCCAGGACCTGCTCTTCGCCTAATTTAGCCCAATCGATGATGGCCTTATATCTCAAAATGGCCCGGTCTTGCTCAGCTTTTTTAATTGCCTTTTTCACATCGGCTACCGGTATACCAGTCATGGTTGAGATTTGCTCTGGTGTTAGCCGGGCATCTTTTTCCAGGGCTTCAAAAATCTGTTTCATGTTACCTCCTCAACTCCTAATAAAATAGCCACCATTTATCTTGTGCCTCATTATAGCAGAGTTCAAAGAGCTTCTCATCCTCGGTGATGACCTTGAAAAATTTCTTGCCCGGCTCCAGCCACTCCTTTTCTATCTTTGATATCTTGTGCTCTTTGTCTTGCCAGAAAAAAGATTCTGGTCGTTCAGCATAGGTATGGCCTGAATAGCATTTAACTTCAATCTTATCCAACCCCATCCCCTCTGTCCCCTTCCCCTTCAAAGAGCTTTGCACCAAAAGTGTCTCCTGTTCCATAAGTCATGTAATTGTTCCAAAAGTCGTTTTTTGTCATCTCGAAAATACAGATCCACACTTTTCACATTGCACCCTGTCATGATATCCCGCTGATACTATTCTATTACTCTTACACCGTGGGCAAGTCGAATTCAGTACAACATTTCTTTTTGGTGGCTCATTACCTATTCCTGTATGCTTAGGGTCTCCTGTAGCAAATTTACTATCTGATTTATTGTGTGTCCATACCTTTAGTTTGGCTTGGCCAGCCCTTTGCTCTTTATTTTTAAAGAATCTACACATTAGTTGTTCCAAAAGTGTCCCACCAAATTGACAACGATTACTAGAATTTTTTACAGATTGGGCATTTCCTAAGTTTTTTGAATTCTCTACCTATTCCATATGTATTAATAACCACGATTTTGTGATTTGACCTTTTTGCAAATTCTTTAAATTGTTCTTGCAGTTCTTGTATTTTGGCGAATAATTGTTCTCTGGCGTACTCATAGGAATTTTTGCCTTTCTCTAAGATAGTTTCATCCTCATGACCATTTTCAATCATTTCAATTACTTCGATTATATTTCTCTTGGTTTCTAGTTTTTTCAACGCATCGCTGTATTTTAAAGCTTTCTCATGCAATCCTTTCCATTCTTGTGTCATTGCTGGGAAATGCAACTCAAAACACTTAAACACTTCCTGTTCTTCGAAGTTATATTTTTTAGTAACGAGATAACGGACACCATAAGATGGTTCATAGTATAATTGACCGCCCATTTTTATAAGATTTTTCGCCATTGGTAATATCGTGGCTTCCAATAATATCCTAATATCTTCAAAGTGTGCACTTAAATCTCTATCTTCTTTCGCTTTCTGCCTTTGCCATCTGCTAACTAGAAAATACCCTGCAACGGTAAGTGCACCACCTATAACACCACCTATAATTGCTCCGCTATCCATTTTTCCCTTAAAATTCATTCCATCGTTTATATTTTCTAAGTTTCCTAGTGGCAATAGTTCCGTAAATATAGAAAACAGTAGCCGCGATAACCGACACAACTATAGCCAAAATTTTCCAACCAGTAATAGGAGGAGTACTGTTCGCTCCTACTAAACCAGTAGCTGCCACAGCAAAACCATAAAAAGCATTTCTCATGGTCTCGTATCTATTCTTTTCAGACCTGTTAACATCTTCTTTATGGTAAGCATCTAACTTTGCAATAACGTCAGCCAAAGTAGCTTCACTATTCGTTAATGGAGTTATCAGCGGCGGATTTATCTTCCTTTGCTCGTCTGGGCTTAATGGTTCTGTCGTCATGTGACTCTCTCCTTTTGTCGACTGTACCCTAATAATTACCAACCATAATACTATACATATGCTATTGTCAATAGGTTTTACCCCATTATTTAGCGAAATTTTCCGGAATTATGCCTAAAAACTTGAAAGGGGAAGGGGAGGAAAAGCTAATTAGAGGGGCTTCACCCCACTAGAACACTCCTTGCTTAGAGAATTTCCAGCGATTGGCTTGGCTCTAAATGGGCGGTTTTCTCTTGTGCCATTCAGTAGCCTGCTCGTAGGCGAAGGCAATATGAAGTATGGTTTCTTCGTCGAAAGGTTTGCCGATAATCTGCATACCAATGGGTAGACCATCAGCGAAGCCGGCCGGTATAGATATAGCCGGCAAACCGGCGATATTTATGGGCAGAGTGCATACATCGCTCAGATACATTTGCATGGGGTCGTCCACCTTTTCACCGAGCTTGAAGGGCACGGTAGGTGAAGTCGGGGTGACCAGGGCGTCATATTTCTCGAAAGCATCCTTAAATTCTCTTATTATTAGGGTGCGTACTTTCTGAGCCTTAAGGTAGTAGGCATCATAGTAGCCGGCTGATAAGGCATAAGTTCCCAGCATGATACGCCTTTTGACCTCAGCTCCGAAGCCGAATTGCTTTGTTTTCTCCATGGCTTCCCACATGTTATTGGTGTCCTGATAGGAGAAGCCGTATTTTACGCCGTCATATCGGGCCAGGTTGGCTGAGGCTTCAGAAGGGGCCAGAATGTAATAAACGGCCAGGGCATACTTAGTGAGGGGCAATGAGGCATCCCGGTCTACTTTAGCCCCCAGCTCCTCAAGTTTGTTTATGGCTGTCTCTATGCTGGTTCTTACTTCCTTCTGCATGCCGTCGACGAAATATTCTTTAGGGATACCCAGGCGCAGCTTCTTAAGGTCTGGAATCAGGGACTTGGTGAAATCAGGAACCGGGTGGGGAGCCGATGTAGAATCTCTCGGGTCATTGCCGGCGATGGTGTTGAGTACCAGAGCGCAATCAGCCACGTTTTTGGTTATAGGACCAATCTGGTCCAGTGAACTGGCGAAGGCGACCAGGCCAAAGCGACTTACCCTGCCATAAGTTGGCTTTAAGCCGACCACGCTGCAGAACCCGGCGGGTTGGCGGATGCTGCCGCCGGTATCGGAGCCAAGGGCGTATATGGCTTCATCTGCGGCTACAGCCACCGCTGAGCCGCCACTGCTGCCGCCGGGGACACGGTCCAGGTCCCAGGGATTTCGCGTCGGAAAGAAAGCAGAATTCTCGGTTGATGACCCCATGGCGAACTCGTCCATGTTGGTCTTGCCTAAGATTACCGCGTTACTGGCCTTCAGTTTCTCTATAACCGTAGCATCGTAAGGCGGAATGAAATTCTCTAAAAATTTTGAGGAGCAGGTGGTCTTTATGCCCTTGGTGCACATGACATCTTTAATCAAGGCCGGTATGCCGGTTAAGGGCTTGATTTTGCCGCTGTTGATGACCTTGTCTGCTTCCTGTGCTTGCTCTAAAGCAGCATCTTCGCTGATGGTTATGCAGGCGTGGACATTGTCTTCCACTTTAGCCAGGCGTGCCAAGCTGGCTTTGGTCAATTCGACCGAGGATATTTTCTTTTCTTTTAGAAGCTGGTGAGCCTGGCTGATAGTTAGTTGATGGAGGTCATTCATGGTTCATTCCAGAACTGCACGGACTTTGAAGCAGTTGCCCTCCCGCTGGGGCGCATTGTTTAGAATATCCTCTATCGGGTAAGACGCCTTTGCCTCATCGGGTCTTAAAACGTTCTGGAGAGCAATAGACTGGGCTGTGGGTGGCAGGTCGGTGGTATCCACTTGCTTTAGTATCTCAAAGTTTTCCAGAATGTCGGATAGCTGAATTCTAAATTTCTCGATTTCAGCTTCGCCAAGCCCCAATCTGGCCAGAAGAGCTATGTGTTGTACTTCTTTGCGGCTTAGCTTCATTTCGTTTGCGTTCATGTATTATAACACAAAGAGCTTGCACGTAGCCCCGAGGCTTTAGCCTCGGGAACCCGACCCTAAAGGGTCGGGACTACATTAGTAAGAGGTGGGTAGGGTGGGGCAGATGCTCCAACCTACCCAAATATCGCTGTCTTGACGGTTAGAGCCAGACATTGCTACAATGCCAAGGTTCTTTAAGGGTAAGTTTCAACTAGGAACGAGGTGCCATAAGTGCATCATTTCGAACCGGAAAAAATCCGCAACGTTGTTTTACTGTCACATTCCGGCGCTGGAAAAACATCGCTGGCTGAAGCAATGCTTTTCGATTCAGGGGCCATCAACCGCTTGGGCAGTGTTGCCGACGGGACAACCACTTCCGACTATGACCCTTCTGAAATAAAGCGTCAGATAAGCGTTAACCTGTCTTTGATGCCATGCCAGTGGAAGGATTGTAAATTTAATATACTTGATACACCGGGCTATTCTGATTTCGTGGCTGAAGTTAAGGCAGCGTTGGCGGTTAGCGAAGGTGCGGTCATTGTTGTTTGTGCTGTCTCTATGGTGGAGGTCGGTACTGAACAGGTGTGGAGATATGCCGGCGAAGCCAAATTACCGCGCCTTATTTTCGTGAATAAGATGGACAGGGATAATGCCAGCTTCTTTAATACCTTAAAGGATATTCAGACCAAACTCGGAGCCAGATGCCTGCCTATTCAACTGCCTATAGGTTCCCAGAAAGATTTTCAAGGGATAGTGGACCTGGCGACGAAGAAGGCCTATATTGGAAACCCCCTAAAAGAAGCCGAAATACCATCGTCTCTGCAAGCCGATGTTGATTCCTACCGTGAAAAATTGGTTGAAGCAGTGGTAGAGGTCGATGATGAACTTATTACCAAGTATCTGGATGGGGAGGAAATAAGCGAAGAACAGATTCACCGCTGCATAAAAGAAGCGACCAGATTGGGCAAAGTTGTTCCGGTACTGCTTGGTTCTGCCCTGAAAAATACTGCGGTTACGCCCTTGATAGATGCCATCCATGATTATATGCCGTCACCCATGGAACGGGCTGAATTAAAAGCCACAAATGCGTCTACGGGTGCTGGGGAAGTAGTAGAGCCGGTTTCAGGTGCACCGTTATCCGCCTTTGTTTTCAAGACAACCAATGACCCTCGCGTGGGCAAGTTCAGCTATTTTCGAGTTTATTCAGGGACAATCTCCAGCAATTCTCAGGTGTGGAACGTTAACAAGGGCGCTACCGAGCGTATAGGACAGCTCTTTATTTTGCGAGGTAAAACACAGGAGCCGACACCACAACTAGGTGCTGGAGATATCGGCGCGGTGACTAAGTTAGCCTCCACAAATACAGGGGATACGCTTGGTTCGCGTGAACGCCAATTAAAGTTTGCTCCAATTGAGTTTCCAGCGCCGCTATTGAGTATGGCAGTCCATCCCAAATCTAGAGGTGATTTGGACAAAATGAGCACAGTGCTGCCTAGAATCTGTGAAGAAGATTTCACTCTAAAAGTACAGCGAGAGGCTGATATCGGCGAGATACTTCTCTGGGGAATGGGGGAAACGCATCTTGACGTTGCGGCAGAGAAATTGTCAAGCAAGTTCGGCGTGGATGTTAATCTACAGCGGCCGAAGGTCCCATATAAAGAGACTATTAATGCGGAAACAGAGGCAGAGTACAAACACAAGAAGCAAACCGGTGGACACGGCCAGTATGGGCACGTACTTTTGAAGTTAGAGCCATTACCCAGAGGTACCGGTTTTGAGTTTACCGAGAGAGTGGTTGGCGGAGCAGTGCCAAGGAACTATATTCCGGCTGTAGAAAAAGGAGTGAATGAAGGCAGGATGGAGGGTATTTTAGCCGGATACCCTGTGGTTGACGTAAGGGTAAAGCTTGTCGACGGAAGCTCTCACCCCGTAGATTCTTCAGAAATGGCTTTTAAAATTGCCGCAGCCCAGGCTTTGAAGAAAGGACTGGCTGAAGGACAGCCTGTTTTGCTGGAACCGATTGTGAACATGACAATCACAGTGCCTGACAATCTTACCGGTGACATAATCGGCGACCTTAACACCAAACGAGGCCGTGTGTTAGGCATGAATCCTGGCGACGGGGAAAACGTTATTCAAGCACAGGCACCACTGGCAGAAGTACAGCGTTATGCTGTAGACCTCAGGTCAATGACACACGGTCGTGGCACTTTCACTACTGAGTTCAGCCACTATGAAGAAGTGCCAGCCCAAATCGCACAGAAGATTATAGCCCAGAAAACCAGTCAAAAAGCCGTCGTGTAGTTAGCTGGCTAAAAGCTCCTTGACCTTTTGAGTAAATGTCGGCAGAATCTGTTTCCAATCGCCTACCACACCAAAGCGAGCTTCTTTGAATATATTGGCTTCGGGATCCTTATTTATGGCTATTATGTTTTTGGAGCCGGAACATCCCGCTAAGTGCTGACTGGCTCCAGAAATCGCTACTGCGATGTAGACCTCAGGTGCCACAATTTTACCGGTAAGACCAATCTGCCATGATTCTGGAACCCACTTGTTGTCAGACGGTGGCCTGGAAGCCCCCACTGCAGCCCTTAGTGCTTTGGCCAGCTCTTCAAGTTGTTTAAAGCCGTCGGGTCCGCCAATGCCTCTGCCGCCGGCTACTATTATTTGAGCATCTTCGAGTTTTACCCCGGCGACTTCTTCCTTAATTGTTTCCAGCACCTTTGTCCTTATCTTTGCCGGGTCTAGTTCGACCTTGATAGACGCAATCTCTCCTTTTCTGGCTTCGTTTGGTTCCAGTGGGGACATTGCTTTTTGCCTGACTGTTACCATCTGGGGCAGAAGTTCTGAGATGAAAGTAGCCCTGGCATTGCCGCCGTAAACGGGCCGGGTCTGCTGAAGCAGCTTGGTCGCCGGGTCGATGCTGAGCTCGATGCAGTCCATGGATAAGCTGGTGCCCAGTCTAAAGGACAACCGGGGGGACATATCTCGCCCGACAGATGTTTGTCCGAAAAGCAGTATCCTCGGTGAGATATCCTTTACCGCTTTTTCCATTACGGCGACATACGCATCAGTTTGATATTCCTTCAGCAGCGGATTCTCGACGGTGTAAACTTTGTCGGCCCCATAGCTAATAGCCTTTTTAGGGGCTTCATCTAACTTGTCGCCGACCAGTATGCATATCAAATCTTCTTTCAATTCATCGGCAAGACGCCGACCGCCTCCCAGAAGCTCACCGGTAATCGAGCTTAGTTTGCCATCCACCATTTCGCCGTAGACCATAACGCCTTTATTTTCAGCCATAGTAACCTCCTGTGATTACTTTCAAATCTTAGATTATTTTTGCTTCTCTGAGTCTCTCAGCCAGCTTGGTGCCAGCTTCCGCTGGCGTGTCACCGCCTATAATTTCACATTTCCCTTCTTTAACTGGCTGGAAAAGTTTGAGAAGCTTGGTTTTTCTGCCCGCAGCACCTAGCTGGGATGAGTCTAACCCGATGTCTGCTGGCTTCCAAACCACAGGCTGCTTTTTTGATGCCGCCATAATCCCCTTGAGGGTAGCATAACGAGCTTCACCAAGCTCGTTGCTGACGGTAATCAAGGCGGGAAGGGTTACCTCAATTACCTGATAACCGTCGGAGATAACTCGTTCCACTCTGGCCTTACCGTCAGTAGCTTCTACCTTTTTAGCCACGGTAACGCTAGGGATTCCGAGTATTTCCGCGATTCCCGAGCCGACCTGTCCTGCATCCCAATCGGCTGCTTGACGACCGCAGAAGATGATGTCATATTCTCCTACCTTTTTGATAGCCGTGGCGAGGGCGAAAGCGATAGACCAACTGTCACCGCCTTCAAAAGCTTCGTCTTCAAGGAGGATGAGCTCATCAGCTCCCATGGAAAGTGGCTTCTTAACGACGTCGCGGAGAAGGTTGTTGCCCAGGCTTAATACCGTAATTTTGCCACCCTGCAGGTCTTTAATTCGGAGTGCTGCCTCTACAGCTTGTTCATCGAACGGGTTGACAACGGGGGGTACTCCTGGTGGCGGTATCACCTTGTTCGTGGAGGGGTCAATCTTGAAACTTGCTGGTGGTGCCTCCGGATCTAGAACCTGTTTGCAGCAAACAATCATGTTCAGGGGCATATTTTTCCTCCTTCAGACTAGTTTTGTTTGTTGGCTTGAACCAAACGTATACTTTAAGGCAAATGCCGCTATTTGTCAAATTGGGCACCCGAGCTCAATTTTTACTACTCTATTTATTCCATTGAAGTCCGCAATAAATCGGAAATTTACCTCTTTGAGATGAGTATGAACTAACTGGCCCATATCTTCTTCTTGGTTTTGTCCTATTTCCAGAAGCAGGCAACCGCCGAAGTTAATTCTCTCTTTTACTTGCTCTAGAAGTCGTAGAATACAGTCCAAGCCGCTTCTGCCGCCATCTATTGCCATCCTGGGCTCGAATTTGGTTATCTCCGGGCTTAAATTGGGCAGCTCTGAATTTTTAATATAAGGCAAGTTGGCGACTACCAGGTCAACTGGTTCAGGTAGTGGCTGTAATAAGTCACCTGGAAGCAGGGTTACCTGTTCGGCAACTTTGTGATGCACACAGTTCAATCTGGCAACCTCGAGAGCTGAAGAAGAAAGGTCGGTGGCGTAAACTTTGCTGCCGGGCAGGTTTAGGGCAAGACTAATGGCAATGGCTCCACAGCCTGTTCCAATGTCAGCCACTAATAACGGTCTTGTAAGATGGTTGCTTCGGCTCCTGGCAAATTCAAGAGCAGCGTCCACAAGTACTTCTGTTTCCGGACGGGGAATGAGGACACGGGAATCGACATAAAAATCAATGCCATAGAATTCCCTGTGCTTTAGAATATACGCTGTAGGTTCGTGTTGAAGGCGACGGCCGACTAATTTTTCTAATTTGTTTTCTTCTTCCCGGCTTAATGTTTGTTCGGGCTCGGTATATATTTGGACCGATGACAGATTTGTTGCGTGACCCAGTAGTATTCTAGCTTCAATATAGCTATCCTCTATGCCGTTCATGACTAGGATGTAGGCAGATTGCTGAAGCGCCTGTGCTAAGTTCATGGATGGCTTCTCTCTAATAGTCTCACCTGTTCACTGGTGGCGAGAGCATCGATTAGTTCGTCGAGGCCGCCGTCAAGGATGCGCGGCAAATTGTGAATAGATAGATTGATGCGATGGTCGGTAAGCCGGTCTTGAGGGAAATTGTAGGTACGAATTTTTTCAGCTCGCTCACCGCTACCTATCTGCGAACGACGTTCTTCAGTTATCTCCTCGTTTTTTTTACGTTGCTCTTTATCTAGTAAGCGAGCTCGTAGAACTGCCATGGCTTTCATTCTATTCCTTAATTGGGAGCGTTCGTCCTGGCAGATTGTCACTATGCCTGTAGGCAAGTGGGTGATGCGAACTGCAGTGGTCAGCTTGTTCACATTTTGTCCGCCGGCTCCACCACTTCGGAAAAGATCAATCCTGACGTCATCTGGTTTAATAGCTATTTC
>Ga0315295_10003595_pt1 | contig 13167 bp, 18 predicted proteins | sample YL17G14_0_MG_FD_204453 | JGI IMG/M metagenome (GOLD analysis project Ga0315295, IMG submission 204453) | Sediment microbial communities from Yellowstone Lake, YNP, Wyoming, USA - YL17G14_0 | ecosystem: Environmental > Aquatic > Freshwater > Lake > Sediment | place: USA: Wyoming | collected... | reverse complement strand
GGACCCTCTTACTCTTCATCATTCACCTCCAGGGGCAGCCATATTCTGAACGTGCTCCCTTTTCCGACCGTGCTATGAACGCGAATGGATCCTCCATGCCGTTCGATGATGCCGTAGGACACCGAAAGTCCTATCCCTGTGCCCTTACCTACTTCCTTCGTCGTGAAGAAGGGATCGAAGATTCTCTCGATGTTCACCGGAGGAATACCACAGCCTGTGTCGCTCACGCTGATTTCAATCCCCTTCTTTACGGTCTTGCCCGATGAAAGGCCCATGGTGGTGGTCACGGTGATTGTGCCGCCTGATTCGGTCGCATCGAGGGCGTTCATGAGTATGTTCAGGAGTACGCTCTGAATCTGGCTCCTGCCGACTGTTCTCATGGGAAGCCTTTCCGCAGGCTTGAAATGAAGGTTCACCCCCTTCAAAAGAGCGTTGTTCTCAATCAATTGAATGGCGGAACGTGTGATCTCGTTGATGTCGGCAGGTTCGGTCTCAAGTACCGTCTGACGGGAGAAATCCAGGAGACCCTTTACGATCAACCTCACCCGTTCCGTCGCCTTTGCAATCGTGGTGAGGTCGGACCTCATCTCCTCATCGATATCTTTCCGTTTCAGGAGCATGTGAGTAAATGTGAGCACCCCAGTGAGGGGATTATTGATCTCGTGGGCGACTCCCGCGGCAAGCCTCCCCACTGCAGCCTGCTTTTCTGACTGGAGCAGCTTGATATCGCACTCCTCTCTCTGCCGCTCGTCCCTTTCCCGGATGGAAGAGAGCATCTCGGTGAAGGTCTTCTGGAGTACCCCTATTTCATCCTTTGAAATGGGTCCTATATCAGGATCGAGGTTCCCCTTTAACACTTCCCGACTCGCTGTGATGAGTGTGCGGATCGGCTTCATGAAATTGTGGGCAAGGAAATATCCCATTCCTACAGCGACAAGCATACCTGTGACGGTGATAAGGATGAAGATGGTCTGTGCCTTTTTCCGCATATCTATGTATTTCTGCTCCAGCACCCCCACATAAAGTATTCCCACCCGCTCCCCGAATATGTCCATGATAGGTTCATAGGATGTGATGTACCAGTCACTTACCACATAGGCCCTGTCAGTCCAACGATTGCCGTTCAAAAGCACATAGTTGCGCACACTTTGGGAAAGGAGTGTTCCAATCGCGCGGCTTCCGTCGGGGAAGAGCACATTGGTGGAAATCCTGGCATCTTTTAAAAAAATCGTTGCGGTTCCCATGTTTCGCCCTTTGTAGGTCTCATTCTGGAATACGGTGTCGCGGACCGTATCGACGATCTCCTGGCTTCTGTTGAGGAGCTGCCCGCCATACAGGATCCCAATGGTCCTGTTCCCGTCAAGGAGGGGAATCCCTGCACCGATAGTCATCCCCGACGTCTCCTCGTTTTCCTCCCGGGGAGCTGCCATTGGCGTCGGGATCAGAGGAATTACTGCCCGTCCGGTGAGGGCCGGGTTTTCCGAGAAGAGAACATTCCCGGAGAATACGGATGTCCCTGAGATAGACTTCCCCTGGCGAAGCACATACAGAACAAAAGGGTTTTCTGACATCTCCCCTTCACGGGGGAGCGGAATCGGTCCGAACCTGCAGATCACCCTCCCGTCGGAGGAGGTGAGGCCCGCGAAGTCAAGCTTTGCAAGTTTACCAATCGAGGAAAGCTTACCGGTGAGCTTTTCTATTTCATTCTTCTTCAGAGAGGAGTGAAATTCCCCATCTGTTGATGCAACGGTGAGCGCTGTTGCGATGGTGTCAACCCTCGCTTGATAGATCCTCCGAGCAGAATTGAGGTTGAGGCTGATCCGGTTCGTTGCCTCGTTCAAGACCCTCCTGTAGAGCAACTGGCTCCCTATATAGACCGACACGAGGCCTACGAGCAGCGACACCCCTAAAAAACTGGTGATGAGCTTGGCTCGGCATGAGTAAAACAACCCGCTCCCTCCTCATGGAAGAAGATAGTGTACGTTCTCTTATATCATACCCATTTATTGAATATAGTCAATCTCCTTGTAACCTATGGTTATTCCGCTGTCTTGATATCATATAACAGATATATGTCGTCTGTCCTGTATACCTGAAGATGCCAGATCCTCCGATTTCTCTTTTGAATGGCTGTGGTCACAACAGATACGCAAGGAAATTGCATTAGTCGTTTTTGTCGTCATGCCGAACCACATTCACGGCATTATTTATCAATCAATGGAATGAATAGGAATGTAAGTAGGAACGATGTAGGGGCGAACGGCTGTTCGCCCTCAAACCTCGAACCGTTTGGGGTTCGGTCAGTCCATGTTCCTGTAAAATGAGGACTTGAACCGCTCAGGATGGAAGGGTTTGAGCCTCACGACCTTGCAGTCCGGCAATCTTGCATTCACCTCCTCCTCTGAAACACGCTGGTCATACCCGAGGGCCAAGATGTCCGGCGACAGTTCCTCAAGGATCAAGAAAATGTCTCTTTGTTGCTTTCCGAGAACAACCCTGTCAGGGATACCAGTTGATGCCACATTCATATGCCTGCGGATCTCGTCATGGTCCGGCTTTATTCCTTTGATCCTCAGCACTGTCTCATCCCTGGCCACGATGACGATGAGTTCATCGCCGAGCGCTGAGGCCTGTATAAGGAAATCGATATGACCTGGATGGAGGTGGTCAAAAGTGCCTGCACAGACTACTGTCATAATGTCAGATCATCCCACCTGAGAGATTAGCCTCAACAGTTGCAAAAACAATCTCTGTGGACATGGCGGATGTCCTGAAAAGCCTTTATCGGCGATACCTTGAAGTATCGGAAGCCAAGTTTCAAGCTCTACTGAAAAATCACTCTGCAGGTGATGTAACAACATTACAAGCCTATTCTCAATTTCTCATCGCCTCATAAAGGCTTTGAGGGATGTCTGCCATGCCATCTTTTACAACAATTAGGTACCCTCAGCAAGAAAAGGCCTTCGCATACTCGATGGCAATCGCTGCCTGTTCTGCGATTGCCGTTGCAAACTCCACTTCATCTGTTCCGAATGTCTTATTGTACCCTTTGGTGAGTACCCTAAGCACTCCGATCACGTTCCCCTTGAACATCATCGGGATCACGAGTATGCTCCCTATGCCTTCCTTTCTCGCCTCTTCCTTATGGACGATCCTCGGGTCTGACGTGGCATCATAGATGGCGACTTGAGTCCCATACAGGGCATCGGTTACACTCTTTTCCGCATCAACCTGTTCCTTGTTCAGGTATGTAGGACTCAGACCATAAAAGGCGACGAGCTCAAGCCGCCCTTCATTGTTTAGAAGCCAGATCGTCGCTGCCTCGGTTTTCATAACGCCAGCGATCCTCTCAACAATGAGGTTCATCACCTCCTGCAGGCTAAGGGTGGAGGTGATCGCTTTCGAGATATCCTGAATGGCCTGGAGGTATGTTGCCTCTAAGTGCGACCTTGTCCTCATCCCTTCGAGCATTTTCGAGATATCCTGAATGGCCTGGAGGTATGTCACCTCCCTGTACTGCCTCTCATACATCCTCGCGTTTTCTATCGCTATGCCGCATTGTTCGGCAAGTGCAGCGGCGAAGTCGATATCCTGCTGGCTGAAATGCCTCGGTTGGGAGGTGAGGAGCCGCAGAATCCCGATCACCTTCCCTCTCGATATGACAGGAAGGGTCAGCATGCTCTTGATACCTTCGAGTTTGGCTTCCTTTTTGTAGAATACCCTCGGATCTGTTGAAACATCATAGATGGCGACAGGCCTCTCATGCAGGGCCTCCTGGATGTTCTTTTCCATGTCCACAGGCCCCCTTTCGAGATACTGTTCGCTTAACCCGGAGGCAGCCACAAGTGAAAGACGGTTCCCTTCCTGGTCATAGAGCCTTATTGTTGCTGCCTTCACTCCCATAACCTCGGGGAGGATCCTCACTATTGTGTCGAGGACTTCGCTGAGCTGGAGGGACGAACTCACCATTTTCGTTACTTTCTGGAACACTCTCAGGTACTCCTTTTCCTTCGACAGGGTCTTTTCGAAGAACCTCGCGTTCACGATGGCTATCGCAGCCTGTTCCGCAATCGCCGAGAGGAATTTCAGATCCTCGCCGGAGTATTCAACGGGATCTGCGGTGTACATCCTCATCACCCCTATCACTTCACCTTTCAAGCGCAGAGGAATAGAGAGGATCGTCCTTATCCCCTCTTCGATCGCCTCATCACTGTACCGGGCATCCCTGTTTGTGGTGATGTCGTAGACAGAGACCGGCTTCCCTGCAAGGGCATCTTCAATACTTCCATCATACTCCACAGGACCTTTGTGGGCATATTTCTCGCTTAACCCATGATAGGCAACAAGTTCGAGTTCCTGGGTATCGCTGTTCAGGAGCCTCAGAGAACAGGCCTTCACATTCATCACCTTCACCGTGTTTGTGACGATCAGGTTCAGCACCTCGTTAAGGGCAAGACTTGTACTGATGAGCTTGCAGATGTTCTGATAGCTTTCAAGGTAGATACGCTTCGAGAATATCTCCTCAGAACAGGAGGGGCACATGGAGTGGGTGAACTCGCCGAGCCCCCGCTTCCTGAAATAAACTTCGATATCCTCCCAGGTTTCCTGTTCTGTCTTGATCTTCTTGCACCAGCCGCAGATCGGGATCAACCCTTCATTGATCCTGCGGTCATGCCATTGATCTCCTTCTTCTTTCACCAGTCCCTCCCTTGAGATGCACTATTCTATTTTACCCTACCCATCCTTTTTGTTTCTTTCATCTAAGTGCCCGAAGACCTCCTCTGCCCATCCTCTCTTTTCCTTTATGGTATAATTGATCATGCATGAGCATATCAATTATAAGCAATTTACAGAAGAAGAGGGCAGGATCTACATGAAGGGTATCGAGATGATCCGGGCCACCATCAGTGATGGGGTGAAGTTCGACCTTGCCTGTGACATGGTCACCATTGAAGACAGCGAAATGAAAAGTCTCGTCATCGATGATGTCCTTAAAATAGAGATTGCTGAACTCCACTTCGGTAAAGGGCTCACCCTTCGTGAGGTCTCAAAGAGACTTGGCGTTTCGGTTCAGCGGCTCATGAATACAAGAGAGGAGATGCTGGAAGACGTCATGAACACTGCCCAGGCATCTGAATTGATGAAGTACGACAGGGGACCTACTCTCAGTTCATGATGGATAATCCCGGCCACTGAATCACCCTTTCTTTTTCGGTTTCAGCGTCTCTTCTATCATCAGTATGTACTTCATGTACCTGAACCCGAATGACATGAGTTCCCTGTCGTCAGTGTGCATCTTTTCCCTTGTCTCCTCGTCCACTTCAAAATGGTCGAGGAACCGTGACTCAAAGATGAACCTCCTGAACCTGTCCATGTCATAACAGGCCATGGAGAACATCCCCTGTTTCTTCTCATCAAGCTTAAAACCGGGCTTGTTCTTAATCAGGAGGATGCCCTTCCATTCCCTGTTGTGCTCGTCATAGCGGTCGACGCCCTGGTCTTCCCTCCACGCTGCAACGGTCCACTCATCGGGCTCCTCGAAACCCTTGCAGTGTTTCTCCTTTACGAAGAAGTAGAACTCGTCATCCAGGATCCTGTCATCGACCCGCTTCTTCAGGGTACCCTGGCCTATGGGGTAGTACCTGCAGTTTGCAGGCCTGTCCTTATAGATAGAGCATCCATCAGCATCCACAAAGGGACAGCTTCGTCGGGGATCATCCCTCATCTTGAGGAAAACGAGGGGGAAGCAGCCCTTTTCGTCGGTCCCCATGTATGTGTAGCGCTCAAGGAACTCCTCTGAGGTGATCCCAAGCCTCCTTTTGAGCACGATGATGTCATAGGGTGTGAGCAGTATATCGATGTTACTGCAGCATTTTGTGAAGCATGAGATCGCCTTGTGGCACCTGAACCTGAATCTGCTCTGTGACGAGAGTTGGACCGGATCTACAGCAGATATGTTGCGCATAAGGGCCTCCGCACTTCTGTTATGCTGATATTAAAGAGTCTTGGCATATGCTTCTTCTATTTTATCCCGTTAGTTGTAAAAAACTTATCGACAGAGACATGGTAGATGTCCCGAAAAGCCTTTATCGGCGATACCTTGAAGTATCGGAAGCCACGTTCCAAGCTCTTCCGAAAAACCACACTGCAGGTAATGTACACCATTACAAGCCTATTCTCAATTTCTCATCGCCTCATAAAGGCTTTGAGGGATGTCTGCCATGTCTTTTTTGCAATATTTAGGTCATGTGATGACTTCATCGGACAGTTCGTCAGTGTCATCTCTCGTCTTGGGAAAGTGCATTGCAAGTAACTCACCCGTCTGCCTGATTGCCTCACAGAGCGCGTCGCAGGCATGGTGATCCCTAACCCCTTGTAGAACGATCCCTGCAAACCTGTTGAGTGTCTCCTGGTCTATTTTTTCGTAGATCCCCCTGTCAGCAAGGACCCATACCTTCCTCTCGAGGAGGGAGAGGAAGAAGAGGACACCAGTGTTCATTTTCGTCCTGTGAAGCCCCTTCTCATAAAAGGCCCTGAGGGCCCTCTGCTGAACCGCCTCTCTCCTCCTTTCCCTGGTCGTAAAGGTCATTTTCAGGGTGGGAACCTTTCTGAAGAGAAGCAGTGATGGTAAAAAAAAGAGAAAGCTCAAGGGGATAAAAGACCAGAGAGATGAGTTGAAGAAAGCAACAGTAACGATGAATGAGAAAATCCCTCCTGAAATGATTCCGCCTATCACTTCCGCATCCCTGTAATGATCGCTGCCCTCGACGACCATCACGACAATCTCTCCGATCGTCCGGGATTCGGCGCTTTTTGTTGCCTCTCTCAATCTCCTTCTCTCCTCTTCGCCGAAAAACCTCTCTGCCTTCATCGTGTAGCCCATTACCAGTCTCCGGATGCCCCTCCCCCTCCGAAATCACCTCCACCGCTGCTGAAGCCTCCTCCGAAATCACCTCCACCGCCGGAGCCTCCACCAAAAAACCCTCCTCGTGTATCGAACCCGCCTGTGTCAAACATGCCTGGGAAGATACCTCCTCCCCGGTGCCTCCCGGTTGAAAAGAGGAGAGGGAGAAAGATCCCTGCAAGGAGACCTAAGGAGGCGAACAGGACAAGCGTGATGAGCCCTAGAGGAAAGAGGGTGAGGTGAACGAGTGAGGGAAGACCTATGGTGCCCGTTAAACCCCCCAATATCCGTGAGATGCTCCCCGTAACGAGCAGTACAATACCACCGATGATCAGGAATGTGAGGAATTGGGGAAATGCTCTTTTCATCCCCTTTTTTGGCGTCTCATCGGCCTTGAACTCTCCGCGCGTTGCATCGATGAGGGAAGAGATGGCAGAGGTGAAGCCTCCGTCGAAATCCCCTTCCTTAAATTTCGGCTTCACCACGAGGTCGATGATCCTCCCCGCCATCAGGTCTGTCAGCCTCCCTTCGAGTCCGCGCCCCACTTCGATCCTCATCTTCCTCTCCTGCTTTGCAACGACGAAGATGATGCCGTTATCTTTTACCCTTTGGCCTATCTTCCACGTTTCTGCGACCTTGATGCTGAATTCCTCGATCACTTCACCCTCAAGGGAGGGGACCGTGAGTATAACGATCTGCGTCGAGTCGGACACCTCAAAGCCCCTCAGTTCATTCTCCAGTTCTGACCTCACCGTGGGAGAGATCATCCCCGCATAATCATTCACGTACCCCTTGAGCACCGGAACGTCGAGGGCATGGGCACTGAGGGGAGTAAAGAAAAGCACACACACCAAAATGAGCAACATCCCCAGTTCCCTGCTTCTCACCATTATTGATTCACAGGTCAGAACTGTACCTTAGGGGCCTTCTCAGCACCTGCATCGGCCTTGAAAGGTTCTTTCAGTTTGAGGTGGAGCAGGAAGTTGTTCGTGATACTGTTCGGGAAAATCCTGATCGAGGTATTGAACGTCTCAACCGCCTTGTTATACCGGACACGGGCAACGTTTATTCTGTTCTCCGTGCCCTCGAGCTGGTGTTGGAGATCCTGGAAATTCTGATTCGCCTTGAGATCAGGATACTGCTCTACCACCACCATGAGCCTCGCGAGGGCGCTGCCCATTGCTGACTGGGCCTCCTGGAACTTGCTGAAGGCCTTGGGATCCTCGATGATCTCCTTTGACATCTGTATGGAACCGACCTTTGCCCTTGCTTCAGTCACTGCGGTGAGCGTCTCTCTCTCGTGCTTTGCATAGGCCTTCACGACCTCCACGAGATTCGGGATGAGGTCGTTTCTCCTCTGATATGCAGCCTCTACATCACCCCATGCTGCCTTCACCGCCTCCTCATTTTTTTGCATCACGTTGTACCCGCAGCCGGAGAGGGTTACGAGCATGAGCGCGGGCACAAGATACATTCTTAGCCTTTTCATCCTTTCCTCCTTATCGTTTCCAATTCTTGACGATTCTCAGATACGCTCCTCCATGAGCTGCCATTCTGCATACCCCTCTTTTCTCACTTCAAGCTTCTTGCCTGTCAACCTCACCTTGCAGAGAGTTGGATGTGTCTTCACCGTGACATGGGCCCTCACGACGGCTGCGGCCATGGCTTCCTGAAAGACAAGTTCCATCCCGTCCCTGAGTTTTATGGTAATCCTCAGATGGAGGTGCCCTTCCGGGATCTCGGCGATCAACTCCTCTACATCTTCATTCCTTATGATCACACTGTGCCGACGTCTCTTAAACAGGATCCATAAGAGGACCCTTCACCTCGTCAGGCAACGGGATAGGTTTGAACTCACTATTGACGCACATCAACATCGTCTTCGCCTCTGCGACAATCGTATTCCCCTTTATCACTTCCTGGAAAAACTGGACCACAGACCCCTTGATCTTCCCGATCCTCGTGACGATCCTGAGCGTGTCCTGATAGTGTGACGGAGATTTGTACTCTATCTCAACCTTCGCAACTGCAAACCATACATCCCTGTCCATCAACTCTTTCAGGCTCACTCCCCTTCGCGCATAGTATTCTGTCCGTGCCTCCTCGAGGTACTTCAGGTAGTTCGCATAGTAGACGACACCTCCGCAGTCGGTGTCATGGTAGTAAATCCTCTTCTCGACAGAAAAGTCTTCCATAATACGTGATATCTTAACATTTTACCCCAGGCTGGTGCTCAGGTTTCTTTCCTCCTTATAGTCCTACGAGCAGATGTAAAAGGTGATGACCTCAGACAGTGGTATGGTCTGTGTGTTACTTAACGTTCCGTGAGGCAACGAAATGTTGTCGCAGGAACCCTATGATACCAGGCAGGAGGGAGATGAGAATAATCGTGAAGATCACCAGCGTGAAGTTTCGCTTCACTAACGGAATGTTTCCGAAGTAGTAGCCCCCGAAAATGAAGGTCGATATCCATGCGATACTCCCGGTGATGTTGTATGCAGTGAATCGCCCGTAGTTCATCCTCCCGACACCCGCCAGAAAAGGTGCAAACGTCCTGATGATGGGCATGAACCTGGCGATGATGATCGTCATACCCCCGTAACGCTCATAGTAGCGATGGGTACGTTCGAGGTACTCCTTCTTGAGGAAACGGGCATTCTCCCTGTGAAGGACCCTGGGGCCCATGAAATACCCGACCTGGTAATTCACCATGTTTCCGGTTACCGCAGCAACGCTGAGGAGCTGAAACAGATAGCTCACCTTCAATGAACCGGTTGCAGCAAAGGCACCCGCGGCAAAGAGGAGAGAATCACCTGGAAGAAAGGGCGTCACCACAAGGCCGGTCTCACAGAAGATGATCAGGAAGAGGATTAAATAGGTCCAGACACCGTAGCTCTGGATGATGACATTCAGGTACCTGTCAAGGTGGACAAAAAAATCTATGAGCTGCACGATATCCATGTTTCAGGTATTACCCTCTGTGAACCCCCTTTTATTATAGCCGGGATCAGGGTGCTATATCCTTATCGCGACTCAAGCCGGACTCTCGATTTCTCATCGCATAATAAAGCTTTGAGGGATGTCTGCTATGTCCTCTTCTGCAACCTTTATCACGATCTTCCCGTGGGCATGTCCGGTCTGGCTGTATGCATGGGCCTCCCTTATCGCCTCAAGGGGATATTCCCTATCGATGAGAGGGACGATCCTCTTATCCTCCATCAATGATGCCAGGCTCTGGAGGTCTGTGCCATGTGTCCGTACACCAATGAAGGATGACCTTTTCCTTTGCCCGAAGACTGGGAGGAGTGGTGTGAGGAAAAAGCTCAAGACATTCGAGAGACTGTAAGGCAATGTCGTAATGTAATGTCCTGTATCTTGCAGAATGGTTTGGATACGGGGGAACGAGAGTGTTCCTACGGTATCAAAGAGGATATCGTATTTTTCTGATATTACGGTGAGGTCTTCCCTTTCATAATCGATCACCGTGTCGGCGCCAAGAGACCTGAGGAGTTCGGTATTCCTGGTTCCGCACACAGCGGTTACCCTTGCCCCTTCAGCCTTTGCGATCTGCACCGCAAAAGATCCGACCCCTCCCGAGGCGCCGTTGACGAGAACGTTATCCCCCCTCTTCACTTTGCCTTTTCGATGGAGCGCCTGGTAGGCAGTCAGCCCGGCGAGCGGGGATGCAGCCGCTTCCCTGAAGCTCACGCCTTCGGGGATGAGGACGACGGAACTTTCTTTTGCCCGTGCATACTCTGCATACGAACCACGGTCTCTTATATCAAGCATGCAGAAGACCTTATCGCCTTTGTGGAATCTCGTCACATCTCTGCCTGTCTCTGCAATCTCTCCTGCTACATCGTACCCTAGAGTAATTGGGAACCTGAAACCGCTAAGGAACCAGAAGGAGCCGTTCCGCATCTTCCAGTCTATAGGATTGACGCTGGTGTAAAGGACACGGATGAGCACCTGGGTGCTTGCTATAGTGGGCTTCGGGATGTCATCGATCTCGAGCACATCGGGGGAACCATATTTTCTGATTATCGCTGCCTTCATGTCCAAAACCTCTCTTCTATGTGATCCAATATTATCCTTGATTTGGAAACTTTTTGCTGAAATGCGCTCTACCACCTTTTTCTGTGAGCATAGGTGGCTCCCTTATTAAAACTCACTTCAGGTAACTCCTCATCAGTGCCTTGAACATCTTCCCATGATTCGGGTACTTCAGGTGCAGCAGTTCATGGACTATGACCTCATCGAGAGACTTCTTGGTCTGCTTCAGGATGTCCGAATTGAAGGTAATCCTGCCCCTGCTTGAGCAGGATGCCCATTTCCATTTCATCTGGCGGACATGGACTTCTACGGAGTTAACCCCTATCTTCTTTGACCAAACATGGACCTCTTGTTTCAGCTCATCATGGGTCATCATCGTGTCGTGCCCGTCAATACCCGCATTATCTTCTTGACAATATCAATGTAATTCTTAATCCCCGTTTCTACCAGGACTTTATAGAAACGTTTTGTGATTTCCCTCTGGTGTGCCTCGCTTGTCTTCCAATGGGGGTATTGTTCAAAGACCCCTTTCATCTGAGTAGCATTCTCCTCGGCATTGGGGATGCCCTCTTTCTTGAAAAGCTACATGGTGGCAAAGACCTCGACCGGAAGGTTCTTTGCGGCTTGTTCCTTTTGGGCTGTATTTATCTCCTCGACAATCCTCCTGAGTTCATCATCCTGCCTTGTAAAAAGGATAACTTCATTGAGGACCCGGATGACTCTTTCTTTGTCGAAAAAGGACTTTACGAGTGCTTCGTAGTCTCCCTGATGTTCTTCCTTCCAGTTGAATAGCCCTTTCCTTGAGGTGCTCCATGTTGCACCGTAGAAGTACCGTATCAGGTGGGTCAGGGAATAGACCTGAAGGATAGCCATGATTTCAGGGGCTTCATTGTGGTATCTCCGAATCTGGTCAAGTGCCTCGGCTATGCCGTCAATCTTGTGAGCCGCCATTGTCTCGGCTATAAAGACAGGAATGCCGTTGATGAGGAAAACGACATCCCCCGTATGGTCTTTCTGCCGTTGGTGAAGCTGAATTCATCGGTGACGTGGAAGGTATTGTTGGCTATATCCTGTATGTCCATGAATCTGACATCCCTCTCCCTCTTTTCATCGGGAACAAAGACCTGCTTCAAGCCCTTGAGGTATTCCCATGCCAACAGGTTTCCTTCGATGGTGGGGGGAATAGCTTCCATCCTCTTTATCAGTTCCCCGGTAAGGTCCGGACTCATGAAGGGATTGAGCTTCTGGATTTGGGATATGAATGTCTCCCTGAAGACAATTCCTGTCTCTCCTCCTTTTAGAGTCAGGGCATCATCTATAGAGGTGCTGCATGTCCAGTTGATTTCGGGTGGAGTATTCGATGAGGGGGTTCTGAATAGTGTGTCTTTCATTCCCTATAGGTGGCATCCTATAATCTTTCCTGCTTCATAAGCCTTGTGAGTTGTGTCTTCAATTTCATCTATGCATCTGACAACAGCATGAACGGTTTTTCTGTCATTGAAGAAGTCTTTGTAGCTCATGCCTTTGATAAACGTCTCTACATCTTCTATGGCTTGGAAAATATCTTCGATGTAATCTCTGAACTCTCTTTTGCTCACAGATACACGACTTCCTCAAGGATGCGTTTGCCTATATGAGGCTTCAAGGCATCTTTGGTAACGAGGTCCACTTTTATACCAAGCAATGGAGAGAGATGCTCTTCAAGACAAAGGAACTCGATAAAGTCAGGCGTTCTTCTAAACTCTACCAGAACATCAACATCGCTTCTCTTCTTCTGCCCACCCCTCACGTAAGAGCCAAATACACCTATTGTTTTAACTCTGTAACGGGACTGCAACTCGTCCATATGCGATGTGATGATGTTTCTGATGTCCTCAAATGTCTTCATATTCTTAGATGCCCTCATATCTACACATCCAATATATTGAGCTTCAGTTGGGTCTGTTCTTTCTCTGTGATATCCCAGAATTCCTCTTTGCCCATTACTGTTCCTTACAGGTTCGCCCACAAATTAGAAAAATACTGCGGTTCTCCTGATCATTACACATCATTGATCCTTTATTTCTTCACCAAGAAGGATTATGCTTAGTACCTCAATAGGCAGCGTGTTGTTTTTTATGGCGATCTGCCTGAATGTGTCAGATTCCTTCGCCCTGATGCCTTTCGCCGAGAGCTTCTGGAGGGCCTTCTTCACATCGACCCCGGTCTCC
>Ga0315295_10003594_pt1 | contig 13168 bp, 13 predicted proteins | sample YL17G14_0_MG_FD_204453 | JGI IMG/M metagenome (GOLD analysis project Ga0315295, IMG submission 204453) | Sediment microbial communities from Yellowstone Lake, YNP, Wyoming, USA - YL17G14_0 | ecosystem: Environmental > Aquatic > Freshwater > Lake > Sediment | place: USA: Wyoming | collected... | reverse complement strand
CGTAAGCGATGGCAAGTCCGGTTAATATTCCGGCACCACCTACTTTGTTAACCAGAAGGACGCAGGAGGATAGCTCATTACGCTTATTGGATTGCGGTACTTTGATGGCAACATCGAAGGATGTGAGTGACTCCACACTGACGAGAAAAGTTCTGGGTATTGTGGTAGGTGATCGTACTATAAACCGACACAGGTGGACAGGCTGAATAAGCCAAAGCGCGCGAGATAACTCTCTCTAAGGAACTAGGCAAAATGGTACCGTAACTTCGGGAGAAGGTACGCCCTCGATTATATCGAGGGTCTCAGATACCAGGCTTCTGCGACTGTTTAACAAAAACACAGGTCTCTGCAAACCCGTAAGGGGAAGTATAGGGGCTGATGCCTGCCCAGTGCTGGAACGTTAAGGGGTGGCTTGCGATTATATCAAGGGCCTAACCGAAGCGCCAGTGAACGGCGGCCGTAACTATAACGGTCCTAAGGTAGCGAAATTCCTTGTCGGGTAAGTTCCGACCCGCACGAAAGGCATAACGATAGGAGCGCTGTCTCGGAGAGAGACTCGGCGAAATTGAGTTAACCGTGAAGACGCGGTTTACCTGCATCAGGACAGAAAGACCCCGTGGAGCTTTACTGTATCCTAATTTTGGATTTTGATTTTACTTGCGTAGCATAGGTGGGAGGCTTTGAAGCCGTGGTTTCGGCTGCGGCAGAGCCAATAGTGAAATACCACCCTGGTAGTGTTAGAGTTCTAACCCTGAAAGTGAATTTCGGGGGACAGAGTTAGGTGGGCAGTTTGACTGGGGCGGTCGCCTCCTAAAAGATAACGGAGGCGTTCAAAGGTTCCCTCAGCACGGTTGGAAATCGTGCGTCGAGTGTAAAGGCATAAGGGAGCTTGACTGCGAGACGTACATGTCGAGCAGGGACGAAAGTCGGACTTAGTGATCCGGTGGTCCCGTGTGGAAGGGCCATCGCTCAACGGATAAAAGTTACCCCGGGGATAACAGGCTGATCGCATCCAAGAGTTCACATCGACGATGCGGTTTGGCACCTCGATGTCGGCTCGTCGCATCCTGGAGCTGAAGCAGGTTCCAAGGGTTGGGCTGTTCGCCCATTAAAGCGGTACGTGAGCTGGGTTCAGAACGTCGTGAGACAGTTCGGTCCATATCCGGTGCAGGCGTTCGAAACTTGAGAGGGGTTCTTCCTAGTACGAGAGGACCGGAAGGAACAGACCTCTAGTGTATCAGTTGTCACGCCAGTGGCACACGCTGAGTAGCTATGTCTGGTTGGGATAAACGCTGAAAGCATCTAAGCGTCAAGCCCACCTCAAGATAAGGTTTCGTTGAGACTCCTTGTAGATCACAAGGTTGATAGGCTGGAGGTGTAAAGCCAGTAATGGCTGAGCTGACCAGTACTAATCGGTCGAATATCAGGCGAGGATCTATTCTCGTAAGGGAAAAATAAAAATCCCGGTGGCCAAGCCGAGGGGGTAACACCTGTTCCCATTCCGAACACAGCAGTTAAGCCCCTCAGGGTCGATGGTACTAACGACGTACGTTGTTGGGAGAGTAGAACGCTGCCGGGTTTTTTATTTTATTGATTCCTCTTTCTTTCTTTGCTAAAATTCAACTATATTTGAGTTCCCCTGTAGCTCAACGGTAGAGCAATCGGCTGTTAACCGATTGGTTAGAGGTTCGAATCCTCTCGGGGGAGCTTTTTTCTTGAACCCTTGAATAGAGTTAGGTATAATCTAACCATGAGTAAAAATCAGATAGCCAGACTGATAGCCCTGATCCTATTGGGGATCTTTATCTATCTTATCCGCAATGTCCTCTTTCCCATCGTCATCTCAATACTGTTTTATTACATTCTAAATCCCATAGTCGTCCGCCTGACCGATAAAAGGCCTAAGGGATTGGGCCTCAACCGGATATTATCCATTGTAATAGCTTTTACTCTGCTGATTTTAGTCGTGGCGGCGGCTTTGGTCTTCATCATCCCTCCCCTGGTCGAAGAGCTGGGAGTACTGGCTTCTCACATACCCCAGTACCTATCCGATGCCCAAAACCTCCTCGATTCGCTGGATCGACTCCAGGCCCGGATCGACCTGCCTAAAGAAGTGGACACCATGGTCCTGGACTTGCTGCGGAATGTTTTCGGTCTGATCTCGGTCTTTACCCAGCAGACCGTCAATGCCGCGATGGGAGCACTTTCCCGCGTCATCTACGTGATCATCATACCGCTCATGACCTTTTTCCTGCTGATGGATGATACCACCTTGGCCAGAGGATTGGTGCAGAACCTGCCCGAAGCCCATCGCAAAATTGCTACGCGGACACTAAAACAGATTGATGCTGTGTTGAGGAATTATATCGTAGGCCAGGCGATACTTTGCACTATAGTCGGGATATTGACAGGTATTGTGCTAGCCCTTTTTGGCATTAAGTTCTCACTGATCCTGGGAATCGTAGCCGCAGTTTCTCAGCTTATTCCCAATATTGGCCCTTTCATAGGAGCAGCGCCAGCCCTGATCATCGCCATAATAATGTCGCCGGTCTTAGCCCTGGAAGTTAGCATCTTTTTCCTGCTCCTCAATATTTTGATCGTAGCGGTCCTGGCTCCTAAGATATTAGGCGACAAGTTAAATCTCCATCCTTTTACCATTGTGCTTTCCGTCTTGATATTAGGTGAGATAGCGGGGATGTGGGGGCTCTTTTTGGCGGCGCCGATCGTGGCGATCTTAAAGATCCTGTATTTGGAGCTCTGGGATCCAACTTAATGCCGGAATTAACGACCTTACCTGGCTCCGATATCCTCTATCGACACTGGCCGGTAAAAGATAATAAGGCCGTTTTATTGCTGGTCCACGGATTAGGTGCGCACACCGCGCGCTGGAACTTTCTGGCTGATTTCTTCGTTAAAAAGAATATCCCTTCTTATGCTATCGAGCTCAAAGGCTTTGGACAGACCAAGGACCGCCCCCGCGGCCACATCCCCACCTTTGAGATCTACTACCGGGACATCCTGGAGCTTACCAGTTTCATAAAGCGTGAAAATCCCAGCAAGAAGGTCTTTATTTTGGCTGAAAGCTTAGGGGGCCTGATCGTTTTTATCCTGGCCTGCCGGTATCCAGAAAAATATGCCGGGCAGATCTTGATCTCTCCGGCCTTTGCCAACGGGATGAAGTTCCCGCTCACCGCTTACTTGAATCTTCTTCTCTTGCCCTTTATACCGGCCCGCACCATTCCTGTTCCTTTTACTTCTGAAATGTGCACCAGGGATACAGAATATCAAAAGGTCATGAACAATAATCCCGACGAAGTGCGGGTGGCCAGTTTAAAGCTTCTGGTCAATATCATGCTGGCTCAGTTCGAGGCCAATTCCCTGGCGAAAAAATTGCTGGTCCCTTCGCTCTTTTTGATCTCAGGGAAAGATTCCCTGATAGATGAGAACGCCGGGCGAAAGCTTTTTGCCAGCCTGAAGTTATCTGATAAGTCCAAGATCGAGTATCCCGAGATGCTCCATGCCTTATCCATTGACCTCGATCGAGAAAAAGTATTTGCCGATATCATGAGCTGGATAGAAAAGAGGCTATAAGTTGAAATATATCTTGGCCATCGACCAGGGGACCACTGGCAGCCGGGCGATGATCTATGATGAAAAAGGACGCAGGCTCGCCAGTTCCTATCAGGAATTCCCGCAGTATTTCCCTAAGCCCGGCTGGGTAGAGCATGATCCGGAGGAGATCTGGCAGAGCGTTCATTCCACTATCCAAAAAGTCCTCAATAAGATCGATCCCGGAAAGATCGCGGCCATCGGTATTACCAATCAAAGAGAGACCACCGTCATTTGGGATAAAAAATCCGGTAAACCCGTTCATAACGCTATTGTCTGGCAGTGCCGGAGGACCGCTTCCCGCTGTGAAGAATTAAAGAAAAAGGGCAGGGGGGATCTCTTCCGCCGTAAGACCGGGTTGCCGATAGACGCGTACTTTTCTGCTACCAAGATAGAGTGGATCCTTAAAAGGATAAAAGCCAAAAATGTGCTGTTTGGAACGACGGATAGCTGGGTGCTTTGGAAGCTGACCGGCGGGAAGGTCCACGCGACCGACCCCACCAACGCCTCCCGCACCATGCTCTTTAATATCCAAAAGAAAAAATGGGATAAGGATATCCTTAAGATATTCAATGTTCCGGCCTCGATCCTGCCTCAGGTCAAACCTTCTTCCGGTGTCTTCGGCAGGACGGTTAAGATCGGGCGTCTCCCGGCCGGAATTCCCATTGCAGGAATTGCGGGGGACCAGCAGGCGGCGCTTTTTGGCCAGGCCTGCTTTGAACCGGGGACCATCAAGAATACCTATGGGACAGGCTGTTTTATACTTTTGAACGTTGGGAAAAAACGACCGGTTTCCAAATACGGTTTGATCACCACCCTGGGTTGTGGGCCCCGGGGCGAGCCGGTCTACGTACTCGAAGGTTCGGTCTTTATCGCCGGCGCCGCTATACAGTGGTTGAGGGACCAGTTAAAGCTCCTGGTCAAGTCATCGGATTCAGAAAGAATGGCCAGAGCGGTCAAGGATAATGCAGGAGTTTATTTTGTTCCAGCGTTCGTGGGATTGGGAGCGCCATACTGGGACCAGAACGCGCGGGGAACTATCGTGGGAATAACCCGCGGAACAAAACGAGAACATCTGGTAAGGGCCGCATTAGAAGCCATGTGTTACTCGACCAAAGACGTTTTGCTCGCGATGCAAAAGGATTCCCGGCTGAAGATCCGAGAGCTCAGGGTGGATGGCGGGGCGGCGGCCAACGATCTTCTCTGCCAGTTCCAGGCCGATATCCTGGGAAGCCGGGTAGTGCGGCCCAAGATAATCGAGACCACCTCACTGGGGGCGGCGTACCTGGCGGGGCTGGGGGTCGGGCTTTGGCGCTCGACCGCGGATATCAAGCACTTCTGGTCAAAGGACCGGACTTTTACTGCAAAGCTCCCTGTAAGAGTTGCGGAGAGTTTATATAAAGGATGGAAAGATGCCATTGCCAAGACCCTCACCGTATGACGTCCTGATCATCGGTGGGGGAGTGACCGGCGCGGCCATCGCTCGCGAACTTTCCCGCTACCGCCTGAAGATCGCGCTGCTTGAAAAAGAAGAAGAGCTGGCTTTCGGCGTCAGCAAATCCAACAGCGGCATTATCCACCCCGGGACCCAGAATCCCCCTGACTCATTAAAAGGCAAGCTGTGCGTGCAGGGGAACATATTGACCCGCCGGCTGGCCAAGGAACTGGGAGTGGATTTTCGGGAAGTGGGGGAGCTGATCGTCATCTTCAAGGACGATGAGATGCCTGAGCTTTTAAAGATAAAAAAGGAAGCCGAAGAGCTGGGGGTCCCGCGCTTGGAGATCGTGGATGGAAAGTGGCTGACTATAAATGAGCCCAATTTAAATAAGGAAGCCCTGGCCGCTCTCTATGCTCCCACTGCCGGGATCATCTCTCCCTATCGCCTGGTCTATGATCTTTCAGAGAATGCCCAGAATAACGGGGTCGAAATATTCCTTTCCCATAGAGTCACCGGCATCTTGCGCAAGACCGGGACCTATGAGGTCCAAACCGATAAGATCCCCTTTAAGTCCCGCTTTGTGATAAATGCGGCCGGGCTCTTTGCCGATGAGGTCTCGCGCCTGGTCGGCGGTGATGATTACACGATCAAGCCCCGGAAAGGCGAAGAGTATCTCCTGGATAAGAAACTGGAGAATATTACCCGCCACCTTCTGTTCCCTTTACCGTCACCCACCAGCAAAGGAATACTGGTAATTAAGACCGCGGACGGCAATCCTATGATCGGGCCGACCGCGGAAGACTTTGATAATAAAGGGGATACGGCGACTTCCGATGCCGGCTTGAACAAAGTTCTAGAGAACGCTCAAAAACTTGTGCCGAGCATTTCTGGCCGCGATATTATTGCTTATTTCGCCGGTTTACGTCCGGTGGCAGGTAATGATTTTATTATTCGTCACCTGGATAAGTCACCCGGATTCATCGATGTGGCCGGCATCCAGTCCCCGGGGCTTACCGCTGCCCCCGCCATCGCCTTAATGGTCGCGGACCTGCTAAAACGTAATGGGCTGGAACTTAAGAAAAAGCTGTTCTTCAAGAAGCACCGCCGCCCCTCGGTTCATTTGTTCGCCATCCCTTTTGAGAAGACCAGAAAGCTCATCAAGAAAGACCCGGCCTATGGGGAAATAGTCTGCCGCTGCGAGATGGTCTCGGCCAAAGAAGTCAGGGATGCTATAAAGCGCGGCGCCCATACTTTGGACGGAATAAAGTTCCGCACCCGGGCGCAGGCGGGGCGATGCCACGGCGGATTCTGCACTACCCGAGTGATGAAGATCATGGCGGAGGAATTAAAATTAAAAACGACAGAGATCACGAAAAGAGGAAAAGGGTCAGAAATCGTGAAGGATTCCAGAGATGGAAAGTAGAGAGTTGGTAATAGTAGGTGCGGGGCCGGCGGGGATGGCGGCCGCCCTTTCCGCCTACAGGAAAGGGATAAAAGATATCCTGCTGCTGGAGCGCGATCAATATTTGGGCGGGATCCTCAACCAGTGCATCCATCCCGGGTTCGGCCTCCATCATTTTAAGGAAGACCTGACCGGTCCTGAGTATGCGGACAGGTTCATTAAGGAGATAGAGGGGATCAAGGGGATCGAGGTTTCCTTGAAGTCATTTGTAGTTCATCTGACCGGCAATAAAGTATTAACCTATCTTAAACCCGGCAAACTGGCAGAGGTCAAAGCTAAAGCGCTCATCATGGCGACCGGCTGCCGGGAGCGGACCCGGGAAATGGTCCACATCCCCGGCACGCGTCCGGCCGGAATATACCCTGCTGGATTGGCTCAAAAGATGATAAATATCGAAGGTTGGCTTCCCGGCAAGGAAGTGGTGATAGTAGGTTCAGGCGATATCGGTTTGATCATGGCCCGGCGGTTCACTCTCGAAGGAGCCAGGGTCAAAGCGGTGGTTGAAATACAGAAAGAGAGCCGGGGGCTTATCCGCAACGTAGCCCAATGCATCGAAGATTTTGAAATACCCCTGTACTTTTTACATCGCATCTTGAGGATCTACGGCCAGGATAGGGTGGAAAAGGTAACGGTCGAGAATATCGAGACCAAAGAAAGCTTCGATATAACCTGCGACACGGTCCTGATATCGGTAGGATTGATCCCGGAAAATGATCTGGTGGAAATGGCAGGAGTGGAGCTGGATAAAGCGACCAATTGCCCGCGCTCCGTTGAGCCAATCCCCGGGATCTTTATCTGCGGCAATGCCTATAAAGTTTACGATTTGGTGGATTGGGTGACCCGGGACAGCGAAAAAGCCGGGAAAATGGCGGCAGAATATATCAAGGGACTTAAATGATAAAAAAGCTGACCTGTATTGAATGTCCGAAGGGCTGTCAGTTAGAGGTGGAGACTGACGGTTCGCATGTTATCCGGGTGACCGGGAATCAGTGCGAAAAGGGGGTCACCTATGCCCAGCAGGAGATCGAGGACCCCCGCCGGATATTGACCTCGACCATTTTAACTAAAGGGCTGGCTGTTAAAATGCTCCCGGTCAGGACCAGTGTGCCCATTCCCAAGGCCAAGCTTAAGGAAGCGATGGATGAGGTGAAAAAGATCAGATTATCAGGACCTGTCGAAGCAGGGACCGTGATCTTAAGGGATCTTCTTGATACCGGAGCGGACCTCATTGCCACGCGCCGGGCCGGCTGAGCTTTTCTTATTCTTCAGCCGGTTCTCTTTTGAGGTCTGAGTTGGCGCGGATGACGGGGGTTTTGCCTTTCTTGATCAGTTTGCCCTTGAACTTTACCAAATCCTCTATAGAAGCCAGCGCATCCTGGTAAAGGTCCGAGTTGAAAACGACATAAAAGACCTTGTTGGAATTCTTCAGGGTCACTTTCATCACATCTTCTATAAAATGACCTTCGCCATCGCTCTTTAGATACTTGGTGATGAACTGGGGGTAGTCCTCATAAAAGTTGCGGTACACATCCAGCACCTTCACTTCCCATTCAGCGGCTAAAACGGAAGAGATTAGCATAAACAAGAAAAGGCCGGCGATCAATTTTGTTCTCATACCTATATTATTATAGCAAGAATAAACTGAAAATTTCACTTAAACTAGAAAGCTCTCAAATTGCCAGACATCCTCGTCTTTAGGGGTTGGCCGCTGATTGAACTTCTCATAGAGATCCACCCGGTTCTTAAGCGGTGTCCAGTCAGTTGGCTGTGAAACGAACGGCCCCAGGTAAAGCTTGGCCACCTCCAAGACTTCTTCATAAGGCAGGTCATCCGCAACGCAGAATCCTTTTTGAGGATTCCTTATCATCCACATGGCGGCTCCCAATACCGAACAGGCTACCTGCAGGGTGGTGGCATTCTGATGAGGCACTAACCGTCGTGTCTCTTCGATGTCTAAAAGTGAACCTGTCCACCAGGAAGTGAAGTCGTGACCCATAAGGAGAACTCCCAGCTCATCGCGGCCGGAGATTATCTCATCGGTCAGGACGCGTTGGTCCTTTTGCAGGTCGAACCATCTCATCTCCAGCTCATGCAGGGAATTGATAGCCACATCCGCCGGGCAGTAGGCGTAGTGCACGGTAGGGCGATAGACCGCCTTACCGTTTTCCCATACTGTCAGGTGATCGGAGATAGTAAACGCTTCGCCGTGCCGCACTACCATGCCGGTGATCTCCCCGCAGGGGACCCAGGAGCGCACCCAGGTCTTGATCCCCATCTGTGCTATGCAGATCTGGTTTTGCGGGCCGGACTTGTGGGTATAAGCGTTCTGGGGCAATTTCTTTTCATGCGTTCCCCATCCCATCTCGGCAGGTGCCACCCCTTCCTCGCGGAATCCCTCCACCGACCAGGTGTTCACGAATTCATTCACTTCTTTGGGCTTATTGGCGACTTGAGTGTCGCGTTCGCTGATGTGGATCACTTTTACCCCGGTCAGTTGGGCCAGTTTGGCAAAATTCCCTTCGGATAAATATTTCTTAAGCTCCGGCACTCGCTTATCATTGGCTTTTTCTTTTAGGATCTTGTTGGCGATGTCTTCCAGTGCCACTTTGACAAAATGCGAAACTAAACCTGGATTGGCACCATGTTCAACTATCGCGGTCGGTCCTTTATGGCCTCCCCATTTTTTAGCTACCATCTCGCGGATCGCCATATGCCTGACATACAGGGTGCGGGCGGTGGGATCCTTATCTTCAGCCCCTTCATAAGGATCCCAGAGCTCGGTTGAGGTATTGATGTATAGAACATTGTGGTCGTGGCACCACTGCATTATCTCGGTGCATTCAATATTCCAGGCCAGGTCGATGATAAGGTCCCCGGAGCCCACATATTCAGCAAGCTTCTTGGCCATGTTCTCGCGGGTAATGCGGTCCACCACATACTTGATGCCTTTATCCAGCACTTCCTTTACCGCCGGGCGGAAATCTTCAAAGTCCATCACCGTGATCTTACTGGCGGGCATATCGAAATGCTTAAGGAGCAGGGGTAGGGTGCAACGCGAGACATAGCCACAGCCGATCACCAGTATTTTTCCGTTGAATTCGACTTTCATATATTTATATTCAAAACTTTCGCCTTCGGAAAACCGTTAAAGTTGGTGGCCGAGGCATTGCTGTAAGCCCCGATGTTCTCTACATACAAAAGATCACCGATATTTAAATCCGGCAGATTCTCAGCGGTGGAGACAGTGTCAAAAGCGTCACAGGTTGGTCCCACCACCGCGCAAATTAGGGGAGGTCCTTTCTTTAGGGCCTTAAAATGATAGGGGATATGGTCGAAGATCACGCCCGAAAGCGTATTGTAAATGCCATCATCAATATAATAGACCATTTTCCCGTCCCGGATCGCCTTTCCCACGATCTTGGCTACTAAAGTCGCGGCCTCCGCCACCAGGAAGCGCCCCGGCTCCGCCACGATCTCGATCTCTTTGGGGAAGAGCCGATCTATCTCCACTCTCAGTTTTTTGGCCAGCTTCACAAAATCGGGGGCCTGGTCATCATAAGGCGCCGGAAAACCGCCCCCAATGTTCAACAGTCTTAGATTATGACCGCTTTTCTTAACCTGAGAGAAGATGCTGGCGGAAGCTTCCAAGGCATTGATGTAATTATCGATGTTCAAGCACTGGCTGCCCACATGGAAACTCAATCCTTCAACCGCTAGCCCCATTTTAAAAGCTTGTTCGATAAGTGCGGGTGCCTCTCCCGGCTCCACTCCGAATTTGGAAGAGAGCTCCACTACGGAGCCGACATTGGCCACCTTGATACGGCAGATGAGCCCCGCGTCCGGACAGTATTTCTTGATCTTTTTGAGCTCCTCCGGATTGTCATAGGTCATCAAGGTCCGATAGTTAGCTAGTTTTTTTAGCGTCTCTACCGGCTTGATGGTGTTGGCTACTATGATCCGGTCGTAAATGAACGCGTTCAGGTCCCGCTTTTCCCCTGCCGGGACATTATCCAGTACGGACTCAAATTCCTGCAGGGAGGCCACATCGTAACCGGCGTTCAGAGGAGCCAAGGTCTTGATTATCTGAGGTTCGGGATTGGCCTTGATGGCAAAGTACAGCCCCACCCGGGGCAAATATTTGCGCAGCCGCTTATATTGTTCGCGGATCTTTTTATGGTCAATGATCAGCAATGGGGTGCCGTGTTCCTGCGCCAGCTTTTTCAGGTTCATTTCTTTTGGGGCTTTCTTTTCCAGAATTTACACTTTTCAATATAGATGGCGTAGGCCAGAGCGATGCCCATCTCCGCCACGATGGAATCCAAAACGAACAGGCCCCGCTTGCTGACCTCCTCGCCTTCGCGCACGAAAAAGACGATCATGCCTATTTTGATGTCACGGGGAGCGGCAATTAACTTGGGGACCATCATTTTTATTTTTTCCTCGGCCAGCAGCTTGAAAAGATAGGGATCATCCTCGGAGGGCAGGGAGCCGGCTTCGATCTTTGAAAGATAATTGGCGAGCTGGGGGGGCACTCCCAGACTGATCCGCTTGATATAATGTTCGTTACGGGGGGAGAGCGTAAAGACGATCCCGGATTTGATCCTTAAGATCTTAAAGGATTCTTCCAGCACCCTTTCCAGCATGTAGTCCAGATCAAAGATACGGGTCAAGATCCAGGTGATGTTGGTTAAGGAGGCGATCTCCTCCTGGGTGCCCACTTCTTCCACCAGGACCTTTTCAAATCTTTTGCGTTCTTTGATGAAATAGCCGCTCACGTAGAAAGCTATGGTGGCGAAGAAAAACAACATGGAGGGAATGGCTATGCCGTTGATGAAGGTCAAGCGGAGAAGGACCTCTTTGGCCCTTTCGCTCCCGGGCATGAATCCGGGGATAAAAGGCCGCAGCCCCATGAGATTCATGAAAAGGATGACGTCATAAAAAACGCTGGCCAGGAAAGCCCAGACAAAGATGCTGGACAGGAAATAGGGGAACAGGATCGGTACGCTGGCCAGATTCAAAACATAAAGAACGAACCAGGGGCTTTCCGCCGCGCCGGTGAGATAAATAAAGGCGGTCACGAAGATCAGGTCGATGAATACCAGGAACCCGGAAAGAAAGATGACCTCGAAAAAGCCGATCTGTTTTTGGGTGATCAGATAATAACGGGTAAAGAAGGCATAGATGAAAAGATAGACCCCCAGGAAGAGCGCGCCCTCATAACCCGGACTTACGTAGATCTTTAGCAGCACCAGCAGGCTAAAATTGACAAAAAAGATCGCGCCCAGGAAAAGGCGAAAGTTGTTGGTCCAGGTTAAGCGGCTGAGCAGGTCCTGCCTGGTGAAGACCTCACTCTCGGCTGGTTTCATAATAGACCATATTATAGCAAATCAGGGCATAATTAATACTGGGGTATTTAGGTCCACTTTGGCATAAAGATAGCGGATGACCCGGTTCTCAACCGCGACGCAGCCCCGGGTCCGGTCCTTGAGGGTCACATAGGTATAATCGGGATCAAGATTCTCGCGGGTGTTGAGCCGTGAAGCCAGATGGGTTTCCGCCCCGTGGATGCCGTATAGTCCCAGGAATCCCAGAAAAAGGGTATAGCGGCTCTGCGGATTCTTAAGATAGACCTTGAATTCGCCCTCCGGCGTCCAGTTATTGTTAACCCCTAAGGAAACCGGCACCGGGAAATCATAAACGAAACCTCCCCAGCGGTCCCCCCTGACGATGAAACCCCTGCGGCAATAATAAAGCAGATGGTCTTTCTTGCTGACCACGATCGCTTCCCCGTTGCTGTATTTGCCGGCGATCTTAAAAACTTTGCTTTCCAGCAGCTGCCGGGCATAGAACTGGGGAGTGGCTGATGGAGCAGGCGCTTCCCAGGTCTTTATAAATGCAACGCCGCATAAGATCAAAATATAGATCAGACTTAATAGTAATATTTTTTTCTTCATCTGGTTGAATTATCTCATAAAATCGGCTATTATTCAAGAGAAAACATGATCTCCAAAGATGAACTGTTGACCAAACTCAGGATCATAAAGCAATATGATAATGAAGTAGCGCAGCACTGTTCGATTGTTTTCATGGATTTTACCGCCAAATCCGATCTGCCGGAAGACCTTACCCGGACCCTGTCCGGGATATTCAAGAAGCTCAAGCAGGATGAGCAGGAGCATGACCGGCTGCTTTCAGAGATCGAGCGCCGGGTCAAGGAGTCGACCGAAAATGTTTTCTAAACAAGATGTTATCAAATGCCTGCACGAGATCATCCCCATGAAAAAGAAGACCCATGACATTTATCAGGACCTGTACGCCCGTCTGCGCGATGAGAATTTGAAAGAGAAGGTCGCCCGGATCCTTTTTGACGAAAAAGAACACAAGGAAATAATGGAAGAGGCAGTGCGACTGTTCTCTCAGTAGAGCGGTACGGCCTTAGGCCTCACCCCAAAAAGCTGCTCATAGATATCCGGATAAGCATCTTTCCCCCCGATGGTCAGCAGGGTGAGGGGCATAACCGATCTGGCTCGAGCGGTCATGCTTTTGGTAAGCTCCTGGATGTCCCATTGGGCATGCGTGTCTTCTCTCAGGCGAGAGATATGGTACAGCTCGCGGGCATTGCATTTGAAAAGCACCCTTTTGCGATGGGCATTGGTCAG
>Ga0315295_10003593_pt1 | contig 13176 bp, 10 predicted proteins | sample YL17G14_0_MG_FD_204453 | JGI IMG/M metagenome (GOLD analysis project Ga0315295, IMG submission 204453) | Sediment microbial communities from Yellowstone Lake, YNP, Wyoming, USA - YL17G14_0 | ecosystem: Environmental > Aquatic > Freshwater > Lake > Sediment | place: USA: Wyoming | collected... | reverse complement strand
AACTCTATCATGTTCTTTTTTATCTTACCTGCCTGCGCGCGGGCATGAATGGATTAGTGCCTGCCTGGTTTTTAGGGAGCGAGTATTTCTTGCTCTTGATTACCACAGTATCATTCGCATTCAATCCGGAAATTATCTCCGTGTTTTTGTCATCTGACAAGCCTAGCTTTACGCTGCGCCTGACGATGGCGCCATTACCTTCCTCTTTTACCAATACGAATGTCTCTCCATTTTCCTTAATTACCGCTTCCGCGGGGACGAGCAAGGCTTTCTCCTTCCTTTTCTCTACGAAATCTACCGTCGCGTTCATCCCCGAGCGGAAGAATCCGGGGGTTGTCTCCGGGAGAAGATCTACATCGTAGATGGTCACATTATTCACGGTCCTTGATTCATAGTATATATGGTCCACTGTTGCCTTTATTTTTGTGTCCGGATATGCATCGATGGTTATTACTGCATCTTGGCCCAATTTGACTTTGCCGATATCGGTCTCATCTACCTGCGCCCTTACGATCAACATGTCCGATAATACAAGCACCGCATCCCCGGTGGTCACGGTCTGGCCCGGCTGGGTCGTTGCCACGATCACCTCTGCGTCAATGGGAGCTATGAGCGGGATCGCTTTATACGCTTCTTCCCAGTACTTTAATGTTTCTTCTCCCTGCCCACGCGCAGCATCAAGCAAAGCTGCCCGCTCGGTCGAACTCATCCACGCAAGCGTCTGGCCGGTCTTGACCAGGTCTCCCTCCTTTACCAGCAGGCTCTCAACCCTGCCGCTTACAGGCGGTTTGATCTCGAGCCTGTTTTTGGGCAAGACGCTCCCTGTCGTAGATATAAAATTTTCAATTGTGCCGATGACAGGTTTTTCTTCTTTGACTACTTCGCCTCCGGGCTTGGCCTGTTTTATTTTATATATTACGGATCCGGCAACTACCGCCGCAATCAGGACAAGAAATAAAATCACTATTTTTTTATTGCGCATATTCTAATGTCTCTCCTTTCGCCTGGACCCAGCTTGCCTCGGTATACAAGGAATTTGCCTGGGACTCTAAGTATGCTCTTTTGGCAGTGACTAAATTGTTTTCGATGATAATCCAGTCATCAAATGAAATAAATCCGGTTGAATATTGTGCTTCGGCTATCTTTGAACGCACTTCTGTGGCTACCAGCTGCTTGCGCCTGACTTCTACGGTATCCAAAGCGTCTTGCAGGCCCGCCCATGTCTCGACAAGGCCGACGATAGCCGTATCCCTTGTGCTTCTTTCGCTTTCCTTTGCCTGCGCAAATGTTGCCTTTGCCTGGGAAACCTGCGCAAGCCTCAGGCCGCCTTCAAAAATAGGCAAACTCAGGCCGAGGCCGGCGTTCCATTGATTATCATCGGGAGGCCAATGGCTGCTTGATTTGCCCGCATTCGCGTTACCTGAAATTGTAGGCGAGAAATTTCCGTATGCGGATTTGATCCCGTAATTAGCCGCGTTCTTCTGGGCCATCGCCTGCAGCAGGCTAGGATTGCTTTTTACGATTGCTTCAAAATCCGGCTTGTCGCGCGCACTATCGCGCACGGTAAAGTCTGCCTTGACATACATTGGCACAAACTTTGCGCGCCCTAACTGCTGAGTGAGCTGCCTCTGCGCGAATTCAATGTCGCGCTTTGCCTGCTTCAGATCAAGTTCCGCCTGTGCAAGATTTGCCTCTGAGGTTAAAAGAGAACCCTTATGTTCAAGGCCGGACTCATAACGCAAGGTGATTAATTCATAGTCATCCCGTCTGATCTTGATGATCTCTTCGGCAACTTTCACTAGTTCCTGGGCCCTGAGAAGGTTGATAAAGGCATTGCGCAGGTTAAGCCTGACTTCCGAAGAAGTAAAACGGTAATTTTCTTTTGCTGCGTTTATATTTTCTGAAGCGGCTTTTACGTCATTTAAGGTCTTGAAGCCGTCAAAAACCAACTGCGAGCCGCTTGCGCCGTAGGAATAGGAATCGCTGGTCGTGCCGGAGCCGGAGCCGCCGCTGTCTCTCTTTGAGGTGGATGCGTCTGCAGAGGCGTTTATCTGCGGATAGAAGCTGCTTGCGGCAATGGCCTTGCCTGCCTTCTGTTGTTTAACCGCCTCTGCCGCGGAAATCAGCGTAGGGTTGTTAATCTTAGCCTCGGCAAGACAATCATTCCAGGTAAGCATCTCCTCTGCGCATGCGCTGCCCAGAGAAGAGCAAAGTAAAAGTAAGATAATAAAAACAGACCTGCTTCTATTCATGATTTTCATGTTATTAAATCATCTACCTTTACATTAAGGGACCTGGCGATCCTGCTCAATGTCTTTATGGTCGGGTTGGGATTTTTCCCCGACTCCATTTTTACGACAGTATTCAGGGACAGGTCCGCAAGTTTTGAAAGCCGGTCCTGCGAAATACCCCTTCTCTGCCTCAACTCTCTTATATTCTTACCAATCATATTCTCTATTATATTATAATATATGTATTTAAAAACTACTATTTTAATAGTATAACAAATTTTTCTAAAGTCAAGCAAAAAAGATAATCTGCAGTCCCGGATTTCTTTCAATAAAAAACCCCAGGCATTTATGCCTGGGGTTTTCACCTACGACATCTTATCTCCCAAACTTTTATAACGCTACTAAATAAAAATCACAATTAAAATACTATTTCCTCTCCTTAAGAGCCTTTATCATATTTTTCACTCCGGGGCCGAAGCCGTATTCAAAGCGGACATACGCCATATCATATAACTTCATATCCTGCTTCACATCCCTTACCTGCGCGTATCGCAGCGCAACATCCCATTGCCCAAGTATCAGCTTCACTGTCGCGCCATAGGTGAGTTTCTGCTGGCTGTCATCAAGGCTTACGCCGTCTACTTCTTTATTCCCGCCCCAATTATATGCCAGGTCAACAGATGCCCAAAGGTTGCGCAGGATGTCGTAACTTGCATGCGCTTCCGTCCCCCAGAGCGGGTCCTGATTAAGCGTTGAGTTGCCGTGATAGTCTTCGTTTTCCGTGTAAAAAACGCCGTTAAGATAAAAATCATACCACCACTTCCCTTGCTTATGCAATAACGCAAGCTCTGGCTTAAAAGACCAGCGGTTTGCGCCTTCGTTCAGATATTTATCCCTGTCATATTCTCCGGTCGGGGCAGTGACCTGAAGCGTCATGCCCATCGCAGTATCAAGCTGCCAGTCAACAAATTCCTCGCAAGGAAGCGATGGCCCGCCGAAAAAACCCTGGCCGACAATAATAGCGATGTCGCCGATACCCTCCGAAGAACCTTTTTTGTCGATACCTATGCTTTTGCTGAAACGGCCGAATTTTACTTTTGCTTCTCCGTCAACTTTTATCTTTGTCCTCAGGTAAGGCACTGCAAGATTGATCCCTGCAGTTTGGCCCCACAGGCCCTTGAAGTAGTGGACGTATTTCAAAAGATGCAAATCAGCGTCAAGCTTTGCCTTGCCGATAAGCTCAAAGTCTATTGGTGGAAGTGATACGTCAAACGGGCCTACTTTTATAGCATCAAGCTGAAGGACTTTACCGCTATCAATGGCAATATCGTGATTCCGGATATTGAAATAAGTGTATTGGAGTCCGTTAAAATGCTCCGGCATGTTAGCATATCCGCGCGCATCTCCTGCAAACACGGCATCCGGCAATAGAGCCGCAAAAACAATGAGGCAAACCCCAAAACTAACTAAAGATAAAAAAAGATTTTTCCTCAACTATCCTCCCTTTTATACTATTCTATGCCGCACTGGCTTTTTATTTCCTTGATTTTCTCATCGATCTGCCGGTTATACTCGCCTATAGCTACCTCTACGCGGTCGCGATAATCACGGCGCAATATTCCCATGGCCGCAGAAGCAGGCACTACGGATTTTACCCCCGCCTTGGCCTGTTCTGAAGCGCTTGCCTTTTCGCTCTCCAGGATTTGTATGTCCTGGACAGCAGTACTGCAATCAATCGATTTTTCCAGCTCATATTTTGCCTCATCCGATATCGCGGGAGCGCGCCTGCTTGCGCAACCGGCTGAAAATAGAATAATGCCCGATAATACAACCACAGAAAATGACTTCATGTCTTCCCCCTTTTTGTATTGCCTGGGATTACCCGCGTTTCATCCGCCATTGATTCTACGCTGAAGATCAATTATCGGATAGCTTGGATTTAAGGCTCACAAGGAGCACATGCAAACTGACAAGAAAAATCCATAGCGGAAAGACCAGGGTAATCCACGGAAAATATTTGAAGCTTAACAGCAAAAGCAGCGCAGATGCGTACCCGAGTAACGCCATCCAGCGCGGCAGGATCGCGGTGCGGATTGAAATGGTGCTTGCGCAAAGCATAAACACGGCTTCCATCCTCATCATATACACATGCGTCAAGTGGTATATCAGGACGCGGACGAACTGATAGGTCCCCGATTCCTTTAACTTTTCGGATGCGGGGCCATAGAACATGATTAAGCTTCCTCCCAGGCCTGAAATAACAAACAACAGAGCAAGAAACAAGAGCCCGCTGCCCAGGAACACAGTAGCAAAAAAACGGTCTTCGTGTACCCCGATGCGTTCGCGTAACACTCCTATAAACCATAAGAAGGCTATTCCTGCAAACGGCAATAGGCTTAGTGCAAAACCGACGGTTCTCCATTGCTGGTGAAGCCACGCCCCTTCTTCCCAGGGATCCGCGGGAACGTAAATACGAAGAAGGACCAAGCTGATGATGAACAAAACCGAAAACACGATACCGGCAAAAGCGGCAGCACGCGGAGTCTTAAGATTAGCCCTGATCAGAGTCTTTTCCTGTTCTGTCATAACTCACCCCTTAATTTTTCGGCAGCCATCGGGCAAAGACATGGTAACCCCAAGGAGGAAGATCAACATACAATCCCTGGGTGCGCATCTCATCGCCGCTCCATTCGAATTCTTTTTCGCTAAAATAATCTGTTATCTTCCATGACTTACCCGCTAGCTCATCCCAGGGTAACCGTACCTTTCCCTGCGCGCGCCCGGAAGAAAGATTTACCACTATAAGCCGATGCCCGCCGGCGCTGCAACAACACCAGGCAATGATATCCTGGCAACCCGTTCGTTCACAGAGCTGCCAGTCGTCATCCCTGACACCCTCAAGGAATGCGGCTTTTACAAGTTTATGATAGAAATCCTGAAGCTCAGGAACTGTCGGCTCGACAGGACGGCGGCCAAGAAATACAGGAAGCCTGACCTTTCTTCCTTCGAACTGCCCTTCATGAAAAAGTTTTGCTCCCGGAATCGTAGACATTATCACAGCGGCGGCGCGTTCCTTTTGAGCCCCAAATACCGAAACGGCACGGGGCTCGTCGTGATTCTCGATGAAACGAACAAGTTTTTCTTGGTAGGCAAGGTCAGCGCAAAGATGCAGCCGTACGCTCTCCGCATTATCGTGTTCCAGACGGTCGTAGAGGCGCTTGTCGTAACAATAGTCAAACCCCTGCTGTTGAAGTTCCCACTCAAGGTCCCAATAAGCCTCTGCCATAAAAAGGAAATCCGGATACGCTTTCTTGACGGCTGAAATAACTTCAGCCCAATACTCTGTTGCAGGCCTTTGACCCGCACGGTTACCCCAGGTGCGTTCGAAAATCTGGTTCAAGAAAAGCATCGCCATGTCACAACGCACGCCATCGCTCTGGCCGGCGATATCAGAAAGCGTCTCTATCACCGCTTCTCGGAGTCCCGGTTGGAAGGCATTGAGTTGTAAAACATCCGGCCATGCAGGAAAATATGGGTCTCTGCCGCGGGCAAATACTTTTCCCTCTATCTCAACGAATGACACCGGATCACGCTTCGTATCATCGGCATTGCCCTGAACAAAATATTCAGGATGTTTTTCGACCCATGGATGGTCCGGGGCTACGTGATTCGGCACAAAATCGAGGACGAGCTTGAGTCCACGCTTAGCAAGTTCTTTCCGGGCAACGGCCAAGCCTTTGCGACCCCCCAGATGTTTGTCGACCATGTATTGCCGCACACAATAAGGAGAACCCACATTGTCTTGCGGCTCGAAATCGGGAAGTGCCCTTCGGAAATCTTCAAGCAGACCCTTGTTCTGATTTGAAATAGCGATACCCGCCGGGCTTCGCTCCCAGACACCCATGAACCATATGGCATCAAAACTGAAAGAGCCTAAATAGTCCCACTCTTCTTTCGGCACCGTAGCTAGCGTAACGGAGCGGTTGTATTTATGGCTCAACTCAACAAGCCAGACCCAGGTATTTATTTCATAGATAACAGGATGTTTCGGCCACGACTTCATGCTTTCACCTTAACGTTCTGTTCCCCGCGCACAAAGGCCGCAGCCATTCCAGCTTCAAGAGCCTTTTTCTGGTCGAGGAATCCGAAAAGTTGAATCATCTTGGCGACCAATCCTGTCCAGCCAGTCTGGTGACTGGCGCCCAGCCCTGCGCCGTTTTTTCCATGGAAAAACTCATAGAACAGGATATAGTCGCGCCATTGTGGGTCATTCTGAAACTTCTCAACCCCGTCATAAACAGGACGCATCCCTCGTTTATTCCGAAGAAAGATACCTATGAGCCTATCCGATATCTCCTTGGCCACCTCGAAAAGATTCATCATCTTGCCCGAACCGGTAGGACACTCGATCTTAAACTTATCTCCGTAGTAAAGATAATATTGCAGAAGCGCCCTGATGATTATGGCATTTACCGGCATCCAGACGGGCCCTCGCCAGTTAGAGTTGCCGCCAAACATGCCAGAATTAGACTCACCCGGCAAGTAATCCACTCGGTACTCCTGGCCGCCTGTGTGAAAAACGTAAGGATTCTTCTCGTGAAATTTGGAAAGCGCGCGGATGCCGTAAGGGCTCAGGAATTCGTTCTCATCAAGCATCTTCGAAAGTATCCGGCGCAGCCGCTCCTCGTTAACCAATGCCAATATCCCACGTTCCGCGACCCCAAGGTGGCCGGGGCCTGTAGCATGCATGGTCTTAGAAAGTTCCGGCATTTGTTGCATGCGCGCCATCAAAAAAGCCAGTGCCTGCGGAACGCGTTTGCGTTGCCAATCTTCAATTATTGTCGTAGCACAAAGAGGCAGGAGCCCTACCATTGAGCGTACTTTAAGCCGCGTGGAGCTGCCGTCTGGAAACCGCAAGAGATCATAGTAAAAACCATCCTCTTCATCCCACATACCATCCTGGCCGGTCTTGTTCATGGCCGCGGCAATATAATAAAAATGCTCTGCGAACTTAGGAACCATGTCCTCATAAATAGGGTCGTGGGCGGCGAGTTCAACGCTCAACTCAAGCATGTTCTGCGTAAAGAGGGCCATCCACGCTGTGCCGTCAGCCTGTTCAAGACAACCTCCTGTGGGAAGCGGTGCACTGCGGTCAAAAACGCCGATATTGTCAAGACCGAGAAACCCGCCTTCGAAAACGTTCTTGCCGAATCGGTCTTTGCGGTTCACCCACCAGGTGAAATTCAAGAGGAGTTTGTTGAATGCAGCCTTAAGGAAATCGACGTCGCTCTCGCCGCGCAGGGCTTGATCAGTGCGGTGCAGAAACAGGGTTGCCCAGGCGTGGACCGGAGGATTCACATCGCTGAAATTCCACTCGTAAGCAGGAAGTTGGCCGCTGGGGTGTAAATAAGCCCCTTTCAGCATCAACTTCATCTGTTCTTTGGCGAATTCGGGGTCCACTATTGAAAGCGGAAGAGTATGGAAAGCTAGATCCCACGCTGCATACCACGGATATTCCCATTTGTCCGGCATGGAGATAATGTCCCCGTTTGTCATGTGAAACCACTCCCGGTTCCGGAAGGAGCGGCTGTCTTGCTGCAACGGATGGGCATGGTGTTCCTTTAGCCACTTGTTGAGATCAAAGAAATAAAACTGCTTGGACCAAAGCATGCCTGCAATTGCCTGGCGCATTACATTGGCTGCATCCGCAGATACTGATGGTGGGATCACCGACTTATAAAATTCGTCTGCTTCGCGCAGCCGACTGGCTATAATCTCATTAAACTCTTCTTCAAAAGCTGAAGCACCGCTTTTAGTTTTCTTGTCCTTACCAGTGAAGTCCTGGTCGGTAAGGCGCAGTCTCACCGTCGCTGACTTGCCCGCTCCGATCTTCAGGCGATAGTAAGCCGCAGACTTGGTGCCGTACGAATCAGGATTCACCGCTCCACGCTGGTCATTGACCACATAGTTGTTGATACCGTCTTTTACGTAAGGACTTGTGTCCGGCTCGTTAGGAAAAAGCCGGGCGTGGTTGGTCTCATTTTCAGTAAAAAGGATATCTACCTTGTCTTCTAAATAGAGATAGTATTTACCCAGGGTTGCATGCGTTGCATAAACTCCATTGGCGCCTTCCGGCCCCTTGATTTTCTTCAGTAATGGCTTTTCACCCGGCTTCTCTATCCATGACGCCCAGTCGTTACGAAACCATAATGTCGGCAGCAAATGTAGTTCTGCGGCCTCCGGCCCCCTGTTGACTGCGGTAATTTGAATTAAAATGTCCTCCGGGCCGGCTTTCGCGTATTCCACAAAAACGTCGAAGTAGCGATTTTCATTAAAGATACCTGTATCGAGCAATTCATACTCAGGCTCCGTTTTTGAGCGGCTGCCGTTGGCAGCTATCAGGTCTGCGTAGGGATAAGCTACCTGCGGATATTTATAGAGAAACTTCATGTATGAATGCGTCGGCGTGCTATCTAGGTAAAAATAATACTCCTTGACGTCCTCGCCGTGGTTTCCTTCGCTGTTAGTTAGCCCGAAGAGGCGCTCCTTCAAGATAGGGTCCTTGCCGTTCCAGAGAGCAATTGCAAAACAGAGCAGCTGTTTGTCGTCGGAAATGCCCCCTATTCCGTCTTCTCCCCAGCGATAAGCGCGGGAACGGGCATGGTCGTGCGTGAAATAATTCCAGGCATCGCCGCCCTCGCTGTAATCCTCGCGGACTGTGCCCCACTGCCGCTCGCTCAGGTATGGTCCCCACTTCTTCCAGGGCTTATCTTTCTTAGCCTCAGCCAAACGCAGTTGCTCTGCATTCATCTCAAGTTTTCCCATTTTATTCCTTTCTTGTTCTCATCAACCCTTGATTCTCTGCGCAAGGTCGATCATCGGCTTTGGATTGAGTTTAATCAACCCCGTAGCGCTATCCAGATCCACAATAATCATTATAACTGACGCAAAAGCAATTGAAAACACAAGAATAAGCGGCCAATTTGTCCTACCGGATATTCCAAAAAGGTATCCCACTTCAAACATGGAAAGGATCACGAGGATATAGAGGGTTGCCCACATAACCGGTGGCAAACGTTGGACTAAAGCTACTGTTACTCGTTTAGTTTGCAGGTCAAACATCTGATTCATCGAATCCACGAACAGCGTGACAATATCAGGATTCTTAAGGTCTGATTCCGCAATGACTGCTACGTGCTGCCACATGAGCCGCTGCAACTCCCCTGACTGCTTTAGTACTTGCGCGACGATCTTCGGATTTTTCATCAATTCCACACGGATATCAACATACTGCCTTAGAAGCTTGCGTACTTCCGAACGGTGGGGCTCCGGAATAAGGCTAGTGCGCAGATAAGTAGTCTCGATAGCATTCACTTCATTAAGTAAAAGCTCCCTCTTCGTATCGAAACGGGATGTTGTGGCTCCAAAAGTAAACGCAAGTATAAATGCCAAGAGGCCCAGGGTTGCGGCAACAATAGTATTGATAGCCGTTTCTTCTTCTTTCTCCTGTAGTTTTTTACGCAAACGCGCGATCAGGAAACCAAAGTAAATCGATAACACGACAATCGCAGTTGTCCCTAAATAAGCTATCCAGGGAGGAACCACGTTAAGAATAAAACTTACGTCCATAAAATAATCTCCTTTCGATTATGATTTCTGTCCGGAATATCCAATTTGCGCAGGAAATTCTCCAAAAAACATTTTCTTATTCAAACTGACAATGATTATCGCAATAATGAAAAAAACTACTGTTTCTATGCATTTTGCGATCTGGCCCATCTGCAGCATTCCTTGGAAATCAATCACTCCGTGGCAGAGAATCAAGGTTAAAATACTGCCGCGGTTCTTATAATATAACCAGTTGAAAATAACTGTCGCGGGGAAAAAGCTCACGACAAAGTTAAGTGCAAATAAAAGATTTGTCCTTATAAGCATGTTTTGATAGTAATCCTTTACGAAAAACGTACCGCCATGCCAGAAAGCCCACAATGCGGCGAATATAAGTGTTGCTGTTAAATAATTGCGTTTACCGCGAAGGCTCTCTAAACCATATCCTTTCCAACCCACTTCCTCGATTATCGGAGCCAAAACTAACAAGAATTGCGCCGGAATAATCCCCGCGGCAAAAGGAGAACCCTTCACGAGCAAAATCTGATTCAAAGGTTGCTTGAAAAATATATGGGACAGGACTACTGAAACTACAATTGACGCAGGCACAATCAGAAAAATTGCCAGGATAGTCCATGGCTTGATCAATCTAAGATTGACAAGCCTGTCATAAAAATTTTCTTTTAGCTCCCGGTTTTTTGAAGTAAAAATCATCCATAGGGCTGTGCCAAAGGGAGAAAATAATCCTATTAAAGCAAGTATAGAGATCAGTTTGTCTGGCCCGCCGCCTTGCTGATAACTTAAATAGCCGGCAACAAGCCAGACACTCCACATGATCAAATTGGTGATCAGGTAAAATTGAACCGGCTTATAGGCATAAGATTCCTTCATAAGCACCTTTCTCCCTTTTATTTACTCCCTTACCTCCGACATCTTTCTTGCCGCTACCTTCTTGCCTTCCTCATGGGCCGCAGCGGTAGGAGCCTCCATCTGACCTATTTCAATAGTGACCTTGTCGATGGTGCCGGTGAATTTGTATGGATACGCAATACCGTAATCCTCGACCACTGGCGTCTCCCCGTCTTCACCTACATCAGCTCCTTCATCGGCGGAGAAAACCATAGATTGCGTTATATCTATATGCCCTTCAGCAACCTTCTTACCATTGACAAAGATCTCTCCTTTGCCACCCTTTCCATATCCGCCGCCGTCATAGGTGAATTTAAAGACTATAGTTGCGTGCCCTGCGGGAACCGGATCAGTAGCTGCAATGGTAAATCTTTTCATGCCCAGGAAGTTATAGCTATATGTGGGCTTGCCGTCCTTTAGATACAGGCTCCAGCCGCCGAACCTGCCTGCCTGAGCCAGGATCACGCCGTTGGCTCCTTCTGCAGGAATTTCCGTTTCAGCAGTGATGGTGTGCGAACGGTTCTTCACGTCAATAAACACAGTCTCCAACATTCCCTTCATTCCCGGATAGACCGTTAACGACGTCCGGCCAGCCATTAGATCAGGCCTGCCGACCACAGCTGCGCTCATGCGCATCAGGGAACGGTCATCAAGAGGAAGCACATTATACTTTTCGGCTTCCGACATAAAAAGCGCCTGCATTTCCTTGAGTTTTTCCGGATTCTTCGCAGCCAGGTCATTGCTGAGGCTGAAGTCATTACGCGTATCATAGAGCTCCCACTTATCGTTTTGAAGTGTCGTACGCGGGTCAACCTCCCAAGGCGCCCTATGTATAGTTCCTGCGAACCATCCGTCATGATAAACAGCGCGGTTACCGAACATTTCGAAGTATTGAGTTAAATGGCGATCCTTGGCCTTGGCATCAGTAAAGGAGTAAAGCATGCTCACGCCTTCAATCGGATCCTGGACAACGCCGTTGACTACCTTTGGCTCTGGCAAACCTGCGGCCTCAAGTATCGTAGGTGTCACGTCAATAACATGGTGCCATTGCGGACGTACCTCGCCCTTTGCCTTTATATATTTTGGCCAATGGATGACCAGGCCGTTTCTGGTGCCGCCGTAGTTAGAGGCAACCTGTTTTGTCCACATAAAAGGCGTATCTCCTGCCACCGCCCATCCTGCGGCATAGTGGTTATATGAATATGGCCCTCCGAGATCATCCAGATGCGCCAGGATACTTTCAACGGATTCTTCTACGCCGTTAAAATACGACATCTCGCTGAAAAGGCCGTTTGCAGTACCTTCAGCGCTGGCGCCGTTGTCACCGAGGATGTAGAAAACTAACGTATTATCCATCTGTCCCAAATCTTCAACTGCTTTCAGGAGTTTGCCTACCTCATAATCTGCAAACTCACCATATGCGGCAAAGACCTCCATCTGGTGAGCGAAAAGCCTCTTCTGATCTGGCGTCAACTTATCCCAATCCTTGATGAATTCTGGCTTGGCTGCTAACTTTGTATCTGCGGGCACAACGCCGAGTTTCTTCTGGCGCGCCAGTGTCTCTTCGCGCACTTTATCCCAGCCCTGGTCGAATTTGCCTTTGTATTTCTGGATCCACTCCTTGGACACATGATGCGGCGCATGCGTGGCTCCCGGCGCAAAGTATATATAGAAAGGTTTATCGGGAGTGAGTGACTTTTCCGACTTCATCCAGGCGATTGCGCGGTCAGTCATGTCTGTCAATAAGTGATAGTTCGGGTCATTCGGCACTTCAACCTTTGTCATGTCCTCATAGACGGAAGGTGACCACTGGTTTGCCTCCCCGCCCATAAATCCGAAGAATTTGTCAAATCCGCAGCGAGTCGGCCAACGGTCAGTCGGGCCTGAAGGGCTTACTTCCCATGTGGCGGTCTCATGACTTTTGCCGAATGCAGCGGTGGAGTAACCGTTATAGCGCAGCATCATCGCCAATGTTGCAATGCTGTCAGGGCGCCTTCCCGTGTTACCGGGGAAAGAGGTGGCGGTTTCCGTAATCGAACCCATATTGCACATGTGGTGATTGCGTCCGGTTTGAAGAGCGACGCGTGTGGGCGAGCTGAGGGCTGTAGTGTGAAATTTGTTGTAACGAAGGCCGTCATTCGCCAGGCGCTCTGCGTTAGGCATATTAATGGGCCCGCCAAATGCACTGGACTGCCCAAATCCCATATCATCAATTAGAATGATTAATACATTCGGAGCGCCTTCCGGAGCTTTTACCTGAAATAGTTTAGGCGGCGTAGCATTGCGTGCATCCAGAATCTTTGAGTGCGGATATTTCGGTTCCTTGATGGGCAGCTCTGTGCGGTCAACAGCATCAGCTGCTATTGCGCTCTGCGCCAAAACTCCTCCCAACATCAACCCAAGCGTACTTGGAATAGTGAAGCGTTTC
>Ga0315295_10003591_pt1 | contig 13183 bp, 13 predicted proteins | sample YL17G14_0_MG_FD_204453 | JGI IMG/M metagenome (GOLD analysis project Ga0315295, IMG submission 204453) | Sediment microbial communities from Yellowstone Lake, YNP, Wyoming, USA - YL17G14_0 | ecosystem: Environmental > Aquatic > Freshwater > Lake > Sediment | place: USA: Wyoming | collected... | reverse complement strand
TCTTTCTTTTCTTTCGCCCGGCTTATCTGGTTTTTCAGTGCCCCCAGAGTATGGAACATATGGACCAAAGGAATGGACCATTTATGCTTGAGCTCTCCCCCCACCCATCCAGATAGCCAGTAATGAGAATGAACCAAGTCATAAGAAATATCTTCGCTGCCGGCAAATTGAACGACTCCCGAGACAAATTCCGGCAGATATTGGAAGAGATCGTCTTTGGGAACAGGTTCCTCCGGCCCAGCCTTGAGGTGGATGACCCGCGCGTTGCGCTCGAGGGGGACGATGCGGGAGATGTGGGGGTTCTGAGATCGGGTGAAAACATCTACCCGAAATCCCAGGCGGCTCATCTCTCGGCTTAGCTCCCGCACGTAGACATTCATTCCTCCTGTTTCCTTTCCGCCGAGAGCGGCCAGAGGGCAACTATGCACGCTAAGGACAGCGATGCGCTTCATGCTTTTACCGCGCGGATCCGGTAGATTTTTTCCTCCCTCCCTCCCAGATGATACTTATATTCCTCCTTCCCCCTTAAGAAATTAAAGACTGATATCCTTTTTTCGATGGCCCGACGAATACAATGACCGGCCAGAACGATCCCCGGGCTGATCCAGCCCAGTTGGGGGTCATAGCCTGAATTGTAAACATACTTTGTGCCCGCAAATTCAAAGGAAAAAAAAGTGGCTACCTCTTTCCCGTCAACTTTCAGAAAGGATAAATTCAGCCAGCCTCGCTCCTGAAACCGGGCGGATAACTCTCGAAAGTAATCCTGCATCTTTGGGGTCATGAACTCGGCTTTATCCTTACTGCTTTTTCTGTGGAGGTCAAAAAAAATTTCCATGCTTTCGATAAGGGAGAGGGGCTCTCCCACCTCCGATACTTCAAAAGAAACCTCTCTCTCCAGGCGGCGCATTTTCCGGCGAAGCTCGTGTCGGTCCTTGGAATTCAATTTTTCCAAAAAAATCTCCCAAGTTGGCGGAAGACTCAGATATATACCCACCTCTTCCACCTCCTGGACCACCTGGTACCCAAAAGATTCAAAGAGCGGGGGCAAATATTTAGCCGTCGGCGAGAACTCGGATATTCCGCTGAGCTCCAGATATTTCCAGGGTCCTTCCTGAAAAAACTTACCCAAAGCCCTGAAAACTTCTTCTTCCCTCCCGGGGAAGATGACCAGGTCCCGGTAATCAGAAACGTCCATGCTCCCTAATAAAGTAAGCCCTACCCGCTCCCCCTCTCCAACAGAATTTGAGAAGGCCCCTACCCCCAGCAGTGGTCCCTTCCCATTTCGAAAAAGGATAACTTGGGCCTGAAGGGATTTGCCGAAATGTTTCAGCCAAATTTCATTCCAGAGGGGAGTGAGGAAAGGATTCTGAAATTGACTACCGAAGAGGAGGGATTCCCACTCCCGGACCACAGTGTCCGGGTAAGGGTTTACCTCCAGCATCTCGACGTTCACGCGTTATCTCCCCTCACCCCCGAGGGATGGGGTAAAAGGGGGTGGCTTTCTCCCGCCCAACAGTGGTTTCCAGACCATGCCCCGGGTATATGATCGTATCTTCGGGTAGGATGAAAATTTTCGAATAAATGGACTGTAGGATCAGCTGCTCATTTGCCCCCGGGATGGCTGTGTTGCCGGGACCATTGGGGAAAATGGTATCTCCGCTGAAGAGAATTTTCCCGGTAAGAAAGCAAACCCCTCCGGGGGAATGTCCCGGGGTATGCAAAACCTTGAGGGTAATCTCCCCGAATGCCAACGTCTGCCCGTCTTCCAGGGGGAAATCCGGAAGCTTTTTCAGACCGTGGGCATCCCGCTCATGGATACCCACGGGGGCCCCCGTATGATTCCTAACCTCTTCCAGGGCTCCGATATGGTCCATATGCCCGTGGGTAATCAGGATATATCGTACTTTTGTTTCCCTGGTCTCCCCTAAGATGCGTTTGGCCTCAGCTGCCGGGTCGATGATCACACTCTCCCGTGCAGGGGGGTTGATCAGAATATAACAATTGTTTTCAAAAAAACCCACCTCTAGTTTTTTGATTTCCACCCATCTCCCCCAAATTTCTTCTGGTAAGCAAAACAGTGGAAAGCTTACTGTTCTTTTGCCCCTTGCCCCATGGAGTGCCTTCTCGGTTCTTTTTCCCCCTTTTTAAAATCCGCTAAAGGGAACAGGGATGAAAGTTAGGGCAAAAATGGCCACGGTCAACCACCCGATGATCTTGCGCTTCCGGTCCAAGGGGACCCAACGATCCATCGGTGGAGGGTGGCGGAAGCCCATGATGAAAAGAAGAAGGCTCCAAAAGAGCCAACCCTGCCAGCCAAAAATTCCAAGAGCTAAAAGGACTACGAAAACGTATTTGGATATTTTGTTTTGCATTTCCCCTAAAAGGGCATAGGCCACATGCCCTCCATCCAGTTGTCCGATGGGCAAGAGATTAAGCGAAGTGACTAAAAGGCCGATCCATCCGGCAAACCCGACGGGGTGGATGACGATATCAAACCCCGCAGGAAGGGGCCCTACGATTAACCAACTGATCAAGGAAAGGAGAAGAGAGGAGCCCAGAGTAAGCCCCATCTGCCCTTGCACCATTTTCACTTCCGAAAGCTGAAATCCGAAAATTAGGAATGGAATTGAAACCGCAATTCCTACGAGTGGGCCTGCCGCGCCAACATCCAAAAGCATCTTGCGGTCGCGGACAGGAGAGCGCATTTTGATGAAAGCTCCAAATGTTCCAATAATAAAGGGAAAGGGAGGAGCAGGGATGAAATAAGGCAAGGTGACGTTCAGGCCATGTTTCCTCGCGGTAAGGTAGTGACCCAACTCATGAGCGAGGAGGATTCCCATCAGAGAGAAGGAAAAGGGAATCCCTTTGAAAATATGTTCGGGATTTTCTAAAGGGTTCGCTCCTTCATGCCAGGCCCCGGCCAAAAGAGTCGTGAACACGGTAAGAAGAAAAAGTATGATATTAACGGCGATGCGCGGCTTTGGGGGCGAAAGGACCGGAGGATCTTCTTCCCAGTTTTCAGGCCAGGGCGGTTTCTCTCTTTCATTTCTGAGCCAAAATTTTCTAAAATCCATTTTCCCCTTCATGTTTTCTGCCCCAGCTCGGCATCATCGGAGATACGCGCATGCTATCTTTCAAATCTTTTTTGCTGATATTCCCTGAAAAACTCAACTACTTTCTCAAATTGGTCGTCACTGAACAATCTTTCTCGTCCATGGAAATATTCGCATGGCGAGTAGGGCCAGGGGAAGTCATCGATATCTTCCTTGATGCGCTCCTTTTCCCTCAAAAATTCCTGCTCATCCATGGAATTGCTTCTCCCCATAACGGTTGAGATTGGCATAGGCCCAAATAGCCCTTTCAGCGGAAGGATAGACAGGGATTCCGGCCTTGATTAGAGCATCCACTGATTGCTGCTCCAGGTACAAGCCCCCTAAAGAGATGACCAGGAAAGGTTTCCGGATCTTTTGCTGTGCCTCGACCAACAAAGTAGCATACTTAATGTCCAGCTCAGGGGTCACGCCCCGCCCTTGAAAAATGAGGGCATCGACGCCCGCGTCGAGGCCCACGCACATTGCCGCCCGCCCATACAGGTCTACTTCGAAGACCGACGCCAATCCCAGGTCCACAGGGTTGTTCACGCTTGTTCCTGTTTTCGGGAGGATGGCCTTTAGTTTCTCTCGGGTCTGCGCCTGCAACTCAGCCACCTGCAGCCCATGCTCTTCACAGGCATCGGCTATTGACCGGGAAAATTTTTCCGGAGTAACCCTGATCGAGCAGCCCCTGGAGAAAAACTCTCCCGGGTTCAAAACCCCTTGGCACGCCTACAATGGCAATGGAACGAGGATAAAATAGGGGGGTTAAGTTCTTCATATACGATCGGGCTCAGCTCTTTTTTAAAAAGAGAAGATCTTCCCCCTTCCCAGAAACAACCCAGGGCCGCTTTTTCTTCCCCAGGGAAAATTGGCAAGCTGCCACAAGGGGATGGATCTGGTATAGCCGAAAATGCTTGCTTTCATATTTAAGATAACAAAAGCCTCCCCTCCAAGCAACATGAAATTCGCTTTTCCGCACCGGTGGCTTTTTTCTCATTGAATAATTTCAAAAGCTGGGGTATAAATTCTAGGCGGGGAAGGCATGAACGGTTTGGACATCATTTTTCTTATTCTCATCGGTGCGTCTGTTCTATACAGCGTTATTCGCGGATTAGTGCGAGAAATTTTTTCTTTCCTCTCGATCATCCTGGGATTCTTCGGCGCCAGCTGCGGTTATGCAGCTATGTCCGACTGGCTGAGGCGATGGGTCGAGAATGAGACCCTTGCTCAAATTCTCGGCTTTGCCATCCTCTTTATCCTCATTGCTTTGGCCATCAATCTTCTGGGCATGGTTTTAACCCGTTTGGTTAAAAAGATGGACCTAGGTTGGGCCGATCGTTTAGGGGGTGCGGCCTTCGGATTGTTAAAGGCCATCCTTCTCATTGCTATTATTCTTTTCATGCTAACGGCCTTCTTACCCCCCAAGAGCAAGCTTCTTTCGGAATCCAAGATTTCACCCATTGCCCTGACCATCGCCCGGCAGCTCTCCTATTTGGTCCCGGAAAAGTTCCGCGCCCTTTATACTGCCAAGGAGAAGGAACTTAAAAAATACTGGTCTACAAAGGAGTTGGTTAAAGAGAAAACCGTAACAAAAGGAAGGAAAGGACCATGAAAGATTTTACTCTCCTTGGAAGAAGAAAAGGCCTTCCCTTTGAACATCGAGGAGCGGTTACCTCAGGTTGTTTGGTGTTCCTTATTCTTATCTTACTGCTGGGGTATGTGGGTTTTAAATTCGGCGAGGCTTTCTGGGAGTATTTTGAGGTGCGACAAAAAACTCGGGAGGCTTTGAATTGGGCAGCCGCCGGCCAAACTAAATCCGAAATAGATATTTTGCAGAAGGTTATGGCCAAGGTCCGGGAGGCGGGAGTTGAACTTGCTCCTCGCAGCATCCAGATCAAACAAACGACAGATACCCTGACGATTCGCGTCTCCTGGAGCCGAGAAGTGGAATTTCCTTACTACACACTTCCGTTGAAATTCAGGGTGACCCAGAGCGAAGAAAAACGATGGCATAGGGGGGGGCTCATTATAAAATAATCGGGATATGGGGAGTCTTTGCCGTGGCGCAACGACCCCTTTGACCCGTTCTTCCCCTCCGGACCGGAAGATTTCAAGCCCTATACTCAGCCGCTCACAGGTTTTTATCCGGATTGATGACCTGATTGAATCCCCAAGATCGGTTCATTCATTCTCAACTCAGGCAGGGAAGGAAAAAAGGAAGCTCTCATATGAGAAATTCTGCAATGTGAATGTTATATTCGTTCGGGTCAAGGGTTCTCACGATGGTCCTTCTGAACGTCTTAGTTTCTTCATCTGCCTCCCGAAGATCAACAACCCTGCCTTTCCGATATTCCCCGTCGCTATAATGGAGCAGGCAAACCTTTGGCCGGTCGATTAATTCCGGATCCTCCTGGATCTGAATGACAATTCCCATCTCGTTGGTATTCAATGAAACTAGGGTTCCAAGAGGGAAAATCCCCACCATGTTGATGAAAACTTTGACTAAGGCAGGATCGAAATCCTTCCCGGCCTTCTCCAGCATGAGTCCAAGGATTTTTTCGGAGACAAAAGGAAAGCTACGGTACACTCTCGGTCGGATCAAGGCGTCGTAAAAGTCAACCAGGGCAATGATCCTACCGCAAAGGCTGGTATTCCTCTTCCGGGCCAGTTTCGGATAACCGGTCAAATCGTATTTCAGGTGATGCTCGAAGGCCGCATCCATCATCCGGGTGGACAGTTCTCCCCATTCTTTCACCCGCATTACGATCTCCGCTCCGATGACCGGATGGGAGCGAATCACTGCCCATTCCTGAGTTGTTAACTTCTCCGTCTTGTTCAGTATTTCGGTGGGAATCTTCGTCTTTCCAACGTCGTGCAGCAGGCCGGCCATACCTAAATAGGAGAGGTGTTTTTTGGAGAACCCGATCCTCTGCCCTAAGGCGATCGTATAAATGGCCACGTTGACCGAGTGGTTGAAGGTGTATTCATCGTAATTCTTAATGTTGGCCAACCCTAACAAAGCAGATTCGTCCTGCATGATGGAATTTACGGCATTCTGCATGAGATGTTTGGCCTTACGGATGTTGAGCAGTTTTTGATTCTTAACACTCTCCATCACTTCCTTGACTAAATCGATGGCTTTAAAATAGATTTCTTTGGAGTATCGCTTCTGCTTTTCCGGATCAAAATAGAGGTCCTCATCTTTAAAAAACTCCAATTTACCCACGCTGATCGTATGGATCTCCAGAGATTGTAATTCCCTCTGGACATAAAGATAATTGCTCTCGTTATTCTCCTCCAGCCCGGAAAGGATGAAAACGAATTTTTTGAGGTCTCCGGGTGCCAACTCTGCAGTAAACTCCAATTCCCCGATCCATCGATTCTTCATCTCCTCGGAAAAGGTTTTGAACATGGAATATTTATCGGCTTTCACCAGAATCCGGATATTGTTGAAGAAAAAATTCTCCCGGATGATTTTCAGGAAGAAGTGGCCTTCGGATCTGATAAAGGGGTTGATGGCTTGGAGACATTCTTGGGTCAGGCGGTCGATGAGGACATTATTGGGATCATAAATGAAGGCTCCCTTGAGCAGGCGATAGAATCGCAATACAAATTCTGTCCCCAAGGCCGTAGGGATATGTTCATGGTCGAAGGGTGGTTGCGCCCCCTTCCAGTTTTCGCTTTTCGGTCTTTCCGTCATTTGCCCTGGCATCAGACCGTTAACTCCTCAAATTGTAAAACGCTCCCTCGCTGGCAGGCGAACCGATCGGTTGTTCTGTTTTCTTTAACCGCTTCCCGATTTCAAGATGGACTTTGCTTCCGGGGTCCCGATCAGCTCCAAAGCACTGGCTGCACCCATCTGAATTTCACTATTTTTCTTCCCGAACCTGCTCCTTTGTTCCAATAATTTCTGGAGAGGCCGGATGGCCTCGTTGGAGCCGATCATCCCGATCGCTTCGAAGAAAGCTTTTATCTCTGCTTTTTCCCTTTTAGGGAACTCCTTGGACTGAACTATTTCTAAGAGATGGGGAAGACTGGCATCTTTCCCCACTTTCGCAAGATTGAGGGCTGCCATACTGCGAATCCGAACATCCTCATCCGAGACAGCTTTCACCAACAGTCCAAGAGCTTTAGAGCCGCCGATTGATCCCAATGCCTGAACAGCTTCCCTCCTCACCCTCGATTCGGCGTGATTGAAGGCCCTTTGAATGGATGGAAGGGCCTGTTCTTTCCCGATTCGGGCCAATATATACACAATATTCCGAACCAGATACCACCGGGAATCGTTGATGAACGAAGTGATGATTTCAACGCTGTTCTTCCCGATTTCACAGATGGCATCGCAGAGCATCCTTCTGGATTTTGAATTACTGAGTTCCCCCAATACTTGAATCAAAGGCGGGATGGAGTTTGGTCTCAAAAGGATTAGGTAGCTGCTGACCTCTTCCAAGTGAACCCCTTTTTCTTTTTCCAAAATCTTGCCGATTCGTTCGATCCGCTGGGGCTCACCCGCAGCCGCGATTAACTTCTGGATCGTTTTGATCTGCCAATCTTCCAGTTGAAAGGTATTCAGGAGGATATTAAGTCTGGTCAAAAGGTCGCTGGCTTTCCGAAATTCTCCCAGGGTCAAGAGGGCATCTAGCAGTTTGTTGAGAACAGCGACCGCATCCTGGTAAGGTTCGGGCGCTTTTTCTAAGGCCATGATTTCAAAAAGGATCTCGATGATATTGAACACAGCGGTGGGGGCCGTCTCGACCTCGACCTCCTTCCGTAATCTCTCCAATTCGTCGGGGGTGAGGGAATAAAGGCTTTTCCACGCGACGAATGAAGGAGGCCCGCCGTTCTTTTCAGCAAGAATTTTCTGAAGGGCAAACCCATCTTGTTCCCCAGATTCTCCAAAGTCCAGTTCCACTTTGTGGGCCACCGGCTCGAATCTTAAATGTTTCTTGAATTCGGCGACATTTTCAGGAATAACGACCGGCATCTCATCCAAGAATTGATCTGTGGCCAAATAGCTAATGTGAACAAAATCTGCTTCCCACATCAGCGTGATCAGGTCATCTTCCAGTTGATTAATACTGTCGACCCGCTTAAGGATATCAATCAGTGCCTGAACCTCCCCCTCTTCCAACCCCTTCATAAACCGAAGTTCTCTCAGCCCATCTTTGTAAAGTCGAAAGGCCAGGCTCTTCTGCAAATCTTTATTCTCATATAGAATCTTCCCTTTGAAGGAGAGGTCATATTCTCCGATCTGAAAAACAAAAGAAAGGTATTTATCCAAAAAAAGCTGGAATTTCCTGGAGAGTTGGCCTCGAAGCTCATTGAGGGAAGGATTTTCAGGCGGATATAGACGAAAAGCCTTGATCGTTTTGATAAAGGTATGCATCAAATCACTGGCTTGGATGACTACCTCATCGAGCCCTGGCCCCTCGATTGGCCGCATCTCTTCGCTGAGATCGATTGCTTTTTTATCTTCGGCCATTTCTTCGGGCATGAGTCTTTTCCTTTAGATCATTTAAAATGGCAATTTCCCAAGAAAATCAATCCTTGATGATTTCGCCATTCGTCAATGCTTCTAACGATTTACCCAATGCCTAAGAGATTCGCTAGACCTCAGCGAGCCCCCAAGTTGACAAATACTTTTGAAGATGTTAAAAATACATTGATAAGAAGGGGCGATTAGCTCAGGTGGATAGAGCGTTGGTCTCCGGAACCAAAGGCCGTGGGTTCGAATCCCGCATCGCCCACCAGTAAAACTAAGTACTTTGCACCCACATTTATTTGTTTCGGTTTTTCTAAAAACCTTCTTCAAAACTCAACCAATCCAAATAAAGGGGCAAAACCCTTATTTCTCACCCAAAGTAATCCACCCAGATAATCCAAGTGGTATGAGCCCAGGAGCTTCTCATATCACCCATGGTTTAATATTCGGCCAAATAGTTTGTTTTCTTTAAGATTTTTAACCATTTTAACGAGAATTTATGGGTCTTTGATGGATTTTCTGTCTATTTTGAGCTTTTGCTATGGATTGTTCCGATATTTCTACTCTTTCCCAAATCTATCGATAGCAGATGGATTTGTCCATATCTAGCGCCAAATTGAACCAATTCGAAAGGGCCTGAAAACTCAGCGAGGAAAGATCAATCACTCGGAACTCCTTTAAATTACACGCGACCTCGAAGAATCTATTTAATCATCATTCTCGCAAAAAATTCAATAAAGCATAGGGTTAATCAATTTTTCCCTCCACTTCTACAAAAATCGGAAAGTGTTTTTTTGTAAGGGACACATTTCATTTTCAACCAAACGGAGACAGAGGCGTTAGACAGACAAATTATGGCCAGGAGAGAATAATAGATTCGAACCCCCAATTGCTCAGCAGGAGCCAAAAAGGATAATCTTTCGGAAGAAGTTTTCTTAGGGAAAGATTTTATCCTGACGAGCCTCTTCCCGGAAGCTTTCTTGGATTTTTAGAGTTGATTCACCTTTAGGTTTCCTCACCTGATAACAGCTTCTACCCGTCAATGCCCTCCAAAAAATTATGGCGCCCATGCACCTCCGACGAAGGCAAGGAGGCCGGCGCCCATAATGAAGCTATGGATTTTTTCGTTCTCAAGGATATCCTGAGCTCCGCAATTTACGTTGTAATGACGAAGGAATTTTTCTGGATTTCTTTGACCCTTTGACCTTAAATAAGTCTAAATGCTCAAATATCCTCCATCTACGGGAAGGATGGCGCCGGTGACGTACCTCGACGCTTCCGAGGCAAGATACACTGTGGCTCCTTTAAGTTCATCCCCCTCTCCAAACCTTCCCATGGGAATGTGGCTGAGGAGCTTCTTGCCGTGGCGTTCTAGGATCCACTCACTCATGTCTGTGGGGAACCAACCGGGAGCAATCGCATTGACTCGTATGTTATGTTTCGCCCACTTGGCGGCCAAGTCCTTGGTAAAGGCGATTAGGGCTCCTTTACTGGCGCTGTAAGCGATGGCGTCTGCGGCATCGGATTCCATTCCGATGACTCCCATAATGGAAGCGATATTGATGATGTTCCCGTTTTTTTGTCGGATCATCACGCGTCCAGCAATTTGGGAGAATAAAAAAACGCCGGTTATGTTGGTCTCCATGACCTTCTGCCAACCTTCCAGAGGATACTCTTCCGGGGCAGCCCCCCAGCTCACCCCCGAATTATTCACGAGTATATCCAACCGGTTGAATTCTTTGAGCGTAGCTTCCACCACGCTTTGGATATCCCTCGGAGATTTCACATCACACTGCAGGGGCAAGGCCTTTACACCCATTTTGGAAATCTCCTTTGCCGTTCCTTGGCAGTTCTCCAATTTTCGGGAGCAGAGGACAATACTTGCCCCTGCCTCCGCTAAACCTTCGGATATCTTCAACCCAATACCCCTTCCGCCACCCGTAACGATGGCCACTTTCCCGCTCAGATCGAACATTTCCTTAACATTCATGCTCCCACCTCCTTTTTAGGGGTTCAAGGATAATAAAATAATGAAATAAAGTAAACTACTATCGCCTAATGACGATACCTTTCGGAATTAGCTGGAAGCCAACCAAAGTCCCTCTTCAACCTTGAAGTCTCCATCTGGAGGGTTTTTCCCTTGTTGCTCAATCTATTGGATGACCCCCTTGTCCGATCCATTTCCAGAACTCGTTGCGAGGCACCCACAAGCCGATTGACTTCCCTTTTGAGCCTGGGACACCAGCAAAGTTTTTTAAAATCTGGGGGTGGGCCAGACAGCTCATTTGCGTTATAGTATGATAATTTATTACTTCTCGGTCTTGATCAGAGCGATGGGGTAAGATATTCTAAAAATATGAGGAACATCAAATTTTGCCCAACCAATGCCGGTAGAGGAGGAACTGATGCGTCCAGAGTCTTTTGAATTTCTGAAAGCCATCACGGAAGTCCCCAGTCCATCGGGATATGAGCAACCCGCTCAGAAAGTCTTTCGGGAATATATACAGGAGTACGTCGATGAGGTACATACCGATGTGCTGGGGAATACTTCTGGTTTGATCAGGAGTGTGGGGAAAGGCGGACCTACGATTATGCTCTCCGGCCACTGCGACGAAGTAGGCTTTATGGTCCAGTACATCGACGAGAACGGATTCCTCTATTTCGCCCCGATTGGCGGGGTGGATGACCAACTTCTCCCGGGAAAGCGGGTATGGATTCATACCCAGAAAGGACCACTAATGGGGGTGGTGGGGCGTAAACCCATCCATCTTATCGATCCTAAAGATCGGGAGAAAGTAGTCAAGATGCACAATCAATTCATCGACATCGGAGCCAAGGATAAGAAAGAAGCGAAGAAGTGGGTCAAGATCGGAGACCCGGTAACGTTCGCAGGAGGTTTGGAAAAGCTCCTGGGGGACCGGGTTGTTTCCCGGGGGTTTGATGACAAGGTAGGAAGCTTTGTGGTGGCAGAAGTATTGCGGCGAATCGGCGAGAAGAAAGAACGGCCCCGCTGCGTGGTCTACGGCGTTTCTACGGTTCAGGAGGAACTCGGCCTGCGGGGAGCGACGACCAGTGCCTACCAGATTCAACCGGACGTGGGCATCGCCGTCGAGGTTGGGCATGCCACTGATTATCCTGAAATGGAGAAAAAGCGGGTCGGGGAATATAAGCTCGGAGAAGGCCCCATCATCGCCCGCGGCGCGAACATCAACCCACTGGTCTATGAAATATTGGTGAAGACGGCCCAAAAGAAGAGAATCCCCATCCAAATCTTGGGTGCTCCCCGGGCCACAGGAACCGATGCCAACGTCATCCAGCTCTCCCGCAAGGGGGTGGCCACAGGCTTGGTGACCGTCCCTTTGCGCTACATGCACACGCCTACTGAGGTCCTGTCTCTTAGAGACCTTGAGGCTGCCTGTCAGCTTCTGGTGAGCTTTATCTATGAATTAAAGGACGGAATGAGCTTCATTCCGCAGTAAGGGGAAATCCAATTGAGCGAGGATGAAGGTAGAATACGGAATAAAATAATATGAACTGAACAAGAATGGAGCTCACCATCATTCCATAAGGATTTCATTGCATCGGACGCCTGGCCCATTGAATTTTGAGCCCATGAGTTTGATATGTCATATCAAAACATTTATGAGGGGTTGTAAATAACCTAGCGTTAACCCGCGCCGAGGCGAGCGTTCTTTGCGAGCCGAGGGAACCGCTGCTGCACGCGCAGCGTGCGAAGCGGCGCCGGGTTCAACGCGGTGTTAGGCGCCTGGGTCACTGAGTTCCCTTCCAACGCCGCCACAGGGCACGAAGATCTATGCCGATGCCGTAGAGATTAGGCCGCAGCTCGAGTATTTCCTCGGCTTCAACTGAGGCACTCGTTGGAACCACATTTGAAACACGATCAAGTGCGACAAGTTTCTCGGACAGTTCTGTGCGAACAGCGGAGAGAATACCTGTTAAATGCACTGCACTGAAGCGGAAGGAATACACCTCCACCTGAAGGTGCTGCCGAATCAAATCGCACATGTGTGGATCGTGAATGGTCACTATCTCGCGAGTACGTGTAAGCGTTTCAAGTTCTTCGATGCCGTTGCGCAGGCGGGTCTCGGCCACGAACGCGAGATCGGATTCTAAGAGTAAAACCCGGCCGTAGATATCAGCGTGTTGGCCAACGACTGTTCGATATTCGGGAACGACGACTTCTTCGTTCATCGCAGGATTGGATGCCCAGTAGCCCGCGAGTTCCAAGCGACACCAACGCGAAACCTCAGTTGCGCCTGTTGCTTGTGCGATCCTCAGCGCCTTGGCGAGAGCCTCGCTGACAGGCAATCGGTCGATCTGATTTAACAGACTTTTGGGATTGAGTTCCATTTTTTTTGCCCGCCTAACGACCAGGCTAACCCGCCGGGAACCGGACGGCGCGAAGGACGTCGATCTGAGGCCACACTCAACTCGCCGGCCGGTTCCCGGTCAGGTTGAGCGTCTTGTTATGTTTCGCTTCATTTGAGGCTGATTTTCAATCCGTCTTCTTTCATTTGTAGCAACGCTTCCGCATTGCCACGAGCATCATCAACAGGATGATGGGTATGCTTCGTTTTTCGCAGGT
>Ga0315295_10003589_pt1 | contig 13185 bp, 11 predicted proteins | sample YL17G14_0_MG_FD_204453 | JGI IMG/M metagenome (GOLD analysis project Ga0315295, IMG submission 204453) | Sediment microbial communities from Yellowstone Lake, YNP, Wyoming, USA - YL17G14_0 | ecosystem: Environmental > Aquatic > Freshwater > Lake > Sediment | place: USA: Wyoming | collected... | reverse complement strand
TGGGGTGCGCCTGACATCGAGACCTCCCTGGGACCGGCCCGCGTCGCGTCCCCGCAGGGGCGGGCGCGGCACACGGACGGCGCGGGCCGAAGCGTGCCGAGTCTAGCGCATCGGGTGGGGGTCCGCGAAGGAGGAGACGTGCTACGAGTGGCGAGGCGGACGATGTCGGCTGAGTGCGGGTGCGTGCGGCTCGGGGCGCGCTTGGCGGCACTGGCGGCCGCGCTGGTCGTGGTCCTGGGCACGCTTGCCTGTGGTGGGGCGCCGGGCGCGGCGGCGGAGCGGGACTCAACCGCTGGCGCGGCCGCGACCCGGGTCGTGCTCCTCGGGACGGGTAGCCCGAACCCGGACCCGGAGCGCTCCGGACCGGCCGTGGCCGTGGTCGTGCGCGGGAAGGCGTACCTCTTCGACTGCGGCACGGGCGTGGTGCGCCGGGCCGCGGCGGCGGCCCGCCGCGGGATCACGGCGCTCGCGGCAGAGAACCTCGGCATCGTCTTCCTGACCCACCTGCACTCCGACCACACGCTCGGCCTCGCCGATCTCATCCTCACGCCGTGGGTGATGGAGCGGCGCGCGCCGCTCGAGGTCTACGGCCCGCCGGGGACCCGGGCCATGACCGATCATCTGCTCGAGGCCTACGCCGACGACATCCGCATCCGCCAGGAGGGCCTCGAGCCCGACAAGCACGAGGGCTGGCGCGTCCACGCCCGCGAGATCGGTCCCGGGGTGGTCTATCGCGACAGCAATGTGACCGTGAAGGCGTTCGCCGTCCCGCACGCGAACTACGAGCCGGGGCGCGCGCTGGGCTACCGCATCGAGGCCCCGGATCGCGTGATCGTGATCTCGGGCGACACGCACGCCAGCGACGCGGTGGTCGAGAACTGCGCGGGCTGCGACGTGCTCGTGCACGAGGTCTATTCGGCCCGGGGCTTCCGCTCGCGCTCGCCCGAGTGGCAGCGCTACCACGCCGACGCCCACACCTCGACCGAGGAACTGGCGGCCCTGGCCACGCGCGCCCGGCCGAAGCTGCTGGTGCTCTACCACCAACTCTTCATGGGCACGTCGGAGGAGGACCTGGTGCGCGAGGTGCGGCGGGGCTGCTCCGGCACGGTCGTCTCGGGGAAGGACCTGGAGGTCTACTAGAGCGCAGGCGCCTCGGCGCCGGGAGGGCTCAGGCCGACGCCAGGTCCGCCCCGGTGAGCCCATAGAGCGGCCGGTACTTGCCCCACAGGTACCCGAGGTAGGGCTCGATGGTCATGGGCCTGCCGGTCGCGCGCTCGACCAGCTCGGTCGGCGTGTACTTCGCGCCATGCCGGTGGACGTTCTCGCGCAGCCAGCCGCGGAGCACGCCGAACTCGCCGCGCGCGATCCCGGCCGGGATGTCCGGGTGCGCGCGCACCGCCGCCTCGAAGAACTGGGCGCTGAGGATGTTCCCCAGCGTGTAGCCCTGGAACTCGCCGCCGATGATCCCGGCGTACCAGTGCACGTCCTGCAGCACGCCGTCCCTGTCGTCGGGGGGCTCGAGGCCGAAGTCGGCCTTGAAGCGCGCACGCCAGGCCCCGGGCAGGTCCTTCACGGCGAGCCGCCCCTCGAGCAGCTCCAGCTCGAGGTCGAAGCGCAGCATGACGTGCAGGTTGTAGGTGACCTCGTCGGCGTCGGTGCGGATGAGCGAGCGCTCGACCTTGTTGATGGCGCGGTAGAACGCGTCGAGCGTCACGTCGCGCAGCTGCGCGGGGAAGGCGTCCCGCAGCAGCGGGTAGAAGTGCCCCCAGAAGCCGCGGCTGCGTCCCACCAGGTTCTCCCACAGGCGCGACTGGCTCTCGTGCACGCCGGCCGAGGCGCCGTCGGCCAGGGGCGTGCCCTCGTAGCCGGGGTCGATGCCCTGCTCGTAGAGCGCGTGCCCGCACTCGTGCAGGGTGCTGAACAGGGCGTCCGTGAGGTCGTTCTCGCGCACGCGCGTGGTGATGCGCACGTCGCCGAGCGAGAACCGGGTCATGAACGGATGGTGGGTCTTGTCCTGCCGCCCGCGCTCGAAGTCGAAGCCGTAGCGGCCGATCACCGTGAGGCCGAAGGCCAACTGCTCGGCTTCGGGCGCGCGCTGTTTCAGGCACGAGTCCTCCGCCACGGGCCGGGCGGTGATGGCGCGCACCAGGGGCACGAGGCGCGCGCGCAGCTCGGCGAACAGCGCGCGCACCGTGGCGGCCTTCAGCCCCAGGTCGGAGTAGTCGATGAGCGGGTCCGCGATGGACTCGTAGCCGGGGAAGTAGTCCGCCAGCCGCCGCGACAACTCGAGGGTCTTCTCGAGCAGCGGGCGCATGCGCGCGAAGTCGTCGGCCGGACGGGCCTCGGTCCAGGTCTGGTAGGACTGCGCGCTGTGGCTGCTCAGCTCGGCGACGAACGCCGAGGGCACGCGGATCGCGCGGTCGTACTCGCGGCGCGTGACGCGCACCAGCGCGGCCTCGTCGGAGTCCGGGGACCGGTCGCCCGTCCCGCGCTCCAACTCGTCGAGCAGCCGGCCGAGCGCCGCGTCGGTGAACTTCTCGTGGGCGAGCCGGCCCAGCGTGGCCAGCTGCCGCCCGCGGGCCTCGGCGCCGCCGGGCGGCATGTAGGTGGCCTGGTCCCAGCGCAGCACGGCTCCCGCCGCGTTGAGGTCGTTCACCTCGAGCAGCCGGGCCTTCAGCTCGTCCAGCTTCGATTCCATCGGGGATCTCCTCACTTCCTCCGTCCCACCGGCAGCAGCAGCAGCGGCTCCTCGTCGATCCCCAGCACCCCGGCGACCGCGGCGTCGTCGAAGGCTCCGACCAGCACGGTGCCCAGGCCGAGTGCCGTGGCCTCGAGGCTCACGCTCTGCGCCACCGCGCCGGCCTCCATGTGCACGTAGCGCGGCGCGCGCTCATGGTACTTGACGGCGGTGCGCTGCATCACGGCCGTGACCGCGATGACGGCCGGCGCCGTGCCCACGCTCGACTGCTCGAGCGCGGCGCCGGCGAGCCGGCGCCGCAGGTCCCCCGCGGCCATCGCGTGCAGCGCGTGGCGCTCCGGGTCGTAGCGGTAGACGCCGGCGGGCAGGCCGGTGACCTCGCCCGCCACCAGCAGGATCTCGAGCGGGTAGAGCGCGCCGGCCGAGGGCACGGTGCGACGGCCGCCGGCGCCGGTCACGCCGTGCGCGGCCCACAGCAGCTGCGACACCTCGGCCAGCGTGAGCGCGCCCTTCGCGTACTCGCGCACCGAGCGGCGGTGCGCGAGCGCGTGGTCGAGCGTGACCTTGCCCTCGAGGTCGGGTCTGGGCAGCGCGACGGTGCGGGTCTGGGCCATGGCGTCACCTCCGGCGAGCAGGACGGCGGCGAGGACGAGCGGTGCGGCGGTCGGGCGCCTCATCGCGTCCTCACTTCCGCCGGCCCACGGGCATGAGCGCCAGCGGCACGCGGCCCGCGGGCAGGCCGAGCGCCACGCGCACGGGCGCGTCCTGGAAGCCGCCGACCATCACCGTGCCGAGCCCGAGTGCGGTGGCCTCGAGATAGACGTCCTGCACGACGAAGCCCGCCTCCATGCCGAGCCAGGCGGCGGCGCGGCCGCGGAACTTCTCGGCCGCGAGCACGCTGTCCCCGGCGACGGCCACCACGATCGGCGCGGCTTCGACGGCCTTCTGCCCCATGGCCGCCGCCGCCACGGTGGCGCGGTGGTCGCCCGCGGCGACCAAGGCCAGCGCGTGATCCTGCGGCACGTAGCGGTAGATGCCGGGCGCGAGCCCGGTCACGTCGTTGGCGACGAGCCAGACCTCGAGCGGGTAGACGGCGCGCGCCGAGGGCGTGGTGCGCTTGCCGCCGGGACCCGTGATCCCGTGCGCGGCCCACAGCAGCTGCGCGACCTCGCCCAGCATAAGCGCGCCGGGCGCGTACTCGCGCACCGAGCGGCGCAGGCTCAGCACCTTCTCGAGCGAGAGCTTGCCGTCGAGATCGGGCTTCGGCAGCGCGACGGTCTGCACCTTCTCCGGCGCGGCGGCTGGGGTCCCGCCGGCCGCGCCGGCGGGAACGGGGTCGGCGGCGCGGGCGGGACCCGCGACGAGCGTGGCGACGACGAGTGCGGCGAGCAGGGTGCGGCCGGTCATGTCTCCTCCGGTATCGGGCTTCAGCGCGAGCGCTGGTAGGTGCCGACGAGCTCCGCCTTCGCGAGCACGTGCCCCTCCATGGCCTTCTCGAGAGCGGCCCTGGCGGGGCGCTGCAGGTCGGGCAGCACGACGTCGAGCGCGTACAGCTTGTGGAAGTAGCGGTGACGCCCGATGGGCGGACAGGGTCCGCGCCAGCCGGGCTGCTTCCAGTCGTTGAGTCCCTCGAGCACGCCGTTCGGCAGCGTCTTCGAGGTCGTGCCCTCGGACAGCGAGGTGACCGAGGGTGGGATGTCGTACAGCACCCAGTGCACCCACACGACCTTCGGGGCCGCGGGATCGGGGGCGTCGGGGTCGTCCACGACGAGGGCGAGGCTCTTCGTGCCGGCGGGCGCGCCGGTCCAGGCGAGCGGCGGCGAGACGTCCTCGCCTTCGCAGGTGTGGCGCCGCGGGATCTCGCCCCGGTGGGCGAAGGCGGGCGAGGTGATCTGCAGGGTCATGGCGGTCTCCTTGCGGGCGGGCAGCCGCTTCGCGGTGGCGCCCGGCGTCCAAGGCGGAGTGGTCGTGGCGAGGACGAGGGTGACGGCGACCAGCAGCTTCCTCATGGGTCCTCCTCAGGGCAGCGGTGCCTGCCAGCGGCCTGGCAGCGCGTGTCCGCAGTCGGGGCAACGGCCGTCGGCCAGCCGGTTCTCGATCACGGAGTGCCACGAGCGGCGCACCAGCAGCCGCCCGCACGACGGGCACGCCGTGTGCGTGCCGTCCCCGGGCACGTTGCCCTCGTAGACGTAGTGCAAGCCGGCCTCGCGCGCGATGCCGCGCGCCGCGCGCAGCGTCGCGGGCGGCGTCGGGGGCAGGTCGCGCAGCCGGAAGTCGGGGTGGAAGGCCGTGAAGTGCACCGGCACCTCGGGCCCGAGGTTCCCGACCACCCAGTCGGCGAGGCGGCGGATCTCGCCGGGGTCGTCGTTGAGGGTGGGGATGAGCAGGTTCGTGATCTCGAGCCAGACGTCCGTCTCGGCCTTGAGCCAGCGCAGCGCATCGAGCACCGGCTCGAGACGCGCCAGGGCGTGGCGCCGGTAGAAGCCGTCGGCGATCGACTTGAGGTCCACGTTCGCCGCGTCGATGTGGTCGTAGAGGTCGTGGAACGCCTCGCGCGTCACGTAGCCGTTCGTGACCATCACGGTGGCGATGCCGCGCTCCTTCGCCGCGGCGCAGATGTCGAGCGCGTACTCCGCCCAGATGGTGGGCTCGTTGTAGGTGAAGGCGATGGAGGGGCAGCCGTGGCGCACCGCCAGGGCGACCACGTCCTGGGGCGGCAGGTGGGTGGAGCGGACGCGGTCCGCGCGGGACTTGGAGAGGTCCCAGTTCTGGCAGAAGGAGCAGCCCAGGTCGCAGCCGGCGGTCCCCAGCGAGAGCACGAGCGAGCCCGGCAGGAAGTGGAAGAGCGGCTTCTTCTCGATGGGGTCCACCTGCACCGCGGCGGGCGCGCCGTAGCCGAGGCTGACGAGCCGGCCCCCGTGGTTCACGCGGATCGAGCAGAAGCCCGCCTGCCCCTCGCGCAGCCGGCAGTGGCGCGGGCACAGGAAGCAGTGCGCGCGCCCGTCGGGCGCGGTCTCCCACCAGCGCGCCTCGTGCAGGGCGCTGGACTCGTGCGGGGCTTCGGCTCTCGGCACCGGCGACCTCCGACCGGCATCGTACGACGGGGCGCGCGGGGGCGGAAGCGCGGCGGCCGCCCGAAGACGCACCACCCGGCGCCGGACGGGCCACCGGGTGGTGTGTGGAGCGGTTCGGCCTACCGGACCTCGGCGGTCACCTTCACCATCTTGAGGGGCTCGGTGGTGGCGCCGCTGGAGGAGCCGGCCGCCTCGAGCTTCTTGAGCACATCCAGGCCCTCGACCACCTCGCCGAAGATCGTGTGCTTGCCGTCGAGCCACGGCGTGGGCTTGAAGGTGAGGAAGAACTGGCTGCCGTCGCTGTTGGGCTGGCCCGTGTTGGCCATCGAGAGCAGGCCGGGCCTGCCGTGCTTGACGCTGGGGCTGAACTCGCCGGCGAAGCCATAGCCCGGGCCGCCCGTGCCCGTGCCGAGCGGGCAGCCACCCTGCGCCATGAAGTCGGTGATCACCCGGTGGAAGGGCACGCCGTCGTAGAAGCCGAGCTTCGTGAGGTAGATGAAGTTCGTCACGTGCATGGGCGCCACGTCGGGCAGGAACTTGATGAGGATGTTGCCCTTGGTGGTGACCATGTGCACGAAGTAGGTGTGCGCCTTGTCGAAGGTGACCTGAGGGAACTTCGGCAGCGCGGTCTTCCAGCCCGGCTTGGCCTTGTCGATCTTCGCGGTGGCGATGAACTGCTCGATCTGCTGCATCGCGGAGTCCTTCGTCTGGGACGCAACGGTGGTGGGCTTCTTGGGCGCGTCGGCGGCGATCGCCAGACCCGCGCACACCGCCAGTGCGGCGGCGGACAGCAACAGGCGCTTCATCGTGATCCTCTCCTCCATGGGTCCATGCGGCCGGGCTCGTGCGGCGCCGGTCCCGCCCCGTGCGGGCACCTGGCGCGCGGCGATCCGGACCGCAGCGCAAGAGTCCGGGAACCCTACCATCCCGAGCGGGGGAGGGCGAGCCGGCGGTTCGCGGCTGTCAGGCGACGGTCAAGAGCAGGGCAGGGGTCAGGCGCCGGGGTGTGCGGCTCTCTGGCTGCGGCCGACCATCGTGCGGCGGTCGCACATTTGTCGCCTCGGCTTGCGGTCCGTGGATGGCCACGGCTAGACTCGCGGGTCGGAGCAAGGCAGTCCTCATCCCGCGGGGGCCGGCGCGCACGGGTGCTGTCCGTCCCCAGCCGCCTTCCTTCCTCCTTCCCGTCACTTCGGGTCCACGCCCGGACAGACAGGCGGTGAGACATGCGCCGTGCTCGACCGCATCCGATGAAGCGTCCACCGTACGTGCCATGATGACCCATCCACCCGCTCAGCGCCCCGGACCGCACTGGCGGCGTTTCGCCGTCAACATCGTCTCGCCGGCCATCCTGACCTTCGCGCTGTTCTTCAGCCTGATCTTCGTGGTCATCATCCCGACGATGGAGAAGAACATCATCGAGCGGAAGAAGGAGATGATCCGGGAGTTGACTCAAGCGGCTTGGAGCGAGCTGGCCGGCCTGCACGAACAGGAACGGCAGGGCGCTCTCTCCCGGACCGCGGCCCAGCAGGCGGCCATCGCCCGCATCCAGAACATGCGCTACGGGGACGACGGCAAGGACTACTTCTGGATCTCCGACACGCAGACCCGCATGGTCATGCATCCCTACCGCCCGGAGTTGAACGGCCGGAGTCTCCTGGACTATGCCGACCCGGCGGGGAAGCGCTTGTTCGTCGAGTTCACCCGGGTGGTCCGGGACAAGGGCGAAGGCTACGTGGACTACCTGTGGCAGTGGAAGGACGACGAGAAGCGGGTGGTGCCCAAGCTGTCCTACGTGAAGGGCTTCGCGCCCTGGGGCTGGATCGTGGGAACCGGCATCTACCTCGAGGACGTGCGGGCCGAGATCACCCTGATGATCCGCCGCGTCCTCCAGGTCGCGGTCGGCATCTCCGTCGTCATCGCCCTTCTCCTGGCCTACATCAGCAAGCAGGGGCTCGACCTCGAGCGCCAGCGGTGGCGGGCGGAGACGGCGCTGCGCGAATCGGAGGAGAAGTACCGGCTGCTGGTGGAAGGGACTACGGAGGGCGTCCTGCTGGTGCTGCAGGACCGCCCGGTGTACGCGAACCCGACTCTGCTCGGCCGGACGGGCTACACGGAGGAGGAGTTGGCCCAGATCCCCCTGGATCGTATCTTCGACGCGGTCTCCAACGGCGGCACGGCCGTGTCCGCGACGGAGCGGCGCGCGCGGATGATCCACAAGGACGGCGAGGTCTCGGACGTCCTGCTGGCCTCGGCGCCGGTCACGATCGGCGACAAGGCGGGGCAGATCCTGACGGTGAAGGACGTCGCGGCCCGCAGGAAGACCGAAGAGACGCTCGCCCGCCTGGTGGCCGACTTGCAGAGCATGCTGCCGCTGGCCACGCGGTCCATCAAGTCCTCGCCGCTGACGCTGGCCACCTGCGAGATGGACACGCCGATCCACAAGGCCGCGGCCGCAATGGCCCGGGCCGGGGCCAGCGCCATCCTCGTGCGGACCCCGGCCGGGGAGCCGATCGGCATCGTGACCGACCAGGACCTGCGCAGCCGCGTGCTGGCGGCCGGGCAGGCCGCGACCCAGCCCGTCTCCTCCATCATGAGCGCCCCCCTGGTTCGCATCGAGGATCGCGCCCTGCTGTTCGAGGCCGCGCGCGTCATGCAGGAGCGGAGCGTGCAGCACCTGGTCGTGACCGACGAGCGCGGCGCCGTGCGGGGGATCCTGACCGGCACCGAGGTGCTCCACGCGCAGCGCCACGCCATCGGCGCCCTGCTCGCCGAGATCCAGGAGGGCCGCTCCCCCGAGGAGCTGCGCGACAGCCGCGCCAAGCTGCCGGTGTTCCTCAAGGCACTGCTGGAGAGCGGCGCGAGGGTGGAGAGCGTCACCCGGATCATGACCACGGTCTCGGACGCGATCCTGGTGCGCCTGATCGCGCTGGCCGAGGCCGAGCTCGGCCCGCCGCCGGCCGCATTCGCCTTCGTGGTCCTGGGCAGCGAGGCGCGTGAGGAGCAGACCCTCGCCACCGACCAGGACAACGCCATCATCTACGCCGACGTCACCCCCGAGCGGAACGAGGCGGTGCAGGCCCACTTCCTGCGCCTCGGCGAGAAGGTGTGCGGCTGGCTGGATCTCGTCGGCTATCGGCGTTGCAAGGGCGAGACCATGGCCTGCAACCCGAAGTGGTGCCAGCCCCTCTCGCAGTGGCGGCGGTACTTCACCGAGTGCGTGAGCGCGGCCAGGCCGCAGGACCTGCTGGACGTGAACGTGTTCTTCGACTTCCGCTGCGCGTACGGGGAAGCCGAGCACGTGCGGCAGCTGCGCGACCACCTGCATCACCTGCTCGACGGCGAGGGCAGGAACGCCTTCTTCTTCCACCTGGCGCAGAGCACGCTGCAGTTCCGGGCCCCGCGCGGGTTCTTCGGGAACATCCAGCTCGAGTCCTCCGCCGAGCACCCGCCGGCTTTCAACGTGAAGGCCGCCATCATCCCGCTCGTGAACTTCGCACGGATGTACGCCCTGCAGAACCGCCTTGCAGAGACCAACACCATCGAGCGGCTGCGCCGGCTCCGCGACCAGGGGGTGCTGCTCCCGACCAGCCACGACGAGTTGGTGCAGGCCTACACCGCCCTGATGCAGATGCGGCTCGCGCACCAGGCTGCCCAGATCGGCCGGGGCGCCGAGCCGGACAACTTCATCGACCCGCGGGAGCTGACCCAGCTCGAGCGCTCGGTGCTGAAGAAGGTCTTCGCGGACATCGCCGTCTTCCAGGCGCGCCTGCAGATGGACTTCGCCCGGACCGCCTGAGCCCATGCGGGTCTTGATCGTCGGCGACGCGCACGGTCAGCACCAGAGGGTCGCCGAGGGCCTGCGACAGGCCCAGACCGACTTCAGGATCGCCGCCGCGATCCAGGTGGGCGACTTCGGCTTCTACCAGGACCTCATGGGGCGGGCCCGCGAGGAGGGCCTCCGCTACCCCGTCCCGTTGCACGTCATCGACGGCAACCACGAGGACCATGCCTGGCTACGCCGCGCGCTGCTGCTGGGCATGGCGCGGCGCTGGCAGAAGGAGAGCAACCTCGTGTACCAGCCCCGGCCATCGGTGGCCGTCTTCGGAAGCTCCAAGGTCGGCTTCCTGGGCGGTGCCCTGCACGTGGACCGGCCCCAGCGGCACGACCTGTTCAGCGGATTCCCCAACTACATCCTGCGCCGCCAGCGGGAGCACGCCGCCGCGCTGTTCAACCGCGAGCGGCCGGAGCTCATCGTCACCCATTCCTGCCCGGCCCGGATCGGCATCGGGATCCAGGGCTCCACCGAGATGCAGCCCGGCGTCGCGGAGCACATCACGGCGGCAGGCTTCGATCCCGGGCCCGAGGACGATCGAGGCGAGGTGGAGCTGAGCCGGCTCTGGCTCGACCTCGCCTACCGGCCGCGGGCGTGGGTCTTCGGCCACTTCCATCGCCCGCACCAGGCCGCCGTGGACGGCACCCTCTTCCACTGCGTCAGCGACGACCTCGATTCCCCCTCCCGCGCCCTCGTGATCTGGGACACCGAGGAGAAGCGCCTCCTGCTCTGCCCCGCCGATCCCAGCGCTGGCGCCGACCGGTGACGCGAGTGGCGGCCCGGCTCACCGGGCCGCCACCGTGTTGCTGCCGGGACGTCGCGCGATCCCGCCTGCGCTCCGCCCTCAGACCTGGCCGGACACGGCCTTACCCTGCGCCTGCGGGCGCGGGGACATCAGCGAGACGAGGACCAGGACCAGGAAGCCCAGCGGGATGGTCACGATCGCCGGCTGGCTGAAGGGCACGATAGCCAGCGCCGGATCCAGCCCGTACACGTCCTTGTAGGCCTGGGCGCTCAGGAGGATCCAGGCCAGCGAGGAGAGCATGCCCACGACGATGGCGGCCGTGATGCCCTGCTTGGTCGTGCGCTTCCAGAACAGGAGCATGACGAGTGCCGGCAGGTTGGCCGAGGCGGCGATGTTGAAGGCCCAGCCGACCAGGAAGTTGACGTTCATCTTGGCGAACAGCATGCCCAGGCAGATCGCCACCAGGCCGACGCAGGCGGCGGCGATCTTGGCGGCACGCACCTTCTGGTACTCGTCCAGCTTCAGTTTCATGAAGCTGGTCATGAGGTCGTGGGCGACCGCGCCGCTCGCGGCCATGATCAGGCCGCTGACCGTGCCCAGCACCGTGGTGAAGGCCACGGCCGAGAGCACCGCGAAGAGGAACTCGTTCAGGCTGCGCGCCAGCAGCGGCGCGGACATGTTCGAGTCGGTGACGTCGAGGTGCCCGCTGGTCATCGCGCCCAGTCCGAGGAAGAGCGTCAGCACGTAGAAGCACCCGATGGCCGCGATGCCCACCACGGTGCTCTTGCGGGCGCTGACCTGGTCCTTGACCGTGTAGTAGCGGATGAGGATGTGGGGCAGCGATGCCGTTCCGCAGAAGAGCGCGAGCATGAGCGACAGGAAGTCGAGCTTGTCGAACAACTTCTTGCTGCGGACCTTCTTGAACGTCGGGCTGGAGCCGGGCGCCATGAAGTCGGAGCCGGCCGTGGGCTTCTGGTAGTAGACCGTCGTGGCGCTGCCGTCGGACTCGGTGATCTTGTCCGACCCCCACAGGATGACCTCGCTCTCCTGCATGGTGCGCAGGAACCCGAACGGGCCCTGGGGCCCGGTCCGCTCCACCCCGCCCGGGAGCTTCGAGGCGTAGCCCACCGGCGCGAGGTCCGCTTCGCCCGCCCCCTTGCCCCGCGGCAGTCCGTTGACCAGCTTCCTGCCGTCCTTCCGCACGGTGAGGGTCTGCGCCTCGGAGAGCAGGTCACCGTCCTTGTGCCAGACGGACAGGACGCCCGCGGCGTCCATGACGCGGAGGTAGGGCTTGTCCTTCCACCCGCCCTCTTCGGGCAGGACGGCCGCCCCCGGCACGCCGATGACCTCCGCGGTCGGCACACCCCGCTTCAGGATCCGCACCTCGTTGCCGTGGGTATCCGTGGGCTTCGTGGTCACACCCCGCATGAGGATCAGCACGGTGATGAACGCGCACAGGAGCACCAGCAAGGTCCCCTTGATGAACTGGACCCAGGTGGTCGAGACCATGCCTGCCGTCGTGACGATCGTGGTCACGATCAAGCCCACCACGATCACGCCCACGTAGTGCGGGAACCCCAGCAGCGGTTGCACCAGCGCGCCGGCTCCGACCATCTGCGGGATCAGGTAGAAGCAGCTCACCACCAGCGTGCTGATGGCCGCCGCCAGCTTGATGCCGCGGGAGTTGAACTTGTTGTCGAGCGCATCGGCGAAGGTGAACCGGCCCAGCCGCTTGAGCGGCTCGGCGATGATGAACAGCGCCACGATCCATCCGGCGAGATACCCGATGGAGTACAGGAAGCCGTCATAGCCGAAGAAGGCGATCATGCCGCAGATGCCGAGGAACGAGGCCGCCGACAGGTAGTCGCCCGCGAACGCGATGCCGTTGACGGCCCAGTGGATCCCGCCGCCGGCCGCGAAGTAGCCGCTGGCCGACTTGGCGCGGGCCCCCAGGTAGAAGCTGATGGCCAGGACGGAGCCGGCGAAGAACAGGAAGACCAGGACGGCGAGCCAGGAGGTGGCGTGGATCATGGGCCCCCCCTATGCCGACTTGCGGCAGGTCTTCATGTAGACCAGCGCGAGCACGAGTGCGACCACGATCAAGGAGAAGCCGTACATGACAGCGATGTTCACTCCGAACAGGAACGGCCTGCTCATGATCTCCGGCCAGAAGGCGCTCAGAGCCATGAACCCTCCGTAGAACAGCACGTACACGACGAACAGGATCACGCCCATGCGCGCGTTGTGGGCCACGACCCCTTCGTCTTCAAGCTCTCTGGCCACGGGTGCTGAGAAATCCGGTCCGGCCATTGCCCCTCCTCGCGTTCATGGCACGCAATCGCCCTGCCTCTTCAGCATCGATGCTCGGCCCCGGCCAGGCCTTGCCTGCGTAGTCGCCTGGCGGTTATGAAGAACGCCGGCCGGTCGGGACTCCGCCAGAAGGAGTTCCCGCAGCCGCGTTCATCGGAAGGAAAACCGCGGGCATTCTACAGACCCGGGCGACGCCGTGTCGAGGTGTCGGCCGACGCAGACCCGGCACGGACCGGGGCCCCGCGTCAGTGCGGCAGCCCGAACAGGTAGTACAGCAGGCAGAGCGCGCCCAGGGCGAGCGAGCCCGGGTGCAGTTCCTTCCAGCGCCCCGCCGCCGCCTTCATCAGCGGGTGCAGCACCAGCCCCGCCGTGAGCCCGTTCGCGATGTTGTAGGTGAAGAGCATCATGGTGATGGTCGCGAACGCGGGCACCAGCTCGGTCAGGTCGTCGAAGGCGATGCGGGCGAGCGAGCCGGTCATGAGCACACCGACCGCCACCAGCGCGGGGCCGTAGGTGTAGCGCAGGT
>Ga0315295_10003588_pt1 | contig 13186 bp, 15 predicted proteins | sample YL17G14_0_MG_FD_204453 | JGI IMG/M metagenome (GOLD analysis project Ga0315295, IMG submission 204453) | Sediment microbial communities from Yellowstone Lake, YNP, Wyoming, USA - YL17G14_0 | ecosystem: Environmental > Aquatic > Freshwater > Lake > Sediment | place: USA: Wyoming | collected... | reverse complement strand
GCGGCGTTTTGTTCCTGGACGAACTCCCCGAGTTCCGGCGCAGCGTTCTGGAGGACCTGCGGCAGCCCCTGGAGGAGGGACGGGTCACCATCTGCCGGCTTTACAACAGCACCACCTTCCCCTGCGGCTTCATGCTGGTGGCGGCCATGAACCCCTGCGAGGAGGCGAAGCACGGACTGGCCCCGGGCGCGGAGGACTGCAGCGACAGCGAGCGGGCGCGCTATTATGGCCGAATTTCAAGGCCGCTGCTGGACCGGATCGATATCGTGGCCGAGGTGCCGGCTCTGGCCTTCCGGGACATCATTTCCAAGACGGAAGGAGAGGCGTCGGCCTCGATCCGGGAGCGGGTGGAGGCGGCGCGGAGGCGGCAGCTGGAGCGCTTCGCGGACAATCGCGGCCGCCGCATCTACACCAATTCCCAGATGGGGCCGCGCCAGGTGAAAAAGAACTGCCCGGTGGAGGCCGAGAGCCTGAAGCTCCTGGAGATGGCGGTCACCAAGCTCGGCTTGAGCGCCCGGGCCTTTGACCGTATTCTCAAGGTATCCCGCACCATCGCCGACCTGGCCGGGGAGGAAGCCATCCGTTCTGTCCATATCTCTGAAGCGATCCAGTACCGGATGATGGACCGATATTATTAAAATGCTTAAGCAAAATTTGAAGATCGCTACGTGGTCACTTATTTAGTTTTTGCGCGGAATCAGCATTAATATTTTCTTCTGAAGAAATGGTTTCTAGTGCAAAGATTGCGTGTACGCGGAGAATTGCCAGGCTTTGCCGGGCAGATAATGGTTCCTCCCAACAACACAAGGAAGCAGGAAATCCTGCTTCCGTTTTTTTATACGGGGACTTTACGAAAGATGATATATCTGATAATCTTAAAACCAAATTGCTTATTTAATGAGAGAGGGGTTTCATTAATCATGGCAAGAGAAATATTGTCTTACTCAATCTACGTAGATCATAGACCTTCCCGCATTGCATACTTTGTTAATCCTAAAAGCAATCTTAAATGGCTTGACCTTATTTTTAAATTTAACCGAGAAAAATGGGGAGGGCGCTACAATCCGATAATACTGACGGACGGAGCTCAAATTGGAGAGAAGTGGTGGGGATTTCTAAGAGATTACGATCCAGATATTATCTACTCCACCGTCTTAATAAATGAAGAGTTACAGAAGAAAATCCAAGCATTTATAACTCCGCTTGAGACAATAAATAATAGTGGCGATCAAACTCGTATCCATATTTCGAATGATCCAATTTCAATTCTTCCAACGAAGCGAAATATTACGGAAATCTGTCAAAGTCTATTTAACGAAGAATATAAATTAGTCCTATTTGAGATAGCCGATACCGCGCCAGAGGCAATTCGGCTTTTTCTGCAAAGGAACTTTGCGATATTAGAGGACGGTCAATCGACTCCTATTTATCTCAAAAAAGTACTACAGAATGTTAAAAAGATAAGATATGAAATCAAGGACTTCGATAATCTTAATCGTTCGCTTCTTGATCTGGGCGAATTTCATAACCGTGTGATCTATCCGGCTCAAATCTGTTCTATTCCAGATTCAGTGAAGGATGTTGAGTATAATGCTGTTAATGAGAAATTCACGATAATTATTGGCGACACAGCAGAGGAATTATCTTATTTCTGGAACCGCACGATAATAATCCCAAAATGGATGCGGAAGGGATTAAATCAGTTGTGGTTATCAAACGAGCTCGCCGGAAATAAAGTCATACAACCGGGATTGGCCAAGTTCATAAGTCGTTATGTGGACCAAATAGGCAACCACATAAGTAGAGGCGGTCATTTCGTAACATTTTCTCTTACAGACGAAGCCATCAAAGGAATATCAGGCTCATTTGCTAACAAAATTCATCATCCCTGTTCTTATGCAAATTATGATCAGCCTCAAATTCCAGATTATGGTCATAAGAAAGGCGTCTTTTTCTTAAAGCAGAGCCTTGAGCTATTTAGGACGAATTCCCAAGAAGAGCATTTGGTTCTTGGTGAGCCGGATCTAGAAGAAGGAGTACTGGCCGGACAGAGCTGGTTCGCTGATCTATATATTCAATTTAGGCCAGAACGATTCACTAGTATTCATGGAATTCCATATTGGTGGCAACTCCCGAAAAGGAATAATATTCTTGCCGATCTCCACTTTTTCAATAAACCCGCCCGAATCAATGAACATGGTATGTTCAGTGTGCTGATGAAACGGCGCTCTCAATTCCAACCAAATGAGAATATTCTGGTAGTTAAACTGCCGAGCGATAGGAGTATATTTGCCGCGCTAATATGCGGAGAGCGCTTCGATTGCATAGATCAAGATCCAAGGCAAAGATTCTTATCGAAGCCTTATTCTGATATTCAAAGTTCTGATAAAGGAATGTATCTGTCTGGCGTTTTAAGCTTATTCCCAGATATGTTGAACGCACATTTATTGTTAGAAGAAAGATACTGGCGACGGATGTTCGAAAATATGTCGAATCAGGATACAAATAAAGACGAGAAAAAGAAAAATGAGCTATCAAACCGCTTGAAAAAACAAATAGAAAAGGGGATTGATATCAATACGTCCGAAGAAGGCAGGAAGTGGCTGACAGAGCAAATATTCATATACGCAAAAGAAGTTTCTAAACGAGATGTTGATTTAACTTATGAGGATTTTGAGAAGGAGGCGCATAAAGAAACGGAAGAATATAATAGGAATAATCCCGAAAATCCGATTCCATTCAATAGATCAATGTTCAACTGTACGTTGTCAGAGTTGATCGATTGGAATGTATTACTTATGGGCATCAAACCCAAATGTCCGAGATGTGGATATAGAATCTGGTATCATCTTAATGAAGCTGGTCAACAAATAGATTGCAAAGGATGCGGCTATAGATATAGCGTAAATGCTCAAGAAAAATGGCAATACCGATTAAACAGCCTTTTAAAAGCTGCTTGCTCAAAACATGGGACAATTCCGGTGTTGCTTGCTATTGGTCAGCTGCTCAGTGACGCTAGGTCGTCTTTTATATATTTTCCGAGCGTTGAATTGATAAAACGTAATGAGGATTATAAGAAAAACCAATGCTTAGGCGAGATAGATTTATTATGTATTAAAGACAGCAAATTTATAATTGGCGAAATAAAACAGACGGTTGGATTATTTAGAGCCGATGATTTTAATAAAATAGGAGATATAGCTGAAAAGATTAAGCCCGATATAATCATATTCTCATCTATAGATATTAAGCCAAATGCTCTGGTGGAAGAAAACGTCAAGGCGTTGCAAGAAAGATTAAAAAACCTTGAAATCAAAGTAAGGTGGTATCCAATACGACAAAGGGCTTTCGAAGCTTCTCCGGTTCATTAAATCATCATGATAGGTACTGCTTATTCTTGTTTGCGTAAAATAAGTTCAACCTCCTCCTTTACAATGCTTCCCAAAATTACTCAAATAAGCAAAATTGACATCCCGCCTTTTATTATTGAAATAAATTCTAAAGATATGCTCGAGATTAGGGCTATCAGAGAAAAAGACATCACTCAGCATAGACACGGCCAGAACTTGACTAAGAAAATCGTTGAAGACAAAGAATACAAGGCCACAATCGGCAGCCAGCCTTGGAGGGCCAGGGCAAGATAGATGTGGCCTTGAAAAGAAATGGGAGGAAAATTGCTTGCGAAATCTCAATGACCCCGACGGATGAGCAGGAAATGCTGAATATCGAAAAATGCCTTGCCTCAGGATACGAAAAAGACATTTTCTGTTTGCCGAAGAAGAAGACCGTGACAAGGGTTAAAGCCCTCATATCCGAAAAGCTGAGCATATCCGATAAGGCAAAGATTCTATACCTCCAGCCGGAGGAATTGCTGAACCACCTCGATGAACTTGAGGCCGCGGGGCAAAGCAAGGAAGAGCGGATCAAAGGCTATAAAGTAAAAGTCCGATATTAGGCGACGAAAGAAGAAGAGAAGAAAGCCAAGCGGGAGGCCGTGGCTCAGGTCATCCTCCAAGCGATGAAGAGGATGAGGGAGAAGAAATGATGACAAATGCAACAAACAGAACCGATATGCCTACAAATATCTCCATAAACAAATCGGTCCATTCGGATTTCCTTATTCATTGGACTGGTGACGACATCGACAGAGACTATGATAAAAAATGGTGGGAAATAAAAGCAATAAAGGTCAATAAAGATATCATCGCCCCTTATCTTAAAAGGTTGAATACATTTTGAAATATGGGCTATGGATGAATAGGGAAACAGATTTTATCGAGTTCAGGAACAACAGGAACAAGAGGATAAAGATACCGGTTGTCGCTAGAACGTGCTTTACAGAATTGAAGCTCTCAGAGACGTGGTTGCATGCTCAAAAATTCGGGCGATTGGGGATAGGGTTCAAAAGAATGTTCGTATTCAACAGAATGGGATTTCCGATGATATATTTCCATCCTGAAAAAGAAAATTGGTTACTTCCACCATTTCTTTCTGGTAGTCGGGACCCGGAAATAAAGGAATTCTGGGCCTGCTTCTTGAAATCCATGGATGAAGAACTTATCCCGGGACAATTTTTGGAGTATAAGCAGTTCGATGAATCCGAATGGCGAATAATCTATTCAAAAAAAATAGAAGAGATACTGAAAAGCACGGAAAAAGACTGCCTGTGCAGATTATTCAAAAAACCGAATGCCATTCCCGACGCCCTATTCCATGAGTATATTAAGGAATGCGATAAAAACAAGAGACTCGAATATTTGATTCCTTTGGAAGATTCGGAGTCGGGAAAATGCTCTCGATGGTTTGCCATGATCATATATCCAAGCTTGGCCGTAAAAGTAGCATCTGAGGCGGACGAGGAAATAAGGAATGAAATACTGCGTTTAAAACCAAAGGCATCAAAGGCGGATATGAATGTGTTGTGTGCGAGCGCCGCATATGAGAAGTATAGCAGGCCCATTGAAATCAATTTGGCTGCGTGCAGGAATTTCTAGATAAAGCATTCATCCTTAAGCTTAAAAAGCGCATAAAGGAGGAGGCAATGAAATTGCAGAACGCGACGGATCGGAAAGCTGAACCTATTCAGCGATCAGATTTAACTGTAGCCATCTTAACCGGACTTTCTTTAATCGGAATCTTTTTCATGCTGATAATGATTAAAAAGGAAGAAAAATATAAACCGGTTGCTTTAGGGATCATGAGCGTGGTTGCTTTGCTAGGCATGTTCTATCTAACGATCCGATTTCTCAATATGTATAACGTATTAAAAGGGGAGTCGGCGCTAAAATTTGCCTTCGCATTATTGCTGTTTACGTTTTCATTAATCTTGGCATTCATCGGAGGATTGGACAAATATATGTACAACTCCATGATTACGACATTATTTGGATTTATTGGAGGAATGGGTTTTACTAAATATATCTTTCATTGAATTTATCGAGGTTCTATGTACTGCAATAAATTATCAATTAGCCGTTTTGATGGCCGGTGTTCTCCTCTCTCCCACCCGGCCAACGTCGATTGATCAACCCCCAACCGTTGGGCTAATTCTTTCTGCGTCAGCCCGTGAATTCGCCGGCATTCCCGAATCCTTTCTCCTATATTCTATGTCTTTTTCTCAAACGGATCGCGGTCCAGAAACTCGATTAATTCCGGGATTTGAGCTAAAGAGGGCTTGACCTGGTTCTTCTCCCAAGGATATGTTGTAATATCGTCTCTCCAAAATCTATTGGATATCTATTTTAAGAAAGAGCTTTCAAAGTAATATTTCAATTTTCTTTTTTCCCATACGACGTAAATATACCGAATTTATCGAATATAATTTAAATATATTTGACAAAAGGGACGGAATACAATGGCAACGCCACGTGAAAGCAAAGCCGTTGGAATATTCCTCTATGAACGGACTTAACCATCATGAGTGTGTATTTATCTGGGAAAGTTAAAATTTAAAAGAGGTTTGTTGTGGCAAGAGGACTGAGATTTCCATTTTACGGAAAAAGATATTGCGGGGACACAAATAAAATGGAGGTTCACGATTTCAACTATGAAGACAAAAGGGAATTTGCTTGTCGGGTTGAGGAGGTTATAGCTTCTGGTCACGCAAAATCATTTACTCCCGATACGTTGGAACAAGCCCATAAGGAAGGGTATGAAAATTGTGCTTATTGTATTGGAATAAGTACGAGATAGTTTCATAAACGTATTTTAAAATTAGCTACCTTTCGGGCATCAAAAAATCGGATAAGACGAGCAGCGTTTGGATCTCGGGGCTGCCGAACTAAAATGAGCTGACGAAAATCATGTTTTATTTCCTCGCATACAAAAATACGAATCAGGGAACCATGATCAAGATCCTTTTTCAGACTGAGCAGCCTAAGCTTATCCGTTAGTCTCAGCGGCATGTGAAGAAAGAAAAAAAATCATTATATATAGAAATTGTTTTTGAAGGCAGTTTTTGCCCCTTTCCAAGGCTTTGATAGTCGAAGGTTCAATTCCCAAGGGGAGGGCCAGCTTCTTCTGATTAGCCCGTGAACTTGCCGATAATCCCGAATCCTTTCTCCTAAGCTCTCCGGTTTTTATAGAAAGGATCTCAGCTCAGAACTTAATTAATTACGATATTTGGGCCACGGAGAAATTGAATTGTTTGCATGGTTTGACGCAAAAAAGGGCACGTTAATGGCATAGTAGAGTGCCGGATGTTAGCAAAAGGGGGGTTGATGATGGAAACCAAAAGGTGGGAGCTTTCCCCTGCCGGCGTAAGAAAGCCATAAATATTATGTCATATTTACAAAAGTTCAAGAGTTTTGCTTGTAGAAGTGAGATTCGGCCGAATCATCATGTCCCCGAATTGGGATGGCGCTGAGTTAAGGTTGGAGGAAGACCTGCCCTGCTAAACGGGAATCAATGGCCCAGGTAATCCTTCAGGCGATGAAGAGGATGAAGGAGAAAAAATAATAATTTATGGAGGAAGCTATGCTAAAAACAGTCCTATTTCTTAGCTATTGTTGGCCGAATCTCTTAGCGGGAGCTGCTATAACGCTCCACTCTGCATGTTTTATGGCCCCTGTCTAGGGGCCGGGGCCGGCGATATCATCATTTCGCGATGGTAGACATCGGTTCCGACTTGGCAAGGGCTTTTTGCATGTTGCTAGCCTTAACAAAACCTCCATATATAGGAATCAATCCGGATTTACATAAACTCCCGTCCGGCCCATTGAGCAGTGCGTAGGTTACAACAGTGCCACCCAGGTAATATAAAGGCATTGTGCCAAAGAACGTCCACAAGTTCTTCTTCATCAAATAGCCACCGCCGCTCTTGTGAATATGCAAGATGAGCAGGTACGTGGGGTTGCCGCCTGTGTCGGACAGAGCTTCAAAAACAGCGGTTTCCTTGGCGATTATCGAGAGGGGAACCAAACTGGTTCTTTCATTTACAGCCGTCATTTTGGAATAAAATTGGTCATAGAATGCGGCAGCTTGTTTAAGATTATCTGCAACTTCTTTGTGCTTTTTTATAATTGGTTCATTTTGTTTCGCTATCTCTTCCCTCTTTTTTGCATCGCTGGGTTGGCCGGCCTCTTTATTTAATGTCGCGATGTAATCCTCATGCAATTCCGCGCGGCTGAGAGCCTGGATTTTTTGGACAGAAAGCTCCGAGAGATCGTTGACGATTTTCGTTTCAGAATTAAGGACAGCTTTCGGATCATAGATGGCCGGCAACTTCACGTTCCATCCTGCTTGGGGGCTGCAAAGCTGGCTGGCAGTCTCGAGGACCAGCGTGGAGTCGTCGAGTGCTACCTCGACGCCTCCGATCGTGTAGTCGGTGCGGAAGAAACCAAGGAGTTTATTAATGGCATCCAGCGTAAAGCCTGCGGCTCCGAATATCGGCAGGGACTCCTTCATGGTCCCTAACCCCAGCTTGTATGAATCGTCCAAGGCTGTTTTAAGAGCCTTGCCCGCCGCGTAGAGTTGTGCTTTGTATGCCGCTAAATTCTGGAAGGTCGGAATCTCTGATAGGGCAAAGACGAGAAGCGTTCCTTTTTTTTCGATGTCCTTCAAATTGTTCGCTATTTGAAGGGCAGCTATTTTAACAGCCTGAGCGGCCAGAAGCGATACGGGAAGCTCACTTCCCTTATCTTTTAGATCGACGGAACCCGAATAGGGAGACTGAGGGACTTCGCCGAGAGAGGCTTTGAATGCTGCCAGCTCGGCATCCGATAATGCTTTCTGGGCGTCAGCCAGATCCTTTTCAGCTTTTGGCGCAGCCAGCTTATCCTGGATTTCTTTTTCTGAAAGAGTAAGAGGCTCTTTGGCCTTTTCCAGCGCCTTCTGCGCCTCGAGGAGTGCTTTTTCTGCGTCGAGAATTTCTTTTTGTTTTTTTAGGCTATCGATTTTTTTTTGAAGTTCGTCATTACTCGTTTCTTGAGCCATGAGTTTATCCCCCCCAACGATATTTGCCATGGATAGAAATAAAAATGCTGAGGCGAAAACAAAGACAATATTTTTCATCATTAACCCTCCTTGACAACCGAGGAATTTATAATATAATTCTTTTGAATTGTCAACTCGGGGGATAAAATGGATGAAAGAAAACGAAATCTTCTTGCTTATATCAGGAAGATCCAAGAAAGGGACGGAATCACTTCCGACCACCTCAGAGAGATGCGTGTACAAAAAGAAGAAGACGCATCACGAAGGGCTCGGCCGCTTGTTTCCGATGAAGGTCTAAGCGCCTGGGAACGGTTTGATAAAGTTGAAAGCTTGAGAGAAGAAGACTATTTTCACCTGGAAAGCGTCATCCTTCAAAATGGATTGCGACCCGCCTTTGATATCCAACATGATAGCTATGATGTCTTGCCGTCGTTGTGGCAACTCTTAAACGATAGGAGGCAAGCTATCCAGACATTGATTCGCGGAATCGGCCGGTTGGATTTGATCGGGCATCCCACGAAACGATATGTTGGCACTGGTTTTGTTTGCAGCGATCGACTCCTCATAACAAACAGGCACGTCGCTGACGAATTTGTATCTCATCCCGGCAGCGGGGCGACCTTGGCTTTCAGTCCGGGAATCACAGCGCTTCTGGACCTCAAACAAGAAGTAGACCTTGCAGATTCTTTGGTTTTGGAAATCACCGCTCCGGTCACAATTCTAACGACATGGGATATTGCACTTTTAGAGGTTCGACAATTGCCGGCCGTGGTGCGCCCCTTGCCGCTTGCGAGCACTCCTCCCCAGAACTTAAATGCTCGGGTGGCAGCAGTCATCGGATATCCATGCTTGGATCCGGAGTCGGATTTATTGCAGCAGATGCAAATTTTCCGGAACGTTTTCGCAAAGAAACGGATCATGCCTGGGCGGCTTATGGGCTTGGTTGAAGCGACATCCTACGGTCGAAACGTAGAAGCTCTAGGACATGATTGTACGACCTTAGGCGGTAACTCCGGTTCAGCAGTCATTGATGTAGAAACAGGATCGGTCTTTGGAGTACATTTTGCAGGACATTATCTCGTGTCGAACTATGCGGTGCCAACATGGGAACTGGCAAACGAGTCGCAGATCAAAGATAGGGGTATAAATTTTATAAGGTGATTTGGCGCGCTAAGAAACGTCACCGCGGGAGCGAATCAAGAGGAGAATCTCGAGGTTTTTTTGCTGGTATACTGCTTAATCCGTCTAAACTCGTATTATATTCCGCGTTCATATGAATAGATTAATATTCATGTCAACTCTAAGCTGAATTTGGAGTATTAAGTGGCCCCGGCAAAAAGCGCCGATAGCTCTTCATGGTCCTTAGCCTTTAATAAGGACTCATAGGACTTCGCGAAATAATAAAGAGCAAGATCATGAGTGCCTTCGCGAGAGAAAGCTAGTATTGGAAAACAAAACGCCGTAATGAAAGATAAACTCATTAATGTATGAAATATGTCTGAGCATATTGTTCTCATTATTCCGCCCCCGCTGCATTAATTATTACGATAATCTAACTTTAATAGTTCCTTGATTGGCACTGATTCCAAGAAGGTCGTCCTGGGCTGATGCTTTCCTTTCTCCCACCCCGCTAGCGTTGTCTGGTCGACTCCCAATCGTTCCGCCAGCTTCTTCTGAGTCAGGCCATGAACCCGCCGATATTCCCGAATTTTGTCTCCCAAATTTTCCGTCTCTTTTTCGAACGGATCGCGGCCCAGGAACTCGATGATCTTCGGAATTTGGGCCAAAGACGGCTTGACCCGGTTCTTTTCCCAAAGGTAGATCGTGACATCCGAAACATTAAGCCTGAGGGAAAGTTGACGCTTGGTGAGCTTCAAGTCGAGCCTTCGGACCTTGATCCAGTCGCCCCACGTCCTGCAAATATCAGGGTATTTCTCACTGGAAACAGGCTTTTTTGCCATCAGCGTTATATGACAGAAAGGCAACACAAGGATGTGAGGAGGCGAAGCACGGACTGGCCCCGGGCGCGGAGGACTGCAGCGACAGCGAGCGGGCGCGCTATTATGGCCGGATTTCAAGGCCGCTGCTGGACCGGATCGATATCCTGGTCGAGGTGCCGGCCCTGGCCTTTCGGGACATCATTTCCAAGACGGAAGGAGAGGCGTCGGCCTCGATCCGGGAGCGGGTGGAGGCGGCGCGGAGGCGGCAGCAAGAGCGTTTCGCGGACAATCGCGGCCGCCGCATCTACACCAACTCCCAGATGGGGCCGCGCCAGGTGAAAAAGTACTGCCCGGTGGAGGCCGAGAGCCTGAAGCTCCTGGAGATGGCCGTCACCAAGCTCGGCTTGAGCGCCCGGGCCTTTGACCGTATTCTCAAGGTATCCCGCACGATCGCCGACTTGGCCGGAGAGGAGTCCATGTGCCCCGTCCACATCAGCGAGGCTATTCAGTATCGGATGATGGATAAGTATTATTAATGCAAACGCTAGTATCCCCGGGGATTCGGTCATGGTGAGGCGCGGCACGTCGTGGCCAATTCTTCATGCGAGTATCAAGAATCCTCGCGGACCTTTTTTTCAAAAGTTTCTTATGTCTTTTATATAGTCATGAGGAACATCATATTTATTTAATTTTTTCAATATTACCAAGATTTTATTGAAACTGTCGTATTCTTTCTGACATTCTGAACAACCGGATAGATGCGCTATCAAAGCTTTATGACTTTTTTGATCTAGCCCGTGATCATAAAAATCGGAAAAGAGCGCTCTTGATTTTCTGCAATTCATAGTTCCAATATCCCATCGCAGATGCAGAGATAATCTTTTTCGGCAAAGGCTTTGCACTTTCCATTAACGAAATGTGCGCGCAGTATCTTGCGCCCGCGATGGATACGCGATTTTATTTTGCCAATGCTCCAGGATAATATTTCGGCAATTTCTTCATAACTTAGATTTTGGAGGTCCCTGAGAACGAGCACTTCCCTGTACTGTTTAGGCACATGCTGCTGCAAACTATGGAGAATGCACCATTGCATTTCTCTTTTTATAACGATGCGTTCAGGAAGGGTTTTTTCTGATGGAACCTTGATTTCCTCCAGGCAGATCGAGACGTGCTTCGGCCTTCTTCTGCACTCCTTTCGAAAGAGATTGATGGCGATTTTGCTTAGCCAGGTTCGAAAACTTGACTGGAGGCGAAATTTGTTCAAATTTTGATAAGCTCCCAGGAGTGTCTCCTGGGTCAAATCATCGGCCAAAGCTGGATCTCTTGTGAGCTGAATCATCAGGTTGAATATGTATCTTTGTTCTCGGCCAAAGAGATCGTCGAGAGCCTTTCTATCGCCCTTTTTGGCTCTATCGATTAAATTGAATTCCTCGACTTTCATATCGTTCTATATCCGGACGATCTTTTTGATCAATCGTTTTAAAGGACCGTTTTTTATCTATTGTATTTTCTGATACCTTCTGCTTGAAAATCAAGTATTATTCTGTGGGGAGATCATCAAATCGATGGGTAAGGAGTGAGATCTACTGCCAAGAAATGGAAAAAAAGAGATCGACGAGGGAACAAAGAAAAGTTATCGCTGGTTTGATTAGTTAATTTATCGCGCTGTCCAACCGCCATCGACGGCCACTGCTGTCCCCGTCATGTAAGATGATTCCTCCGAGGCCAAGAACAAGATAACCCTGGCTATTTCTTCCGGCATTGCGATGCGCTTTAATGGTATTGACTTTATAATACGGGCTCTCTCTTCTTTTGGGTCTTTAGCCGTGGTTATGATTCTTCTCAGCAAAGGAGTCTCAACGGGTCCCGGGCAGACGCAATTCACTCGGATATGGTCCGAGGCATGGTCTATGGCCATGGCTCGAGTCAATTGGACAACGCCGCCCTTGGAAGCGCAATAAGCGGCAACCTCCGAGCCGCCCACCAGGCCTAACTCCGACGCAACATTGACAATGACTCCTGTTCGTTGCCGCCTCATAATCGGGATTGCAGCCTTCGAGCATAGGAAAACGCTTTTCAAATTAACATCCATGAGATGATCCCATTCTTCAATGCTGGTTTCAGGTATTTTTTTGGCCAGTACGATTCCCGCGTTATTGACCAAGATGTCCAAGCGGCCAAATCTATGGATCGCTATTCTAAAAAGCGTCTCGACTTCTTGAACCTTGCTCACGTCTGCCTGATAGAAGAATGTCTTTCTTCCATAAGGCCTCTCCTTAGGGGCCTTCTTTATGTCAGAGAGGATTACCTTGGCTCCTTCGGCAGCAAAGCATTTCGCCGTAGCTAGCCCGATCCCCGATCCGGCCCCGGTGATAAGAGCGACTTTATTTTTTAAATTCATGAATGAAGCGTCCTCCTCTCTATTTGTTAGGCGCAATTTTTCCTAGAGAATTTGATCATGCGGCCGTATGGTGGATATCGCCGCCAAAAGAGAGGCGGTCTTGTAGGAATGTTCGATAAAAGGATTCGGCCTCATTTTGTCCTCTTTTCTTATGATGAAGCTCTTATGTGGGTCCCATGTCGTTGCCGATTCACGCGGAGAAGGTTTTTCTTTCTCGCTTAATATTAGATATAAAAAAGAGCAATAAAGTTTCAAAATATATGAAACTTTTGATGAAAATAAGAGCTCTATAAGGGGTGGTGATAAAATATTCAGACGAAGAATATCCAGGCTGGAGTGGCTTCAAATGGAAGATAATAAAAGATTTTTAAAACTGGGCAGCGTCTATAGTTAGTGTGAAAAAGCACAAGAA
>Ga0315295_10003587_pt1 | contig 13187 bp, 13 predicted proteins | sample YL17G14_0_MG_FD_204453 | JGI IMG/M metagenome (GOLD analysis project Ga0315295, IMG submission 204453) | Sediment microbial communities from Yellowstone Lake, YNP, Wyoming, USA - YL17G14_0 | ecosystem: Environmental > Aquatic > Freshwater > Lake > Sediment | place: USA: Wyoming | collected... | reverse complement strand
CTTTCTTCTCTCGGAGAAATCCTGCGGAGGTTTCAACAGGGCGCATGATAGCAGTAGACTAACGGATAGTCAACTACTGGCGACTCCGTGCGCAATCAGTGATAGCCAGGCCGTCAAATGGTATATAATGGACTGTGAGATGTATTTACGGACATCGGTGGTAGTGTGATGGCTCCTGGTGAGGTTAATCAGGGCATTCTTCTCGTGAGGGTATTCCTATGGATAACTACGAACAGTTGCGCAGAATATTAGACAAACACCTTGCAGGCGCCCCGCCGTCGAAGAAATTTGATAAGATTCTAAGGATTCTCTTCACGCCCCAAGAGGTTAAAGTAGCTTTGGCACTGGTATTCACTCCCACGCCAGTGGATGAGATCGCAGCAAAAGCCGGCGTGTCTGTGGCAGAAGCCAGCGCGCTGTGCGAGTCAATGGCTAACAAAGGTATCGTTTTCAGCCGGGATAAAGACGGAATCATGGGCTACTCGCTGCTTCCTACCATCCCCGGTCTCTTTGAGTTCCCTTTCATGAAGGGCGGGGGCGAGCCCATACACAAAGAGCTGGGAAAGTTGTGGGAGGAGTATCACCGTGAGTGCCTGGGCAACTCGTTCGCCGGAAGCCCGACGCCTCTTACCAGGGTAGTCCCGATTGAGAAGGCCATCGACGCCCGGATCGAGGTACTTCCATTCGAGGTTATTTCCCAAATGCTCGAACGGAATGACACTTATGCGCTTGCTAATTGCGCGTGCCGCGTAAGCGTTGGGGCTTGCAATAGGCCAAAGGATGTGTGCCTGGTTTTTGACAAAATCGGCCGCTACCTGATTGATAGAGGATTGGCGAAGGAGATCACCAAGGTGGAAGCGCTGGAGGTCGTACGCAGGTCGGAAGAATCCGGCCTGGTGCATACCACTAACAATAGCCAGGACCGTTTAAACCTTATCTGCAACTGCTGCCCCTGTTGCTGTACAATCCTGCGCGGGCTTACTCAACTCAAAAACCCGAATGCTTTCGCTGTTAGCAGGTGGCACTCGCAGGTTGATACAGACCTTTGCAACGGCTGTGGGATATGCGAGGATGAGCGTTGCCCTGTGTCAGCCATAAAGGTTAGGGAGTCAGTAGCGGTGGTCGACCCGGAGCGGTGCATCGGGTGCGGCCTTTGTGTTACTACCTGTGATGTCGAGGCTGTTCACATGGTTCCTCGCCGACATGCGGCCGAGCCCCCGCGAACTATCACTGAAATGGCTCTTAAGATAGCGACCGAAAAAGGTAATGTAGAAGAATTCATGAAGCTCATGAAGCGTTGAGCTTAATAGTACTCCACTGAAATTCGCTGTCAACAGCGTCTACACGTATTCCCTATTAATGTTCGCTCAGCTTGCTTTTCCGGTATTTCTGTTTGGGGACGTCCTTTTGGCACTGACCTTTATTGTTTCCGGTTCGATATCCGGAAGGGTAGGGGCGGTTCGCGAACCGCCCCTACTATGCTTCGCTGTGACATAGGAGGGGCTGAACAGAAAACATTATAGAGGAAATACTAAATCCCACCGCGGATCCCGCGCAGAGTAAATAGCTTACCCACAGACATCAAAGCATGATCCTGCAGGTAACTTCTTTCCCGCAGGATCATGCTAATACAGACCTGTAGAATAACTAGGGAGACCTTTGATGGCACCCGGTGCACATGCCTTCGGTATAGCTTGCGTGGCTAGCAGGGAACTTGGGTGCTCCAGCGAGCCCATCTTTATGACAGGTAACACAACCACTGGTCCTATCCGCGTGACTAGCCGGTATTAATGGGGGACCACCACTGGTTGGCGAAGGTGTCGCTGTAGGTGCAGTTGTAGGTGTCGCTGTTGGTTTCACTGTCGGCGCAACTGTAGGCGTCGCTGTTGGTTTCACTGTTGGCGCAACTGTAGGAGTTGCTGTTGGTTTCGCCGTCGGCGCAACTGTAGGTGCTGCTGTTGGTTTGGCTGTCGGTGCCGCTGTGGGTTTGGCTGTTGCCGTCGGCTTGGGTGTAGGCGTTGCCGCCTCTTCACCACTAGAGCAGGCGGCAAGGAACACCGCAAGCACTATAGCAACACAAACCATTGCAACGAGATATCGGCCAGCTGCTTTCTTCATTTTACCCCTCTTATCATTTATTTCGAATTAGATTATCCCTATTCTATATCTTTGTCAAGCTCTTTTGGTCATAGCACAACCCCAACGCCCGTTGGGGTTGTGCCTTTGGCTAGTAACATTTAATTTGGAGGCCCAGTGCGATCCGTGCTACGACGGATTGATACTAATATAGTGTGAAGACGTTATTAAATCCATAAGAAATAATCTGGAAAAATCCGGGAAAATTACCTAAATAATTTGGTTAAGTCAGTACAAAGTCAATTAGATACAAGGCTCAAGCCGGAAAAGGATAGGGGTATAGACTGACTCACCTTCCATAGATTTCAGGGGGGAATGACGCCAAATACCGGGGGAACTACAATGATTTTACCCAAGAGGAAATGAGGAACTATTGCAAGGGCCGACTAACTTTCGCATATGGCAATCTATAAAACTCGAGTGACAATTCACCTTTTGGTACAGCACCATTTATCTCAGTCGGCTAGCGCAACGTCTTGGCTAAGCCTTTCGTGAATTGATACCCCACCATCAGAACCATGCCAATAATACCGACGACGGGAAGTACCATGATGTACCCTAATGCAAGAAATGGCGCTGCTATGGCTCGAATGGGTGGTGTCCTGGGTTTGCGACCAACCTTTGATAGCGTTAGACTCTCAACTCTTGTTTCCATTGTTGTCACCTCCATTCACACCATTTTTACTTGTCTCACCTCATTGTTCCGGTTCTCCTTTCTAGCTTGCATTATACCACATTTTGCCATTTTTGTCTATTTTTTGAGAAAAAGTTACCTATATTCTAGATAAAAGTTACCTATGCCTACATTTATCACACTTCCTTAATCCGCGCTCTCACTTACTTGCGGCTCACCAAACAATAGATATGTTGCTATTGGGGACTGACGGATACCTGACTACCCAACCAATTCACATTTGTGATTTCATGCCCCGAGACGTCACCCAACATACCATTGGAAATCCTTATATAGCTCTTCATTCCAGTCGAGCCTACAACTTTGAAATGAATCTTGGACAGATAACCTGAGCCAGATGCTCCGCCGACGCTAGAAACCTTTCCCAGCACTCTTACTGTCCCTTGTTTGCCCGCAGGAGTAAATGACCAGATTTCCACATAGATATCTGTAGGATCGATAACACCGGAGGTAATTCCTTGTGGCCCAGCCTCTTCGCCTACAATTTGAATTACTGTGGGGTCGTAGGTGACATCGAGACGATAGAGAGCCAAGGACTTAACACGTTGAACGGTTATACTTGCATCAAAATTACTTCCAACGTATACAATATCAGGCACGGAGATACTCACGGTATTATCTTGTATTTCTACCACGGTCACCGAACAGTCTGCCAACTGCTTTGTTGCCCTTTCTCGGCCCCAAATATCACGCAAAACGCCGCTGGTAATACTTATAGAGCTCTTGGTGCCAATAGAGCCTACCACTCTGAAATGAATCTCCGCCAAATAGCCCGAGCCGGATGCTCCGCCGACTCCCTGAACCTTGCCGTACACCCGCAGGCGCCTTTGTTCCCCTGCAGGTGAAAATACCGCACTTTGAATTGAGATAGTGCTGAACCCCACAATTCCACTGGTAATTCCCTGTTGTCCAGACTCTTCCTCTATTACCTGTATTACATTGTCATCATAAAGCACAGCGAAGCGACAAGATGCCAACGCGCTCACATCTTGAACACTCACTTTTATAGCAAACTCGCTACCGTGATTTACAGAGATAGGAGAATCAATGCTAATTGCAATCTCCTTCTCACCTTTACAACCTACAGGTCCAAAAGCAAGAGATATCATAAGCAGCGACATTAATAGAAACGTCGACTTCTTCATGTTTAATTTCTGCCCCATCCTACAACTATGATTTTGATATTATAATCGGTAACAGAAATATTCCGCAAAAAAATACTATGTGCAACATATGAGCAGCAAATACTGATAACTCTTAAATATAAAACTAGCGGGTCTCATTGAGACCCGCTAGTTGATGTTTTTCCGAGTACGTTTCTAAACGCTATTTCAAGGCTTCAATTGCGCCATTGAGTACAGCGAAGGCGTAGGACGGATTGTGGACGCCCTCACTCCCGTCACCTTCGATGAGGAAGAAGTTCCAGCCAGCCTTGATTAAGGGGTCGCTCAAAGCAATTACAGCGGCCGTTCCATCGGCGGTGATGTCTCCCAACTGGACTTCGGCCTCCGTTATCTCTACTTGGTGAGTCGGCTTGCCTGTTGGCGCATAAGTAATGTTAATAGGTGTCTTGAGCTTAATCTTGAAGCCCTGCTGGCCATGTGGTTCCGTTGGTTCCATTGACACAATGTCTGTCTTGGCTACCGCAAAATCGTTGCTCTTTACATCGTAAGATGCACCCTGATACTGGTGAGGTGTGTAGTCTTTGAGATGTACCTGGGCTGGCATCTTGTTCAACAGATAGGCAGACATCTTTTCGCTCAGCTCTTTGATGGTCGCCTCTACGCTTTCCTGGAGCGTCCCACCGTCGAACTCACCGTGGCACTTGCTGCAGATCACAAGGCTCGCATTGAACGCATGGTTCGTACCTGATCCCTCATAACTGAACTCGGCTGGAGGCGGAGTCAACTCCATGTGGCAGGTGACGCAGGTATCCTTAATGAAGGAGTGTTTGGAACGGACCCCTACATCGACAAAGTATGCGTTCTGTCCCATCAGGACGTCGCCCTGGGCGGCCGTATGTGGAGCTGAGTAACTGGTCAGATTGCCGGTATTATCGTTATGCAGACCGTTGCGCGTATTGTGGCACGTCATACAAAGGGCACCCTTGCCCACGCCGACTGCCTTGTACCCGGAGGGCAGCAGCCCAGTATCGCCTTCGATGCGAACAGTCGCCGTGTTGGGTTCGCCTGAGGTTGTGCCCTGAGCATGCGGGTCATGGCATGTTGTGCAGGTCTGCGAATGTACTGTCGCCTCGGTAAGCCCAAGCGCCTTCAGTTCATCTACTGTAGCACTACCGGACTTACCCTGTATGACTTTTGTAAGATCAGTTTGTTGTGTCCAGGCAAGGAAACCCTCGCCGGAATGGCAGCGACCGCAGTGACCAGCCGTAGCCCCCCGATTCTCAACCGTAGCCTCTAGGATTGCCAGATCCACGTTGCCGTGGCCGCTTTCCTCCCACTGCTGATAGCGTCCGTGTCGAGCCGGTTCGCCGTGGCATGTGCCGCAGAGTTCCGCGGAGATGCTTGTTCGGGGAGAACCCTTAGTATGTGCGTCGCTCTGCTGAGGTCCGTGACAGCTCTCGCACTGAATATTAGCGAGCTGAGCAGTCTTCGGATAATTGGCTAATACGTTGGTCCAGTTTTTATTGCTGGGTTTATTGAGCAGACCGGCAGCAAGGAACTTGCTGTAGTCTGAAGCTTCGTCTATACCTCCGTTAGTTGCAGCTTTATTGTAGCCAACGGTGTGGCACTGGAAGCAATCTTCGCCATAGTGGGTGCTGGTGTTCAAGTTTTGTGTGAAGATCTCGGCGTGTCCGGAATTCTTCCAGTTTGTGAACTTATCTGGCGCGATAGTTCCGTTGTGGCATACGGTGCAATTTGCCGCAAGAGGCCGCCCATTGGCATCCTGCCCTGTTATGACCCCTGTCCAAGTCCCCGCGTAAACATCGATGGAGGCTCCGCTCTTGCTCTCTTTTACGGTGTATTTACCGGCAACGTCGGGGGTGAAAAATGGATTCCTGTCCGAGGCGCCGTCCAGCGCTGCTTTGGAGCCAGAAGGCGCTGCTAACGTCCAAGTATAGGTATTCTGCGATTTGCCATTCAGGAGCACCGCTAAACCTACCGGGACATCCTGAATGTCAGAAGCAATATGGTATGGCAGGTTTGCTGTAACGTTCACTGTACTTGAGTAGCTACTGCTGCTGGTGGTAACCGTCAGCTTGAATGTAGCTGTGGTGGCCTCCTCCACATCAAGAGGATTTACCGGCTGAATGCCGAATCTATCTATAGGTTTCAGAATCTCAATCAGGGCGTCTTTATAGTCTGCTGCCTTACCGAGAGTTACGCTCGTCGAGGCAGAGGCGGCATTCGCGATTGTGGCAGGTGTTCCGGCAGTCTGTGTCCACTTGTACGTCTTTACTGTAGAGCCATCCAGCAGAGTGACATTACCGGCGAGGTTAACCGTTGCGCCGGGAGAAGATGTCTGGGCAGCTCCCGCGGTCACAACCACCGGCTTCGCAGGCACAAATTTAGCATCTGCGGTGGTCGTCTTTCCAGCTACCATCGCAACTGTCTGAGTTAAGGTCGTGAAATTAGTTTTCTCAAACTTAAGAGTGTATGTACCTATGGGGAGTTTTGCGGAAAACTTACCGCTGCTATCCGTCTGAATGGTTACACCTTCGATAACCGGTGCGGTAGTAATCTTGACGCCTTCTACCGGGCTATTGGACAAGCTGTTAGTCACGGTTCCTGAGAGGGTACCGTTGGTGCTGCCGGCGCAACTTGCCAAGATAAGACCTGTTGCAAGTAGCAATAGGGCAGCCAGAAGCAGAAACAATTTCCCCTTTGCAAGCGCTCTCATCCTTGAGCCTCCTCTCCTTACCTTTCTCGAATATGGAACTTATCTTCTAAATTTATGCCTGTTACGATTTGGATAACTATACGCTTACACGCGCTGACATCACACAAGAAATAGCCCTATCTTATGCGTACTATTTATGTCCGCTGGCGTAAATAATTATTATATACAGATTAAACAAATTCTCAATATATGTCAAGTGGTTTTGCGGGTAATTTCTGATTTATATTCACAGGTGATCGGAAAGGTCTTGGTTTTGGGCTCAAGTCTAACATTTTGCCTGGACATAGTTGGTAAATTCGTCGCGTAGGATTGGGCCCTGCGGTGGACTCAGGGAGAACGGATTAAGTCCTCTTTCATCCTACCTTGAACTCCCAACGGCAAGCGATGTCGTCCTCGCTTTTTCGGGGAGGTAACTTCAGGGCAGTAGCTTTCATGCCGGGATTGAAATATTCGGCAATCCGCTGGAACATCGGCCGCTCTATTTCCTCACAGGTGAATTTCTGCAATGCGTGTTCCTTAGTCCTCTCCCACCAGATGACCCCATTGCAGCGGGTGACGGTCATTATGCCGTGATTCCTATCCTTCAGGTCCCAGTCGATGTCGAACAATACCCCGAAGCCCGGACTGAACTGAAAGTACTTGAACACGGCTGCGACGTCATTACCTACGATATTCAGCGCTTTGGCCACTCTGCGCACTTCGTTCAGTGTACCTGTCTGCCATATCTCCTTGTCGTAATCAAAAGCCACCCGGTCGCCGAATTTTTTCCTCATGGCAGCGACCCAAAGCGGGTCTACTCCCGTATAGAGCTTGCTTGCCGCTACCAGCAGCCTGATAAGCGCGTCTTTGGAGAAGTCCTGCAGCTTCAGTTGTGGATCGAACTCGCCGCTGTAGTCCAGTAGGTTACTCATCTCGGCCTCCCTATCTCATGGAGGCATTATAGCACTTTGCGGAGGCGCACTTCTTGTTTCAAGTTTGCCTACACCTGCCCGCCACCCGTACTTGACAAACCTGAATAATGCTGGCATAAGACTGGTAGGTTATACTCGCCCAGAGGTGTTGATGCTAGCTATTATGGGTGCATTCGGGCAGGAGATAATAGACCTGCGCAGGCAGATGGTCATCGAGGAAGTAGTTGCCAGACAGGATTGCAGGCTGTACCGCGGCAAATTCAAAAGCAGAGACACCCTGCTGGTACGAACCGGGATGGGCAAGGAACGGGCTGAGAACGCAACGCAGTTTGTTCTGGAGCGCTATCCTGTCACTGCAATAATCTCTCTCGGCTTTGCCGGGGCACTGGCTCCAGAGTTGAGGATTGGCGATGTTGTGGTATGCTCCACACTGCATGGTCAACCCGGATTGGGGCAGGAAGAACAGAGACTGGAACCATTGGCTCCCGATGCCAAGCTGCTTTCTCTGGCATCACAGGGACCCGGGGATAAAGCAAGCCGCTTTTGTCTGGGCAGCGGTGTCACAGTTCTGCAATTGAATCCCAGTACCCAAAAGATGCAGGGTTTGAACGAAACTTTCCATGCCGATATTGTAGATATGGAAAGCTACTGGATCGCAAGAATAGCCTCAGCCCGGCAGATTCCTTTCATATCCATTCGCTCCATTTCGGACAATATGCAGAGCAGCGTGCAGCCTTTCGACCAGATTATGGCCTCTGATGGGGAATTGCTCGTGAGGAAGGCAGTGCTTTGTTTCCTATTGCACCCCTGGTATCTGATGAATGTGTTCACCCTCTACAGAAATACGCGGCCGGCAAAGAGAAACCTGGCTGCTTTTGTGGGTGACCTGGTGACCAAAATTTAAAGGCACGGAGTCCCTAGATGCTGTGCTTTCCGGAAAGGAGATACAAGATGAAGAAGGAGTTGAAAGACTACAGCGGCCCGTACAAGCATGACCTGAAATGGGAGGATTTTTCCAAGGAGTTCTTGGTCAAATTGATGAAGTCATGGCAGGGTGCCTATCTGGGCATTCAGGGAGCCTGGATCCAGGCCGTATCGGAGAAATTCGGCTCTGATACCGCCGACGACTGCGCTCTGCAGGCTCTGCTTCTGCAGGCTGACAGAATGATTCCCGTTTGGGTCGAGCTGGGTAACATCAAGCTGAATACCGTCCTCGATTCCCTGAAGACCATTCAGCTGGCTCCGGACGGCCATACGGAGTCTGAACTTTTCGGCGGAGAAGTCGATATCAAGAGCCCCAATCATGTAATATCCACTACCACTAAATGCATCACGTGTGAGTTCCTGGAAGCTTTCGCACCTGAGAAGATCCAGCAGCTTTGTTACAAGATGGAGCAGCCGGTGATGGAGAGGTTTCTGCATAACCCGAAGATAAAGGTAACGCCTCTGGAGCGGCCTCCCCGAAAAAGCCCCACAGAACCCTTCTGCCGGTGGGAGCTCAAGATTGAGGAATGAAAGGGGCGGAACGGTACAGCCTGCATTCCCGCTGTTTGAGTTCGAAAGGAGGCTATTATGAAGCCACAAAGTGATGCCCTTATCTTGCAGACAGGGGACACCCAATCCTTGCCTTTTTGGAAGGACAAATCGTGGAAGCACTACCCTTTCGCCTATAAGGGCGCGGAGGAACATTTTACGTTGCCCTCCGCTATAGGATGGCATCCGGGGTGCGAATCTCAGTCCTGGGATATCGAAGCCTATGTGAAGGCAAAGGAAAGCGGGAAAATATACACCTTTGTCTACATCTACAGCTACAATGCCATGGGCAAGCTTTTCGGCTTCAACTGCCGTGTCCTTAATGTAGCTGATATCTCCGAGAAGAAGCGCTACGTTGACAGAAGATACCATTTCCGGCCAGTCCCCGGCCTTTATAAGCCTCCTTTCGATATCACGGAGGGGAATCTGGACATCACCTATCACCCGCGGGGCGGCTCTATAGACCGATGGTATCCGAAAAAGGATCCCGGGGGAAATCTGCTTCCATTCGAATACCACATTGAAGCGTCAAACAACCCGAAATCGGGGACGCGAGTAAAGCTTTCTGTCGACCTGGAAGCCCTGAAACCTCCTCTATTAGATGGAGGCATGGATTACCATGGCATGCTCACCATGTTCGGGCAGCCGTACACTTTTGCTTTTTGCCTGAGTCCCAGGGTCAAGGTGCGGGGGACTCTCGAGATAGCAGGCAAGACCGAACATATCGAGGGCGTGGGCAAGGTAGGACTGCAATGGGCCCCCAAACAGTTCGGGAGCCGAAACCATCCCATAAAGAGAATCAAACATCAGTATTTGGGCGGACACCTCAGCAACGGCTGGGATTTCGGCCTTTGGAGACAGTATGATACCCTGAGGTACAATCGGCTTTTGCCTTTCTCCGGCGTCTTCGCGCTTTTCGAGGACAATACCATGGCGGCGACCAACAGCTACACCTTCGAGCCCATAAGCTATTATCAGAATCGAGTGTGGCCCAAAGAAGCAGGGCCCATATTCCGCACGGCTCCGAAGAACAGCTATGTTACCCATGCTGCCAGGCTGATTGTTCCCGAGTGGGACGCTGATCTTGTTATATCGCCGGTCCTCGAGGACAACACCCAGGCTGTTTTTGTGGAGTATTTCTTCGGCCCGGTGGAGATAACGGGAAAGATTCGAGGCAAAGATGTCTACGGTGTGGGCTTGCTTGAGGGCACCAAGCTGTATCATCAGGAGCACGAATTTATACAAATGATGCAAAATACTCTCAAGAATCTCCCCGATCAAGCCTTTGCCGGAAACCGGGCTACAATTCAACGAAAGCTGAACAACGACCTGGAAGAGGTCCTGACTGCGGTCCAGGTAGGCGACAAATCCCGGGCCAAAGAGCTATTGAAGGCCGATTTAGAGTTTATTTCAAAGAACATTAAGGCGGAAATGACGGGAGCGCCTGCTGCGAGCCTATCCGACCTTTGCCGGGACTTCATGGGTCGTCTTTAAGGGCATACTCGCAGAGAACCGGGCTCCATATCTGGATGGATAGGGTAAAAGGTACTGGAATTGATATATGCCGGATGTGATCTGGGAGTTGCTGCGGCAAAGGTCGCCATTATCGATGAGAATGGCGACCTTGCCTTTGACATACTCTCCTACAAAAGCCCTATCCCTCAGGCAGCAGTCGATGTGATGGCAAAGGTCCTCGCTAAGGTGGGGCTCTCTGATAGAAAGATAGACCGCTGCCTCTCCACGGGCCTCGGAGGTAAAGCCGTACCCTATTCGGATGGAGTCGTTCCGGACACAATCTGTCTCAGCCGGGCCGTGAGAGAGCTCAATCCCGGGGTAAGAACTGTAATCAACATTGGCGGGCAAAGTACCACGGCCTTCAATATCGACGGCAAGGGGGGAGTGGTAGAGGCCGCTATCACTGATATATGCGTTGCCGGAATGGGGATGTTTATTGAGGTCATAGCCAACGCCCTGGAAATGCCTCTTGATGAGCTGATTCGGGCTTCATTGGGCTCAAAGAATCCTCTTCCTATAGCTAGTCAGTGCGTTGTATTTGCTGAGAGCGAGGTGATCTCTCTGATCAACGAAGGCCGTGATAAATTAGATATCTTTGCCGGGGTTGCTTCCGCCGTTGCTACCAAGATAGCCGGCCTTGTCAGAAGGGTAGATGTTATCGAAGGGGTGGCCATGGTAGGCGGTGTTGCCAAGAACAGCATTGTGATAAGGGATCTTGAAGAGAAGCTGGGGCTGAGGTTCGCCAGCCTTAACGGGGTTGACCCTCAGATTCTCGGAGCCTATGGAGCTGCGCTTGTTGCCAGGGAGGGATGTGACCTTAGTAGTGAAGCTATCAGCATGATTTTAGCCGAGCGTTTTTACGGACGAAGAAAGCAATAACATGCTCGTTGCCGGATGTGATGTTGGAGCGCTGACCACAAAAGCTGTAGTCATGAAGGCTGATGTCATCCTCGGAGTTGAGGTAGTGCGGTCAAGGGCAAAAGCTGTCCAATCTGCCTTCGACGCCATGGACAAGCTGCTCGCGAGGCTTGCTCTTTCCTATGAGCAAATCGACTATTGCGTGAGCACGGGTTATGGGCGCAGTCTGATACCCTTTGCCCACAGCAATATAAGCGAGATATCGTGCCACGGGAGAGGTGCCCATTGGCTCGTACCAAGCGTTAGGACAATCATCGATGGCGGTGGACAGGACTGCAAGGCGTTACGGGTTGATAAGCACGGGACCCTGGTGGACTTCCGTATGAACGTGAAGTGCGCCGCCGGAACGGGGAGGTCACTCGAGCTAATGGCCGAGAGTCTGGGAGTCGATGTTTCCCAGTTGGGACCCCTGTCTCAAGAGGCGTCGGACCCTATCATTTTGAACAAGCTCTGCTGTATCCTGACTCAAATCGATATTAAGCGCCTGGTTCTTGAGGGAAGAAATCGCGCTGACATCGCCGCTGGAATCAACGAGAGCGCGGCACGATATATCCTTCAGTTGGTACGTGGATTGGGCCCCAGGAAGGATATCGCTATGACGGGCGGTATGGCAAAGAACACAGGTGTGGTCAGATGTCTCGAACAAGCGCTGGGGACAGAATTCGTCAGGTTCCCCGTAGAACCCGATGTTATCGGAGCTATTGGAGCAGCCGTTCTGGCGGCTGACGGGTTCAGGAGGAGCTCCGGTCTTTGACCCAACAGAAAACATGGGGGCATGTTGCAATTACTAATCTAGGGCACTGTCCGCCATAGGCGGACGCCCCTGCGGTTAGAGGCGCATGTTCTCGTGCTTACGCTTGGGGCGTTGTTCTTCTCTGTGGGCAAATATATTGAGCGCTTTTATCAGGAAGGGCCGGGTATCTCCGGGGTCGAGAAAGTCCTGCGCCCACTCGTTTTCCAGCGATTTCAACGAAATCAAACCCCAAAGCATCCATTAACCTTTTTCTCGAAAGTGTCCCAATTTGGGTGATGATTTATAGAGGGTTATAGTCTGTACACCTAAAACAATAAGCAGCGGAGGTTCTTAGTAATGTCTCTAGGTAGAGGAAGCAGACATTCGTAAATACTGTTCAGGTCTCTGTGCCCAAGGTAGAAGACTTCTGGTAGATGCTATCTGTTTGCTATCTTAATCTTCTCGAGGTCATTCACGTTGTATCGTCTATCTCTTCTCCCGATGTCGATGCGGAACATCGGTAATTTCCCTTGATCGCTCCAACGCCTGATTGTTGCCTCTGATACACCTAGTAAGTTGCTGGCAACGCCTGTCGTGACGAATTCCTGACTCTTTGTATCCCTGGCTCGAGCCTTTGCCTCTTCAGAAATTTGACAGACACGGCTCACATACTGCCTGCTGACCTTGAGAAGCCGAGCGATTTCGGAATTAGTTAATTGAATGCTTTTCAGTTGGATTATCTGATCTCTTTTGGTCACGCTTTAAAGCCCCGATCTACTTCGAAATGGATCGCCGATATATCTTAAGGTACCATGCTCGTCTGCGTCAAGTACTTCCGAGTTAAATGATGTTCACCTTTCCTACATTCATTTCCAACAAAGCATAA
>Ga0315295_10003586_pt1 | contig 13188 bp, 9 predicted proteins | sample YL17G14_0_MG_FD_204453 | JGI IMG/M metagenome (GOLD analysis project Ga0315295, IMG submission 204453) | Sediment microbial communities from Yellowstone Lake, YNP, Wyoming, USA - YL17G14_0 | ecosystem: Environmental > Aquatic > Freshwater > Lake > Sediment | place: USA: Wyoming | collected... | reverse complement strand
GCTCCTTCTGAATCAGGGTCAGTTTCAGCAGCGACACACCGGGCGGCAGGTTATTCGTGAACGACGCCAGCAAAACGCTCCTCGGCACCGGCTCAAGCAGCTCTGCGGTGGTAAGAGCCGCCTTCATCATTGCTTTGCGCTTCGTCTGGAGTTCTTCGAACTGTTTTATAGATTCCTGTATCTGGGTCATTCTCGCATTTACAAGTTTTTCCCTGTCGCTGCAGGCACGCTGGCGTATCTTGATGGTCACAAACGACCCGCCCAGCCCTGCCATAACTACTGCAAACAAGATAATACACATCCAGTTTGTTCTGCGTGATTCATTGCTTTGGACATAATCGTCAGGCACAAAATTTATATTGAGCATTTCTAACTTACCTCCTCTTGGTTCGCAAGAATCCTCTATTGCACTATAGCCCCGCCGCTACGACAGACTAAGTCCAAAGACGGTAGCCCAGTTAATACGGCAATCTCTTCTATCCACTGGCGTTCCCAAATGCTTGCCCTGGTGTTCGCCGTCCCTTGCAGAACAATAGAGACCATTCATTTCTACTGCTGTTAAACAATCTCCAACTTGTGCGGGCATTTCCAGTTGCTTTGCTATCGATGCGCATACGTCCCTATCTACGGCACGGCCTGAAAGAAAAATCAGACGCTCTATTTGAGCGCTGGGAATCATCGAGCTAAACTGCCTTCTACAGGCAGTTAGCTCCAGCATCAGTCTTGTTACCATTTTTTCGTCACCGAGGTGCTTTGCTCCGATTGATATAGAGCGGGCAAAAAGCAAATTTCTATGACGACTAATTACAACATTCGCGCAGTTCGGCTCGATATCAAGCAGCATCACAACCGCTTTGGTATCGGATTCGCGCCTGCCGAAAAAGGCGGCATAACAGTTCGCCATCGCCATTGGCCAGACGCCGATAGATTTAATCTGCAGGTTCGCCTGCTCATATATGGCCAGGTGCCTATCAATAATCCTTCGCTCGGTCGCCACCACCAGGACGTTGTCCTCCTCCGTCGGAATACACTTTATCATTGTGTTTTCTTTGACCGGCTCAAACGGCAGCTTCTGTTTAATTCTCGAGAAGATAGCGTCCTCCAGTTTACCGTCATTTATCTTCGGCATTTTTATGTGGTCAATAAACATTTCGCTTGCGGGTATCGCTGCTATCACTTCTCTGCCTCGAAAATGGCCGTTAGCTGTCAACTGGCGTATAGTTTCGATGGCCCATCTTTGCCAGCCGGCAGTGGCGGGCTTAATATCCTGGGGCCGGTTTTCACTGGTGCCGGCAACCAAACTTATGCCTTTTCCGTTATTTGCAAGCTGGACCAGCTTGAGGATGTCGTCCCCAATATCGACACCAATTGCATACGGGTGGTTTTTCAAAAACCCAAACATACCGATTATTTCACCTACAAAAACACACCTGGCAACAGGTGCTACGAGTCCAATAATTGTGCGGGTTCCCTTCTGCCGGTTACCACCCGCCCCGCTGCCTCGCCCCCGATTTGTCGGGACGGCGGGGGGCACATAATCACATTATCGTCCTAAGTTAATACCTGTATCAGATTACTTTGAGGCCGAAGGGGGCCGGACGATGAGTTAATCAACATAGTGCCAAATAAAATATATGAAATAGAACCCCTGCCAGCCAAACGCCGGACAAAATATCAGGACCCCATTTTGCAGAAATTCACAAAAGCTGATTTTACTTCCGATAAAACGCGCAACCCGCCCCATCGTCCACCTGCAGCAGATGTGGTTTATTGGACGATAAAAAACAGGGAAAAGAGAAAGTGCTATGTAGAAAAGAGCATAAGCCATTTCGACCGAAGCCCCGCACCTATTGAGTGTGAACAAGGACACAGGCGAAAAAGATTGGTATAGATGCTTTATACAGCAATAGGTGCGGGGCGAAGTGAAGACACGAAGTGGCGGTAGCTAAATCTATTCTAAAACAGACCTGTCCCGAGCTATGTCGAGGGATTTCTCGACTCGCCCCGGCGTCTTCCTGTCGGAAAACAAGAGCAGGGGCTCGCTCGAAATGACCCCGACAAATCGGGGTTTTCTACGAAGCAAAGTGAAAGTGAAAAACTCTTCACTGTTTGCTGTCCTGCTATTCGGCTTTTAGTTGCCGCCCCATCAGTTCGGCAATCGCGGTCTGCACCGGCTTATTTTCAAATAACACTTCATAAACGGCCTGCGTAATCGGCATCTCAACATTGTAGCGAGCAGCGAGAGCAACTACCGACTCGCAGGTAGCGATACCCTCAATAACCGATTCAGTGGCCCCCTGCGCCTGCTCTAATGGCTGCCCTTTGCCGATTCTTTCGCCGAACGAGCGGTTCCTTCCCTTCGGCGAAATGCAGGTTGTCACCAAATCTCCCAGACCAGTTAATCCCGCAAAAGTCTGCGGCTTCGCACCCATTGCGACGCCCAGCCGGGTTATTTCAGCAAGCCCTCTCGTCAAAAGGGCTGCCTTGGCATTATCACCTAACTTTATGCCGTCTATAATCCCTGCGGCGATGGCGATAATGTTCTTCATAGCGCCGGCTAACTCAACCCCTACAACATCGGTGTTGGTATAGACACGCAGCCAGGAACAATTGAAGGTGCACTGAATCTTTTTGGCTAGTGCCTCATCGCTGGAAGCAGCACAGGCAGTCGCAGGAAGCTTGCGAGCCAGTTCATCGGAAATAGTAGGGCCGCTCAATACGGTGTACCTCGTCGTTCGTCTTTCGTCCTTCGTCTCTCGTCTCTCGTCCCTCGTCGCTCGTCCTTCGTTCAAAACATCGGCGAGTATCTGGGTCGGACGCAACAATGTATCATTTTCAATACCTTTGGCAACCGAGACAATCGGAACACCTTCTGGGACATAATCTTTCAGCCGATTCCATACCGGACGCATAAACTGGCACGGCACAGCGGAAACAATCAAATCCGCATCGGCCATTATGCGCTTATCATCCAGTTCGAAAGTAAGTGCTTCGGGGAGCTTGTAGCCGGGCAGAAATTTTTTATTCTCGCGATTCTTTGCTATCTGTGCTAACTGCCGCCGGTCATAACCCCACATCTTTACCTTGTGGCTCGTCGCTCGCGGCTCGTCGCTCGATTTATGTTTCGCTTCGCTTTTCTCACAAAGAAGAATTGCCAGAACGGTGGCCATTCCACCGTCGCCGATTATGGAAATTTTTTCGTATTTCATACTTCGTAGTTCGTTGTTCATAGTTCGTTGTTCGTAGTTCGTTATTCGTCCGCCTTCGGCACAACGCACTACGAGTAGGCATTAGACCAGCCGTTTGCAGAAATGTCAATTGTGATATTTCCCCCCAGCTTGATTGCCGATTGCCAACTTACAATTGTCGATTAAAAATCGTAAATCGAAAATCGCAAATTGAAAATATCAGGGCGCTTTGCACTTTTAGCTTTAACCATCACCGCACCAAAGACGAGCATCGGAAGGGAAAACAGGGCAAATTTGTGCAATTCGCAGAAGAACCCGCAGTGAATTGGCGGGGCAAGCCCTGCCCTACGATATCCAAATATCGAGAATTGGTGGGCTGAAGCCCACCCTACCTTTCTACGAACTACGAACTCAATTAACCGTCAATGATTTCGATGCTTTCTGGGTGGAGGTGGTGCAGGTTAGGCAATTGGTTTCGGCCAAGACGGGCGTCAATCAGGACAGAGCTGTCGAGGTATTGCTCACTAACGATAGTCCCGTGTGCCCGCAGGAAACTCTGAACTTTGCCATTCGATTGGTTGCTGCAAACCCGCAGCAGAACTTCTCCGCCTCTGTATTTTGCACAGACCGCTTCGGCAAGATGCTGGAGGCCAAAACCTGTTTTGGCTGATATGCAGACCGCATCAGGAAATAGTGTTTGCAGCATTTCAAGGTCGCCGAGTTTTCTGATGATGTCAACTTTATTTAGGACCTTCAAAGTCGGCTTTTGGCCACAGCCGATTTCCGTCAGAACTTTATCCACAGATTCAATCTGCTTTAAGACCTCCGGATTGGCTGCATCAATAATATGCAAAAGCAGGTCGGCATTGACTGCCTCTTCGAGTGTTGCCTTAAATGATGCGACTAATTGATGAGGCAAATTTTTGACAAAGCCGACCGTGTCGCTGATAAGAACTTCTACACCCCTTGCAGGCGTCCATTTTCTTGTTCTCGTATCGAGGGTCGCAAACAGCCGGTCTTCGACAAGAACGCCGGCGTTGGTAAGTGCATTTAGAAGTGTGCTTTTGCCGGCGTTGGTATAGCCGACGATGCAGATTTTGAACATTCCCTTTCGGGCATCTATCTCGCGAATTCGACGTTTGTCAATGTCGGCAAGCTCGCGCTTGAGGTCTATGATTCGTTTGGAAACTAGACGCCGGTCGATTTCCAACTGCTGTTCGCCCGGCCCTCTTGTTCCTATGGCACCGACAGCGCCTGCAGCGGTTGCTCCGCCGGCGCCGGCCAGAGTATCTAAGTGCACCCACATTCTGGTCAGCCGGGGATAGGTATATTCGAACTGTGCCAGCTCGACCTGAAGCTGGGCCTGTCTGGTCTTTGCCCTGGTGGCGAATATGTCTAAAATCAGTTCGCTGCGGTCGATGACCTTGACTCCGGCAATCTCTTCAAGCCCGCGAATCTGGGCCGGCGAAAGGTCGTTATCGAATATCACAACATCGGCCTTGAACCGTTTGACTCGCGCTCCGAGCTGGTCGGCTTTACCTTTGCCTATATATGTGGAAGGGTTTATTTTGCGGATTTTCTGCTGAAATCTGTCCACGACAACCGCCCCTGCAGTTTCAGCAAGGGCAGTAAGTTCGGCTAAATCGTCCCCCACAAAGCCCTTAGGAAGAGCGGCTACTAATATCGCCTGCTCTTTTCTAACCGTCAGAGTCTGACGCAATTTTTCCAAATAAAATACACCTCCCAAAATCAACTTTCTATTTTAACATATTTGCTTATATGATGCAAGAAAAGCATAAAACCCGCCTGCGGCGGGGCAAATTCAGGGGTTTTTCGGACCAAAAACGGCCTTTTTGAGCTAACAAGGCCGATTTCTGAAACAAAATCGGTCGTAAACAAAATTTGACTTGAAAGAATATAGAATTTGCATTAGAGTAATGGGCTAAGCAACTTTTGACGAGCTAAAAAAACGTAGTGTTGTTTGGTCATTACTTTCTATTAGTTTTAGTCCGCCTGCGGCGGACGCCAAAGGCGGAAAGGGTATTTTTTTCTATGTTGAGAGTTAAATCGCGAACAGGCGAATCAGTACAGCAAATGATAAGGCGCTTTAAGAAGCTATGCGAAAAAGAGGGCTTAATCAGAGATATGAAGCGCATGGCCTATTACGAAAAACCATCGGAGAAAAATCGCCGCCGTATGCGCAAAGCCCAGCGAATGGCATCTATCTCCCGATATTAAAAGTTTTTATCCGCCATACGTCCGCCAAAGTCTGGTGGATAAATCTGGCGGATGAATCCGTCTCAAGCGGACAAGCCGGGCAAGCAAATTACAGAAATATGCTTGCTCGGCTTTTATTTGCAGATACAACAAGCCCACACCATCGGCCAAAAGTGTCCCACCCTTCAACTACAGTTAGGATTAGACTAACTGGGCTTGGAGATTAAATAACTGGCAGAACTCTGCCAGATGTTGCTTGTAGTCGCCATAGAAAAATATCTGGTGAAAGCCGGGAAAGCTCAAAACTTTCTGGTTACTGTCGAATTTCACCCTGACGGAGACCACGCACCCGCCAGATGGCGGCACGCTGACATTGTCTATCACTGTGCCGGCTGATATCAGCATTTTCGTCTTACGATTTTCTTTTGTATCGCCGGGCAGCACATCAATACTGGTAACGCGCTGACCCTTGCGCCACAATGTCCGCGGCACAGCGTCTCTATTACCGTGGTGATGCCTTATGTCAAACGGTTCAGGCGGCTGGCCAAAACCATTCAACCGCGTCGGACACGAACAGTGCGCCCCAATAATGGCATTGTTGGCGGTATCGGCAACAGGATCCTGCTGAAAGCCAGGACGGTCGAAAAGAAACTGCACAACAATATGCGAAGCGACAGCACCGTAATCTGCCTCGCAGGCGGCGGGTATCCCGTCATCATTCATACGCGACCAGGCAATGCAGGGCAAACTTACCTTGATATTCCCCAGGGCGCCAAGACAATCCATAGTTATTGCGTCGCCGCCTTCTCTTTCGAGAATCTTGCCGGCCATGTAATAACTCTTGACGCCGTTTATAACATCCTGGCGGGTCGTGCCGGTTATTCGTCGAGCATGGCGGATATAGTCGTCCGCCATCGCCAGAATCTCTTTTGTTTCGCCTGTCCTGTTATACTCCTCTATAAAAACACTGGCCGGCAAATGGTGCAGCGTAATTCCCAAATCCGCTATCACTGTGTCGAACCGCCGGTCGCCTTTAATGACGACACAACGGCTATGACGAATCTTTGCGCCGGCCTTGAGCATCTTCATCCCGTAGGCCGCCTGGCTAAAATCATCTGTGGAATAAATCACACAGCCAGGTCTATCCGCCAAATCCATAGTGTTGGTGGTAAAGGAGGTGCCAACAGGCGAAAAGATAACAGTGGGAATGCCGGTCGCAACCGCCTTACCGGCTGTGGGCCAGGCGTGCTGCTGGCGGTCCAGAAGCAACAATATCAATCCGTCAGCGCTGGATTTCTTGGCTTCTGCTAACCAGGCGTCGGCCTCGGCGGCACTATAGATAGGTTCAGGACGAAGGTCCAGCTTTACGTTGAGTGTCCTGGCTGCCTCTACCAACTGTGCAGTGTATTTTCGTCTTGCGGCCTGTCCATCATAGACCGCGCCGGGCCACAACATACCATAATCCTCTTTTCGCCGCACAAATGCCGCCCTGATTGTCGGCGCGTATTGTGCAGCCGGGCCGCAAGCTCGTATCGGTTTCAGTTCAGTTTTCTGCCGCCATTGTTCCGCACAGCCGCTTAAAAGTGATGCTCCGGCAACCAACGCCGCCGAGCTGCGCAAGAATTCCCGCCGAGTACACTTATGATATGTTCCACAATGCAAAGGACACCGTCCATAATTCATAATCACCTCATGTAATAATGTTAATTGACATTTTCCATAAAACGCTATTTCTCAAAGTAGTCGTTGTTTCAATATTGGACTGAAACTAATCAGTGTGGCTGGTCAACAATGGCTCATGCGGACAATGGCTGGTCAGCACCTCATATCCGGTTTCGGTGACAAGGACGTCATCTTCTATGCGTATACCAAATTTACCGGGGATATACACGCCCGGTTCAACGGTAATGACGTCTCCCGTTCTGAGTTTCACATCGCTTTTGGAATTGAGAAAAGGGGACTCGTGAATCTCCAGTCCTATGCCGTGTCCTGTAGGGTGTTCGTAGTTAGGATAGCCACTCGTAGAGATAACTTCTCTCGCCGCCTCATCAATAATTTTGACTTTGACTCCGTCCTTTATCAATTCTATCGCTGAAGCCTGCGCTCGCTCTACAACACGATAGACTTCCATATACAAATCAGTGGGTGCGCCAATAGCGAAACACCTAGTGATGTCGGAGTAATAACCGTCACATTTCGCCCAGTAATCAATTAGTATAGTATCGTTTTGTTTGAGTTTGCTTTCGGTAGGGTAGTGATGCGGTTCGGTTGTGTTCGGACCAAATGCGACAATTGTAAAGGTGCCTTTTGTAAGCCCAAGGTTTTTAGTTTCCAAATCCAGCAGTTCAGCCAAATCTTTTTCTGTCATTCCCGGATTGATATGTTTAAGGCTTCGATCGAGAACTTCGGTGCTTATGGAGCACGCCTTTCGGATGGCGGCTATTTTCCTGGGCAGCAAGTCCAACCGTTCTGTTGATTGGCTCGGTGCCGTCGTGACCTTCTGCCAGGATAAGGTAGCGCATCCGCTCAAAAATGAACAACCAGCCAACAACATTGTCGAACCACACAGAAAATCCCGCCGACTGGAAACATGATTCCCGTCACACCGCAGAGGACATTTTCCCGAATCCATTATTATCTCCTCTAAAGCAATAGAGCTATATCGTCGCCGTGCCGGCGACGGCTAAACCTTGGCTCAAATCACGATTTGTTCATTTAACAGTACAGGTATCAATAACCCGTTATTTCACTGCGATTATTGTGTGAGATATGGTATGCGGTGTGAAATAAAATTTCAAGAGTTTCCCCCAAACCCTCCACCGGTAAGGTCGTTTGACAGACCTTCGACTGTTGTTTCTTTACCTATTCTCCGACTTCGCCCTTTGGTTCTTGCCTGAATTCAGGCACGGGCCAGAAAACCGTATCGCCGTTGTCTCTCCATTTGGTCGGTCGGCCTTTTGAATCCTTACCTGATTCGCCGCCGTCATCTTTGAAATTGGACCCGACGCTGTAGAGGGTGAAATCATCACCTGTTCTTTTGTAAACCAGCGTTTTGTCGCTGAATGGGTCGGCCGGCAACTCCTTCAAATACCCTGCCGCGACTAATTTATCTAACTTCGCCGGATACTCGTTTCTTTCTAATCGCCACCGCTGAAGTGCCAGGACTGTTACCGTTGCCTGATGCGACGCCCTGCCACGATATGCCAGTTCAGACGCGCGGTCCACAGCCGGCATTATGATATGTATTAAAAAATACCTGTATGTTGATAGGGCCGAAATCATATCATTGAAGCCGTTAGGGTCGCTAATGTGCCTTTGATAAGAGGTCATCTTCGCCCTTTTACCCTGGTAGTCATAAATCTCGTTACCTTTAGCTATCGTCTCATCGCGGCCCGCGTGAACCATAGCTGCCGCCGTATAAAAAGGCAAACGCACTATATTTATTCTTACCTCATCAGCAGAACCTGTAATATCTCCGAGATAAACCAGCTTATGGGGGACTAAGTGCCCTCCACCCGGACCACTTTCAGTAAATAGATGCTGGACCGCATCCATAAAGAGCAGCCGTTCGCCTTCCATATTCATAAGCGGGTAACCCTGCGGATAAATCTGCATTAACTGCTGCTGAAGGTGTTTTAGGTCGATAGATGTGACACCTTTCCCTACCGCGATATTCAATATCTCCTCGCAGGCCAAACTGCTGATAGCCAATCCCACCAACTGCTCGATAAGCGTTCCCTTTCCCTGCCAGTGACTGCCGGCCCGTGTAATTGCAAGGCAGTCTTCTACGGCCTGACGCGGCTGGTTCGCATCTATATGTATCCGTGCCTGCCATCGCCCAAGTCTTGCCAAACCTCTTATTTCAGCCAGATGAGGCAAAAGGACATTAAACAGCCACTTATTCTCATCTTTAGCATTGGGGTCATACTGGTATTCCCTGTAGCAGTATGATTTAGAACTGGCCGCCACAAATTCCTGCCAGGTAGCTTCGTTGAGTTTGACCCATTTTCCGATTTTTTGCTGTTCCTCATCGGCCAGACTGCCAAAACTTATACGTCCTGATGCAGTAAATCTATCTATCTCATTCAACTCCTGATTTGGCTCCGTAAAAAGCGAAATCGCTTTTTCGTAGTGCGGCCAGGCATTATCTTCATCTCGAACCTGCGGTTTATTCATCTGATTCAACATCGCGAGGTAGTCAATATTTATGGTCGGCTTGCCGGTAAGGAACCATATCGTGTAAAAACAAAATAGCAGAATCAGCACACCCACCGTCTGAAAAGTCCTTGCCGCTACAGTTCGCCAGAGAGGCCGGCAGCGTTTCTTGGCCCTGCGTAATAGAACTGCAAGCAATTTTACGTCACCGAATTCGCTGATAAGCTGCCGGGCTTTCTGCTCTTTTTCCTTATCGCTCGCACAACCTTTTAGCTCATCTTCAAAATGCACTGTCAGTTCGTGCTGCACATCCTGTCGAACACTTTTGCGGTAGCGCATTTTCTTTATTACCAGCCGTATGAACTCAACAGCACAGCCAGGCAGATTTTGTAAATCGTCGCTTTTTTTGTCACTTGCCATAATACAGGCCTCCACTTCTGTTTTCCTGCCACAAAATCACCAAGACACTAAGTTTCAGTTTCTAATTTTTAATTTCTTTGTGTCTTTATGCCTTCGTGGCTAATTTTCTACTTTTAGGCCGGCACAAGTGCTCCGCCGAAGACAAAGTTCAGGCCCGCCGTCAGCTCCCTGAGCTGTGCCTTTTGTCTTGCAAGCTCGTTCTTGCCTTCACCGGTGATGGAATAATACCTTCTCCTTCGACCGGATTCGGACGTCTCCCACCTGCCCGCGACGAGCTTCTTTGCCTCCAGATTGTAAAGCAATGGGTAGAGTGTTCCTTTGCCGAGCGTCAGGACATCGCCGCTTCTTTCCTCGATGGCCTGGCTCAACTCATACCCGTACATCGAGCCGCGAGAAAGAATCTCCAGAACAACCACCGGAGCAATCCCTTTCAACAGTTGACTTTCAAATTTCATACAAAACTCCTTTACTGCTATTCAGTAATCATTTTATTTGAACTTAATAATCTAATGACTTTTCATATATCTTACATTATTTATTATGCAATGCAAACTATGCAATGTCAACTAAAAAATCCCAAAAATTCAAAATTTTTATAAGTCCTGAAACAGCAGGAAGTTAGAATTCAGAACTTGGAATTCTGTGTTCTGAATTCTTTATTCAATCTGCAGAAACCTTACCTGTTATGCCAGCTCACACCAAGCAAGTCCACACGCCACTAAGCTTCTTCTATAACTTCAAATCCGAGCAGAGCAGAGACGTGCTCGACTGGACGTTTGAGGTCGCCATAGAAAGTAACGCGGTGCCAGCCCCACTGGTCCCAGTATTTAAGCAGCTTGTTAATATCGCCTTTCGGCTCGGCAGCTAACTTGGTTCGGCAGGCCTTATCCTCATCTATGTTCGCCACAGTTTTTCCCTGATGGATTATCACCTTGCGTGAGTCGGGGTTGAATTCGAGCGTAGTGGTCATCTCACCCAATGGCATAAGCGACCGCACACAGGCGCCTTTGCGGTCTTCAGAGTGGCTGCGAATATGGTACTGGTTAGCAGGACCATCAGGCCCGAAGACCTTGCTGGGCGCGACACAGTGTGCATAAATAATCTGGTTCTTCGAGGTATCAATAACAGGGTCAGAGATGTAACCCGGCCGCCCGACCAGATAACCCATCAAAAGCATACTGATAGTCGATGTAAGGTCACCTTCACAGGCGCCTACGAAACCATCATTATTGAACTGGAAGAAGCCCAGGCACGGATAAGCCGTTATATGTCCACCGTAAAAACCGCCCAAGCAGTTAATAGTAATAGCACGGGCCTTGTTTTGATTCATCAGTTCACGCATAGCAAGGTACATCGCTGCGGATTTCTCGATTTCCTGATGTGATGGCTCCACAATTTTCTCCGCCTGCTTGGTCCAGCGTTCAGCACACTTGCGAGCTTCGTCTTTATCGGCTTTTTTGTAAAGCTCATTGAGCGGGTCATAATTTATCTCTACGACCTTTGTGCCGAACACATCCTGAACACCTTTGGCGGAGCAACCGAAACCGCCTCCAACCCGCAGGATTACCGAGGATTGAAGTTTCTTGATGCACTCGAAGCACCTCGCTGCCTGGATTACATCGTCAAACTTTGTAGATGAGACGCCAGCCACCTTTAGGCCCTGCCTTTTGGCAGACGAATAAGCGACCAAAAATTCGCCGGACCCGCCATACAGGTCATCGACGAAAATAGTGGGTCGGCCGGAAGCAGCAATAACCTGGGGAGCGCCCGTCCAGATGCCTATCATATATATCAGATACCCATCGACCTCCTTATCCGCTTCGAGGAGTTTCTTGGCCTCATCCTGATTCTGGACTGTAGCGGGAAGAAAGTCGATGCCGGGGCAACCTTTGCTAAGTTTTTCTATCAGTTCCTTCTTGCGGCCCTCATAGTCGTAGCCGATGTTTGGCCAGGTCGGCGTCTGCGGCGGGATGTGCGTGAATACGAGCCGAACCTTAGTTTTTTCATTGCTGGCAGGTGGCTGGGCCAAAACTGGTATAGCGCTCAAGGCTGATATGCCCGCAAGGCAGGCGGCGCAGCCGCCGAGAAACTGTCGCCTCGACAACTCACAACCCACGCTGTCGGTGTTTAGTGCCTTTTTTGATTGTGCCTGCTGGTCTTTCGATTTCATAAAAACCTCCTTTTATCGTCTTTCCGTTATTTCTTTAGAACATAGATACATACCATATATCTGGCCGCAATGCCACATCGAATTTTTACAAATCTGATTAGCGGCCTGCTTATGCCGAAATTCCTTGCAAAAAAAGAACCTTTCGCTATAAAATAATTAGAAATCTGTGCAAAAGGTGATAGTTCTGTCATATATGGCTTGAACCTGTCCAGGGCAGGTTTATCTGCCTACGACGGTTTAATCTGTATCCGTTAAACAGTGTCAATCTGTGTTAATCAGTGTCTAAAAATCCGGAGCAGTGGCCGAGTGGTTTAAGGCGACGGTCTTGAAAACCGTTTTACCGAAAGGTAACGGGGGTTCGAATCCCTCCTGCTCCGTTAGGAGCAGAGCAGCACAACTGCTTGTGCTGCGTGGGGAGTCGAAGGGTTTGCGATGTGCGAAGCACCGCCAAACCCCTGGCCCGAAGGGGAATCCCTCCTGTTTCGGTTAATTCGAATGCCGAATCTTCGATGTTCCTTTCCCATCCCAAAATTTTTACAAATTTTACTTGATTGTTCTGCCTGCAATGGGTTGAATTACAAATAAATAAGGATAACGCAGGAGGCGTTAATCGGTCCTGCAGGAGGCAGAAAATGACCGACTTCGACTTGGATAGCATAATGGAAGAGGAGGGCTATCTTCCAGGCGTTCCCCATTGGGAGGTGGCCGAGGACCACGACAACGCCGCTAAATCGTGTGCTGACAGCACCTGCCAGATATGCGGTCATAAAGGTTTGGAGATGAGGACTTTTATCGACTGGTCAACACTCGTTTACAGGGCTTTTGCCGAATGCCCCCAATGCGGCAATGTTGAGCAGCTTTAGCATATCACAAGCACAGTAACAAAAACAAAACCTTTATCCGAACCTGCCTCGCTCCTGTTATTGGGCCTGGGTGCGGTGATGCTGAAAAGAAAAGACTAAACCTGTTGACACGAGCCATAGACAAATGCACATAGATTCATACCAATTTGGCGAAATCGTGATTGACGGCGTGGAA
>Ga0315295_10003584_pt1 | contig 13190 bp, 14 predicted proteins | sample YL17G14_0_MG_FD_204453 | JGI IMG/M metagenome (GOLD analysis project Ga0315295, IMG submission 204453) | Sediment microbial communities from Yellowstone Lake, YNP, Wyoming, USA - YL17G14_0 | ecosystem: Environmental > Aquatic > Freshwater > Lake > Sediment | place: USA: Wyoming | collected... | reverse complement strand
AATGTAATAAACAAAAACCTCGGAAACCAGCTCCGGGAGCTTTCTGTTTTCAAGATGCGATGTATAAAATTAAGACTTGAATGGTATGATCAGTTATTATTTCATAATTTCCATATTTATTAAATTCTTTTGGTTGTTTACTTGACATACAAAGTGAAAATTAATACCTTTCTTATTAGAGAAAATTTTCAAATATTAGAAGTCTGATGAGTGTTGGACTGCAATTTTTTAGGTTGTTTAGTAGTTCTGCAGTCTGACAATCCAGAAGGAAAGGAAAACAACTATGAATATTATTAAATGGTTTCGGTAGCTCTTCAGTCCCAGAAACATGACTGGGCCACAAATGATTAACACAGAATTGCAAAAAAGCAGGCTATCACCATCAGAAGGCGAGTTGAAGCTTGACATAGCTGAACCGGTAGCGCCATCGCCTCCTGCGTTCACATTGTGGGTACGAAATCCAAACCCAGATGAGCCATATCTGATTGCCCTTCTTATGAGGGTATGCCGAGAGCATCCACGGGAAGTCCCACCAGAGTTCAGTGCTTACGTTAATGGTGATAAGTCTCGCCAATTATCGTATCGGACATCTCCCAATACAAACAAGGGAGGAGTAGACGTCACCTGGACATTGAAAGGTTAACTGATATAAATAATTCAGAACATTATCAGAATAATTTACTTTTGATACTACAAATCTCCTTGTAAGACTTGAGAAGCTCATCAAAGCCAATCCAGTAAATTTGATCATTATTGATACATTCTTAGACCTTTACTCAGGAGAAATGAACCAGGCAAACAAAATCCGATCCTTCCTCCATAATTATGCACAATTAGCGAAAAAGTATCAATGCTTGGTTTTAATGTTGCACCATACGGTGAAGAGGACAGAAGACCTACCTCCTTCAAAAAATAATCTGCTTGGCAGCCAGGGATTCATTGTAAAGGCAAACTATCTTCCAAAGGAGTACAAAGAATCCAGCTATTTACTCAGGTTTGATCCAAATATATTGTTTGAAGATACAGGCGTAAGAGTGCCATTTGAACAGTTAACAAGTTCGGCAAAAGACAGGGAAACTGAGCGGCAAGCTTGGATTAGAATAGCAAAACCTTTGGTTGAAGAAGGCAAGACTTATCAGGAAATATCAGAAATACTGAAAGAACAAGGTTACCAGGTCTCTAAATCTAATATCCAGCGAGAAATCCCAAAAGGTTAATTATCTATCCCATCCCAATGGATTCCACGGAATCTTTTTGGGATGGGATAATTTTTTTTCAATAATGAAAGAAAACGAGGGATGTATAAGTGCTAAAATCCTCTCAAATAACCTTACATATACACCTATTTACTATTTCTGACTTTTTAAAGAAGAAGAATTTGGAGTCCGTAAAGACCTTCCGTACCTTCGAAGAAAGATCGGAATCTCTTAATTATCAATATTATGAATTGTAAAATAAAATTGATATTGAAAAAACATTATCATTGTTTTTAGCATATCTTGAAGGAGTAATTGATTGCGGAATTGATTATTATTCTTCTTCAAAAGTCTTTGATACTATAATTAAATCTCTCCCTAGAAAGACAAAACTTGTTGTATTTGTAAAGTCTGTTGAAATTTCAAAAATAGTAAGCAAGCTTCATAGGAATACAACTATACTTGTTAATAGTGAGCTATCCTTAATCTGGATTCGGGATAGTGCGGGTTTCAATATGGGAACTCATATTGTTAAGCCAATATTTAGACCAAAGTATTATAGAAAATACTTTGAAGAAGCTGCATTGATTGATCAAAGTATGAAAATCATTCATTCGATCCTGGGAATTAATATGGTTAAGATACCATTGATCTGGGACTGTGATAATCTAGTAACTAATGGTGAAATAGGATTTATAACTGATCAGCTCATTGCGGATAACAAAAAGAATCATGATGAGTCACAAATAAAGGAGATTATCCGCTCTAATCTTAAAATTGAGCCAATATTCATCCCTACTCACCCTGATGACATATTTGGTCATTCTGATGCTTATATGTCTTTTGTTAATAAGAATACACCTTCGATCTTAAAATATCCAGAAAGTGCTGATAAAAAGGATTTAAAATACCTGGAAGAATTAAAAGGAATAGTACAAAAACATGTTTCCAATGTGTTCGAGATTGTTGAAAATCCGACATACGAGAAAAATAATGATATTGAAAGGGCGAAAGGTTTCTATGTGAATATCCTTTCGTTAGGGAATTTGATATTCATGCCAACTTATGACAAATCAGATGAAGAAAAATATAACAAGGACCTACTTAGTAAATATGGTAAGGTCTACCCTATCTCATGTAGCGAATTAGCTGCATTTGGGGGACTACTTCACTGCATAAGTTTTACTAATTAATTACAGGTCTTACCCTTTAAACGGGAACTCCATCCCATCCCAAATCTTACCGGTTTTTTGTGGGATGGGATGAGTAAAATCCACTAATTCGTCAACAATCAATGAATTCCATTTAATAATTTGCTAATTTCGTGCATCTTAGCTAAAATGATTCTGGTGCTATATATTCCAAATAAATTATATACATCTTACCGCCTGAAATTACCTTTCACCTCCCTTTTTTACCTCTTATAGAATTTCATTGTTTACTTATTAATGCCTATCTAATTTTCTGAATATTAGTTTTGATCGTAGTTCTCAGGAAAGTTTTTATGTGACTGACGTGGCGATGCTGTAGGATTTCAGTAAATTCGTTAATCAATTTTTTGATACCAATGACTATTAATATCCGTAAAAGTGATTTCAAACCAGGCTTCTGGTTTTTCCAGATATTCGGCTGGATTGGATTTTCCATAACCGATGCATTAACAAATGCGGCTGCTTCTATGAGCGATCTGAAGTACTTCATTATCTGGTTAGTATCTATCATGGTTGGCTTTATAATATCTCTGGGATTAAGGATCTACTATAAACATTTTTTTAAGAACAACTCTGGCATTTTGTCAGTTGCCATTCTAATTATATCCGGTTCACTTGCAGCGGCTTTACTCTGGCATTTTATTGGTGATTTTGTCCGACATTATTTGATTTTCCCTTCGAATTATGAACCAAGCTACTCTCCAGGCAAGTTCATTCTGAGAATTTACATGTTGCTATGGGTCTATTTGGTATGGAGCATCCTTTATTTCGGCCTTAAATTCTGGGTTAATATGGTTGAAGAAAAGATAAGGGCAGGAAAAGCCGACGCAGATACCAGAAGGGCACAACTTCAAATGCTCAGATATCAGATAAATCCCCATTTCCTGTTTAACACCCTGAATTCCATTAAGGCTTTGATGAGAAGAGAGTCAGTGGTTGCTGAGAACATGATAACCGAGTTTTCCGAATTCTTGAGATACTCACTCCGGCATAATGATAAAACATTTATTTCGCTGGAGGAAGAAATCGAGATTGTAAAGAAATACCTGCTTCTGGAAAAAATAAGGTTCGAAAAAAGACTTGTATATAGTTTTGAAAATACAGCGGAAAGTCTTAAAGTCCCGGTATTATGTTTCCTTATTCAGCCATTTGTTGAAAATGCGATTAAGCATGGGTTGAAAAACTCTCCATCAGGTATAGAATTGTATATCCGTTCATTTATTAAAAACAATGAACTTCATCTCGAAATTGAGAATACAGGAAGATGGATCACAGAATCAGATGAAAGCGGCACGGGGATCGGAAATGTGACTGACAGGCTTGCAACAGCTTATCCCGGAAATCATACCTTTAATATTGAAAAAGGTGCAGAGAGGGTATTGGTCACCATAACAATTGATCTTAGAAAATGAAAACCTACCAGTCAATGATCATTGACGATGAAAGGCTAGCCAGGGTAACCCTGAAAGATATGCTGGCTGATTATCCTATGATTGAGATTATTAGCGAGGCTGAATCAGTGGCACAATCAATACCACTTATAATCAATCTTGATCCCCATCTGCTTTTTCTTGATATTCAACTTATCGACGGTACAGGGTTTGACCTTCTAAATAAAATCAGTTATTCAGGTAAGGTGATTTTTATAACTGCCTATGATGAGTTTGCCATCAGGGCTTTCGAGGTGAATGCGATCCATTACCTGCTCAAACCGGTTTCACATAAGAGCCTAAAAGAGGCAATTGACCGGTTGCAGAGAGCAGAGCCTGAAAAAGAACCTGGGAACCTGATAAATTTCAAATTCACTGACCGGTTGCTTGTTACCTGTGGTAGTCTTTTGCATTTCATTAAAATTAGTTCGATAGCGACAATAACTGCATCAGGCGATTACAGTCTTGTCAGGACCAGCGATGGGAAAGAGTTTATCGATTCAAAAACCATGTCGGAATGGGAAGAACGTCTTCCCGAAAATCATTTTCTGCGGATCAACCGCTCAACCATCATCAATTTTGATGCAATTGAAAAAACCGAACAAAAATCCGTACATCTGATTCTGATTAATGTCAGGGGAATCAATAAACCTTTCAGAATCAGCAGACTTTATTATAAAAAAATCCGAACTAAATTCAGTTGATTTCTTCACATTCAGTTACCCATAATTCTGTTTAACAGATAATTAAGTGGCAATTTCTATATGAATACAGTCCTGGTGCTAAATTTTTCCGCTTTGAATTAATTCACCCTTTCACGGGCACATACAATTCCGGAAAATCGGTTTTAACTTAATAATATTTAAGTCATGAAGAAATGGTTTTACTTTTTGATTGCTATCATCTTATATATGATAGTACACGAGTATTTTCACTGTTTGATGTCTGTATTATTCGATGTATATGATAAAATTAAGATACATTGGTACGGACCGGAAACGATATATATCACTCCTGTTGAAGAAAAGATCTCGGGAATAAAATGGTTTCTTATTTCAGGTCTCAGCAATTTTTTTACACTGGCGATTGGTAACCTGATATTCTTACTGAGAAGTAAAATCATTTATAATTTCCAGGAAGATACTCTTATAATGAACCTTTTATTTTCGATAACTGTAGTTTTTCTGTTATTTGATGCATTCAACCTTTCGATTGGCCCAATCATTTATGGTGGTGATATTTCCGGGATTGCGACTGGACTTAATATTAAGCCATGGATTATTCAAATATTTTTTGGAATTGTTTTGCTGATAAACCGGGAGTTGATTGTAAGTTTGATGAAAAGCTATGATGTTTATTCCCGTAACATTCTGTTTAAGTCATGGCTTCATAAATAAATTCTTATGTAATAGCATATTTACAAAATTGAACGATTAATGCATAGCTTCAGATACACAAGTCACTTTTTTAAAATAGAATATTATGAAGAAGATCAACCTGCCAACTTAAATAGCTGTTTCATCTTTATCCTTGGACCCGGGATCGGCTCTTTTGAAGGGCATCCAGGTTTACAGGGATAAAATTAACTGTCAGTAATAACCATGATAAAATCAGATTTTTCTTCAGGACATTTTATTGCAGTTGCATTTTTAGTTCTGATCGGGTGGAAAGCTTCAGAACCATTTGATGTTAATTATCCTGTCTGGTCAGAAAACCAGGTATCATCCAATCATGTTTTACCCTGTTCACGAATATTACAGGCTGCAATAGATCTCAATACCCGGATATTCCGGGGACAACGGGTTTCTGCTGCAATTATCATAAAAAACCATGAATATTGGACCTGGACCAGCGGATATTCCGAACCCGGAAAACCTGTTGATGTGGATATGCTTTTCAATATCGGAAGCATTGGAAAGAATTTTTTGGCAACTCTCCTACTGCAACTTGCTGAAGAGGGAAGGTTATCTCTAAACGATCCTATAGCAAAATGGGGATTAGGTACCTCTTCAATAGATGAAACCATTACAATCCGTCAACTGCTAAACCATACCAGTGGTATTTTTGATTGGGTGTCACATAATCAATCCCCGTACCGTATACCATACCGACAGATAGAATATGAAAAAGAATGGACTCAGGATGAGATTCTTATTCAACTTGGTGATAAACCATATTTTTCACCTGGAAACAGCTGGCATTATTCAATCACAAATTATAATTTATTAAAAATCATTGTGGAAAAACTGCAAGAGCAGATTCAGGAGACATTAAAATATAACTTCTGACGAATGAGTCATAATATCGGCTATTGCAGGTACAAATACTGAAACCAGAATAAATCTAATTCAATTAGTAACTATTTATCACAGGAGGTTAATCATGAAACTAAGAATCAATGTTCTGTTTATAGCACTGGGCATACTGGTTGAGATGGCTCCATGTAAGAGCCAGAATAACCAGTATTTGAGCACTTTCGAGATTGTATGGAAGAAGGTGAATGAAACTTATTATGATTCCACATTTGGCGGTTTTAGCTGGAAAGATGCCCATGACCGTTACCTGCCTCAGATTACCACAACAGAGAAAGACGATGATTTTTACAGACTTGTTAACAAGATGCTATGGGAACTGAAAGTATCACATTTGAACTTAATCCGTCCCGGAAATTTCGCACGCTCTGAACCACTGGTCTGTGCCGAGGGCAGTCCGGGATTTGACATCCGTATACTCGATGAACTGGCAGTGGTTACATACGTCAAACCAGGTTCGCCTGCTAATGAGGCAGGTCTGCGTCCGGGATATGTGATTCAGGCTGTTGATGAAATTCCAGTCGGGCAGATAATAAAGGAAGCAGAATCACTTATACGACCTCCTTATAATAGCTCTGGTCGAATCGGAATAATCACGAAAGCAATAATAAGCCGCATTTATGGTGCTTCTGGGACGGAGGTCTCAATCGCATATTCAGATGAAAAAGGGCATAAAAGTGACAAGAAAATAATGCGTGCAAAACGTAGTGGGGCAGCTGTGGGGCCAAACGGTATTTTATTTTTAGCGGTAGACCTTGAAGCGAAGCGTTTGGATAATGGGATTGGATATATACGATTAAACACTTTTCAGCAACCTCTGGCACCTCAAATATCTAATGCAATTAAGTCCATGGGAAATGTTCCCGCGATTATTTTTGATCTGCGCGGGAATGCCGGGGGAGAAATCGAAGAAATGCCAGACCTGTTCTTAAATGAGAGGGCATTGTTATATCTCAGAAGGTCCAGGGATGGTGAAACAAAAATGTTTTTTGATCCTGCTAATGATGTCTATAAAGGTCCATTGGTATTGTTGATTGATCAGTTGAGCGGATCGGCATGTGAACTTTTTGCTGGTAGCCTGCAAGCTATAGGCCGGGCTATAGCTGTGGGTGAGCGTAGCCCTGGAGCAGTTATGGAATCGGACATGATGGTTTTCCCGAACGGAGCTATTTTTATGTATCCTGTAGCTCAGCTGGCCACACCGGATGGCACAGTGCTTGAAGGACATGGCGTGGTACCGGATTTAGAGGTTGGACTTGAACGTGAAATGTTGCTTAAGGGTGTCGATTCTCAGATTAACTCTGCAATTAGATATATAGAAAAAGAAGTGCATAAGTAAATTTTTCGCAATTTTTCTGTAGATGAATGGAATTTTATTGAATTTAGTATTCGCAATGCTCGTAACGTCACCAACCGAGGAGCAGCAGGCCAATATCCTTATTAACAGTATACGTGATTTTGGAGGCAGGTATGCCGGCTGCCCTGTTTACTTATTCATAAGTGATACTGTCAATGCATCATGCAGATCCATAACTGCATCAAATGTGACATTCATTCCAATCGATGTCAGTGATACTCTGCCGAAGTACCCATTTCTCAGTAAAGTATTTGCATGCGCCATGGCTGAAGAATTGGCGCAAGGAAAATCAGAAATCCTGGTATGGATGGATGTTGACGGTCTTGTGCTCAATGAACCTGATGAGTTTTACTTAGGGAAAAACAAAAAAATTGCAATTCGTCCGGTAAACCTTAGAAATAATGTTGGATTACTGATCAATAATCCAGCCGATCCATATTGGCAAAAGATTTATGACTATACAGGGCTTGCAACAGATAAAGTACCTGTAGTCGAAACCCTGGTTGATACCCGGAAGATCAGATCATATCTGAATTGCGCAATCTTCTCAATACGTCCGGACCAGGGGATTTTCAGGGAGTGGAAGAGACTTTTTTTGTTACTGGCGCATGACCGGGAGTATCAAAACAATGCGTGTATTACCGATAATCACAAAATATTTCTTCATCAGGCCGTTTTAAGCGCTATAGTTTCGTCCAGGATTAAAAAGAACGAAATTCAGTGGTTTTCGCAAAAAGCAGGTTACCCTCTGCATCATCACAATGAACTTCCACAGGAAAAGAAAGCCGGGAGGCTCAATCAACTGGAAAGTTTAATCTATGAGCGATTATGGGATGTCCCGAACTGGATAATGAGCACCATTCAGGTTGATGAACCTTTAAAATCATGGTTAAAAGAAAAATATGAAAGTGTATCAGGCAAGGATGTATATACACAATAGCTCTGAAAACAATACCAAAAAAAACATATCAATCGTCTGAAATTGAAATATCTTCTAATCTTAAGTAAATCTTATACTTAACGTTTAATATATCTGAATCTCCGCAATAATCATTGAAGAGTTGAGGCCAAAGTAATAGAAAAACAACAGGGGTACCACAAAGAAGTAAATATTAATTGAAGTGCTCCGAGATCCGCCACTGCTCATACATGTAACCCTCAGGCAATATACTACTCTTCACTAAGCGATTAATGTTGTCAAAATAAAAATCTTAAAAATTGGGCAATGAAAAGACTAATTATTTTATTAGTATTTATGCTTTTATTAAGCTATGGGGTAAATGCCCAGAATGAAACGGTTATAGAACGTAACAGCAAATCGAATATTAAGAATATCGAATGCTTCAAAGCAGCCTGGAAAAGAGTAAAAGATGTTTACCCTTTTCTTGAATATAAAAGGATAAACTGGGACTCAATTTATGCTGTTTATCGACCTGGGATCGGGACAGCAAACAGAAAAGAATTCGATCATCTGTTAAACAACATGCTGGCTGAACTTAAGGATGTGCATGTGTATTGCTCCAAAGGAAATGGGAATCAAAAATACGTGTATAATTCTCCCCGTCAGATAAAAGATCAGCATGCCATTAACAAGAAAGTTATCGGAAAGTACTTTAGTGAGAAGTTAAATATACCAAAAAGTAAAAGCGTACTGTATGGGATAACTCCCGAAAACATTGGATATATTTATTTTAATAATTTTTATGATAATGGCATTGAGAATGAGTTTTACGATATTGTTAAATCTTTAGGTAATACAAAAGGTCTGATTATCGATGTCAGGACACCTACAGGAGGTGCTTATAGCGTTACTAAGGAAATCATAAGATGTTTTCTGACCACACCTTTGGAAAAACCTGAATTATACTTTTTGGGAGAAGAAATTGATCAACCACCTTTTCAACCATCAACAGATTCATTTGTTTACACCAAACCAATTGTTGTGCTGATCTATGGCAGAACTATCAGCGCCGGAGAAGGAGTCGCTGAGATGCTTAAACAACTTCCCAATGTCACCGCAATTGGTGACACAACCAGCGGCGGTGGCGGAGCTGCTTCAGGGCATACTCCTCTTGCAGTCGGTCCGTACAGTTTACCATGCAAAAGAAATATTTTTATCCCAACAGGCTATTTCTTGTGTTATGATGGTTCTCATATAGAATGGAATGGCATTCCACCAGATATCAGAGTCGAACAAACTGAAGCAGATGTTAAAAATGGTAGAGACAAACAATTAGAATTTGCCATAAGCATGTTAAAATAAAAAATTGAGGCCAGAATCCTTCTCTTTGAAAATATCGGAAAATAAATCAGGATGCCTGACACGGTCATTGCTAAAATTAATAAGCTCGTCATACAACATATTTTAATAATGGGTATCATGAAAAAAATTATCACATCTGTATTAATCATATTGCTTTGCAGCAAAGTATCGATTTGTCAACAGAACGAAATAGGAATTCTGACTGAAGATCAGCAATTTATTATTGGTTACTGGACAGGGAAAATAAAAGTAGGGTCAATGAGCTTTACCTTTTCATTAAGGTTTTGGATGGATGATAAATTTTTAAGAGGAACTCTTGATTCACCTGAGCAGGATTTAGAAAATATACCTGTAGATGAAATAATGATTCAGGATGATAGCATCAAACTGAATATAGGAGCTATACAGAGGAAGTACCACGCCGTTATTGACAGAAAAAGCAATGTGATGGATGGGATTTACATTCGGGACGGGCAGATAAATTTTCCTCTTGTACTGAATAAAACAGAATCGGTGGCAGCATTAAACAGGCCGCAAATGCCGGTAAAACCCTATCCTTACCTCGAGGAAGAGATTCTGTTTATTAATGGAAATGATGGCAACAGACTTGCAGGGACAATGACTGTTCCAAAAGGGGAAGCGCCATTCCCGGCTGTCATCTTAATATCCGGTTCAGGAGCCCAGGATCGTGACGAATCAGCATTCGGGCATAAACCTTTTCTAGTAATTGCCGATTATCTTACACGTTATGGAATTTCGGTATTACGATATGATGACAGGGGTGTCGGGGGGAGTTCAGGAAATCACCTGCAGGCAACAACTGAAATAAATAGTGAAGATATTATTTCTGCAGTCCGGTTTCTCCAGTCAAGGAAAGAGATAAATGGTAATAAAATAGGCTTAATCGGCCACAGTGAAGGAAGTATTATTGCATCAATTGCAGCAAATAAGAGTTCAAATATTGCATATATAGTTCTATTGGGAGCACCGGGTCTTAGCATTGAAGAAAACCTATATCAGCAGAATGCTATGATACACAGGGCAGAAGGTGTAAGTGAAGATATGATCAAACTATACAATTCAATTCAAAGGAACGTGTTTTCGATAACTAAGGAAGAGTTAAATGACTCAATTGCTACTGAAAAGCTCAGGGCAGCATATACCTTTAACAGATATCAGCTTATTTCCGGGGAGCAAAAGAATAATATTGACGAGAGAATAAACAGACTGTTAACCCCTTATTTCAGGGATATCATTAAATGTAATCCTGCTGAAATTCTTAAAAAAGTTCAATGCCCGGTACTCGCGATAATAGGTGAGAAAGATCTTCAGGCACCATCAAAACTGAATCTTTCAGAAATAGATAAAGCACTGAAATCAGGGGATAATAGAAATTATAAGCTTATTGAATTACCGGGGATTAACCATATGATGCAAACCAGTGAGACTGGGACTATATTGGAATATTCTGAAATAGAGGAGACCGTGTCTCCTCTGGTTCTGAAGAGTATTACAGACTGGATACTCACTCAAAATAAGTAGCATCAACTCTACAGGCTGCGTTTCCTTTTCCGGAAATGTAGCGGCCACCAATAGATCACGTTTTTTCGGGCTTGACTAAAATAGGCGAGGACCTGCATTTGATGGATATATTCGCTCGTCGATCTATAAAGGTGATAGTATAATTTTTCTCAAATAAAGCAGCAAAACAAATATTATTAAATCCTTATTGTAAATCGTCAGCGAAAAGTTTACCGGTAAAGGGTTAAATTTAATGTGTGGTTTTGGGAAGAATGTTTAACACTAAACCACACAAAAAATGGAAGAAAAGAATAAAAATGAGTTAAAATGATCACGTAATTACCTGATTTCGTGTACACTACAAAATCCGTCACCAATTCCGTCAACAGGAAGTTTAAAGACCCTTGTAGATAGCTGATCTTCAAGGGTCTGTATTTGGAGGATGTGGTGCCACCGGGAATCGAACCAGGGACACACGGATTTTCAGTCCGTTGCTCTACCGACTGAGCTATGGCACCTCCTTTTCGGACTGCAAATATATATCTCAAAACCTTTAAAGCAAAACTTTGAATAAAAAATTTCAATTTGGAATCGTTTTCCCGTTATGGTACATTTGCATCCTGACTATAAACAAATAATGGAACTCTTTTTTCACAATCTCAGCAACGGCATCAGGCTTGTACACTACAGGATCCCCGGAGTTGTTGCCCATTGCGGACTTGTTATAAATACAGGTTCCCGCGACGAAACCACCCCGGAACAGGGAATGGTTCACTTCATTGAACATATGTTGTTTAAAGGAACAAAAAAGAGAAAAGCTTACTATATCCTGAGCCGCCTCGAAGACGTTGGAGGTGAGCTTAATGCGTACACCACCAAGGAAGAGACCGCAATACATGCCTCCTTTATTAAGGGTGATTATGAGAGAGCCGTTGAAATAATAAGTGATATTGCTTTTAACTCAGTGCTTCCCGAAAAAGAGATTGAAAAAGAAAAGGACGTGGTAATCGAGGAGATTAATTCTTACCTCGACAATCCTGCAGAACTGATATTTGATGATTTTGAGGAACTGATATTCGCTGACCAGCCTATCGGGCATAATATACTGGGTACTTTATCTACTGTTAAATCTTTCACAAAGAAAGCACTTTCGGAGTTTATTTCCAGAAATTACAACACCAATCAGATGGTTTTCTGCTCGGTAGGAGATATTGCGGATGTAAAGATGCTCCGGTTTTTCAGAAAATACTTTGAAGAAATTCCGGCAAATAAAAGGAACCCTGGATCTGTATTACCCTGGATATATAAACCCGCTTCGATCACAAAGAAGCTGGATACCTTTCAGAACCATTGCATAATAGGGAATGTCGCATACAATTTAAAGGATGAAAGACGTCTTGGTATGTTCCTGTTGAATAATATCCTGGGAGGGCAGGGTCTGAACTCAAGGCTTAACCTGTCGTTAAGGGAGAAAAATGGTCTTGCTTATAATGTGGAATCATCCTATAATCCATACTGCGATACCGGAGCATTCTCAATTTATTTTGGTACTGATAATCACCATCTCGAAAGAAGTATAAGAGTTGCCCTATCCGAATTAGCCAGATTAAGGACTAAAAAACTGGGCAACATTCAGTTAAGCAAGGCAAAAAACCAGATAAAAGGCTATCTGGCAAGAGGTTATGATAACCATGAGAACCTGATGCTCAGTCTTGGAAAAAGTCTGCTTGTTTTCGACAGGATAGAGAGCCTGGAAGAGACGTGCGAAAAGATCGACAAAATAACATCCTCGGAATTGCTGGCCACAGCGAATGAAATATTTGACCCCGGGAAACTGTCAACACTGATTTATAAATAATTATGGACAGGGAACTTGAAAAATTCATTGTTGATCATTCGA
>Ga0315295_10003583_pt1 | contig 13192 bp, 13 predicted proteins | sample YL17G14_0_MG_FD_204453 | JGI IMG/M metagenome (GOLD analysis project Ga0315295, IMG submission 204453) | Sediment microbial communities from Yellowstone Lake, YNP, Wyoming, USA - YL17G14_0 | ecosystem: Environmental > Aquatic > Freshwater > Lake > Sediment | place: USA: Wyoming | collected... | reverse complement strand
GAGGAGATAGAGAAAAAAACAGAAGAGAACGTGATGCTTGAGATGGAAAAGCCCGACAGGCTGCTCGAATTCCTCAGGCACATCGAGGACAGGAGGATCCCTAAAAAGGAGATCTCCGGTGAGGAACTGCCCGGCATTGAGACGCTCGCGGACACGACCGAAACTCTGGAGGAACACCTTATCAAACAGCTTGACCTAGAAGACCTTGATGAGACAGAAGCGGACATATGCGCATCCATCATAGACAATATGGATGAGAGAGGCTTTATAAGGGATTACGAAAAGGCCAGCTCAGCGATAATGGAAAAATTCGCTGTAGATCAAAAAACCGTGGATGACATGCTCGGGATCATACAGTCATTCGACCCCGAAGGTGTGGGCGCTAGGTCGCTCAAGGAATGCCTGCTCATCCAGGTAAGGGCCCACAACTTTGACTCTCCGGAGCTGGAGGAAGTGCTCGCAAAAGCGGTGGATCATCATCTGGAGGATATCGCGGATAAGGACTTTGAAAAGATCGCGAAGGCGCTTAAGATAACAAGGGACGGGGCCGAAAAACTGGCGGAGTTCATAAAGAACAATCTTAACCCGGATCCGGCATCAGCGTTCTCCACAAAAGCCACCTGCGTTATCCCCTCTTTTCTTGTAAAGAAGGAGAACAACAAATACATCGTGATCAACCTTGAAAAAAGCTACGGGCCCGTGATCAAGCTGAGCTCCACATACGAGAAGATGCTAAAGAACCCCTCCACCGACCACGAAAGCGTTGAATTCCTCAAGAAAAAGCTCGAGGCCGCAAAGGACTTTCTTGAGAACATGGAAAAACGCCACAAGACGCTTGAACAGATAATGAACCTTATAATATCCCGGCAGACCGACTATCTCGATGATCCGAACAACATTCCGAAGCCACTTATGCAGAAAAGGATCGCGGATGAGCTGGGCCTGCATCCCTCCACGATATCACGTGCGGTATCGAACAAATATATACAGTCGCCCAAGGGTATAATACTTCTTAAGGACCTTTGCCCTAGAGAAGTTAAAGGGACCACTTCAAAGAAGATAAGGCACATGATAGAACAGCTGATCCGGAAAGAGGATAAGACCGCTACCCTGTCCGACGAGGATATATCCAGATTGCTGCAGAGCGACGGTATCGACATCGACAGGAGGACGGTCGCTTCTTACAGGAATAAGATCGGGGCTGATATTGCGTCTCGAAGACTGAAATCATAGGCCCTATTTGGCGATAAATTGGTGACATATGACAGAAGGTAAAGCGGATATCCTTATAGTAGAAGACGAAAAGAGCGTACGCGATGCGCTTATTTTCGCGCTTAAGGACAAGTACGGCGTTCACCTGGCATCCGACGGGAAAAAAGGCCTGGAGATAGCGGCAAAGGGCAACATAGACCTGGTGCTCCTGGATATCAATCTCCCCGAGATAAACGGACTCGTTCTGCTTGAGCGGATAAAAGACCTCGACAGCTCCCTCCCGGTGATAATGATAACCGGCAATAAGACCGTTGATAGCGCGGTCTCTGCGATGAAGCTTGGAGCTTATGATTACATAGTAAAACCTTTCGATATCAAGGAGCTGATGGCCCTCATCGACAAGGCGCTGGAAAAGAAGATGCTTGAGCAGCAGAACCTTTACCTGCGCAGCGAGCTGGAGAAGACGGCCGGCTTCGAGAAGATAATCGGACAAAGCGGCAAGATGAAGGAGATATTCTCCATGATACGCACGGTCGCCAAAAGCGATTCAACAGTGCTCATCACGGGCGAGTCCGGCACGGGAAAGGAGCTTGTCGCAAGGGCGATACACAATCAGAGCTCCCGCTCAAAAAAGCTTTTCGTTGCGGTGAACTGCGCCGCTATACCGGAGAACCTGCTTGAATCGGAACTTTTCGGTTATGAAAAAGGCGCGTTCACGGGCGCTATGGAAAGGCACCTTGGAAAGTTCGAGCTTGCCGACGGCGGAACGATATTCCTTGATGAGATAGGGTCCATGCCGCTCTCGATGCAGTCCAAGATATTAAGGGTGCTTCAGGAGCGCGTTATCGACAGGGTCGGAGGCACCACGTCCATCCCGGTCGATGTGAGAGTGATATCCGCCACAAATTCCGATCTTAAAGCGGAGGTGGAGTCTAAAAAGTTCAGGAGCGACCTTTATTACAGGCTCAACGTCATCCCCATACACATCCCCTCTCTCCGCGAAAGGTCCGAGGATATACCGCTGCTCGCCAATTATTTTCTTGGGAAATATAAGATCGAATGCGGCAAAAAAATAGATTTGATCTCTAAAAAAGCAATGGATGGGCTAATGGCTTACAGGTGGCCGGGCAACGTGCGGGAGCTTGAGAACCTGATCGAGCGTCTTGTGGTCCTTTGTCAAAAGAACACGATCACCGAGGATAGCCTGCCTCCGGAAATTCATAAGAGTGGCCTGCTAACGGAAAAAATGGATGACGCTTCAAAAAAATTCGAACTCGGGTTCATGAACGAGATCATGAAGAACGCTAACCTTAACGAGAGGCAGCTTAAGGCGATCGAATTCGTGCGTTCAAAAGGAAAGATAACGAAACAGGGCTATATTAAGCTGACGAATGCGCCAAAAACAACGGCGTTCCGCGATCTGAACGCATTGGTCAAACTGAACATCCTTGCCCAAAAAGGCATCGGCAAGGCCTCCTTCTATACCCTCTGCGAGTGATCCGGTCCGTATAGATCCCCATTTTTGTATGTTCTGGACCGCAAATGGACCGTAAAGCGGACCGAACGGCAGAATTCAAGCACAAATGAACTGGCAATATATTTGCTGTATATAAAGGTGTATAATTAAAAAGGAAGGGTGATAAACATGGCAAATCTAGAGCAGGTAAAGGTTAAGGAGTTCGATCCCAGGTTCCTGTCCATTATATTCGACAAGGATTTTTCCAAGGTCACGATGGATAAAAAGGATATGAGCAAGGTGGCGCTGTTCGAGCGGGGCCTTGCCAACGAGCTTTCAAAGGAAGACACCATCGACGCCACTATAGAGAAGATAGTAAAGATGGCTCTCGCATGCGAGTTCGGACCGAGCCTTGTTGCTAAACCCGCCGCAAAAAAAATGGTCTCCGTAATAAGCAGGGGCATAATGGGCAACAGCGAGCTCAGAAAGTCCGCCCTGATAATAGCCGACAGGTTCGCATCCGTTCCAAAGAGCAAGATGTCACCGTTGAACAGCAGAAAGAAAATAGTTAATGGCTGATATAAAACCCGTAATACTGGTCGTAGACGACGAGATCAGCATCCGCGAATCCTTCACCGTTATACTCAGCAAGGAATTCCGCGTGATAACGGTAGCTTCCGGCGAAGCCGCACTAAAACGCATAATAGATGAAAAGGTGGACCTGGTTTATCTTGACATAAGAATGCCCGGCCTTACCGGCATCGAGACGCTAAAGAGAATAAAGGAGATCGACCGGAGCATTGAGGTGATAATGGTGACCGCGGTTAACGACGTCGCAAGCGCCGGGACCGCCATCAAGCTGGGGGCAAAAGATTATGTTGTAAAGCCTTTCGAGGTGAACGATATTCTCGGCAAGACCCGCAGCATAGTGATAAAGAGCCAGGCAAAGGCGATCAAGCCGATGCGAAAAGAGGAGATAATAGGATCTTCAAGACAGATATCGTCGATCAGGAAGTTGATCGAAGAGCTGGCTCACGACGACCGCTCGGTGCTTATCCTTTCCGAGAAGGGACTGGAGGGCGAGATCATCGCCAACACCATAAGCTCCGAATCAAAGAAACCGCTCAAGATACTTAACGCTTACGAGCACATGAAAGACGCGGAAATCTTCGGTTATGAAAAGGGGTCTTTTACCGAGGCCTTTGAAAAAAAATCAGGCGTGCTTGAAGAAGCGAACGGAGGGATACTTTTCATAAGGAACATCGAGCTTCTCCCGAACGAGACGCAACAGAGACTGGCCGATGCCTTACATAATAAGCAGATGACAAGGAACGGTTCGATGTCGCCCATACATATAGATGTGAGGATGATCTCGGAGACCTCTATCAACATCAAGGACCACGTAAAAAGCGACATATTCAACAAGTCCCTTTATGAAAAGTTCAGTGAAGCCGTAATAGAACTCCCTCCTCTCAGGCAGCGTGACAGCGATATCCCGATATTCATGAACCACTACGTTGAAAAGTTCGCGGACCTTTACGGGAAAAAGGTACAGCTCTCTCTTGAAGCGGCGAACATACTCTCCGACTATCCCTGGCCCGGCAACCTGACAGAACTCGCGAACACAATGGAAACTCTAGTGCTTGATTCGCCGCACGGCACCATAAAACCCGAGGACCTGCCGCTGGACATACTGATCAAAAGCACATGGAGCCAAGGCAGCTACGCCACTCTTGATAACCTTGTCGCGAGGCTCGAACACGTTCACATACTCAAGGTTTACAACAGCGCGGGCCAGAACAAGGCTCTTGCCTCCTCCATCCTGGGGATACAGCCAAAGACGCTTGAGAGCAAGCTCGGAGCGACCAAAGCCTGATGATAGACAGCCCCATTCCCGTCGACCTCTTGATATTCGATTTTGACGGCACTATAACGGATTCGATCCCTTCCGCGGTCGAGGCCCTTCAGAAAACCATCAAGATATTGGGGTTTCCTTACAGGACCAAAGACGAGATAAATAAACACGTCGGTCTCGGGGAGGTCCCGCTGGTCAGCGGTTCGATCGGTTCCAATGATCCCACTCTCCTGAAAAAGGCACTGGAAACATACCAGAAAATATATAAGGCCGAGGGCATCAACAAGGTCATGCCATACCCGCACGTCCGCGATATGCTCGAGCATTTCTCAAAAAAGACCAAGGTCATAGTTTCCAATAAAAAAGACGAGTTCATCGGATTGATCCTGAAGAATCTCAGGCTTGAGCGGTATTTTGACAAGGTTTTCGGCGGAGATTCTGCGCCCTGCCTTAAGCCTGATCCTTGTGCGATACTGCATATGCTCGAGATCTACGGCTCTGATCCGAAGAGGACCATTTTCGTGGGGGACATGGTGGTCGATGTGCAAACAGCCCGCAACGCGGGGGTGATATCTTGCGCGGTCACTTACGGATTCGACAGCAGGGAAAAGCTGACGGCCGCTGGCCCTGACCTGATGATCGAAGACATGCTTGAGCTTACGGACATGGTCGTATAGAGGATATGCCCAGAGCCGGACTCGAACCGGCATGACCTATTCGGTCATGGGATTTTAAGTCCCACGCGTCTACCAATTCCGCCATCCGGGCAACAAGTCAGACCTTTTTGGGGCGCTTGCCTTCCTGTTTCACCTGAAGATTGCGCTTAACGTCAAGAAGTTTTTCTTCGCTCTGTTTCAGGAACTGGGTCATTTTATCCTCGAAAGAATTCGAGAACTTCTTTTGTAGAGGCTTCCCGTATTGGCGCGGTGGCCTGGGATCCTCCCGTTTCTCAAGCTGCTTTATCGAGAGGTCGTATTTCCCGTCCTTTGTTGTTCCTATCACCCGCACCTTTACAGTGTCCCCTACTTTAAGATGCTGCGCAACGTCGGTCACGTATGTATTGGAGATCTGTGAAATATGGACAAGCCCGACCCTGCTCTGGCCAAGGTCAATGAAAGCTCCGAACTTTGTTATTCCGGTAACCCGGCCGTCAACAACGCTGTCGACCGCTATCGGCTCCATATGCTCACCTCCAAGTCTGTTATTTAAATATCACTTTGTAGGCGCTCTCGCCCTTAACTACCAAACCCAACTGTTCCCTTGCTTTCAACTCCACGTAAGAGCTTTTGTTAAGCAGGGCCATCTTTCTTTTCAGCGTGTCAAACCTTAGCTGCTCTTGTGCCATGCTCTTTTCAAGGAACTTTTTCTCCGCCTTCAACACGCTGTTCTGGACCATGTCGCTCCTGATCAGGAACAAGAAATATACTACAGCAACGACAAAAGCTACAAGGCCGGCTCTCTCCCTAAGAAATGTTATAAAATACACCGCGTCCCCTGTATTGCGCTTTCTTCCCCAGTTCCTCCTCTATTCGGAGAAGCTGGTTGTATTTTGCCACACGGTCGGTCCTGCAAAGCGAACCGGTCTTTATTTGCCCGGCATTCGTCGCCACAACTATATCCGCGATTGTGGTATCCTCTGTTTCGCCTGACCTGTGCGAGACCACGGCGGTGTAATTCGCTTTTTTCGCCATTTTGATCGCGCTCAGAGTTTCGGTAAGCGTTCCGATCTGGTTCACCTTAATAAGAATGGAATTCGCTACGCCCTTCTTTATACCCTTTGAAAGATACTCTGTATTGGTCACGAACAGGTCATCGCCGACAAGCTGTACCTTTTTGCCGATCTTATCGGTAAGCAGCTTCCATCCATCCCAATCACCTTCCGCCATGCCGTCCTCAATCGATATGATGGGATATTTTTTCACCCATTCCTCATAGAACGCCGCCATCTGTTGAGGCGTCTTCGAGCTGCCGTCCGATTTACTGAAAACATATTTTCCGTCCTGGAAAAATTCGCTCGCCGCGGGATCAAGCGCCAGATAGACCTCTTTCCCTGCCTTGTATCCCGCCTTGTGTATGGCTTCAAGGATTACCTCAACGGCTTCCTCATTGCTCTTCAGGTTAGGAGCGAATCCGCCTTCGTCACCCACCGCGGTATTATATCCCCTTCCGGACAGGACCTTCTTAAGGGAATGGAATATCTCCACTCCGGCGCGCAGCGCCTCGTGGAAAGAAGCAAAGCCCGCCGGCATTATCATGAACTCCTGAAGATCGACGTTATTGTCCGCGTGCTTGCCCCCGTTCAGAATGTTCATCATGGGGACGGGAAGTAGTGTCGCCTTTGCTCCGCCAAGATATTTGAAAAGCGATATACCTCTTGAGGCAGAAGCGGCTTTCGCCGCAGCAAGAGAGACCCCTAGGATAGCGTTCGCCCCGAGCTTGCCTTTATTCTTGGTCCCGTCCAGATCGATCATCAGCTGGTCGATATCCTCTTGTTTGGATGGGTCCATACCTTTTACTTTTTTCGCTATTATTTTATTAACATTGTCGACGGCCTTAAGCACGCCCTTGCCGCCGTATCTGTTCTTGTCCCCGTCGCGCAGCTCAACCGCTTCAGCGATCCCCGTTGATGCTCCCGAGGGGACAGCGGCCCTGCCAAGTGTCCCGTCCGAAAGGATCACATCAACCTCAACGGTCGGGTTGCCCCTTGAATCCAGTATCTCCCTGGCCTTAACTCCCTTTATCCGAGACAATAAGATCACCCTTTCTGATTTAACTTAAGAGGCAGTGATTATAACATAACGGCAATCAGCGCTCCAAGAGCAAGAAAAGGCCCGAAGGGAATCTGGTCATCCCTTTTGATCTTTCCCAGCAACAGCATGGCAACGCCGGCGATCGCTCCGATCACCGATGCTGAAAATATCGAGACAAAAGTGCCCATCAGCCCTACATATGATGCTATCATCACAATAAGCTTTATGTCGCCCTCACCCATGGCCTCTTTTTTAAAAAAGAGACGCCCCAGCGAGGCGGACGAGTACATAAAAACGAATCCGGCGCAGACACCCGAGAACATATCGGGCAACTTTCCCGTGTAGATCGAATACGCCACCCCGAAGAAGATGCCGGTCAATATGAGAAAATCCGGTATCATCATTGTCTCGATGTCTATGAAAGAAATTATGAGCAGCAGCGCAAAGAAGATCAAATAAGCCGCGAAACATAAAGTTAAGCCGAACTTGATGTATGAAAAAGAAAAGATGAGGGCCGAGAACAGCTCTACCAGCGGGTAGCGGATCGATATCTTTTTTCCGCAGTATCTGCATCTGCCGCGCAGAAATAAATAACTAAATAGCGGGAACAGGTCCAGAAAACGCAGACGATGATGGCATTTCGGACAATTAGAGGCCGGGGAAATCACAGAGCCTTCGGTCGGTATCCTTGAAATGCAAACATTGAAAAAGCTCCCGGCTGTTAGACCGAGCGCAAAAAGAGCAATGATAACGAGTTGGTTTTCTACTGCAGAACCCCTCTTTTGTTGACAATGACAATAAATAATAATATATTAGTAACGGTCGCAAGTCAAATTATGCCTGATAAAGGATGTTTATGAAAAGGGTCCTTGTTGTTGATGATGAAGAGAGCGTTCGCACGATCCTGAAACAGATGCTTGAAAAAAGCGAATTCGGCATCGATACCGCCAATAACGGAGAAGAAGCGCTTTTGAAAATGAAAGCGTTCAAGTACGATCTGATCATCTCCGACATTAACATGCCCGTGATGGACGGAGTGGCACTGCTCCAGAGGTCAAAAGAACTTTACCCTGCACTTCCCGTGGTCTTCATAACCGCATACGGAAAGGACAAGGTCATAATGGAAGCGATGAAGTCCGGGCTCTCCGATTACATCGAAAAGCCTTTCCGTATGGATGAGGTACTTCAGACGATAAAAGAACACATCAAATAAGGAGGAACGTGTGCCTATAAGAAAGAGAAAATCGCTCGGTGAAAGTCTGGTAGAGCACAAGACGATAAGTGAAGATCAGCTTAATCTCGCCGTAAAAGAAAGCGAAAAGAGCACTGAGCCATTAAGAAAAGTGCTGGTCAAGCTGGGAATGGTCTCGGAAGATGACATAGCCAATTTTTTTGAGGAGCAGATGGGCGTTCCCAGGATAGACCTTAAGAATTATCTGATCGATCCCAGGAACCTGGCACTGATCCCCGAGAACCTGGCAAGAAAATATACTCTCATCCCTCTTTTTAAAACGGGGGACACTCTCACCATCGCCACAGCTGACCCTCTAAACGTAGTTGCACTGGACGACATCAGGATCAAGACAAAAAGCAACATCGAGCCTGCGGTGGCGACCGAGACCGAGATCAAGAACGCCATAAGCCAGTATTACGGGACGGGCGGCTCGATCGAGGATATCATCAAGAGCATAGACGTTAAGACCCTTTCGATCGAGGAAGGAAAGGAAGAGATCGAACCTGACAAGCTCCGCAACATGGCGGAGGAGGCGCCCATAATCAAGCTAGTGAACCTTCTGATAATGCAGGCCATAAGGGATAAGGCTTCCGACATCCACGTGGAACCAGAAGAGGACAGCCTTAAGATAAGGTTCAGGGTTGACGGCATACTTCATGAGATCTCATCCGTGCCCAAACACATGCAGGCAGCTGTGCTCTCAAGGATAAAGATAATGGCGGACCTTAACATCGCCACGAAAAGGATCCCGCAGGACGGCCGCTTCAGGATAAAGGTGGACACCGGACAGATCGACCTCCGCGTATCATCAATGCCGACGATTTACGGGGAGAACATCGTGCTCAGGCTCCTCGACGCGACAAGCATCCTAATAGGTCTTGAACAGCTGGGTTTTGACGAGAGGAACCTTTCGCATTTCAAGGACCTGATAGCAAAACCTCACGGGATCATCCTGGTCACCGGCCCCACCGGATCGGGTAAAACCACCACATTATATTCGGCACTGAGCGTAATAAACACCCCCGACAAGAACATAATAACCGTAGAGGACCCGGTGGAATATCAGCTGCGTGGCATAAGACAGAGCCAGATAAACGTAAAAGCCGGTTTGACCTTTGCATCTGGGTTAAGGTCCATTCTGAGACAGGACCCCGACGTTATAATGGTGGGCGAGATCCGCGACCTTGAGACCGCGGAAATAGCTGTTCAGGCCGCACTCACCGGTCACCTTGTGTTCTCAACCTTGCACACCAATGACGCGCCCAGCTCTCTTACTAGGCTGATCGACATGGGAGTGGAGCCCTTCTTGATATCGTCATCCATAATAGGCGTTATCGCACAGAGGCTTGTCAGGATAATATGCCCCTCCTGCAAGGAGGCATACACTCCCTCTCCAGAGATCTTCAAGGACCTCGGAATAGAGATACCAAAAGGAGAGGTCAGGTTCTACCGAGGCAAAGGATGCAAGTCTTGCGGCAACACCGGTTATCGCGGAAGGATGGGCATTTTTGAGATGCTTGTTCTGAATGACAAGATAAGGGACATGATCATGACAAAAACGCCGAGTACGCTGATAAGACGCGCCTCTCAAGAGGCCGGAATGAAGACCCTCAGGGAGGACGGCATAGAAAAAGTGCTTGCCGGCACGACCTCGGTGGACGAAGTGATAAGAGTGACACAGCAGGATTGAGCAACACCTAATGCCTCAATTTCAATATAAAGCAAGAGATAATTCCGGAAAGCTGATAACGGGTACCATAGAAGGCTCCAGCAAAGAATCGATAGCGTCCAACCTTCAAAAATCTAAACTTACCGTGATATCCATTACTGAAAGAGCGGATCAGTTCTCAATAGACCAATGGTTGAGCCGGTTCACAAGGGTCACTATAAATGACATCGTCCTGTTCAACGTACAGCTGGCCAATATGATAAGTTCGGGTATTTCGCTGCCCACAAGCCTCATGACGCTGTCCGAGCAGATAGAGAACCTTCGCCTAAAGGACGCAATAAAGGAGGTTTATAACGACATAAAAGGTGGCGCCACATTTTCCGACGCGTTAAAAAAACATCCGGATATATTTTCCACTCTTTTTGTCAACATGATAAGGGCGGGAGAAGTTTCGGGAAATCTTGACGAGATCCTCAGCCGTCTGGCGATATTCGCAGAAAAGGAATCTGAACTGAAACAAAAGATATCGACCGCCATGTTCTATCCAATGATACTTGCGGTTTTCGGGACTCTCGTGATAATCCTCATAATAACCACCATACTCCCCTCTTTTGCAAAGATATTCATTGATGCGAACGTGCCGCTACCAACGCCCACAAGGATACTTTATAACTTCAACCTCATGATAAGAGGTTACTGGCGGCAAGCGATCGTCTTGATAATAATTCTATCTATAGGCTTCAACTGGAATAAGCGCACTCCCGACGGCAAACGTGTTATAGACCGATTGCTGTTAAAAATACCTGTGTGGGGACAGCTTATAAGGCAGGTAACCATCGCAAGGCTTACTCGAACAATGGGTTCCCTTGTCGCGTCCGGCGTGCCAATGCTACAGACACTGGAGGTCACCGAAAAGACAATAGATAACGCGATCATATCCGATGTTCTTAAAAAGGTCTATTCAGCGGTGAGCAAGGGAGAGTCTATCTCCGGCCCTATGAGGGACAGCGGGGAATTCCCTCCCATGCCAGTACACATGATAGCCGTCGGCGAGGAAACGGGCGCCCTGGACGCAATGCTGAATAAGGTCGCTGACTACTATGACATGACGACGGAATTCAGCATAAAGAAAATAACTGCGCTGATAGAACCGATATTCCTGGTGGTTTTGGGCGGAGCGGTCGGATTTATATTCGCCTCCATACTTATGCCTATCTTCCAGATGGTAAAGACCCTTAAGCACTGACCTTGATAATCCGTTTAATAAGAGTATAATATTTTTCAGTTTTGGTGGCTATGGACATAAACAGTCTTCTTAAGAGCGTAATAGAAAACAAGGCCTCCGACCTGATACTCGCGGCGGGAGCACCTCCAATGCTCCGGATCGCCGATTCCCTGCTTCCGGCTGAAAATGTGGTGCTTAATTCCGAAAGCGCAAGATCCCTTACATATAGTCTTCTCAATCCGTCTCAGATCGCCGTGTTTGAAAGCACAAAGGAACTTGACCTGGGTTACGAACTAAAGGGTTACGCAAGATTCAGGGTGAACGTCCACTATCAGAAAGGTACGGTTGCCGCCGCTCTCAGGCTTATCCCAAGCGACATCCCGACGATGGAAGACCTGCATCTGCCCAAGATCATTTCGGAATGGGCCATCTTAGAAAGAGGTCTTATACTTGTAACGGGACCGACCGGTTCCGGCAAAACCACCACACAGGCATGCATGGTGGACCTGATCAATAATACCAAGAGTCGGCACATTATAACCATTGAGGACCCAATCGAGTATGTGCACGCGAACAAAAAGAGCGTTATAGAACAGCGAGAGGTTGGGATAGATACCGAATCCTTCAATGCCGCCCTTAAGAGGGTGCTAAGGCAAAATCCTGATGTTATCCTGATCGGTGAAATGCGCGACCTGGAGACCATACAGACGGCGATAACCGCGGCCGAGACCGGCCACCTGGTCATCTCCACTCTCCATACGAATGACGCCGTTCAGGCGATAGACAGGATGGTGGATGTGTTCCCTCCCCATCAGCAGGCCCAGATACGCATCCAGCTTTCCCTTTCGCTGCAGGGGATAATCGCCCAGCAGCTCATGCCCAGGATCGACGGCAAGGGACTTGCCCTAGCCACGGAAATACTTGTCGCCACTACCGCCGTCCGCAATCTGGTAAGAAAATCCTCGACCCAGGAGATATACTCGATGTTGGAGATAGGCACCAAATACGGCATGCAGAGCATGGATGCAAGCCTGAAAACGCTTTACAAAAACCGGGCAATATCATACGATGAGGCCCTGGCACATGCGATTAACCAGGAAAGGTTCGAAAAACTGTAGGTATCGGCTTATATATTTAATGAACGAAGGGGGTGAACAATGAAAAAGAGCAAAGGTTTTACACTTATCGAGCTCCTCATTGTCATGGCCGTTATAGCGATCCTTATCGCGATAGCGATACCGAGCTTCAGAGGCATGCAGAACGAAGCGAGAAAAACAAAGGCTCAGGGAGACTGCAGGGTGGTCAAGATCGCGGTCGAGTCCTATTACAAGAACCATGGAACTTATCCTGCGGAAACGGCTTACCAGACCACACTTCTCGGCGCGTCACCAAGGATCATGGATGCCAACCTGTATGATCCGTTCGGTGCGACGACAACGACGACCTATGTGTATTCTCTGGACACCGGAGACCCAACGACAGCGAAATATTATATGATTTATTCCGTTGGGCCGGCTTCAAATGGAACAGCATCTGTTGCCACTAACGGGACAGTTTCCTCTTCCAATGATGCCATCTGGGAATCGAACGGTCACATATAGAACGGTCTGTTGATATAGGCATCGGCTTATATATTTAATGAACAAAGGAGGTGAACAATGAAAAAGAGCAAAGGTTTTACACTTATCGAACTCCTCATTGTCATGGCCGTTATAGCGATCCTTATCGCGATAGCGATACCGAGCTTCAGAGGCATGCAGAACGAAGCGAGAAAAACAAAGGCTCAGGGAG
>Ga0315295_10003582_pt1 | contig 13194 bp, 11 predicted proteins | sample YL17G14_0_MG_FD_204453 | JGI IMG/M metagenome (GOLD analysis project Ga0315295, IMG submission 204453) | Sediment microbial communities from Yellowstone Lake, YNP, Wyoming, USA - YL17G14_0 | ecosystem: Environmental > Aquatic > Freshwater > Lake > Sediment | place: USA: Wyoming | collected... | reverse complement strand
AAAAACGCCTGATTGGCGATTAATTGTTTTTCGGCAGGTCGTCTAGCAAACGATGTTAGAACCTGTCTTTATTGATTTTTTATATTATCTTCTCCTTTCTTTATATTAACTCGTGTATCATCGTTTTCGGGCGGGAATTCGTTATTGTTCTTTTCTTTCCCTAATTCGGAATTTATTCTTTGCTGAAATTCCTTTTTTACTTCGGACGTTATTTTTTGAGATATTTCATCGTTTGTTATATCGGGGTTTTTCTTTAATTCGTTAAAAAATATTTTTGGAATCATTGAAAACCAGGGCGTTTTCCCAAAGGCTTCTCTTATAGTTGTGTCTTTCGTAATGGTCTCTGAAAATTTTTTATGTTCAAATTGATGAGACTTAAGATCAATAACGGTTTTTAATACAACTAATAATAAAACAGAAAGGAAGGGTAAATTTAAAGACTTAAGAGCATAGCCACCAAAAATAATAGTTACATGCATTACCATAACTCTTTTATATGGTTGTGTAAAAAGAGTTCCAGGAGAAATTCTTTTATACTCCTCTTTCTTAATAAAATTTTCGAAATAAGAAATACCATGGCTGATAAAAAGTGAGGTTATTCCGATTAATATATTTAAGGCAGAAATGTCTGGCGGACCGAATACTGCAAAAACAAAAATCCCGTGACCAAAAGTAAATCCGCCATAATGAAGAATAAAAAATAATATAAAGAGCCATCCCGCAATATTAAAAATTGCGTTTTGTTCAGGATTATATAATTTTCCCACTTTAATCATTTTCAATATATTATAAAATCCAATTACGATATTTTCTGACCAATAAAAAAGCATAACGGAAAAAAGGCTCCAATCAAAAAAGATAACCCCGAAAAACGGGACAAAATTCACAATAATTAAAGATATAATGCTTGAACTCTTCATAATTTTCTTATTCTACCAAAAAACCCTTACCCGCCAAAGTCCAAAGGGCGTAGGAGGGGCCCCCTTGGCGATTTTTGATTCGGTCAATCTATGAACGAGGAACCAAAGCTATTTTTATTTCGCATAATTAACGGCCGTATTGATTGACTTGTTATTCCTTATGTGCTAATATTACACACGTAAGATAGTTGCCTAATAGAAATTTAGTCGAGTTTATTCAGGAAACTAAGCTTTAGGATAAAACCTTAAAATATAATAATTAATTTATTTACCATAAACATGGAAGGAACAATTAAAACTCTTATTTCAGACAAAGGGTTTGGATTCATTACCATTGAGGGAGAAGAGAAAGATCTATTTTTTCACAAGAATGAAGTCAAAGGAGTGACCTACGAAGAGCTAAAGGTGGGAGACAAAGTATCTTTTGAAAAAGCTGATTCTCCGAAAGGACCCAATGCGATAAACGTAACTCGCATTTAAGAATCCACTCTGTAAAATAAGACAATAAAAAACCGCCCCTCGGCGGTTTTTTATTTTACAAAATTTTCAAAAATATTTTCAGGGCGAAACAACGTAAATCGTTCCGGCTCCGCCGTCGGATATTCCCTCTCCGCCATTAGCATGAATATTCCCTTCATTAAAACCACTCGTCTGATAATAAACCGCAATTCTCCCTCCAGCTCCACCGCCTCCGCCATAGACAGAATCGTTATTACCGCTATCCCCTCCACTAGCTCGAATTAAACCTGAACCGATTAAATTATTAGTAATGATATAAATACTTCCGCCGCTTCCTCCGCCGCTATAGTTATCTCCACCACCATAACGGCCGTTTTCTCCATTAACAGAAATAATTCCATTTAAAGTTAAATTATTTTCAACCTCAATTTTAATCGCCCCTCCGCCTACTCCGGCAGGAGCAATACCAAATCCTCCGCCACCCGAACCAAAATCAGTTGGCGTTTCTTCCAAACCGTAAGAAAGACCTCCCTCAGCTCCAAAAATTCCTGAGCCACATTCTCCGCCTGTCCCACCATAACCTCCGCCACTTCCACCATATCCTCCGATATTTCCTTTGCCAGGACCATCACTAGAAAAATAACCTAAAGCATCGGCTGAAATAGAGGATTCCGAATCAATATTTAAATTAACTGCCGTAATGTTAAAGTTGCCAATTAACTTGCTTGACTGAAGTAAAAAATCATTAACATTAATTGTCAAAAATAATTTTTGTTTCCCGATTAGAGAAGCATCTTTGAGAATAAGATTATTACTAGAAATTGTAGCATCGTTGTTAAACTCTAAAGTAACTCTATTTTCAATCTGGGGAGAATTAAAAACATTTAAACTCGCTGTCAAAATTAAATAAGCCCCGTTAATTAATTTTAAATTATCAAAAGTGTTATCAGCTTCATCTAAAAAAGTAATGGCTCCTGATTGATTATTATTATCTATTATTAAATCTCCGTGTTCTTGATTAGCAGATTTGAGAAATATTGTGCCGGCGCCGCCACTTTGAATTCCTAGCCCACCGAAGGTAGTAATTTCTCCACTAAAATCGCTCGTTTGATAATAAACCGCAATTATTCCTCCAGCTCCCCCGCCTCCGCTATAGACAGAATCGTTATTACCACTATTGCCCCCATTAACTAAAATTTGACCTGAGCCAGTTAAATTGTTTGTAATAATGTAAATACTTCCGCCACTCCCTCCTCCGCTATAACTTGGACCCCAGTTTGAATAACTTCCATTTTTTCCATTAGCCGAAATGGTTCCATCTAAAGCAAGATTATTTTCAACCTCAATTTTAATCGCCCCTCCGCCTGCTCCGGCAGGAGCAACAACATATCCTCCTCCACCTGAACCTAAATCAGTAGGTTCTTTTAAAGAACCGTAAGAAAGACCTCCTTCAGCTCCAAAAATTCCCGATCCACAGTCGCCACCTTTTCCTCCATAACCTCCGCCACTTCCTCCCTCGCCGCTGATTTTTCCTCCACCGGGTCCTTCTCCAAGTCCTGCCCCGGCCGAAAAACCTTTATCATCAGCAGAAATTGCCGAATTTGAATCTATAGTAAGGTTTATTGCTTTTATTTTTACGCCCTGAAATCCACTCAAAGAAGAACTTGAATTTAATATTAATCTCGCTCCATCTCTAATTATTAAATCCTTAAAGTTGTATTCTCCCGCTTTCAAAGTTGTAGTTGTAGATATAATCGTCTCGGGATCAAAAGAATCAATAATGCCATCTTGGTCTAAGTCAGAATATAAACTTTTATTTCTCGCTTTTGGAGTAGGCGTTTGGATTTCAAAATCATTTTTATTGTCATCTGTGTCAATGTAATTTAAATAACCCTCTTCGTTTATTTCTAATTTTCTAGCTAAACTCTCACCTGCGGGTGAAGGAAGAGTTGGTTTTCCTTCTTTAACTATTGTTTCCCCCCAATCTAAAGCATCGATTTTGCAAGCTTTTGCTTCCGCTATCGCTTGCTCTAAAGTGGTAGTGCTGGTAGTAGCAATTTTTGGATCGCAAGAGAAAATACCTACCGTCCCAGCTTCGTTACCTAGTAGTTCTGTTTCATAAACCTGCCAATCGCTATTAGGATTACCGTTTTCTTTAGGATAACCCTTCAAGCCAATTAGAAAGTAATTTTTGGCTGAAATAATTGTAGTGGTTCCACTTTCAGAGAAGTTTTTGTTTCGATAAGGATTATTCCAATCTCGATTTGAAGAGAAATATGAAAAATACCAGCTGCTGATATCAATGTCACTTTCAGTCGGATTATAAAGCTCGACAAATTCATCTCCGGCAATCTGGACTTCTGAAATCACCACATTTTCAGCGAATCGGACAATGGGTGGTTGCGGTTCTTCCGGAGGAATTTCAACTGGTTGACTATTTTCTGCTTTTGGCGTTCCAAATAAACCATTAATAGACGAAGTAGCTGATGAGATAAACCAATTTAAATTCGCTCCTCTTTCCATTGTTCGGCGTTCTGGTGTTTTTTGGCCGGCTGGCCAAGTGGAAGTAGCTCCTACTTCATCAATTAGTATACATTCATTATTAAAAAGTCTTAAGATAAAATCTGAATCATTAATTGAACCACTAAATATCTTATTAGCTGAAATCCCAGGGACAGAATCATCGTCGCTCCTTTCTAAAAGAAAGAGGTTATCTATGGCATCACTTCCATCAAAAAATATTTTTATTTTATTTTCGTTGTTTTGAGTATTAATGCCAATTAACTGCCAGTTATTAAGTGAAACTGTTGAAGTAGAAATATTTTTTAATTCAAGCCATTCATCGGCCGAGCTGGAAGCCGAACCCATCCAGGCAATTTCATTAAAGACAACCGGTTGATATGTGGGCTGTGTTAAATTTTCTTGAGAGCAAATTGTTGACACAGGAGGTGAAGCCGAACCTCCGCCGCCAGAATATTCATAATATCCTCCGCTATTTTCCCTTTTTGGCGTTCCCCAAAGTTCAGCACTTGTTTGCCAGCTCAAATCATTTTTTCTTTCCATTGTTCTTTTTGAACTACTATTTCCGGCTGGCCAATCGAGGTCAGTCAAAATCTCATCTTGAAGCTGACAATTTGCATCAAAAAGATAAAGAGCCTCATTAGTGTTATTAAGACCGCCAGTATAAATCAAATCCGCTGCTACTCCTAGCACCGAATCATCATCCGTTCTCTCTAAAAGGTAAAGTCCACTAACAGAAATCTGGTCTTTTCCAGAGAAAATTATTTTGATTTGGTCGTCTTTATCCAAAAGTTGCCAGTTTATTAAATCTATTTCAGCTCCAGAAATATTTTTCAACTCAATCCATTCGTCACTTGCTGAATTTTGGTTCCCCATCCAGGCTACTTCATTAATAATTATTCTATTTCTGGCCGGCCAACTTCCCGGTATTTTTTCACAAAGCTTTTGCCCCATCTCTTCCTGACCTACCTCTTCTTCTTCCTCTTCCGTCTCTTCTTCAATAATTTCTTCTTCTTCAATTTCTTCGGAAACTGGCTGAGATAAGGCTGCCAGCTCATCCACTCTCTGACTTAAAATATCAATTTTCTCAACAATATCATCCAATATTTCTTGTATTTCTTCTAAAGTGAGTTTTGGTTTTGATTCCGGTTCTTGATCCGGTTCTGTTTCTGACTCTGAACTTTCAATCTTGGTAATCTCTTCTTCCAAGGCGGTAAACTCTTCTTTAATTTCTTCTAACTCTTCCGGGGTTGGCGATGTAGACGGCGATTGAAAGAGTGCTGCCGGTGAAAAAGATTTAATTTCTGAAATAAATGATTTTATTTTATTCCAAATATCAACTAAATTTAGCGATGTTCCAGTAATCCGGGTTATAATAATTTCTACTTCTTTGATTGTGGTTTCTACTGGTTTTAACAAATATTTTTCCCATAAACTGATGGGTTTAATCCCCAAATCCGGCACCGAAGGCGGAAAATCAATTTTCATTGAAGGTTCGCCAACCCATTTATAGTCTTCTACTATACCCTGGATATCAAGGATAAATGGTGGAAGATCCTGAGTAAGCTCTGTGTAAGAACCCCATATCCCTCCTAAACTTCCTTTATTTGCCGGAGGTTCAAGATAATTCGGAGAATAAAACCTTATTACAACTTCTCCCCTTTTCGCATCGATCGGTTTATAAATCATAACATATTGAAAAACAACTGTTTTTGTTTCCCCTTTACGTGTAGTATATTTAAACTCTATTGCCCCAGGCGTCATTTTAATTTCTTTTTGAAGCAGAAAGCTCATTCCATATTCAGTCGCTCTTTGGACGGTCTCGTTTTCAAATTTATCTAAAACCATAGAAATATCCTGAGCTAAAATTAAACGAGCTATTTCTGTGGCATTTTTGACTATTGCGCCGGTCACTTCTATTGGAACATCAATTAAAAGATAATTTAACGCCTGAACTCTCGCTACGTTACGCATAATATTGAAGATGGCGTTCTCTTCAGCCGTTGCGTAGTCAAATGAGTTTATCCATTCGGAATGGAATAAATTAATTAAAGAATGAATTAAATTCTCAACTTCATTGGATGGTAATTGGAGATATTTTTCGATTTCTTCCAGGGTAATATTTTCAAAGTCTTCTGCTATACAAATTTTCGGCAAAACTAAAAATCCCACCATTAAAATTAGTAGTAAAATATTAAAAAATCGCCTAGTTTTTAGAAAATTTTCCATAGAATAATAAAATATCATTCCATATTAAATTGTTATTTTAAAGGCGAAGAGAACTTTATTCTCTTCTTTACCTTCGTCCCATGTAATTGGGACTCGGTTTTTAAAGAACTTTACCTCTCTCTGGCCGAGGTCCGCCTTTAAATAGGTTTTAAAAGAACTATTTTATAGAAACTGTTTCTAAAAATTTATCAAATTCCTGAACACATCTTTCTTTTTCATCGGGAGCCCAATAGAGATCGAAGTCATATAATTTGTTTTCTGTAGGGATATAAACAGCTGTAGCTGAACCCAAAAATTCACTATCAAAAATGTTCTTCAGAGCACTTCGATTATTTATTGTTATTTCTTCAAATTCCTCAGATTTTATATTTAAACCCCAGTGAATTGCCTTTATTTCTTCTTTTATTTCATTAAAATTCATCTTTTTATATATTACCGATATTTCTATTCCGCAGCCTTTTGTTAACGGCGGACTCACCAATTCGCCATTTTTTCTTCCTGTTATATCAGGAGTGTATATTAATACCGAACCTTCAAAAGCTTCTATCTTTTCTGTTGTCCATCCTTCTGATATCTTAATACTTAATCCTGCCCTTTTGTTTTCTACTATCATTCCTTCGGTGGTTTCCTTAATTACATAATCATCTGGACTTCCTTTAATTTCTCGTCCTTGCCACCACCAAAAAAATCCTCCGGCCGCGAGGATTAAAACAATAATAACTGAAATAATAATTTTTTTCTTTCCAATTTTTCCCAAATTCGCAATTTTAAACATATTTTATTATTTTACCCTTCGGGAAAAATAAAACAATCTTTTCCTTGTGGAAAACTCAATATAATTGATTTATAAAACTTAATAAAGTTAAAAGTAAAATTTTCTTAATTTTTTCTTTCATAGATTTGTTTTTCTAAGCCGTGTCGGCGTAAACATTCTTCGTATCTTTGCTCACTAAGCATTATTAATTGTTCATCACTAGCCTCCTGATTTTCCCATAAATTTTCTTTATAGTATTGTTGCTCAATATAACATATCTTCCTAATTTGGCTTGGTCTCCATTGAAACCAATAAAAAGCACCGCCAACGATAATTAAGACGATTATAACCCACCAATATTTCTTAATTTTTTCTTTCATAGATTTATTTTATCCTTGTATTTTTTAACAATTCTTCTTAATAATCTCATATAGAAAATCCAAATTATTACAGAAATAGCTAAGATTATAGTTATAAAGATTGCGGTTCGGAAATCAAGGAGACCCAAGAAAACAAATAACACTCCCAAAATTATTTCTTTCCATATTTTTTTAAGAGTTCTATACCACCATTTTGATTCTATTTCTTGATTGGTCATATTTATTTCGTCTTATACTTTTTAATAAAATCGGCTATACACAGCAGAACATAAAACCCCTTATCCAACAAACAAAAGTTAAAACCCAAAACACAATGGGAACAACTTTAAACCTCCCCTGTTTTATAAAGAAAAGTGGGGATGACAGAACTGCCAACGCAAATAGAATTTTTAGAACCCCTTCATATAAAATCGCATCTATAAACATATTTATTTCGTTTTATTTTTTTAAGAAATTGGTTTTCTACTTTCAGATTAGTCCTTTTTTATGGAAAGAACAAGACGAATGCCCTACAACATAGATTGTTCGAATCGTTAAATAAAAATTGCCCAGCGATGGACGTTTTAATCTTAAATAAAAAAGGGACATCATGGATGGTGTCCCCCTGCAATGTGCTTTGGCGCTTTGACGCTTAACCTAGTTCGTACTGGTTCTTATTGGAGAAGAAGTGCCGCGAATGACGGAAATTATTGCCTTTATAGATGTAGCTATAGCTGCAGCTGCATATGAAATTGATGGCCCCATGAAGGTGATTTTTCGTCTGGTCACCAATTCTATTATTTTCCCAAGAAAATAATAGATGAAACAGCTGACCACGAAGACCCCAATTACAATAATACAGAATCTAACAAGCATCAGAACCACCAGTCCTCTTTCCTGAATTTTTCCCTGAATCTTCTTTCTGTCCAGTTTTTTCAAACTCAAGGTACTTTCCTCCTTTTTATGAGTTGCTTTCTGGCAACACTGCTTCTGTCCACTCAGCAACCCCATTAATCCATTTTTCTTCTACTGGCCCCATAATATCACTGAGACCGGCTATTATATTTCGTCCGGTCACCAATTTGATGGCATAGATGCCCAATAAGATTACAATGATCGGGATACCAATGGAAGCCATTCCAGTAAGCCACTCTGTTACTTTTTTCGTATTTACCTCCTTTTTCCTTTTTATTTATGTTTTAATATATACCATATTAATAAAAAAAATCAAGTTTTTAAGCTTGAAATTATTTTTTTAATCAATGCTCCAAAAATTTATAGTCCGGCGAAGGATTTGATTTTTGAAACGGGAATGGCAGAAACCCGCCCTTCTTTATCAATTGTGTTTATTCCCAAAACATTTCCCTCAATATCAAACATGGAGCTACCGGCTAAATTATCTTCTTCTAAAATATTAGTCTGAATGGAATTTTCGTCAAACGTTTTAATAATCCCTTCATTAACAATTTTCCCTAAGCCAGTTTTTTTAAAAATCGTTCCAACCAGAAAAACCCTTTCTCCTAATTTTATTTTTCCCAAATCAGCAAAACTACAGGTCGGTAAATTACTTTCATCAAATTTTATTAAGGCTAAATTCTCTTTTAAATCCCTTTTTAAAATTTGAAATGAGACCAATTTCCCGCCAACAAAAATGCTGGAAGTAGAACTCTTGGAAACCAATTCAGCTAAAGTAACTGCTAAGCCATCGGCGGTTAAAATTAATCCTGAACCTTCCAAAGTTTCGCCGGTTTTCGTTTTTGTACTGACTCCCACTATAACTTTTTCCACTTTTTCAATGGCATCGGTTATGGCAACATTTTCTTGAATTGTGATTTCCTTTTTTTCGGTTAAAAAAATCGGGGGTTGTTCAAGCCGATATTGATAAAAAAGTGGCCTTTCTATAAAATAGGGCCACAAAATCTGGTCTGCAAAAATTCCGCCAAAAACACCTAAAATAAAAACGCCTGTAATTTTTAAAATTTTTTTAAGCATCAATGCATCTCTATCTTGTTAAAATTTTTTCTTTGTCCTCCGTAACCCCGCTTACAACGGGGGAAGGTCTTTTGGGCTGGGATTTAATTAAATCTTTTGGAGTTCTAAAAATAATTTTTCCCTCTTCCATATCAACAATAATCCTTTCCCCTTCTTTGATTTCTCCAGAAACAATTTTCAAAGACAAAGGGTCTAAAACTAATTTCTGAATCACTCTTTTTAAAGGTCGGGCTCCCAAATTTTGGTCAAATCCCCTTTCAGCTAAAATCTCTTTAACTGACTCACTAATTTTAATTTCAATTTTCTTACCTCTCAGACGTTCCATAACTTTAGAAAGTTCCAGCTCAACGATTTTCTTAATTTCTGGTTTTCCAAGATAATTAAAGATAATTATTTCATCAATTCGGTTTAAAAATTCTGGCCGAAAATTCTCCTTTAAAGAAGCCATCACCTTTTCTTTCAGGACATCCCTCTGGCTTTTTTCCTCATCACCTCCAACAAAACCCAGGGCAGATTCTTTGGCAATAATATCTGAACCAACGTTTGAGGTCATAATGAGAGTGGCGTTCTTAAAAGAAGCCGTTCTGCCTTTGGCATCGGTTAATCTGCCGTCCTCTAAAATTTGAAGTAAGATATTAAAAACCTTTGGATGAGCTTTTTCAATCTCATCGAGCAAGATAACACTATAAGGCCTTCGTCTGATTTTTTCAGTCAATTGGCCTCCCTCTTCGTAACCAACGTAACCGGGAGGAGAACCTATCATTTTAGAAACAGTGTGTTCTTCCATATATTCTGACATATCCAGTTTGACTAAGGCATTTTCATCATTAAAAAGAAATTCAGCCAAGGCTCGGGCAGTTTCGGTTTTTCCAACTCCGGTTGGCCCCAAAAACATAAATGAGCCCAATGGCCTATTTTCTTCAGAAATTCCCGCCCTTGCCCTTCTTATAGCATTGGAAATTGCTTTGATTGCTTCCTCTTGGCCTATCACTCTTTTTGAAACGATTTCCTCCATCTTTTCCAATTTCTTCGCCTCCTCTTCCAACAATCTCATCACCGGAATTCCTGTCCACTTGGAAACCACTTTAGCCACATCTTCTTCTGAAACTTCTTCTTTTAAAATCGGACGGGATTTCTGAAATTGAGCCAATTTTTTTTCGGCCGCTTTTAATTCTTTTAGAAGTTGGGGGATTTTCCCGTACTTCAATTCGGCCACCTTTTGTAAATTAGCGGCAATCTGTTCTTTCCCCGCCTCAAAGCGGCTAATTTCAATTTCTTTTTTAAGTTTTCTTATTTTATTAATCGTTTCCCTTTCCGACTGCCATTTAACCTCAATAACTTTCGCCTTTTCTTTTAAATCGGCCAATTGGCGAGGGATTACTGCTTTTCTTTGAGATTTTTCTTTTTTAAGAACCTCTTGCTCAATTTCCAATTTCTGAATCTCTTTTTTAAACTGCTCTAATTCTTGCGGTTCTGATTCAATATCCAATCTCAGAGAGCTCATCGCCTCATCCATTAAATCCACCGCTTTGTCAGGCAAAAATCTATCAGTGATGTATCTGGCTGCTAATTGAGCACAGGCTACCAAAGCCGAATCTTTTATCTTTACCCCATGGTGCAATTCATATTTCTCTTTTATTCCCCTTAAAATTGAAATCGTGTCTTCAATCGATGGTTCTGAAACATAAATCGGCTGAAATCTTCTTTCTAATGCAGGGTCTCTTTCTAAATATTTTTGGTATTCTTTTAAAGTAGTAGCGCCGATTGCCCTAAGTTCACCTTTGGCTAAAGCAGGTTTCAGTAAATTTGAAGCGTCAATTGCTCCTTCAGCCGCTCCAGCTCCAACCAAAGTATGCAGTTCATCAATAAATAGAAGGTATCTGCCGCCAGCCCGATTGATTTCCCTGATAAAGGCCTTAACCCTGTCTTCAAATTCTCCTCGATATTTAGTTCCGGCTATGATTGCTCCCAGATCCAAGGCAACAATTTCTTTGTCTTTTAAGCTCTCCGGCATCTGACCAGAAATAATTTTTTGAGCCAGACCTTCAACAATGGCTGTTTTTCCAACCCCTGCCTCTCCGATTAAAACCGGATTATTTTTTGTCCTCCGGGACAAAATCTGCATCAATCTTCTAATTTCATTTTCTCTTCCAATGACCGGATCTAATTTTCCTTGTCTGGCTAAAGTGGTTAAATTTCGAGCATATTTTTCGATAACCTGGTATTTAGATTCTGGCTCGGGGTCGGTGATTCTTTGACCTCCCCGAATCTGAACTAATTGTTTCAAAACTGTTTCATAATCTAACTTGCCTAATTCCAAAGCGGTCACACCGCCACCTGGCTGCAAAAAAGTAGCTTTATCCAAAATTTCTTTGGCCTTAGTTTCGGTATCTAAAAGGGCCAGAAACAAATGCTCAACCGAAATAAATTCATCTCCCATTTTCATTGCCTCTTGCCTGGCTCGTTCCAGAATCTTGGCCATATCCTGGGTTAAATAAAACTGGCCGAAAGTTTGAGGAGTAGCAATTATTGGAATTCTTTCTAAGGATACTTTTGTTTTTCTTTTTAATCCCTCAATATCAGCTCCAATTCTTTGAAGCAAATTCAAAACCACGCTTTCTTCCTGAGAGAGCAAAACGAAAAGCAAGTGCAGGGCATCAATTTGCTGCTGACCTCTTTCTCTTGCTAAATCCTGGGCAGACAATATAACCTCTTGGGCCTTATGAGTAAAATTAACTCCTCCTCCGTTCATATTTTCTTTTTATAATAGAAATTTAAAAAAATCAAGTCCTGATGACTTGAAAAATGCCATGTGGTCTAGCGAACGATGTTAGAATCTATTTAATCAAGTTTTCTTAGGAATAACCCGCCTTCTTATCAAACAAATAGCAAGAAGAGTAAAATTAGCAAAAGTAATTGCAACTAAATAAGTAAGTGTTAGCAAGTTGTATTCACTAAGTGCAAATATGATTAGGATATTCGCCAGAGAAAAAACCGCCCAAGAAATAGCAGTTTCAGTCCAGGGTTCTTCAAATGTCTTTCTAAAAGTTGGTATATATCCCAAGACATCTATTACTGAAACCATAAAAATTGCAAGTAATGGATTTTCTAATTGCCACCAAACTACAATCGCTGATAATGCAGCAACAAGAATAACGGTATCACTTTTTGTAATATTTCTTGTTCCATATTTCAAAGAAAGTAAAAAGATAATAAGACAAAAAACAATTCCAATTATTAAAGTGAGGGCTCCCCAACCGCCTTTTCCTTTTATTAATCCTGCCACTGCAGTTCCCTGAGTTATAGTCCAGACTAACCAAGTATAAGCATGTGGCTTTGTTTTTCCACGAAAAATATCTCGTAGATAAGGCAAAAAAGCTCCTCCAACTATCACAACAGTAGCTAAAATAGCAAGTATTAACTTTATATTAATAACTATTCCAAATATCATTATCTTATTCTACCAAAAAACCGCCCCTTGTGCGAGGCGGCGGATAAAAGGTCTTAACATAAGATTACAGGCCTAGAACCTGTTATTAACAAACTAACATGGCTCCTATGACCCCTAGAGCGATTGCTAATATCGCAAACCATCTACCCGTGAATCTTTCCTTTTTAAGATAGTCAATATAAACTATTGAAAATATTCCCGACAAAAATCCAGTTAAACCGAGCGTAGGTATTATAGTGCAAGTAGGTACATCGGGTGGAAGATGAAATATCTTATCAATAATCAAAATAAACCATGAAGAGATTGAGAGGAAAAAACTAAAAACGGCGATAAAACTTGTTTCTTTTTTTGTTTCTTGTTCCATATTATCTTATTCTACCAAAAAACCGCCCGACCTGTAATGCATAGGGCGATTTCTTGGTTTTCGACAGGTTTACCCTGAGATTGTCGAATGGTTGGTCTAGCGAACGATGTTCGAACCTGTTTTATTTAAATCTAGAATTAATCTCC
>Ga0315295_10003581_pt1 | contig 13195 bp, 13 predicted proteins | sample YL17G14_0_MG_FD_204453 | JGI IMG/M metagenome (GOLD analysis project Ga0315295, IMG submission 204453) | Sediment microbial communities from Yellowstone Lake, YNP, Wyoming, USA - YL17G14_0 | ecosystem: Environmental > Aquatic > Freshwater > Lake > Sediment | place: USA: Wyoming | collected... | reverse complement strand
TACCGGGAAATCATCGATGTACGGACGATAAAATCCTCAAAGACCATTTCGGCCTTGCGCTATTTCTGGGCCCGCCACCGGATCGCCCTGCTGTCCGATTACAACAAGCTCCGGCCCAATGACCAGCGAACCAAGGAAGTCACCGACCTGGGATTGGCTTATAACCTCCTGACCGCCTATACCTCCTTTATTGCGGTTGACACCGAGATCCGTAACCAGGGCGGGGAGCAGACGACCATAAAGCAACCCCTTCCTCTTCCGCAAGGGGTTTCCGATTACGCCGTGGGAAGCGCCAAAATGAGCCTGGCCCCTTCTGCCCTCACCGCCCGGAAGGAATCCGCCCCTTCCCCCTTCGAAGAACGAGCGATGCAGAAGGAGATCAAAGGCCTGGAAAAAGACAAGAGGACCGCTTCGATCGGAGGAATAAAGGTATCCGGAGGGCTGACGAAAGAGGCGGTCCTTCAGGCCTTGGAAAAGTACCTGCCGGAAATTCAAAAATGCGGAAAGGGGACCGATCTTGGCAGAAACCTTATCCTGGAATTGACCATCAACCCGGATGGAAAAGTAAAAAGCGTGAAGATCGCAGGCGGGGCTCTCAAAAACCCGGCAGCGGAACGATGCCTCCTCGAACAGGCCAAAGGATGGAAACTCCCCGCTCCCCATGATGGCCGGGAGGCCAGAGTCACGATCACCGTCCTGTTTGCCGTCTAACGAATAATTGAAGGATGGGATCCATTTCCGGTTTGAGTCCTGTGCGGAAAAAAGAAGCTGGCGGAGAGAGGGGCCGTGGGGAAAGGCTCACGGTCCCTTTGGAACTTATACTCGTAGATTCGTCAAATTTTTGCCGCTTCCCCGTCTCTTTCTTTTCTGCCTTTTTTCGAAGCTTTCTCCTCATACATGAGTCTGTCCGCTCGGGCCAGGAGTTCCTCGATATTCTGGGGCTTTTCGGGCTCGTACCGGACAAAGCCGGTGCTGAAAGACAACCGATACGGCCTTTGTGCTTCTTGCCCGAAGGAGCCGATCTTCTGCTGGAGGCGGGCCCTGATTTTCTCAAAATCCGCTTCCGACTCTTCCAGCCCCAGGACGGCGAATTCATCCCCCCCCATGCGGGCAATGAGGTCGGATGCGCGGAAGGTATGATTCAGGATTTCGGCCAGATCCTTCAGCGCCCGGTCCCCCTCTTTGTGCCCCAGGGTGTCGTTGATTAATTTCAGGTTGTCCACATCCGCGTAGACGAGGAGCAGCCTTTTTTTGAGGCGCTTGGCGACCCTGATCTGCTGCCTGGCCAGGTTCATGAACCCCCGCCGGTTGTAGAGGCTGGTCAGCTCGTCGGTCAGAGACAGGGATTTCAGGTCGGATTTGATCTTTTGGCGTTCGATGGCGTACCGGATGGCCCGGCCCAGGAGGCGGCTGTCGAAATTCCCCTTCACCAGATAATCCTGCGCCCCTTCCTGCACGGTTCTGATGGCCGTTTCCTCGTCCGCCAGGCCGCTCAGGATGATGATCGGGGTATCGGGGTGCTGGGCGTAGGCCAATTCGAAGGTCCTCAGCCCCAGGGAATCGGGAAGCCCCAGGTCGAGCAACATCAGATCGACTCCCCCACGGGAGAGCCGCTCCAGCGCCCCGGAGAGTGTTTCCGCCCGATCGACGTGGCATGGAAAACTCCCGATCTCTTCCAGGGTCGCCAGAATGAGTTCGGCGTCGTATTTATCATCCTCCACCAGGAGAACCCTTATGGGTTGATTGCCTTGTTTGGGGGGCATGGCTTCCTTCCCTCATCGATGAACGGACGGTTTAAAAGATGTACTATAATTTTCCTTCCTTTTCAACTCTCCTCTATGCCTTGCGTTTCTCTTTCCTGCGGAAAAGCAAGCTTGTGGCCCGGAACCAAGGGCGTTGCGCGGAAAAAGCATCGGCCCAGTTATTTCGGATTGCGGATTTCGGATTGCGGATTTTTTTGGTTTTCTTTTTCAATCCGCATTCCTAATTTGCATTGCCCAAGGGGCCCGCCCTGACAGGACGAGGTTCCGGAAGAGGAGGGGGCCTCATTTTTTTAGCACCTTTTCTTGATTTCGTAACACCGATGGTATATGATGATTTATATTCTTTTTCCCGTTTCGGTCTTCTTGCAGAAAAGGCAATCCGCTGCCCGCTTGATCAAAAGCACGGATAAGGCAGGGAAATGCATATTCCCGACGGTTACCTGGGCCCCCAGACCTACGGGGCCCTGTACGGAGTGATGGTCCCCCTCTGGGCCTTGGCCTCCCGCATCGTCCGCCGGACCCTTCGGCAGCGCCAGGTCCCTTTTTTGGCCCTGGGGGCGGCCTTTTCCTTCGTGATCATGATGTTCAACATCCCCATCCCCGGAGGGTCCACCGGGCATGCGGTGGGCGGAGTGCTCATCGCCATTCTCGTGGGCCCCTGGGCGGCCCTGATCGCCATTTCCATCGCCCTGGTGATTCAGGCCCTGCTCTTCGGGGACGGGGGGGTGACGGCCATAGCCGCCAATTGCTTCAACATGGCCTTCGTCATGCCCATGGCCGGCTACTGGGCCTATCGCCTGATCAGCGGAAAAGCCGCGGCCACCGCCCGCCGGAGATGGATCGCCGCCGCCGTGGGCGCCTACATCGGTTTGAACCTGGCGGCGGTCACCACGGCCATCCTGTTCGGTCTCCAACCCCTTCTGGCCAGGGGGGCCGACGGGCGTCCGTTATATTTTCCCTATCCCCTGGAAGTGGCCGTGCCGGTGATGGCCCTCCAGCACCTTCTGCTGTTTGGAATCATCGAAGCTGTGGTCACCGCGCTGCTGGTCGTTTATTTTCAGCGCACCGACCCTGCCCTTCTGGAGGCGGGAGGAAAGAGCCCATGAATCAAACCAAAAGATTATGGTGGGGGCTGATTATCCTGATTCTCCTTTCTCCCCTCGGACTCATTCTCCCCGAGATCTTCCGGTCCGGTCCAGCCTGGGGAGAATGGAGTCTGGAGGAAATCGAAAAGATGCTCGGTTTCATCCCCGGAGGACTCCAGAAATGGGCGGACCTCTGGTCTTCCCCTCTCCCCGAGTACAATGTGGCCGGTTGGGAGAAGAAAGGCCTGTTCCACTCGAGCCTGGGCTACATCCTCTCCGGTTTTCTGGGGGTCGGCGCGGTGGTGGCGGTTACCCTCCTTCTGGGGAAATTCATGGGGAAAAAAGATCCCCCGGTTAAGGGGTCCTGATGTTTCTGCTGCCAGGCCCGAGCCCGAGGGCGGAGGGCTCGAAATCATGATGCTTCCTCCCTGGTTTCGCGGGAACGGCGGCCTGGCCTATCATCCAGATCCCGTTCTGGCGGGCCGAAAAATGCGGCTCCCTTTTCTGGATCGAACCCTCCGGGCCGTGGCCGACCTGGTGGAGGACTTCCTCTTTGCCGAAATCCATTCCCAGAAGGCGGGCTTTCTCCAGAAGCTCGACCCTCGGGTGAAATTGATCACCCTCCTCCTTTATGTGGTCACGATCAGCCTCCTTCACTCCCTTCCCTGGATTCTGGCCTTATACGGAGTGAGCCTGGGGCTCGCCCTTTTTTCTCGAATCCCCTTCTGGTTTTTCCTCCGGAGGGTCTGGCTGGTTCTTCCCCTCTTCGCCGGGATCATCGCCCTGCCGGCCACCTTGAACATCTTTACCCCCGGAGATCCGGCGGTCCTCCTGTTTTCCTTGGACAAAGAATATCATTGGGGTCCGTATCGAATCCCCGCCGAGATCGCCCTCACCTGGCCGGGAATCCATGCGGCCTCGCTGCTGGTGGGGCGAGTGGGGGCCTCCCTGTCCTTCATCCTGCTCCTGACTCTGACCACCCCCTGGGCGGATCTCTTCAAAGCGCTCCGTTCCCTGCGAGTCCCGGCGATCTATGTTCAAACCCTCGGCATGACCCTGCGCTATCTCATGCTCCTCGGTCAAATCGTCCGGGACATGCATATGGCCAAAAAGAGCCGGACCCTTCGCCCCCAGAAGACCAGGACCGAGCAGAGATGGATCGCCGGCCAGATGGGCGTGCTTTTCGGGCGATCTTTGCAGCTGAGCGGTGAAGTCCACCGGGCCATGACCGCCCGGGGGTACCAGGGGGAGGTCCGAATTCTTTCTGTTTTTCAATTGCGCCGTGGGGATGGGCTCTGGATGGGGGGCTCCGTTGCCCTTCTGATTCTTTTCCTTTGGGGAGGAAGGTAATGAGCGAATGATGATTCAAGATCCATCCGGCGATCGGCGGCTTTACGACCTGCGCGACGTCGAGTTTTTATACGGAGGAACCCATCGGGCGCTTCAATCCGTCCATCTCCGGGTTAATGCCGGCGAGCGGATTGCCATCCTGGGGTCCAACGGCTGCGGAAAGTCGACCCTGCTGCAAATCCTGGGGGGGCTCCTCTTTCCCACCGGGGGAGAAGCCTATGCCTTCGGCCAGAAGCTCACCGAAGATCAATTTCGCGAGGCCTCGTTCACCGCCTTCTTTCGGCGGCGCGTGGGCCTGCTTTTCCAGAACCCCGACGTGCAGCTCTTCTGCCCCACGGTCTTCGACGAAATCGCCTTCGGCCCCCTGCAGCTCGACCTCTCCCGGGAAGAGGTTTTGGAGAAGTGCCGGGAGATGCTCCGCATGCTCAACCTGGAAAAGATCGCCCGCCGTTCCCCGCACCAGCTGAGCGGAGGGGAGAAAAAGAAGGTCGCCCTCGCCTCGGTGCTGGCCTTGAACCCCGATGTCCTTCTCCTCGACGAACCCACGGCCGGCTTGGACCCCCGGACCCAGGTATGGCTGGTGGAGGTCTTGGACGAGTTGCACTCCCTCGGCAAGACCATCGTAACCGCAACCCACGACCTCTCCATTCTGGAAGAAATCGCCGATAGGGCCTATGTTATGGCTGAAGACCATGCCCTGGTCGCCGAGGGTTCCTCGGATGAGATCCTGAATGACCTGGACCTCCTCCTGCGGGTGAACCTGATCCATGAACACGCCCACGAGCACGAGGGATTTATCCATCGCCATGGCCATCTTCACGCTTTACCCCACCGCCACGACCACCCCGATCAGCCTTGACTCGGGGCCGGGGAGGGATTTGATTTCAAATCTACGGTAAGGTCCGGGAGAACCGATTCCCTTTGCTTCTTTTTTTGGGTGTTGAATGCGACACGAAAAATGCTAAAATGTCCCTGGTTGCCGGGCAACCAAAATCTCGGGAAAGGAGGGTTTGGTGATGGCCGGAAGTATTTACAAAATCATCGAGGTTGTGGGGACGAGCAAGAACTCCTGGGAGGATGCCGCCAAAAACGCCGTGGAGACCGCCGGCAAAAGCCTGGAAGACCTGAGAGTTGCCGAAATCGTCAAGTTGGATATGACCATTGACAAAGGGAAAGTCACCGCCTACCGATCCAGAGTCAACATCTCATTCAAATTTCGGGCCGGAGATTAGGGAGTCCTCTCGTTCGGTCCTATTTGGGGGGAAGTGAATGATCAAAGCTCAGCCTCTCCGGAAGGAGATGTTGAGCTTTTTATTGGAGGAATCGTCAAACGCTTCGGAATCGATGTTTGGAAAGTACCAACAATGAGCCTGAGGGCTGGAAGAAGCAGTTGCCCTGTTCCTTTTCTTCATGTAAGAATAAATCATGAGAATTGAACTCGTCTCTCCCGCCGCAGAAGACAGCGCCCGCCTGACCCCCTTGGCCCTCGCCACGCTTGCGGCGCTTACCCCCCCGGATGTTGAAGTGGAATTTTCCGACGACCAGATCCGCCCTGTGGACCTGAACAACGGCTTCCGGGGTGCGGACCTGGTGGCCATCTCGGTGATGTCGAAAACCGCCCACCGGGCATACCAGATCGCCGACGCCTGCCGGGAAAAGGGAATCAAGGTGGTTCTGGGTGGAATCCACCCCACGGTTCTCCCGGAAGAGGCTTCGGCCCATGCGGACGCGGTGGTGATCGGAGAAGCGGAAGATCTCTGGCCTCGGGTCATGGCGGACTTTCAAACGGGGCGCCTGCAGCGGTTTTACCGGCAGGACGGGGTGGCGGACATGAACTCTTCTCCCATTCCCCGGCGGGAGATCTTCAACGCTCATTACCGGAGCTACATCCCCGTGGATGTGGTGCAGACCACCCGGGGATGTCCCTTCTTTTGCGATTTCTGCACCGTGCACTCAACTTTCGGGAACCGTTTCCGGATGCGGGAAATGGATAAAGTTGTGGCCGAGATTCAGGGGTTGACCCGGTGGGGGATTCTCTTCGCTGACGACAACGTGATCGGCAATGCCCCCTATTTCCGGAAGCTCTTTACCGCCCTGGAACCCCTGAAATTGAAATGGGTCGGGCAGGCTTCCCTGGCCGGGCTGGATGACGAGGAGAATTTCAAGGTTTTGCGTAAGAGCGGCTGCAAGGGCCTGTTCATCGGCTTCGAGTCACTGAGTCCCCAGTTGAAGACCATCGGAAAGCCTCAGAACCACCCGGAGCGGTACGGGGAAGTGATCCGGAAACTGCACGATCACGGCATCATCACCTATGCCGCTTTCGTATTCGGGTTCGACTTCGACGACCCCTCGGTCTTCGAGCGCACCGTGGAGTTCGCCATCGCCAACAAGATCATCATGGCCCAGTTCGCCATGCTGACTCCCTACCCCGGAACTCGCCTCTATAGCCGGCTGCGGGCGGAGGGGCGGCTTCTGCGGGATCAGTGGTGGCTCGTGCCCAACCAGGAGGTTTTGGCCCCCCACTACCGGCCTAAACTCATGGAGCCGGAGCAGCTGCGGGAAGGCTGGAAAAGGGCCTGGAAGGAGTTCTACAACTTTTCCTCCATCCGGAAGCGGATGGGTTTCTGGCCGGCTCTCTATCCTTACCTCGCCTACCTGCCCCTCAACCTCCGGCAGCATTATTTCGCCCGCCACAAGATCTGGGACGAAAACACCCGGCCCCGGGCGTGGAAAGGCAACCAGCAGCCGTAGGGGCACGATGCATCGTGCCCCTACAAACTGACAATATTCACTCTTCGCCCATTTCGATATTCGGATTTCGAGTTTGTCACGCCAAGGCGGGGTTTGATTCCGCCTGGGACAGGTCAGGGTTTCACCAATACTTGGGCAGGCGGTTTTCTTCTTTGGTTATCACTTCCAGCACCACGGGCTTGCCGGTCTTGGTTTTCTCCGCTGCCCGCCGGACGGCCGGGATGATGTCCTTGGGATGATCGATCCGCTCGGCATGAGCCCCCAGCCCTTCGGCCACTTTGTAGTAGTCGCCGCCGAGGAATCTTGTCCCGTACAGTTTTGTGGCGATGGGGATATGCTTCTCGTATCCCCCCAGGCAGGAGTTGTTCAGGAGGATCGTCAAGGTGCCGATTTTGTTCCGCGCCGCGGTGGCGATGTCCATCCCGCTCATCCCGAAGGCGGCATCCCCCATGATGTGGACGACCGTTTTTCCCGGCATCGCCACCTTGGCCCCCAGGGCCAGGGGAAGGCTGTATCCCAGGTGGGTGGATTTCCCCCACCCGATGTAGCTGTTGGGATGGACGGCGAGCCAGAAGGGGGCCATTTGATCCCTCGGGTTTCCCGCATCGTGGGTGGCGATCGTCTGATCCCGGTCGAGGGCTTGCTGGGCGTCCCAGATGACCCGGTAGGGATTGACCGGGACTTCATCGGAGGTCAGCAGGGGCATCCACTCGTTCAGCCATCCCTCCCTGGCCGCCTTGATTTTCCGCGCCACCGCTTCATCCCCTTTTTTCCCCTCTTTTCCGACGCTGCGTTTGACTTCTTCGATCATCTCCCGCAAAGTCAGCTTTACGTCGCCCATCAGCGGAATATCGACCGGATAGTCCTTGTTCAGGTCCCGTTCGTCGATGGTGAGTTGGATGGCCGTTTTCCCCGGGGGAATGGGGGCGGCGAAATAGGAGATGGACATGCTGCTCCCGATCGCGAAGATGAGGTCGCATTCGGAAAGAAATTGAGCGACCACCTTTGACCCGGAGAGGCCGCCGCACCCCAGGGAAAGGGGATGGTTTTCGGGAAAGCAGCTCTTTCCCGGCAGTGTGGTCATGACCGGGATTTGCATAAGCTCCGCAAATTCCTTGAGCTCCTCCCAGGCCCCGGAATACAGGACGCCCAGCCCGGCATGGAGGAGAGGATTCTTCGCAGCCAGGATGGCTTTCAGGGCCGCTTTAATATTTTGTGGATCGGCCAAGGCTCTGGAAGCCTGGACCCCTTTGTAGCTTTGGGTGGGGTCTTCCAAATCGGCCAGGGCTACATCCTGCGGGATCTCTAAAACCACCGGTCCCGGCCTGCCCATTCGGAGATAGGTGAAGGCCCTTCTCAGAAATTCTGGAATTCGGCCGGCCTGATTGATCCGCGCCACCCATTTAGCCACATGCTGAAAACTCGGCACCGGGTCGAAAGTGGGAAGGCTCGCCTGCCGTGATTGCGGAGGACCGCCGGGAAAGACCAGGACCGGGGAGGAGTCGGAAAAAGCCTGGGCCACCCCCCCGAATGTATTTTCTATCCCGGGTCCTTGCTGCACCGCGCAGACTCCGATCCGCTTCCCGTTATTCACCCGGCTATAACCATCCGCCATTCCGATCACGGTTCGCTCGGTACAGGGCATGATGGGCCGGATGCCCAGCTCCGCGGCGGCGTCGATCAGGGGATTCACCGGGAAACAGAATAGATGATCAACCCCCTCCTTTTTAAGGATATGGGCGATTGCCAAAGATCCTTTCATGACCAGCCTCCTTGAAATTTTGAATATCGCCTGTTCCTGGCTATCCTTATCCTCGGTCCACGAGCTCGATGCGGATCCCCTCCGGTCCTTCGAGGAAGGCGTATTTCACGCCCGCGGAACCCGCGGAGGGGCCGATACTGAACTTGGCGCCCCGATTTTTGAGCTCCTCCACGGTCTTTTCCAGGTCTTTGACCCGAAAGCCGAAATGGTCCAGCCCGCGGCTTCCCTTGCCCGCCACCAGCGTCCCCGCCTTGGGATCGGTCCCCATGATATTGATGGGAATCCCGTAGGCGTGCAATCGCACCATGGGGTAACCCCGCAGCTCCCCCCGGGATTCGATCTTCCCGTCGAAGACCTCCTCGAAGTACTTCACTGTCTTTTCCACATCCCCGCAGATGAAGTGGACATGGTCGATTCCGGTGATCATTTTGATTCTCCTTTCAATAGCGTATTTGTGCCCTTATGAAATCTCTCTCCCCATAATGGAAGAGGAACAAAACCAGGCGCTCCCCAAGAAAATATGATCGCTAGTAGGGGCGGTTCGCGAACCGCCCCAGCGCTCCGCCACGACTTCTGGACGGGAGGATCACAAGGGTTCTTTGTTTCCCGCCTCCCTTCCGACGGAAATGCTTTGGCGGTTCATGATCCGCATGAAAAAAACCGATAAAACCGCGGCCAGAAGGACCCCCCCGCTCAATCCCAGGAAAATCCAGGGGAGCCCGAACCGCTGGGCGATGTATCCGGAGAAGCTGGCCGCCAGGGACCCGAGGCCGAAAGCGGCGAAGAAATAGATGCCGAAAGCCGTTCCCCGCATTTCCGGCCTGGTGTTGTGAGCCAACAGCACATTCATCATCGGCTGAAGGGCGAAATTAAAGAAAAAGAAGACCAGGGCCATGGCCATGAGGGGAATATTGCGGACCAAGGACATGAGGGCGATGAAGGGAAAGCCGGCCGCCGTAACCAAGACCAGGTTTCTCGCCAGATGGGGCTTTTGTCCGAGAACGCCCCCGGTGTATTGTCCGAAGACACCCATGAGCAGGGCCAGACCGGATAACATCCCCCCCACGGCCACGCTGTCCCAGGAGAGGATCTGAAAGGAGGAGTGCTTGGCAAGGTAGGTGGGCAGGAAAGTGACGGACCCGTGGAAACCGAAACTCTGCAGGCAATTCATTAGGTAAAGGAGGGTTAGGGGAAGGGTGAAATAGAGCCAGACCCTGTTTCCCCTCCCAGAGGTTAACGGGGCGGAATCCTGCCCCGAAGATGCCGCTCCCTCTTCTTTCTTCGGGGTGGACATGTCCACGGAAAGGGACCACAGGGAGAGCAGAATCCCCGGGACGCAAAAAAAGATATAGGCCCACCGCCATCCCCATTGCGAGCCGATAAACCCGGCAATGACCGGAGCCAGGGCCACGCCGATATTCCCCGCGCCCCCATGAATCCCCAGCGCGACCCCATACTGCTTCACCTTGGAAATGATCAACACATTGACCAGGGGATGATACACGCTCCCCAGCGCCCCGAGAACGGCCAACCCGGCGGTGAAGAGAATCAAGTTGGGGGAGGCGGCAACCAGCAGAGAAGCGAGCGTCGACCCCAGGAAGCAAAAGAGGTAGAGCTTCCTTGGACCGAAGCGGTTGTAGATCATCCCCCCCGGCAGAGCGCCCAGCCCGTAGGCAAAGGTCATGATATTCCCGATGATCCCCAGTCCCAGGTATCCGATGGAGAATTCTTCCTTCAGGAGAAGGAGAACAGCGGGAAAGACCAAGAGGTACCCATGGCTGAGGGCATGGGAGCAGCCGGTGAGGGCGACGATCTTTCGTTCTTCACGAGTCATAGCGAGCGGACAAAAGTACGTGTTTCATCAATCTTCAGGAGTTATCCGTAAATGGGCAGAGCCGCAACCAGGAGATCATATTTCCCCCAGCACCCCGGCCCTGCCAGAAATCCCCCCTGCCCCCCTTTTCTAAAGGGGGGGTTGGGGGGGATTTCAGAGACGGGTTGGCCCATCAGGGTTTCTTGACAAAATTCAAGATTTTCCATATTCATGGCCCACCCTACTCATCACGTACTTTTGGAACAAAATCCTTTTTTACCATGATCTTTGTATTCCCGGCAAGAGAGAATCGTCCCTTGCCAAGCCTCACTTTTGCGATTCTTTTTCCTGCGAAAAAGCCAGCTGGTGGCCCGGAAACAAGGGCGTTGCGCGCAGAAAGCATAGGCCCATTGAATTTCGGATTTCGAATTGCGGATTTCGAATTTATTTAACTTTCTTTTTCAATCCGCATTCCGCAATCGGCATTCCGCAATTTGAATGATTGTCCCCCTTTCATTCCCGGGCCGTCTGTGAGTTCGAGGCATCAAAATCGAAGACCAGGTCGCGGATGACTGCCTCCGGGCGGGCGGCCTCGATCCGGTAGGTCCTTCCGGGATGAAGGAGGGTGGCGCAGCCCCGGACGACTTTCCCGTCCAATTTCACTTCACAGGATCGGCAGAGTCTCCGCCCGCACCGGTAATGCCGGAAGGCCAGAGTCGGATCGTGGCGGAGGTAAATTTCCTGCAGGGCCTCCAGGACGGTCATGTCCCGGCCGGTTTGGATTTCATAATCCTGATAATGAACGGCATTGCCGATGAAAGGATCCTTGCGGCCTATGGAGATTTTGATCGTCCCGTTCATCCCCGCGGCTCCTTTTTTTTCACTTCTTTCGCCCAGGGGCCCTTCCCTCCGGCCACCAATGTGTGTACCGGCTCCCTGGAAGGAGAAGGATAATCCGTGCGCATATGATGCCCGCGGGTTTCTTCCCGGAAGAGCGCCGAGGCCAGGACCAGCTTTCCCACCGTGACCATCACCCTGACTTCCAGGGCATCCTGGATCTCCCGCGGGTAAGCGCCGAAAGAGTCGTCCCCTGCGGGCGAGGCAAAAGTCATCTGGGACAACATCTCCTTTTCTAATCTTTCCAGCTCCCGGGCCCCCCGCGCAAGACTTTCGTCCTCTCTTTCCACCCCGCACCGATCCCACATTATTCTCTGCAGCTTTTCCCGCACCTGAAAGGGCCGGAATCCTCTCTCCTTATTCTGGCCCATTTTTTCCAGCAGAGCTTTGGTTTGCTGCCATTCATCCCGCTCATCCGGGCTTTCTTCAAAATTCTTCTCTTTCGCCCAGCCTGCCGCCGATGCCCCGGCCAGGGCGCCAAAGACCTGCGTTTCCGCCAGGGCGTTGCCCGAAACCCGGTTCGCGCCGTGGAGATTCCCCGCCACCTCTCCGGCGGCAAACAGTCCGGGGACCGTGGTCCTGGCTTCTTCATCGATGGCCACTCCTCCCAGGGTGTAATGGGCATGGGGAGCAACCTCCACCAGGGTTTCCCTCAAGTCGAAGCCCATGTCCTGGAGATAATGGAATTGATTGGGCTGCCACTTTTCCAGCGCCCGGGTCAAATCTTCCCGGCTCTTGGTGGAATGGACCAGGTCGATATACACCCCGCCGTGGGGTGTCCCCCGCCCCGCACGGACTTCTTTGCCGATGGCCCGGACAATGGCATCCCGCAGGAGTTTCCCTTTAAAGAAAGGCTCTTTCTTTCCGTTCAGGAGTCGGCCTCCCAGCATCTCCGGATCGGTGATCAGTTCATACTGAAACAAGGTCCCCTGGATGGAAGGAGGGTGGATGACCACCGTGGGGTAGTACTGGAGCATCTCCAGGTCAACCAGTTCAGCCCCGGCCTCATAAGCCAGGAAGACTCCGTCGCCGCAGGCGGTGCAGGAGGCATCGTTGAGCGCCCAGAGCTCTTCGTAACCACCGGTGGCCAAAATCACCGCTTTGCTCCGGAGGGCTTTCACCCGTCCATCCTTCAGGTCCAGGAGGATGGCCCCCGAAGCGCTCCTTTTCCGGTCGAGAATCAACTTTACTACCAAGACATCGTTCAGCGCCCGGATCCCGGGATGTTTCCCGGCCTCCCGGACCAGACCGGACAGCATCCCATACCCTCCCCCCTGGATGAAAAGAGCGCGGGGGAAGGTCTGCCCGGGGTGATGCATGGGATCAAAGGCGCCGTCGGGCTTTTTCTTGAACTTGACTCCGTAAGCTTCCAGGTCTCTTGCTCTGCGGGCCGCATCCCGCGCCAGGACGGAAATCAGGTTTTCATCGCCCAGATGATAACCTCCCTCAACCGTGTCCCGAAAATGGATTTCTTCCGAATCTCCGGGAAAGCCGACGGCCTGAAAAGCTTCCATGGCCATGGGAGTGGTTCCGGATCTGCCCACCGGCCCTTTATTGGCTACCAGCACCTGACAGCCGAGCGAGGCCGCTTCAATGGCTGCCCGCATCCCGGCGCCGCCACCGCCAACAATCAAAACATCGGTTTGAGTGAGATCGATCATCTGCCTTGCTCAAAAAGAAGGATTTAGGCGCTTAGCGCCTCATTAATACAAACATGTTTGTAAGAACGAAATATTCACTTTGCGAGACCGGTGTAAGGGCGGTTCGCGAACCG
>Ga0315295_10003576_pt1 | contig 13202 bp, 11 predicted proteins | sample YL17G14_0_MG_FD_204453 | JGI IMG/M metagenome (GOLD analysis project Ga0315295, IMG submission 204453) | Sediment microbial communities from Yellowstone Lake, YNP, Wyoming, USA - YL17G14_0 | ecosystem: Environmental > Aquatic > Freshwater > Lake > Sediment | place: USA: Wyoming | collected... | reverse complement strand
CCTTCATTTATGTAGAGATGCATTCCTCCGGGAAATGGGGAATCGATAAGGTCACCGGCCAGAAAACCCTGCAGGGGAACTTTGGGATCATTCGCGACATTAAAGTCCCCGTAATAAAAAAGCGACCAGCAATTGTGCTTAAAGCGACAGCCGGTCAAGTCATAAAGCACTATCCGGAGATGTAGGCTTACAAACCCCTCCTCAAGATCGAATCCGGCTAGCGAATTCCACAAGTTGACGCCCCTTGTTCAAATTGGTATTCTCCGTGTGACATGAAATGTTGAGTTGTCGCGGCCAAACACGGCGAGGTTTTTTGCCTCTGATATTCAGGCCACTAGGAGAAGACAACATGAATACCCGGACAGGCGTCACCGGCAAGATCGCGGCGGCTGTCGTCCTCGTCATTCTGTTCGCCGGCCTGGCTGGCCCCCTGGCCGCAGAGACCAAGGATTATGACTTCCCCGAGGTTCGGATCCGACTCGACGTCGGGGAGGACGGTTCGTTTACAGTTGATGAGTTCCGGACCTATGAGTTCCAGGGGCGGTTCTCCTGGGCGACGCTCTGGATCCCGCTCCGGGTCGACCGTCAGGGCTATCGGTACGACGCTGCCATCGAGGATTTTTCGGTCTCCGACGAACAGGGGACTCCGCTCCGGCTCGACACCTGGGTCGAGAACGGGACTTTTCAGGCGAAGTGGTATTACTCGGCCCGCAACGAACGCCGGACCTTCCACATCCGCTATGTCGTGAAAGGCGGCGTCATCTCTTATCCGGAGGTGACCGAGCTCTATTGGCAGCCGATCGGGAGCGGTTGGGATAAACCCGCCCGCTCGGTCGAGATCGAGGTCTTGCTGCCCCGGGAAGTCCTCTCTCGAGACGACCTCCTCGTCCACGGACACGGGCCGCTCTCCGGATGGGCCGAGATCGTGGACTTGCGGACGGCCCGCTTCACGGCGACGGACGTCCCCGCCCATCAGTCCGTCGAAATCCGATTGGTCTGGCCGGCCGGTCTGGTGGAGGGCGTTCCGGGTACCGGGCGAACTCGGGCCTCGATAAAAGCCGAGGAAGCTCGCTTTGTCCAGGACACTGTCCAGCGGGTCCAGCGCACGGCTGAAGAGCGGGCGCGGCGACGTCGCCAGATCACAACCATTGCCGTGGCCTGGATCGCCTGGCTTATCATCGGCCCCCTCCTTTGGCTGGCGATCTACGTTAGGGTCTGGAAGCGGGTCGGCCGCGATTACCGTTTCGAGGGGATTCCCGAGTATTGGCGCGAGCTTCCCTCGGAGCTTCCGCCGGCCCTGGTCGAGGTCTTGGTCCACGAAGCGGGATACAGCTATCCGACGCCGCGCTCATTCACCGCAACCCTGTTCGACCTGGCGCGCCGGGGCTATGTCGAGCTCGAGGACCGGCCGACCTCGAAACGCGGCCTGTTCGGCCCCAAGGAAGCCGTCTCAACCCTGGCCACGCTCAAGAAGACGGTGGATACAGACCGGACTCTCCTTTCCTTCGAGCGGGACTACCTCAAGCTTCTCTTCGAGCGGGTGCCGACCTGGGCAGGCCGGCCCGGGACCCAGGTCGACCTGGAGGACCTCAAGAGCTACCTAAAGAAGAAGCCCCTTGAGTTCCAGAAGTGGTACAAGGCCTGGACGTCCCTGGTCAAAGAGGAGGCCAAACTCCGCGGCTTCATCGAGCCCCAGAGCCTCCGGGCCCGGAATATCTTTTTAGCCGTGAGCCTGCCCATCGCCATCATTCTCTTCAATCCGGTCGCCCTGATCATGATCCTGGTCCTGACCCCCTTCCTCAAGCGGCGGACCAGGGCTTGGGCCGAGGAGAATGAACGTTGGCAGGGGCTGCGCAGCTTCCTCCGCGATTTCTCGCACTTCAAAGAGGTCCCGCCCGAGGCCTATAAGCTATGGGAGGGCTACCTCGTGTTCGGGATCGTTTTCGGGAGCGCCAAGAAAATCCTCAAGATGCTGCCCGTTATTTTGCCCGACCAGCGGGCGTCCGTGCCCGCCTGGTATTACGGGGCGGGCGGCTCGGGCGGTGGGTTGGGCTCGGGTGGCGGGATCGAGCACATGATCAAGGGGATCGAATCCCTGTCCACCTCCATTTTGCAGGCGAGCGCCAGTGCGACGCACTACTCCTCGGGCGGGGGAGGCGGGTTCAGCGGCGGGGGCGGCGGTGGAGGAGGGGGCGGGGGAGGGGGCGCCGGATGAGCGCCGGCCGGCTTCCCTCACGGCCTCAGATTATAAAAAGCAAATTCGTTGGAGCTGTTGTTTGCGCATTTTTGGGATTGTCCCTCATTTCCTGCGGCGGGATTAGTGAGGAGCAGCGGCTCATCGAACGTTTCAAGCACATAGCCGACCTGGCCGAGGACGAAGACACAGCCGGGATCATGGAGGCCCTCAGTCAGGGATACGAGGACTTTGAGGGGCGCGACAAGGCCGCCACCCAAGAGATGATCCGAGGCCACTTCGAAGCCTACCGCGGCATCGTCCTCCACGTCCTTGGTACGCGGGTGACGGACCTCCAGACGGAAGAAGCGTCGCTGGAAACTGACGTCATGTTTTCTTCGGGCGCGGCCCAAGCCCTGCGTCGTCTCATCCGCTTGGCCGGCGAGTACTACCGCATCCAGGTCCGCTGGGTTAAAGAAAGGTCCGTCTGGATGGCCGCCTATGTCGAGTGGCGGTCCGTCGGACTCGACGACCTCTTCCCCGAATCCCGCGACACGCTCAGGGAGATTCTGCCGAAATAGGGGCAAGGAATTTAGTGGTTGAGTTGACTGTCACCCAATTGCGGGATATGATTCGCGTTGGCAGAAAGGGGAAAATCGGCAGGCGGGAATGCCTGCGTTTTTGGGGAGGACAGACCTATGCGCGTGCTAAAGATAGCGGGAGATTTTCGGGCCAGGGGATTCTCCGGGACCAGGACGGTTCTCCTTGCCCTTGACTGCGCGGACGCGCGCCGGCCGGGGCTCCTGGGGTTCGCTTTCAAACGCGAGGTCGTGGGTGCCGCCGATGGAAAGGCGAAGTGGCTTCGGTCGCTCAAAGTCTTCAAGTCGATCGTCCCCGACCCGAAGAATGCGCGGGATCCGGCGGACCCGACTCGACCGATGCGCATCAGCACCCTGGAGCATCCGGTCCAAAGTTTCCTGTGGGGCGACTATACGGCTGAGCAGGATACCTTGTATAGATTCACCATCCTGCCCATGTACGGCCGGCCGGGTGAGCTTGAACCGAGAGGGGAGATCAAGTTCGAAATCCGAACCGAAAAGGAATTCGACCAAGGCCATGGAATCTGGTTTAATCGGGGCGCCATCGCCAGCCAGGCCTTCGCCCGCGAGTTCGGGAACAAAGCTCCCAGCGACGAAGAGGCCAACAATCCCCAAGCCGAAGAGACCGTCTGGCTTTCCCGCGGCCTGCTGGAAGCCTGCCTGAGCTTTATTGGCGGCACGCCGGCGGGCGACGGCCTGCGCGTGGCGGCCTACGAGTTCACCTATCCGCCGGTGCTCAAGGCCCTCAAGGCGGCCCTCGATCGGGGGGTGGACGTTCGCATCATCTACCATGACACGACCGGGACCACGGGCCAGGAGAAGAACGCCAACGAGAAGGCCATCGCCGCCGCTGGCCTGCCCCGGAGGGCCGGGGGAAAGCAGGTTCTATTCCCGCGGGCCAAGACGAAAATCCCCCACAACAAGTTCATCGTCCGGCTCAGGAGGGGCACAAGCCCGGAGCAGGTGTGGACCGGCTCTACCAACTTCACCCCCTCGGGTTTCCTCGGCCAAAGCAATGTCGGCCATCTCGTCGCCGACGCCGCCGTGGCCGAACAATACTTCTCCTATTGGAAGATGTTGCGGAAAGACCCGGACCTGGAGACCGCCCGCTTGGGCGCCATGGGCCTCACTCCGAACCCTCCTGAACTCGTCCCGCCCAATTCGGTTTCGTTGATCTTCTCGCCGCGGACGAAGTCCGAACTGCTCAAATGGTACGGCCGGCGGATCGAAGACGCCGCCGGCTCGGTGATGTTCACCGCTGCCTTCGGCGTCACCCAGACGCTTGTCGAGCCGCTGGCCAAGGATCGCGATTTCCTGCGCTTCATCCTGATGGAAAAGCCCCCCGTCCAAGCGGTGAAGAAAGCGCTGTCCAAGGACCGCGACCTCATCATCTCCTACGGCGCGGTGCTGGGCGAAATGTATGAGTTTCAAGACGGTAAACCGACGGCCCGCAAGAGGATCAAGGAATTTGAGCTGGATAAATGGCTTCTCCAGGAGGATCACTTCCGCCACCAGGGCTTTGTCTTTTTTGTCCACGCCAAGTTCCTGCTCATTGATCCGTTGTCGGACGACCCGCTGGTGTGCAGCGGCTCGGCGAACTTCTCGCCCGACTCGCTGCTGGCCAACGACGAGAACATGCTGCTTATCCGCGGCAATACACGCGCGGCCGACATCTACCTCACCGAGTTCGACCGCATCTTCCGCCATTTCTATTTCCGCGATGTGGCTAACGAGGTGGAGGCCAAAGGGAGCGAAGCCGAGGGGGCTTTTCTGGAGGAGACCGATGAGTGGACCGAAAGTTATTTCAAACCCGGCCTGTTCAAGACGCGACGACGGCAAATGTTCTTCGCCGATCCGTCGGCGAGCTGGGCGGCCAAGGCGGCCGCGCGCAAGCCCATTGCCTAAAATCATGAGAGATTAAGCTCAGGGAGGGGATCATTCCATGAAAAAACAATTATTTCTTTTTGGAGCTCTTTTCTTAGTTTTCCTCCTTGCTTTTGGCTCAGGCCATCTTTTCTCTCAGAAATTTTCAGCCGATGAAGAATGGGTCTGTCGGCTCTTGGCCAAAGGCAGGATCGATCAGGCCCTGGAAACCCTGGAAAAAGAGATTGTCCCTGCCTATCCCAGAAACCTCAATTTCCTTCTTTTTCTTGGCATCGCCCATTATCTCCAAGGGGACTACGAAAAAGCTTTTAAAGAATTTAAAAAAGTCGATGATGAACTTGGCGACAAGAGGGTGTCCTCCAGGGCCCCGCACGGGACCAGCAGTTTTCTCCTTGAATCCTCAACGGACCTGAGCCAATCTTATGCTGCTTTTTCAGAGCAAAACAACGGGCTTCTGAATTTCTGCTATGGTTTGACTTTGAAGGATAAGAATAATATCAAGAATGCGGAAAAGAAATTCCAGCAAGCTCGAAAATATCGATATGATCAGACCGCTCTTTCGCTTCAGCTTTTCGACCTTTATCTTGCCGCCAATAAGCTGGAATACGCCTCTCAAGAGCTCGCCCAACTCAAACAGGCCCTGGGCGATAGTCCCACCATCACTTTGCTGGAAGGCTGCCTCCTTTACAAGCGGGGTCAGATAGACGATTCCCTGGCCGCCTTTGAAAAAATCAAAGACAGCCTGTCGGAAGCCGGGCTCAATATTGGGCTTATCCAATACAACCGCGGCGACTACCAGAAGGCCTTAGACATCTGGACGGGCATCCTGGCTTCTGCCCCTGGCGACAAAGAAGCCCTCCTCCATGCGGGCCAGGCCTATTTCCATCTGGGAAACAAGGAAAAAGCCCAGGAATATTTCGAAAAAACAGGGATAACAATCATGACGGAAGAATATTACCCCAAGATGATCCCCCTGTCCTTGGGCGCAATCGTCCGGGAGGTCAAGTTCCAGCTCCCCTGTAAATAATACCTTTGCCTTATCGGACTGAACTATTCATCGTTGCGAGCCGGTCTTCGCTTCCCGACATCACATTCTTTATTTTCTTCTGCTAAAATAAGATACGGCCATGCAACGTTCCGGCCAGTTCCGAGGTTATAAGATTTGATAATGGACGAACAAGAGCTGATGTCCAGGGTCAAGGAGGGCGATGAAGCGGCCTTCGCCAGGATCGTCAGCCTGTACAAGGATCGGATCGTGAATTTTCTGTATCAGATGACCGGGGATTACGAAAAAGCGGTCGACCTCTCCCAGGAGACGTTCATGCGGGTCTACTTCAAGGCGGACAAGTACAAGCCTGTGGCAGCCTTCTCCTCCTGGGTCTACACCATCGCCTCCAACCTGGCCAAGACCGACCTTAAAAGAAGGAACCGTTCGGTCACCATCCCGCTGGACGACGTCCAGAACGACCTGAAAGCCGGGTCCTTCAGCGAGGGCTCCGCGGATTCAGGACTCGCCCGGAACTTGCGGCAGGCCCTGGACAACCTCAATCCGCGTTACCGGCTCCCCGTCATCCTCAAGGATGTGGAAGGCTATTCCCAGGAGGAAATCGCCGTGATCATCAATAGGCCGGTGGGCACGGTCAAGGCCAGGATCAGCCGCGGCCGGCACATGTTGAAGAAATACTTGGAGAAGGCCGTTTCCGGCAACGAGGCATTGACCCTGGCCAAGGAGTACGAGAATGAAAGAGCTTAACCTGTTGGAGAAACTGGGAAGAGTCAAGGCCCCTCCGGATTTCGAGCGGAGAGTCATGGACCGCCTGGCTCAGGTGAAGCGGACCAAAGCGCCGGTCGCCGTATTCGGCCTGCGGCTGTCCCTGGCCAGCGGCCTGACCGTCCTGCTCATCTGTTTCCTCCTGGTCAATGTTTTCGTCCTGCAGAAGCCCGGCACCTTGGCCGACCGGAACAGGGGGCTGGCCCCGGACCGCGGCCTCGCGACGAGCGCTCCGGCAGCCCAAGTCATCCCGGTCATGGAATCCATGAATTATAGTCAAGAGGTCCGCGGTTTCGCGGCGGACCCCAAAGCCATCTATATCCTGGAGAACGTCTCGGATGAGACTTATCAGGGAATTCAATATTAAGGAGGGATGAACGCCTATGGTTCACCGAACACGCATCACACTTATCACCGCCGCCTTCATTTTGGCGGCCGTGCTGCAATTGGGAGCAGCCCCGGCTGGGCCGGTCCTCGAAGAGATGAAGCTCGAGGCCCTGATCAGGTCGGTCTTTCCGTCCGTGGTCAAGGTCGAAACGGGGGTTGAGGGCCGAAAAAAAGTCGCTACGGGCGTGGTCATGGACAATGCCGGCCATATCGTCACCACCGCCCTTATCTCCTCTTGGGACAAGAAAATCAACGTCATCACGGCTGACGGCCGCCGGCTTCAGGCCGACTTTTTAGGCCTGGACCCCGAAACTCATATCGCCGTTCTCAAAGTCAAAGAGAAGGCTCCAGCCGCCGTGGCCTTGAGCAGCGCCCCCGGGCCGGCTCCCGGCGCCTGGATCGCCGTGGTCAGCCTCTCGCCGGAGAATAGGCCGGCCGTGACTCAGGGGATCGTCAGCTCGGCCTCCGAAGATAAGATCCGGCTGAACGTCTGGGTGGTGCCCGGCATGAGCGGCAGCCCGGTCGTCGACGCCGAGGGCCGCATGATCGGCCTGCTGCGCGGTGTTTACTTTGAGGATAATCCCGTGGTCTTCGAGTTCCGGGAGAGGGAAGTCGAGGGCTCCGGCTTTGCCATCAGCCGCGGCGAAGCGCCGGCCGCCGGCATGGCCGTGGCCGTCCCCATCGATGCGGTCAAGGCCATCTTCCAGGAGATCAAGGACAAGGGCAAGGTCTCCCGAGGCTGGCTGGGCGTGGGCATCACCCAGGGCGCAGACAATAGGGTGGTTATCGCCGATGTGGACAAGGACAGCCCGGCCTCCCTGGCCAAGCTTCGGGAGGGCGACCGGGTGCTCAAGGTCGATGGAAAGCCGGTGACCGACGCCGCAACTCTGGCCTCCGAGATCCGTAAGAGAAAGCCGGGCCAGGATGTGACGTTCCTCATCGAGAGGGAAGGAAAGACCATAGAAGCCAAAGTCAAGCTGGGCGAGTACACGGATGAGAACATCCACAGGGAGATGGCCATTAAGTTCCCCCTGCTGTTCAACTTCCCCGTTCCTCCCAAAGTGCCCCTGCAGCATGAGCCTCCGTCCAAAGAGCCCATGCAGCATGAGCCTCCGTTTCGGCCCTTCCAGTGGGAAAAACGCAAGTACATCGGCGTCTTCCTCCAAGAAACGACCAAAGGTCTGGCCGAATACTTCGGGCTGAAGGACGGCGCCGGACTGCTCATCAACGAGCTGACCAAGGACGGGCCTGCGGAGAAGGCCGGACTTCGGGTGGGCGACGTCATCTTCAAGGCGGACGGGAAGCGCGTGTCAAGCGTCGTCGAACTGAGCGCCGTGGTCCAGACCAAGAAGAAGGGCGACAAGGTCAAAATCGAATACATGCGGGACAAAAAAGCCCTGAGCGTCATGGTCGAGGTGGCCGAGCAGGAAACGGGCGGACTGGTGGGCATGATGGACGAAGGATATTTCAAAGGCTTGGAGCGGTTCTTTGAGCCCGACCAGCAGTGGATGAAAGGCCTCCAGGAAAACTTTGACAAACAAATGAAGGAGATGGATAAGTCGCGCCAGGAATGGGAGGAAAAGTACTTCAAGCAGATGGAAGAGAACCGGGAAAAGATCGACAAAGAGCTGAAGCAAGGATTGCGAACGACGTACCGGAGTTGGCCACTACAGAGGATCTAAGCCTGGATCCGTTAGCGGGGAGGGGCCCGGCCCCTCCCTTTTTTTTGGAAGCATCTCATTTTCCGAAATACACCATCACTCTGACAAAAATCCAGTAAGGATAGGGGAGAGTCCAGCTTGACCCCCCTTTTTCTGGGGAGTATGATTTTCCGCAATGGATGAGGGAAGAAGGCGGGCAAAAATCAAAATGAGGTGCAGCATGCGCAAAGTCATGATCCTGTCTTTCATGCTTTTAGTCCTGGCCGCTCTGAGCGGGCAAACGCCCCCCGCGCTTTCGCCCGCGGTCAAGGCTTTTGTCACGGTCGAGGCGCCCCTCTTGGCCCTGACTCACGTGCGGGTCATCGACGGGACCGGCGCCCCCGCGCGCGAAGATCAAACCATCATCGTCTCCGGCGGCAAGATCCAGGCCTTGGGCGGAGCGGCCTCCACGCCGGTGCCGCCGGAAGCCAAGGTCTTGGACATGAAGGATTACACCGTCATGCCCGGATTGGTGGGGACGCACGACCACATCTTTTACCCGGCCGGGCCGGCCCATTACAACACTCTGGAATTCAGCGCGCCGCGCCTATACCTGGCCTGCGGGGCGACGACCATCCGTACCACCGGCGGCTTGGAGCCGTTTACCGAGCTCAACCTCAAGAAAGCCATCAACGAAGGGCGGGTGCCCGGCCCCAAAATGCACGTCACCAGCCCCTACCTGGAAGGCCCGGGGGCTTTCACCCTGCAGATGCACGAGCTGGACGACCCGCAGGAGGCGCGCCGGATGGTTCAGTACTGGGCCGAGCAAGGCATCGACGATTTCAAGGCCTATACCAACATCAGCCGGGCCGCCCTGGCGGCGGCCATCGAGGAGGTCCATAAGCGCGGCCTGAAGATCACCGGCCATCTGTGCTCCATCGGTTTCCGCGAGGCTGCGGCCCTGGGGATCGACAACCTGGAGCATGGCCTCCTGGCCGATACGGAATTCATATCCGACAAAAAGCCCGACACCTGCCCCAACGCGCGACTGGCCAGGGAAGCGCTCCTCAAGCTGGAGGTGACCGGCCCCGAGATCCAGGAGACGATCCGGGAGCTGGTGGCCCACAAGGTGGCGGTGACCTCCACCCTGGCCGTCTTTGAGATTTCCGCGCCCGGCCGCCCGCCGCTTCAGTCGCGCGTTTTGGAAGCCATGGCCCCCGAGGCGCGCATCGCTTACCTGACTCAGCGGGCGCGCGTCGGCGAATCCAAGGACTCGCCGGTCCCCGCCCTGCTCAAGAAAGAGATGGACTTCGAGAGGGAGTTCGTCAAGGCGGGGGGATTGCTCATCGTCGGGCCCGACCCTACCGGATACGGCGGCGTCTTGCCGGGGTTCGGGGATCAGCGCGGAGTGGAATTGCTGGTGGAGGCCGGGTTCACGCCGGAGGAGGCCATCAAGATCGCCACTCACAACGGCGCTCTGTACCTGGGCGAACTGGACCGGATCGGGACCTTGGCCGCCGGCAAACAGGCGGACATGGTCTTGATCAAGGGCAACCCGGCCAAGGACATCTCCGACATCGAAAAGGTGGAAACCGTGTTCAAGGACGGTATCGGCTACGATTCGGCCAAGCTGATCGAGGCCGCGCGCGGGAACGTGGGCATCCGCTGAAACATTTCCTCTTCGCCTGGAATGGCTCGCCGAGCTCGACCGGCTGGCGGCCCGCTATGTCGTGGTCTGGAGCCCGGCCTGGTATTCCGAGGCCGGCGGACGCGAGCGTCAGGCCGTCCTTTCGCAGCCGGAGCGATTCAAACAGCTCGGCCGGTGGCAATCAACTATTTGTCTCAGACTGACCATCTGGGGCAGGCTTGAGCCACCTGCGGCGGAGCCGATCGAACTCTTCATCCGACAGCCGCCTGCCCTGGAAGAATCCCATGGCCTGCCGCTGCTTGAGGGCCTCATAGAGGATGACGGCCACCGAGACGGACAGGTTCAGGCTCTGGGCCATGCCCAGCATGGGGATTTTGATCCGCACATCCGCCGCCTCCACGGCCTCCCGGCTGGTTCCCTCTGCTTCGTTGCCGAAAATGACGGCCGTGGGCCGCGTGTAATCCAGTTCCGTGTGGGCCAGAGATCCTTCCTCCAGACAAGCGGCGGCGATTTGGAAGCCCGCCTTCCGAAGCTCACCCAGACAATCGGCCAGGCTCGGATGGAAATGCAGGTCAAGCCATTTATCGGCCTGGGTGGAAATGGCGGTGTTTACGGGAAGGGCTTCCGGGCCGGAGCCGATAAGATGAACGTGGAGGACTCCGGCCGCGTCGCAGGTTCGCATCACGGCCGAAGCGTTGTGAGCGTTGGTCACGGACTCCAGCACGACCCTCAAGTCGGGCTGCCGGAGGTCGAGCACTCGGCGAACCCGCTCGATTCTTCTTTCCGTCGGCATAGCGTTGTTATGCCCTGGGGGCCTTGTTCATAAGTGAAAAATGATTTTGGCGGCCATGACCAGCCAGAATACGGCCGCTCCGATGAGGGCCCGATGCTCCTTGTTCTTACGGTAGATTTCCCAGCTGAAAGGAAGCGGCCTGTCCTGGCGCCAGGGACGGCGGAAGGGAAAGAACAGGGGGACGAAGCGGCGGTACTCATCATACTGGCCGGGGAAAATCCTCTTCAGCCGTTCCCGCTCGGTGTGGATAATGGCCGGATAGAAGATCAGGAAATAAACGACGAAAATGCCGAACACCCACCAGGAGTGGCTGCCCACCGAAAGGCTGATGCCGAGGATTAGGTTTCCCAGGTAGAGGGGATTCCGGGTGTAGCGGTAGGGGCCGGAGACGGCCAGCTCTTTTTCCTTCTTCAAGTGTCCCGAAGCCCAGGCCCGGACAACCAGCCCGAGGAGACTGATGACGCCTCCGGCCAAAATGGAGGTGGCGGTCGGCTTGGCCAAGACCAGGGTGACAAGGAAAGCGAGGAAAGCGGTCCTCACCCGCCAGCGGTAGAGGAGCTTAAACAGGCGGCCCTCAGGCACGGCCCGCGCTCCTCAGCCTGGCCAGCGACGCCTCGACGACTTCTTCGACACGGATGAGTTCCAGGCATTCCGGATGAGAGCAGGTCCGCCGGTAGCAAGAGCTGCAGGGGAGAGCATGGTGGACGACGGCGTCCCGCTGGGCGAAGGGTCCGTTGCGCTGGGGGTTGGTGGGGCCGAAGAGGCCGACCACGGGTACGGACAGCGCGCAGGCGGCCTGCAGGGCGAACGTATCGCCGCTGACCAGCAGGTCGGCCTCACGGAGAAGGGCCATGACCTCCACCACTCCGAGGAACGGCGCCAGGGGTAGGCCCGACATCCGGCCGATTTCCTCAGCCAAACGCTTTTCTTCTTTGTTGCCCCACAGGAGCAGCGGAAAGCGGTCGTCGGCCTTCATCTTTTCCAGAAAGGCGGTCCAACGGTCGGGGAACCAGCGCTTGGTCGCCCAGGCGGCGCCCACGTTGGCGATGATGAGCTTCCGGCCGTTCTCTTTCCGGAAGCCGAGCTCGGCCAGGGCGGAGCGGACCCGGGCAATTGCTTCTTGGGGGATGGCCAAAGGAAAGTCGTAGGCCGGCTCCCATATGCCCAGCCGGGTCAGAAGCTGAAGGTTCTTGGAGATGACCTGGCCCGTTTCGGGGATTTGTCCCATGGTTTCGGTGTAAAAGAATCGGGCCGGCGGTTCCTTGAGGTTGCGGCGGCCGAACCCGATGCGCCGGCGTGCGCCCGAGAGATAGGCAATCAGCGCGGATTTGACCAAGCCCTGGAAGTCCAGGGCGATAAGATCCTTGTTCTTGGCCGTCCGAATCTGGCTCGGCCAGCGGCCCTTGTCCAGGACGAGGATGCGGTCGAGGCCGGGCACGAGGTCCAGGATGACCTTGCCCGGCCGCTGGACAGCCCAGGTGATCCGCGCTTCGGGCCGATGGCGGCGCAGGGCGGAAAAAGCGGGTAGGGCATGGATAATATCGCCCAGCGAGCTGAGTCGGATGAGGAGATAGTCCTCCTCGGCCCGGGCTTCCGAATCCTTTCCGGACCGGCCTCCTCCAGCTGGGCCACCTGCGGCTATGGCCCTGATGATGTCGCGCGTGTTCCGGACCTTGGGACCGCCGGCGATGGCCACCGCTGCGCCGACCCGGCGGGCCGTATCCTTTTCCGGGACCGTTTCCTGGCTGTAGTCCGAGCCCTTGACGTGGACATCGGGCCGGACGGCCTCCAGCAATTTCTCCACGTTGGGCTCGTCGAAGACGACCAGGTAGTCCACGCAGCCCAAGGAGCCCAGAACCTCGACCCTCTCCTCCTGGGACAGGATAGGCCGGCCCGGGCCTTTCAATTTTCTGATGGACTGATCGGAGTTCAAGGCCAGGACCAGAATGTCGCCTTTCTCTTTGGCCCCTTTGAGGTAGCGCACATGTCCGACGTGGAGGAGGTCAAAGCAGCCGTTGGCCAGGACGATTTTTCGGCCGCTTTTCCTTGCCTCGGCCAGTATGCTTTGAAGTTTGGCGAGCGTTTGAAGCTTGTTCACGTCTCGGCCGTCACCGCCTGTTTGAGCTCGTCCGGGCTGAGGACGGCGGTTCCTTTCTTCATGACCGCCAGTCCGCCGGCGATGTTGGACAGGACGGCCGCTTCCCGGAAGGAGGCGCCGCAGGCCAAGGCCAGGGTGAACACGCTGATGACCGTGTCGCCCGCGCCGGCCACGTCCACGATATCGGTCGTGCCGTGCACCGGCAGGAG
>Ga0315295_10003575_pt1 | contig 13203 bp, 5 predicted proteins | sample YL17G14_0_MG_FD_204453 | JGI IMG/M metagenome (GOLD analysis project Ga0315295, IMG submission 204453) | Sediment microbial communities from Yellowstone Lake, YNP, Wyoming, USA - YL17G14_0 | ecosystem: Environmental > Aquatic > Freshwater > Lake > Sediment | place: USA: Wyoming | collected... | reverse complement strand
AATAACTCGAACCATGTTCCATTCTTATCGCAGATCCATTGATTTGAATAGAACCCTTTACGTGAAATGAATCCGGTTTCCGGAATGAAATTTTCAAGAAATGAATAGAGATTTTTCAGATAGCTTTTAGTTTTTGGTCTGCGAAAACTGGCAATAAGCTCCCATTTCCCTGTTTCAGGTGAATAAAAGTAGGCTGTGTAATCAGAAGAATTATTGACTGAGGGTTCCCCTTTCAGAAGAAAACGGTAGGTCTGATCTGCCTTCCACATGTACCTTTTGTAACTTTGCCCGCCTGAGCCTTCGTTCCCAAATTCACCGGCAACAACATCTTCCCCTTTTTTAAGAAGAATTATCTTGAAGTCATCAGGTATCTCTCCCGGATTATCAGATTTATAAGGGCTCCATACCGAAAAAAGTATCCTTCTTTCATCAGGTGAATTGACCTGTATTCCAAAATAGCCTTCAGCAAATCCATTTGCCATGAAATAGGAGCCTTCCACATCATTACCTTCCGGGATGGTAATTTCACTGTAGAACAAGGCAATATCCGAAGCTATTTCCGGTATATCGTACCTGAGATGCACTGAGGGCCCCCGTCTTCCAAAATAGAAGTCATCCTTAACAAAACAGACTTTTCCTTCAGTTGCAGGACCGCCGATCAATATTTCGGATATACTTGCAAAAGAATCCCCTGTCTTTTTTAATCCTTGTAGTTCAATAGTTTGATATCCGGGTCGTTTTACGCTGAATTTACCTGCAATCAGGGTGTCATTTTCATTGTTTTTAATCCTAACAGTGCGGGTGATATCGCCCAGCGTTATTCTGACAGTTGAGTTTCCAGTATCAGCTTTTCCCCGTAATCCTATAAAAAGCGGACCAGTGGTATCGGTATAAAAATATGTTCGGATCCCTTCATCCGTTCCTGGAGTATCGATCTTCCAGGAATTTCCCTCAAATGGAATTGAGATCATTCGAGCATTAAAATTATAGGATTTGCAATTTGAGACCAGAAGCATTAGTGGTACTGTAAGGAGTAATGGGGGATTTCTCATAGATATTCCGGGATTTAAGCTGCCATAAAAATACAATTAAAATATTTCTACTTTTATCTTTCTACTTTTGTCTTTTATCTTAATAATTAATCATGAAGAAATCTTTCGAAATCTGCCTTCCGATTTTTGGACTATTGTTACTTATAGAACCTGCCGGGGCCCAGTACCTTGCCCCATCTCAAACTAAATTTACCCGTCAGGATACTTTGCGTGGTTCAATTACACCTGAAAGAGTCTGGTGGGATCTGACATATTATCATCTGGATATTGTTGTCAAACCCTCCGACAGCACAATTTATGGTTCCAATACAGTGACATACAGGGTTATAAAAAGCTCAGACGTAATGCAGATAGATCTTCAGCCGCCTCTAGAGATCTTTAAGGCAGAGCAGAATGGCAAATCACTGAAATTTAACAGGGAGGGCAATGTATACTGGATACGAATGGGTGAAAAACAAATTCCCGGAGAGAAATATTCATTGGTAGTGAATTATGGAGGAAGGCCTAAAATATCGCGCAGGCCTCCATGGGAAGGTGGAATTACCTGGAAGAAGGATAAAAATAATCTTCCTTTTGTGGCCTCTACCTGCCAGGGCGATGGTGCAAGCCTCTGGTGGCCGTGCAAGGATCATATGTACGATGAACCCGACAGCATGATGATAAGCGTAAATGTACCTTCAAACCTGATGGATGTCTCAAACGGAAGGCTTAGAAGCGTGGAAAAGCATAAAAACAACACAACTACTTATAACTGGTTTGTGGCAAATCCGATCAATAACTACGGAGTGAACATAAATATTGCTGATTATGCCCATTTTTCAGAGGTTTTCAATGGAGAGAAGGGGAAGCTTGATTGTGACTATTATGTCCTTAAAGAAAATCTTGAAAAGGCAAAGATCCAGTTCAAACAGGCCCCGATGATGCTTTCCGCATTTGAATACTGGTTTGGGCCATATCCCTTTTACGAAGATGGATACAAGCTTGTTGAAGTGCCTTATACCGGAATGGAGCATCAAAGCTCGGTAACTTACGGGAACGGCTACCGGAACGGGTACGTTGGAAATGATGTAAGCGGATCGGGCTGGGGCGATAAATTCGACTTCATTATAGTCCATGAGTCAGGTCACGAATGGTTTGCAAATAGCATAACATATGAAGATGAAGCGGATATGTGGATCCATGAAAGCTTTATTAATTATTCTGAGAACCTGTACGTGGAGTACTATTACGGAAAAGATGCCGGAAGTGAATATCTGCTCGGGAGCAGGAGGAATATCAGAAACGACCGTCCCGTGACCGGAATTTATAATGTAAATTCTAGTGGATCAGGCGATATGTATTCCAAGGGTGGAAGCATGCTTCACACTATCCGGCAGATTGTTGATAATGATGAAAAATGGAGGAGCATACTTCGTGGATTGAACAAGGATTTTTACCATCAGGTAGTTAAGGGAATCCAGATAGAAAATTATCTTTCAGAAAAAATCGGAATTAATCTGAAACCATTATTTGACCAATATCTGAGAGACATAAGGATCCCTGTCTTTGAATATTATATTAAGGATAACAAACTGACATTCCGATGGAACAACTGCGTCCAGGGATTCAATATGCCACTCAGAATCTATATATCGGGAGTTAGAAAAGATATTGTTCCAACCTCCCGTTTCAACACAATCGACATCGAAATTGAAAATGCTGTCATAATAGTCGATCCTAACTATTATGTGGGTAGCCTTAATATGACAGGGAAATAATTAATGCTTAAATCACCACACCAATATGAAAAAGTTAATTACCCTTATTGCTTTCTGTCTTTTTATAGTTATTACCTCCTTTTCCCAGAAAAAATCCTTCCTCTCGGATATCTATTCCTACCTCGAAAACACTTCAGTTTATGAACTGAACCAGGAAGAGGGACATGTGCCATTGGTCCCTTATACTACAGTTGATCAGGCTCTTATTAATAATACCGGCAAGAATCCGAATTATTTGACCCTTAATGGGATCTGGAAATTCCACTATTCTGATACACCCGAAGGTGTAATATCAGATTTTTACGAGGAGGGATTCATCGACAAGAAATGGGATACTATCAGGGTACCCTCCAACTGGGAAATGAAAGGATATGGAGATCCACTCTTCAGGAACGTTACTACTCCTTTTCGTCCTGATCCGCCAAGAACCCCAAGGGAATACAATCCGACAGGATCGTACCGGCGGACCTTTACTGTTCCTGCATCCTGGAAAAGCAGAGAGGTGTTCCTGAGAATGGAAAAAACAGCTTCCGCTTCATTTGTCTGGATCAACGGAAATGAGGTTGGCTATAATGAAGGCGGACAGGAACCGGCAGAATACAATATTTCGAAGTACATCCAACCAGGTAAAAACACAATTGCTGTTGTTGTTTATAAATACTCTGATGGCTATTATCTTGAAGATCAGGATTATTGGCGGCTTGCTGGTATTTTTGGCGATATCTGGCTCTTTGCAGCTCCAAAGACCCATATTTCTGACTGGGTTGCAACAACGGACCTTGATGAAAGCTTCACCGACGCCAGACTTAGCCTCTCTTTAAATTTAAGGAATTATTCAGATCAGCCTAAAAACGACCTTTCAGTCCTTACAGTATTGTATGATTCAGATAAACAGGTTGTTAATAAATTAACAACCGATAAGTTTTCAATCTTAAAGGACACAACACGGATTATCACTGTAACCGGGCTAATTACAAATCCGGATAAATGGTCAGCCGAGCATCCATACCTCTATACACTTGTTTTTGAACTCGTTAACTCAAGAGGAATGACAGAAGAGGTTATAACCGGAAGGATCGGATTCAAGGAGACCGAAATAAGGAACCAGGTGTTTTACCTCAATGGGAAGCCGGTCAAATTAAACGGGATAAACAGTCATATGCAGCACCCGGTTAACGGGCACACAATGGATGAGGCAACAATAAGGAAAGACCTCTCAATTTTTAAACAGTTCAACATAAACTGTGTCAGGACTTCCCATTATCCCCCGGTTATAAAATATCTCGACCTGGCTGATGAGTATGGAATTTATGTGGTTGATGAAACCGGCGACGAAGCACATGCAACGGAATACCTCTCCAGAAATAAAGAGTGGGAAGAAATGTACCGGGAAAGAGCCAGAAAGATGGTACTCAGGGACCGGAATCATCCTAGCGTGCTTTTCTGGAGCGCCGGGAACGAAAGCGGTGAAGGAGAAAACATTTGTGCAGTGATAGATGAAGGGAAGAAATATGACAAAACAAGATACTGGATGTATGGCGGCAACGCATTCAGCCATCGCTGTGAAGAGATCATCGGGCCAAGATACCCGCAGATAAGGGACCTGCTTACAGAGGTTTACAATATTCCGGTTTCGGATGATCCCCGGCCTTCGTTCCTCGATGAATATCTTGCTGTGACTGGTAACGGGGGAGGAGGTCTCGATGATTACTGGGAGCTGTTCTACAGCCACCCACGCAGCATGGGAGGTGCTATCTGGGATTTTGTAAGTACAGGTATTACTGAAAAAGTGAGGACACTTAAAGACAGGTCCGAAAATAATGTACAGGTAAATATTATGGGAAGGGCAAAACTGGTCCCGGGGAAGGATAGTCTGGGAATAGATCTCAATGGTCACGATCAGTGGGTTGAAGTTTACCGGGATGATGCTCTGGAGATAACCGGAGATAAGCTTACACTATCTTTATGGGTATTTCCACGTTCTCTCAGCAGCTCGGCAGGGACCCTTATAACAAAAGGGAACTGGCAGTTTGGTATCAGGCAGTTGAAAAATGACTCTCTAGAATTTTATATCACAACCCGGGCAAAGCAAACCGTAAGGATTGCTCTTCCGGAAAACTGGGAAAACAACTGGCACCATGTTACTGCTAATTACGACGGATCAGCTATTTACCTTACTGTCGATGAAAATGAGAGCGAGCGCAAGTTTATTTCAGGCAATATCAGAAACACTCCTTTCCCTGTAAATATCGGCAGGAATGCTGAAATTCACGGTCAGGAGACATCAGTATATATCTGCGACGCCATCATCGATCAGGTGGGGATCTTTTCAAAACAGATATCTTCAGATTTCCTGAAAAACCCTACAGCAGGAATAAAACAGCAGGCAGATCTCTGGCTCGATTTTGAAGAGGAAACTGCAGGTGGAGAATTTTACAGTTACGGTATCGGGGCAAGAACCTACGGTTCAATCTGGCCCGACAGGCGTCCTCAGCCTGAGATGTGGCAGATAAAGAAATCGGCCCAGCCGGTAAGTGTGAGACTTGTCTCTGCTGAAACAGGATCAGTGGAGATAGCAAACAGGTACCTTTTCACAAATCTCAATGAGCTCGATGCCAGATGGAGAGTGCAGGGAAATGGTCAGGTTATACAGGAGGGCAGGCTCGACCTTGATATTGAACCCGGGGAAAAAACGGTGGTGAAAGTACCTTTTGTTAAACCTGAAATTTTAAAAGGAACTGAGTATTTTCTCGTCTTGAGTTTTCATCAATTGAAGCAGACTCTATGGGCAGAATCAGGATATGAGATTGCCTGGGATCAGATGGAACTGCCTTGGTTCAATCCTGCAACAATCTCTCGTTCTGATTTAAGCCTCCCGATTTCTGTTGAGGAAACGAATGACAACCTGATTGTTAAAGGGAATGATTTTATTTACAGGTTTGATAAGAGGACCGGATTCCTCGGGTCATTAAAAGCAGGGGACAGGGAGCTTATAAAGAGAGGACCTGAACTTAATGTCTGGCGTGCACCCCTGGCTAACGAGACTGATGAATGGACATTCCGTTCTTCGAACATCAAGAACCGGACTGACGGATACGGCCGGATGGCTGCCACTGAATGGTACTCAGCGGGTATCGATAAAATGAGCTTTCTGAATGATAATTTCTCCTGGGAAAAACCGGGTGATACAATTATCATTGTTAACTCAAAAAATATTTACACAACCGGCAACAGAAGAGGATCGTTTATCAGTATTTCAAAATACACTATCGGAGGCAACGGGGTGATCACACTTGAGAATTCAATAGTTCCGAACGGCCAGATGCCGTCGTGGGTTCCACGGATAGGCCAGCAGTGGGTGCTCGACAGCACTCTTTACAATGTTCAGTGGTTCGGTCGCGGGCCGCAGGAAAACTATCCCGACAGGAAGAGCGGCTACAGGGTAGGAGAGTATGAATCGACTGTGGCTGAAATGTACGAACCCTATCTTATCCCGCAGGACTACGGCCTGCGAACAGACACCCGCTGGGTGAAGATAACCGGGAAAGACGGATCAGGACTGGAATTCAGGGGAAACAAGCTTTTCAATTTCAGTGCCCAGCCTTATTCAACTGATAATCTGACGAAAGCACTATATACCTACCAGCTACATCCCTTTGACGGGATCACTTTTAATCTCGATTATGCAACAAGCGGGGTAGGGTGTACCGCGGCAGGAGTCTTTCCGGAATACCAGTTGATGCCGGGGAGATATGATTTTGTGGTTACAATAAAGCCGTGGTTATAAGAATCATATAATATGGGCTTTAGCCCTTATATTTTTTAAATATCTTGTAATTCCGTAGCTGCATAAAGGTTACTTGCAGATAACTCTACAGCCTTTTGCAGATTTTCTTTTGCTTCTGCTTTGTTGCCAAGTCCTTTATTGCCAAGACCTTTTAAGAGATATGCATTCGACAGCCTTGCATTTTCAGCTTCCTTTTCACCGAATTTGGCAAAGAAATCTACCTCATTCGATGCACTCTGCTTCACCTGCCTTTCGCCTTCAGCAATAATTGCATTAAAGGCATTATCAGCATCTTTCTTCTTTCCAAGCCCTGAATAGCTTAAACCCTGGTAATATCTGATGTAGCTTGAGCTTCTTGATTCCTGGGCAGTGGACGAGGAATAATATTTGTCAGCCTTTGATTTATTCCCCATAGCTTCATATGCCGATCCTATGAAATAGTCGACCTGAAGATTCCTGTTCCCCGACCTGCTTCCTCCGGCCTCCTCTTCCGGAACCTGAGCAAGAAGGAACTCCTCAAGGGCTTTGTTGAAGTTCTTTTCAGCCATATACTTCTTACCAAGCATAAGATGTGCGTCGATCAGTATATCTCTGACCCTGGAACTTCCTTCACGATAGCTGAATTTCCTTCCGGTCAGATATTCAACAGATTTCTCCGGCTTTCCTGCAAGAGTGAGAACAGTTATCTGGCGCGCAAATGCATCATCACGTTTTGAAACAACTTCATTATTACCTTCAAAGAGTTTTAACCTTTTCCCAACCGGAGCATTGCTCATTTCATATAGTGCATCAAGCTCCTCATAATAAACAGGTTCATTCTTATTCAGTGCCATCGCTTTCTCATACGATGATATGGCTTTCAGTCCATCGCCCTGATGATGATAATATCCCCAGCCAAGATTACGGTGTGCAATGGCCAGCGAGGGATCGAGCCTGACGGCATTCTCCCAGGCTTCTATTGCCTTTCCAGGCTGTTTGTCATATAAAAGATTTCCAAGGTAATACCATGGTTTTGCATCGTTGGAATTATATAGCGATGCCAGCTTAAGAACATTTACAGTTTCAAGCCTGTAGGGAAATACATAATTGACTGGCAGCTCCGAACCTTCTTTGAACAACTTTGCTGCTTCAGCTTTAGATCCTTTCTTATCCCGGATGTATCCAAGGTAATAACAGATCAGCGGATTCTTGCCCTTGAAACGTTTAAATACATCCTCAGCATCATCAGTTAATCCGTCGTTAAGGTAAGCTATGCCAAGCTCAAGATAATTCTGATCGGAATCCCTCATCTTGCGCTTAAGATCCGCCACCGCTTCCTCAGCTGTCTGGTTTTCTCCAGATTTTTCCAGAATAAGATATTTCTCATTTCCGGCCCTGAAATCAAGTGGGTCATCCCCGGGCAAACCAGCAAGTACTTCCATTGCATCCTTATCTTTACCCAGGTGCCTGAGAATTGATGATTTCAGGCCTATAGCGCTGTTATTGCTTGAATTGGTGGTTAGTGATTCATTTACCTGCTCCAGTGCTTTTCTTAAATCACCTTTTAATGCTGAAATTCTGGCAAGTTCAAGATACGCCGCTGAATGATATGCATTATCCCAGGTTGCCCGGTAAAGTGTATCAACGGCTTCATCATAAAGACCAAGTGCTTTAAGTGTAAGACCCTGCAGGTAAAGTGCTTCGCAGTCTGAGGGGCGGGTAAAATCTTTTGTCAATCTTTTAACAGCTCTTGAAAAAAAGCTTCTTGCGGTTTCGTAATCTCCGTTTTTCAGATAAATATCCCCGACTGCAGTATTTGTCCTGATATCTGAAGGATCATGCTTCAGGGCTTCCTGATAATAATCCATCGCATTAAGCGTGGGGTTATAAAACTGTTCGATCCTGCTGCCTGCCAGATAAAGCTCCTCCACAGTTCCGATCTCCTTTGGAAGGGGGGGACGCCTGACAATATCAGGCAGCTTTTCAGCTTTCCGAAATTCAACAGGCTTGTAGGAAACCAGAATTTCTCCGGTCTCTGAATCTGTCAGTTCAGTATAGAGTCCTGTTAAATTAAAGGGTTCATCAATCCTGATCAGCTGAGTGAATGACTTTTCCGGCGAAATTCCGAGGTTCTTTGTAAATATTACCTTCTCTTTGTTTTTGAGTGTGACTGTTGCTCTGGGTACTTTTCTTGTGACACAGTACCCGATAAATATCTGGTTCTTTTCTCTTGCTTCCAGATTTACGGCCCCGTTAAGATTTGCATTTTTAAATCCCTGGATATCCTTGACAGGATACCAGTACTGAGTGAAGGTCTTTACCTCATAAGGTCTTATCCAGCTGTAATCTGGTTGATTGTCGGAGAATGCGCCAACCATTATTTCAACATATGGCCCGTCGTTATCGGTCAGCCTTGCTTCCGTTGCCTGTCCCCTTACTCCAGATCCCCATTCCCATAGTTTTGCTCCTTTAACTATATTGTGATCACCAATATGAACGGTCCCTGTCTCTTTTCCATGGTCGTAACCTCCCATAAAATCTTCTTTCAGGTCATAGGCAAAAAATGAATTTGAGTTAGGAGAGTTTTTCCACCAGCTAATATCAACTCCTTTTGTAAAGTCCTGTCCATTATATATTTCAGTAGAAATTGGCCAGTTTGTGAAACTGTTTTTTGCATGGTAGGTCGCCACATTCACACTTGGAGGGAAGATGACCTGGTAGTTTTCATTGGTATGTGCTGCCACATTTGCCCAGTAAAGGAAGGTATGCGTGAGCGGTGTGGGATTATGGATCTTTACCTCTGCCCTGAAATAGGATCTTTCCGGGAAAGCTGTAATTCCTATCGTCCATCTCATCCTGTGCCTTGGTTCTGTTTCGCCTATCCAGATTGTCTTGCTGCCGTCACTGTTTTCAGAGGTTGTATAATCAACAGTCTGAAAAGTTGATGCCCTGTGATGATGAAGAACACACCATTCAATGCCGCCTGATACCCAGGCTCCGAGCATTCCGATATTTGATGGTTTTACAACATTGTTCTTATAAATAAAATTATAACCATTCGACTTATCAGTGGCATAATAGAGTTTGCCGCCTATTTCGGGTGTCACGCATAATTTAATATACTCATTTTCAAGAGTTACTGTTTTCCATGCCCTGTCGGCTTTTTCATCTGAAATGACATCATTCAAGGCATGTGGATAAATATATCTTGAAGCACCCTGGTATGATTCTCCTTTGAAAAACATCGGGTTTTGGTCTGGAGGAGCGACCTGATATGTCGGGATTACCCAATCCTGTTCTGAGATCTTTACCTGGGAAGATGACTCTGGAGTCAGAAGAAATGTCAAAACAAGGGCCACAATTATTGCTAAGGCCAGCTTTTTACTGATAGTTTTCATTATTTTGAGTTTATTTTACAGTAACTAGAAAGTTATTAAAAATTGATGATCAAAAGTGTTTGTTGGTGTTATTATTTTGTGCTTGAAAATCAATTATTTGCCCCAACCCTAAAGGGAGTAATTGATTTTCTTCGCTCCCTTTAGGGTAAGGGGCAGACGAAGAAAATCAATATACTAATATTTAGGATTTCTTAGGGTCATATAAAATACCCTGATATATTTTTGAATAATATTACTTATATTTTAGGTTCAATTTAGTACTGTTTTATTCTTTAACAAACATAAACCTATGAAAAGTACAATTTCTCTTTTGATTATGGTTTTTCTCCTGTCAAAATTCAGTAATTGTAAGGAACAAATCAGGATCACTCCTGAGCAAAAGCAAAAGCTTTTAAAGCTGAAAAAAGAGGTGTCGGAAAACCTGACAAAGAATATTCTTCCCTACTGGTCGGCAAAGATGGTGGATAAAATAAATGGCGGTTTTTATGGCCGGATAGACGGAAATGATAAAGTTTATCCGGATACAGAAAAGGGTGGTATTCTGAACGCCAGAATCCTGTGGACATATTCTTCAGCTTACAGGGTGCTGGGTGTCACATCTTATCTTCGAATGGCGACAAGGGCTAAGGATTATATTCTTGCACATTTTATCGACAGCCAGTTTGGAGGTGCCTACAGGAGCCTAAAAGCCGATGGCACTCCTTCAGATACCCGGAAACAGTTATATACCAATGCATTTTTTATTTATAGCCTGTCGGAGTATAGCAGGGCCACAGGTGATAAGATAGCGCTTGCCGAAGCAATGAAGATTTTTGACCTTTTCGAAAAGTATGCAGCTGACCGGGAGTTCAACGGTTATTTTGAAGCCTTCAGCCGCGAGTGGGTGTGTGTTCGCGATAGGATGATTGGGGAAAGTTCATGGCTCCTTTATGAAGCGGCAGGTCTGCTCAGGGATAAAAAACTTACGGAAAGGTTGAAAGGGACGGGAATAAAGATTGCAAATGCTGCTGCAGAGGGTTATCAGCATGACGGAAGCATGCTCTCCGATAAAAACTACGCTACAACAGGACATATAAGAACTCAGCGTTCATGGTGGGAACAGGCTGAAACAATTGTAGGATATCTGAATGCTTTTGAACTGACAGGCGAAGAATCTTATCTGGACAAATCGCTTAGGTGCTGGGAATACACAAAGAAATATTTCATTGATAAAAAGAATGGCGCCTGGTTCACTTCTGTTTCAAAAACAGGAGTGCAAGGGGGCGACAAGGCAGGATTCTGGATCTGCCCATATCACAACGGAAGAATGTGCATGGAGGTGATCGAAAGAGTGAAAGACTAAAACATAATAATTCGTAAATTTGAATTAGTTAATGTCAGTCAATATGGTTACTTATACATTCGGTGGAAAGAACGGCCCCAGGCATGTTCTGCACGAAAGCAGTGATATGGTTGTTGTAAGGACAAGAAATTCGAGAAACCTTAAAAGTGCTGTAATCTCTGTTAAAGGGAAAAAAGCCCTGAAGGAAATGGAAGTAGTAATGGAATTTCCCGAAGCAGACATTACCGTTTTTAAAACCAGGGATTCTGTAAAGAACAGGGTAGTCTCAAGGAACAAAGCCAGGTCCGCATTGAAGATGGAGCCTGAACTGAGATTTGTCGGCAAGGTCCTTGTTGAAGCAGATGGGAAAACTCTTGTCCTTTACACCGAAAATATCTTCATTAAGTTTCATGACAATATAAACACAGATGTCTGTGAAAAGATCCTGGCTCAGAATGAGCTGAAAATTAAACAGAAGCCTGATTATGCAAAGAATGCTTTCTTTGTAAGCGCTCCTGAAAATACGGGTCTGCGGATCTTTGAAATTGCTGAATCGCTTCTTGGAATGAAAGAAGTGGAGCTTTGTCACCCTGAGCTTATAAGGAAAAGAGGCTATAAGAACATCCATCCGAAACAGTGGCATTTAAAAACCACTACTGTCAATGATGTAAAGGTAAATGCAGGTGTAAAGGCTGATCTGGCTCATAAGCTGGCCCTTGGGAACAATATTATCATTGCATTGATAGATGATGGCTTTGAAATTGATCATCCCGAATTCAACCAGCCGGGAAAAGTGGCTCATGCCCGCGATATATCATTAAACAATAATGATCCGCGTCCTAAAACTTCGTACAATAATCATGGAACCGCCTGTGCTGGTGTTGCCGTCGCCGCCGGGATAATTGCATCGGGTGTTGCACCCGGAGCAATCCTTATGCCGGTCCGTCTGAGCTCGAACCTTGGCTCCATCTCAGAGGCCAATGCTTTTATGTGGGCAGCCGATCATGGTGCTGACATAATTTCATGCAGCTGGGGTCCCGAAGACGGCGACTGGTCGGATCCTGAAGATCCTGTTCATACTACGCTTACAGATCTGCCTGACAGTACAAGACTTGCAATGGATTATGCTATTTCAAATGGGCGTAACGGGAAGGGATGTGTTATCACATTTGCTGCAGGAAACGGAAATGAGGATTGCAGGTTTGACGGTTATGCAAGTTATGAGAAAGTAATTGCAGTTGCTGCATGCAACGACAGAGGGAGAAGGAGTGTTTACAGCGATTACGGAAACAGCGTATGGTGCTCATTTCCAAGCAGTGATTTTGGTTATCCTCCATTTAACCACCCCGATCCGCTTACATCGGGGATTTATACAACAGACCGTCTCGGCAAAGCCGGCTATAATGAAAAAGGAGATTATACAGATGAGTTCGGGGGAACATCAAGCTCCTGTCCGGGAGTTGCAGGAACGGCAGCGTTGATCCTTTCCGCAAATACAAATCTTACCTGGCTGCAGGTCAGACAGATAATTAAGGAAACATGCGACAGGATCGACCCTGCCGGAGGGAAATACAATTCAAAAGGTCACAGCATATTTTACGGATACGGAAGAGTAAATGCCGAAAAAGCAGTAAAAAGAGCCCTGGAACAGATAACAAAGCGCCATACCCGTAAAACAAATCAACTATTCAACCAATCAACTATTCAACCATAACACTATAACACCATAACACCATAACACTATAACACTATGACACTATGACAAGAGAAATAATATCAGCCTGGGACATTCAGAAATTAAGCCAGCCAGGATCTGAATCAAAATTCCCTGCAGCTACCGTTACTCAGGACGGATATTTCGACAGGCTTTTCAAGTACATTCCAGCGGAGCTTGTGGCTGGTTATATAT
>Ga0315295_10003573_pt1 | contig 13207 bp, 15 predicted proteins | sample YL17G14_0_MG_FD_204453 | JGI IMG/M metagenome (GOLD analysis project Ga0315295, IMG submission 204453) | Sediment microbial communities from Yellowstone Lake, YNP, Wyoming, USA - YL17G14_0 | ecosystem: Environmental > Aquatic > Freshwater > Lake > Sediment | place: USA: Wyoming | collected... | reverse complement strand
TACATATAAAAATAAACATTGTGATAGTGACTGGAGTTGTTTATGGAAACATATTCAAATCCTATTTGCCGCGAGCCACTGATCAGGGCATCCAAGGCTCCAAATTCCTGGTAACCCACCCCATCCACTCTCTGCTCCTCAAATCCTACCCTGCCGCCAGTGAGCGGCTGGGAGATATCCAGGGCGATAATGCTGAAGATCTCGAGCCCCCGGCCATCCGCCGTGAGTTTGATCTCATAAGCAAAGCGGTATTGGGATCCTTCCGCACTTGATATACGAACCATCGCTTCACCCATCGGTTCGATAACAATTCCTCCTTCTCCCAGAGCCGCAACCACCTCAGCTGGTAGCAAGGATTGCCACAACGGTTTCCCGTCCGGTCCTGGTTGTGTCAGTCTCTGATACAAGGGATTGGTTGCGGTCGGCTGGGGAGGTGTGGCGGGCGGGGTGGCGGGCGGGGCGATAATAGGATTATAGGTTGCCGGCTGCTGGCCATGCAGGCTCATCGTCGAAGGAGTGGGCAAGGTAGCCATGGGGACCGTAATGATTATCTGATTGACTGAAGCATTAACAGTGAAGTTTACCCCAATTGCTTCTAAAGAAGCCGAAAAATATTCCAGCAGTTCGGGGGAAGCTGCTACCAGACTTATATTTTGGATCCCCATTTTTTGCGCGATCCACAGCAGTCCCCGATAATAATCCTGCGTCCCTCCCCATCCCCTTCTGGTCGTAGATTGATGGTCCCTGAAATCCCTGGTCGCCAAATAAAGGTCGGTGATATGGCCTTCTGCGTTCAAAGTAGGCGCGTATTCTATTTGAAAGCTATATCTGCCCTCTTCGGTGCCAAAATTCGAGCTTTCCAGTACATAAGTGGTTTGGCCTCCATGATTCTCAATCCTGACCGTTACCTGCAATCTTCCGGCCGCCACCTCCTCCTTAAAATAAGCCGCCACTTCCGGAGTAAGCAGGCCTAAGTAGTTCTCTTGCAGGACAGCGGCAAAATCCCGGTCTTGCCAGGGGGGAGGGGGTAGGAACTCCGGTTCAGTAAAAACGATCGCCCCGGCAGAACCGGCAGTGCTGGTTCTGGCCGAGGGTACCGGCGGCTGATTGACTGCTAAGGGATTTCTGGCCATGGCAATCTTAAGTTGCTCCTTATAACAAAAAACGCAGCCAGCTGCTGCGTGTCAAGTTTTGCAGATGGCTTGATCGTCTTCTATGATATATATCGGACTATGAGGGGGAAAACTTGCATGATTGCGGGGGCGAAATTATCGCCCGGGGGGCCATAAATAGGGTCCCGGTCCGGGGCTCAACCTTGAGGTTATAGACCTTGATCCCTTCTGCATCCCAGATAGCGTCCGCCATTCCGTGCATCATCCTCAGCCAGCAAACCAATCTATTCTCTTCAAAGATGAGCTGCCTGACCTCTAACGGGAGATGATGGGACTTCCCGTTGCTAATCTCAGGATCGGCAGCTTCTGCCGGATCCAGTATGGATCGGTAGTATCCGGGGGTCCCTAAAAAGCTTATCCGGGGGCCGTTTTTTAGGCCTAACTTGCTTTTAAAGAGATCGCGTAAAGGCCAGTGCTGGCCTTTTTTGTCGCGGTAAAAAAGGGCCCGCTGGCCTTCAGGATTATGGGGTCTGGCTACCGTGCCGGGAACCAAGTTGAATAAACTGTAGATCCTGGACCTTATGCCGTTGATCATAAAGATGCCTTATTTATTGATGGGCCTGGTCCCGGACCATTCCAATTTGAACATCTCGGCGGCGTGCAGGCCTAATTTGCGAATGGCTGCCAGGTCCACATGGGGGAGGAGGAAATCCTTCCTCAACCCCGCCACCACCACCATTCCTACCGGTATGTTGCCGGATTTGACCAGGGGAAGCGCCAAGATCGAGGGCGCCAGGGTGGAGCCCAGGTCTGCCGGTTCAAGATCGAAGGTTTCGGGTAAAGCAGTATAAAGTCCCTGGGGGTCCTGCTCTCCGCTTCCGCTGAGAAACATCCGCCGCCCGTTGGTATCGGTGATCAGGAAAGTGCGGTTTTCCCTGGCTGCCAGGAAAGAGAGCTTAACAAATACTTGCGGCACACCGATCCTACCTAAATTCTCATATCCCAACAAATGGATAAACACCCGGTCATTAGGCATGGAGCTGGTGCGTTTATCATCAAAGCCGGTCTCCGAAGTTAGAAAGATTGTTGCTTCTCTTAATTTGGTTTCAAAATCAGCCAGACAGGAGCATTTGGAAAAAAAGCTGCCCTGGATCACTTCACGCTCCACATAGAGCTGACTTTGTTCGCGCCGTAGCTTCTCATGCGGCCGCAGGATATAGCTCTCCAAGCGCTGTATGAAGCGGGGGCGCGTCACTTCTCCGGTTGTGGTCGGCATTTGATCCTCCTACTGTATTGTTATCTTAATTTTAAGGGGAAAATTTCAGGGAATTTCAATTATCGCGGGGGAACAAGACGGTATAACTGTTGCCGTTCTTTATGATATTGACGCCGGAGGCAGGGATATCTTCGGAGAGCATCGGGAGCCTGATAAGATAAGGGGACATCAGATCGATCTCGTAGTAGGCCTCTCCCAGCCTTTCGGCCAGGACCGCGCCATAGTTCATGTCGGGGTTGAGGCTTACGCCGGGCGGATTGATATCATTGTGGCGCCGGCCAGAGTAAACGATCACCCTTTCCGGCTCTTCAGCAGTCTGGTTACTTTCCAGGATCCGTCTGACCTGGGCCAGGGTGTTCCGCATGATCTCCGCGCGCGCCCTCAACTCTAGATCCGGCCGCTCTTCGAAATCCGGCTTGAGAATGGTCTCCTCAGCGGTCTGCCGGCTCAAGCCGCCCGGGATTATCCTGATCCGAAGTTCGCGCGCCCGGCAAAGCAGCTCAACTAATTCTTCGTGATAGGAATAGAGATTCACATTGTAGAACAGGTCCGGAGTGTCTTCGGCGGTTATCTCCCCGGTTTCGTAGAATCTGGCCAGGTCCCGTTCAATCGCATCATCACAGAAGAGATGTTCAATGATCAGGGCATTCTTCCCAGACGCGGCTATGGAAGGGAGAATCTCCTCGGCAAAGAAAGGCATGGGACTCTGGGAAGGGTTACGGGGATGGATTTCGCTGAAAGCCAGAACCTGGGGGCCGGATTCTAGGATGCCCTGGATCAATGCCGCACCTGATGAAAAATGGGTCACCCCTTCCCGCGTGATGGGCTCCGAAACGGTGTCTACTTCAACTAGCGGCGGAGGTGTAGCTAGGGGATTACAGAATATTTGGAACTTCGAAGAAATAGGTTGGGCGTCAAAATCCTTATAGATCAAGGGAGGATAGTAATAATAGGCGGGCTCTATTCTCATGCCTATTTATCAGCTGTAAAGACGTGGAATTTCAGTTAAAAAGAAAAAGCCCTCGATATATTATCGAGGGCTTTAAATAACAACGTATACTGATTATTTCTCCACGTACACTTTTTGACCTTGGTCGGGAGTTGGGGTAGCCTCTTCGGTGCTAACTTCGGATGTGCACACTAATTCGTTACCGAGATAAGCGCAGTCCCAATTTTGCCCAGTTTGTCCTTCCAATTCAGCCTCGTGTCGAGACGCCTCTTGGGCTCTTGCCGCCTCTAAGGCCGCGGCATCTGCTTGTCTTGCTTCATCTGTCTGTCCCGCCTGATCCGGTACAACATTATCAGGGGCCTCACCATCCGGTCTTCCGGTCCCGGGGGCTCCGCAATTTTGAAAATAAGGATTGCAAACGGGTGGATTTTTACCAATAGGAGCAGGTACTGACATTATTTTCACCTCCTCAAAGGGAATGTATTTTGTAACCTATAAGGTTATCATTAGTATAATCGGGGCGAATTGGTTCAAACTTGCATGAAATTAATCCCGATCTCTCAAGATAACTATGCGACATGGCAGTAATCACATCTAGAACTATCCTGCGGCCAAACGCGCGCGAGCTTAGGCCCGCCGCCCAGGCGCAAACGGTCAATCCCAACCTAAGGGTCGTTTCCTTATATGGTTTTTTAAGGAACCTGTCCCTGCTTCTCTCCGGCCAGATCAGCCGCCTCCCCCTCACCACCCACCTCCCCTGGTCGCACCAGGCCCATATCCTGCCTGTAGGGAAAAAAGCGGCCTATCTATTCAGCCCGCTGCCCAAGAAGCCCGAAAAGGGACTGGGCCGGATCATGGTCACGGCCAATATCAATAATGACCGGGACATTTCCCTGCTGCTCTATACGCCTTCTAATCCATATCCCATCTATGAATTGATATTCGACCGGGAAGAATCCCTGTTCTATTTTAACAAGCAGATGAACGGCCAGCCCCACCGCGTCTATCTGGCGGCAGTCCCACCCAACCGCAATATCAGGCTAAAGGGATTGACCTTAAGTCTGAATGAATCTTTTGAGGAGGGAAGCCCTATCCTTTTGGCCTTTGACCGGGCCGGAAATTTCATCCGCGCTTTCCATGATGAAAAAAGACCGCTGAGCAACGACCCCCTGCCGGTTTTTAGGGATGGTAAAGTAGTGGCCTGGCTGCTCACCAAGCGACCGGGGTCAACCGGCATGCGGGAGATCTCCGGCCAGCTCCGGGGCTTTGGCTGTTTCCGCAAGAGCCGCGACCAGTATTTTTTGGAGTTCGGCGGGAAGCCCTACGCTTTGAGCCAAAAGCAAATGCAGGAATTAGGTCTCAAGATCGGGGAACCGGTCAACTTAAATATCGAACAGGGCCACATTTCCGCCATCCTGGGGCCCAAGCCCCTTTTCCCGATCCTGATAAGTGATAAAAGCGGGAGGATACTGGATTCAACCCTCCGCCATTTAAGCGAAAGATATTTGACCGAACTGCCCGTCTGCCTGGAAGGTATCTGGAGCTCGGATGTTAAGGAGTATGAGGCGGTTTTCCTGCTCAATAAATATCATACGCTCAAGGGCGGGGATAATTCCTCTGCCCCCCGCCAGGTTTCCATCCTGCTGGAAGCCGGCCCCAATGGCCCGACCATCGTATTTTGGGAATCCGGCCCCCGTTTTGCGGACCGGGCTAAAACCATGGAAAGGATCGGCGTGACCTCCCGGCTGCGGAAGATCGCGGAGCGCTTTCAGCAGTTCCCGCGCTCTTTGCGCCTGGCTCAGGCTTTTGCCGATATTTATAGAGAAGTGGATGCGTTGGGGCTGACCGCGCAGTTAATGCTTTATAGGGAGTTGTATCTTTTGGCCTGGTCGCAGTTCAGAGGATTTAAGCGTTAAAAAGTAATTATATCTGTCACTTGGGAGTAAAGGCCCTGGTTAAACTAAAGTTGTCGGTCACTCCTCGCCGTTCCGCGCATTCCCCAATGCTTTCCACCAGATCGGCGATGTAATCTTCTGATAAGTTCCCATCCAGATCGGTCACGGTAACTTCTCCATTGTCAATCACAACTCCAATTCTGCAAGCCACACTGTTATCTCTTAAAATTGCATCAATATCCAAGATCAATAATGGATTTCTGCCGCTTGCCTGGGCTGTCTCTAATTGCACTACGCCTTCTCCGGGGGTAATAATGGGGCTGGTTTGTTTACTAATTGAAATGCTCATATTTTTCCTCCTCAAAATAGGGAATGGCTATCATTTAATATAATCGAAAGAGAGGGCCGGAAACTTGCATGGATTATGCTAAAATCTGGCTTATGGACCTTCCGCAACTGCGCTCCGACATGGTGGAACAGCAGCTTAAAGCCCGGGGGATCTCTGATGAACGGGTGCTCTCCGCCATGGGCAAAGTGGGAAGGCACCGGTTTGTCCCCCCTAATATAATCGGATCCGCCTATGACGATTGCGCCCTGCCTATCGGCGACGGTCAGACCATCTCCCAACCCTACATGGTGGCTATTATGACCGAACTGCTGGAGCTGAAAGGGGAAGAAAAGGTGCTGGAAGTAGGCACCGGCTCCGGCTACCAAGCCGCCATCCTGGGTGAGCTGGCTAAAAAAGTTGTCAGTGTGGAGAGGGTTGCGGCTCTAGGAGAATCGGCGCAGAAGCTTTTGCTGGAGATGGGATATGGGAATGTGGAGGTGCGAATGGGGGACGGGACCGAAGGTTATGCCTCCGAGGCTCCTTATGATGGCATATTGGTCACCGCCGCCTGCCCCGCTATTCCCCCTCCCTTGATCGAACAGCTGGCGGAGGGGGGCCGGCTGGTCCTGCCGATCGGTGAAAGGTATAATCAAATTCTAACATTAGTTCGTAAGATCAAAGGCAAAATCGAGACCGAATCTTCGATCGGCTGCATTTTTGTCCCGCTTATCGGCAAATACGGTTATAAGGAATAGTTGCCCCTCTCGAAGCTATGTGATAAAATGATAAGGTTATGGCCGAAGAGAACTACGAAGCCACCAAGATCGAAAAAGACAAGGGAGACCAGGAACAATCCGATGTGGACACCCTGATCGCGGGGGCGCTCAAAGAATTGGAAGCCGCTCCAAAGGAAGAAAAGCTGGAGAAGATGCTGAAAGCCACCCCTATCTCCATTCCCAAACCTGCGCCTCAACCTAAGCCTACGCCCACGCCTCAAAAAGCCGAAACTCCCGCCCAGGAGGAACGCCGAGCGGAGGAAGCCAGCTATGAGGAATCCCTTAAAAAATTCCAGGAAGGAGCTTTAGTAAAAGGCAAGATCGCCCGGCTGGACCCTTCCGGAGCGCTGGTGGACATCGGCTATAAATCCGACGGTGTGCTGGGTCCTGAAGAGATACCCAAAAACGCCAAAGTGGGCGACCAGATCGATGTGGTCATCGAGAAGCTGGAAAGCAAGGAGGGCTATGTGGTCCTCTCCCACTTGAGGGCCGAACAGGAGCTCAAATGGAATACCGCCTATGAGGCCTACCGGAACAAGACCCTGCTGGAGGTTCAGGTCAAAAGCGCGGTCAAGGGCGGCCTGGTGGTGGATTGGGGCGGCCTGCGCAGCTTCATTCCCGCTTCCCAGGTGGCCAAAAGCCCCGAGCAGACCCTGGAAAGCTTCGTAGGACAAGCTATTCCCGCCAAGGTCATCGAGGTCAACCGCCGGCAGGGAAAGATCGTGCTCTCACACCGGATGGGGAACCTTGAGGCCGAAAGACAGCAGGCCAGCAAGATTATTGACGAGATCGAAGCCGGTCAGACCAGGAAGGGACGGGTTACCAATTTGAAAAGCTTCGGGGCTTTCGTGGACTTGGGCGGCATTGAAGGGCTCATTCCCCTCTCTGAGATCTCCTGGAAGCGGGTCAAGCATCCCAGCGAAGTGGTGAAAAGTGGGTCTGAGATCGAGGTCTTTGTGTTGAGCGTGGACCGGGTCAACAAAAAGATCTCCCTGGGATTAAAGGAGCTCCAGCCCGATCCCTGGGCCGCCGCCATTGAAAAATATATAGTCGGTCAGGTAGTCAAAGGCAAGGTTTTGCGCCTGGCCAAGTTCGGCGCTTTCGTGGAGATCGAGGAGGGGCTGGAAGGACTGGTGCATATCTCCGAGCTTTCCCTAAGCAAGATCCAGAAGCCCGAGGACGCGGTAAAGATAGGCGATATTTTGGACCTTAAGATCCTAAGGATCATCCCCGAGGAGCAGAAGATCGGGCTTTCCCGCAAGGAGGTCCTGCTCGATCAGGAACGGTCTCAGGCCGAGGCCAAGCGGCAGGAGGAATCGAAAGTCACCATCGGCGAGATGCTCGCCGAGAAAGAGCGTCAGAAGGCCGAGCGCGGATCGGAATTCGTAGTGGAAGAGATCCAAGAGGAAGCACCCCCGGAGTAGGGTTATCATGAAATTCCTGGAAAAGCTGGATTCCGCCGCTCAGAGGAACCAGAGCCAGCTCTGTGTGGGGCTGGATATCGATCTCTCCCGCCTCCCCAAAAAATTCCTGGACACCGAAGATCCCATCTTTAACTTCAATCAATATATCGTGGAGAACACCTGCGACCTGGTCTGCGCCTATAAGCCCAATATCGCCTTTTACGAGGCTTATGGGATCTACGGCCTGGAAGCCCTGATGCGCTCGATCGAGTTCATAAATGAAGAGTGCCAGGTACCGGTCATCCTGGACGCCAAGCGGGGGGACGTGGGGCATACCGCAGTTGCCTATGCCAAAGCGATCTTTGACATTTATAAGGCCGACGCCACTACCGTTAATCCTTATCTGGGCTACGATGCTATTGAACCTTTTTTAAATTATCAGGATAAAGGCATCTTTGTTCTCTGCCTGACTTCCAATAAAGGGTTCCGCGATTTCCAGACCGCAGGAGCCAGGGAGCCGCTCTATATCTCCGTGGCCCGTCACGTGGTGGAATGGAACCATTACGGGAACTGCGGGGTGGTGGTGGGCGCCACTTCCCCTGAGGAATTGAAAGAAGTGCAAAAGATAGTGGGCGATATGCCCATCCTGATCCCGGGGGTCGGGGCGCAGGGGGGAGACCTCGAGAACTCCGTCAAATACGGGGGCAAACGGGCCATCATCAATTCTTCCAGGAACATCATTTACGCGGAAAATCCCAAGAAAGCGGCCAAAGCTCTGCGGGACGAAATTAATAAATTTCAAAAACTAAGGAATTAGGTTATAATGTAAAGCCAGAGATGGCTCAAAGTTTTTTGAACCATTTTAAAAAGGAGGTGAGAATGAAATGACGGAAATTGGAGGACTCAAACCCAAAAAGTCAAAAGCCCCTCCGCCGCCGGCCCTGGCTGCTCCCGGCCCCATACTAGTGAGGAGCCCCAAAGCTGCGATAAAAGATGCTCAAGTCAGCACCCTCACAGCACTTAGAGAATCGGGATTAACATTACCAATAACGGGCCACGTTGAAGCATCGACCAGCATGGCAGAAGGCGGCACCATTACTATTGTTTTCAACGAGGACAGAACCACCGGTTTGACCACTGAGCAAAAGGCAAAGATCAAAGAATTGCTTGAAAGATATTTAAATGCTGAAAATGCCAGACAAAATCCGAGTGTCGGCGCAAAGAAGATCGGGGCTGGAATGACTATCAGTTTCGATGTTAATGTCCAGCCGGCAGAGCCCACCCCACCGGCCGGCCCCGGGGTACAAGCTTAGATCTCTTTCAGGTAAAGAGGCCGCCTGAAAACCCGCTCCCAAGCGAGCGGGTTTTTTTATGAAATTTCCAAATATTGTTGTCGATAAGTGTTCGGAGGATTGATAATCTTGTCCCTAATCCAAACCGCGCTTATCGAGCATACGGCAACGATCGGTTATTGCTGGGACTTTTCCGAACGCATCGGCGATGATTACGAAATCACCTCGAATAAATCTTTGGGCTCCGTGGTCAATAATGTCCTGAAGCTTAAAAACAGCAAGGTCCAGGTCATTTATTTTGGCGAGCTGCATAAGCTTAACCTGCAGGATTATAGAATTGAGTTGGAACGTTTCACCGAAGAGGCCTTGCCGGCCTTGAAAGCCAATAATGTCAACGATGTCATCGTGGAATTCATCCCGGACGATCCGGAGGTGGAAGTAGAGCTTAGATTATTTTATGAAACCGGCGAAATCAGCCGGGAAACGGCCCCTAAACTTTTCAGCACTATCAACCAATTCATTTACTGCGCAATAATTGAATTCCTGAAAAAGACCAAGGAGCTGGGGATCAGGGTCCACGCCGGAGGCCTTTCCCTGGCAGAGGCCCAGGAAACCATATTGCAGCCTGATTTTTTAGACGATGCCGACCTCCAGATAAAAGCCGGCGATTACATCAAGGGCCACACCCAAAAGAAAATCGAAGAATTAAAAATTACCGGCAAAAAAATTGCTATTTACGGGGGGATGCTTCACAATGATATAAAGTGTACCCCCTATCCCGCGACAAACCTGGGAGCATACCTGAAGAATGAATTTGGCAATAAATATGTTGAAATTGACCTTCTGGTCCCCGAAACCCTGCAGGAAAATGACAAACTCGACCAAATTTATGCGGCACCCAAGGGCTGGAAAAAGCTTATTCCAAAAAAGGGAGTAATGACCTTAAGAAAAGGCAACAGCTTTATTGTCATCTTCCCGAGAACCAAGGATGTCAAGATACTGGATACCTCGGATGATTTTCTTAAATGCCAGCCCGCAGCTTTTTAGCTGCGCGCGGATACCGGGCTATCACTGAGATATTGGTTCCGCCTCGAGGATTAAAATCTCCGGCTACCTCTGCCCATACCGGCCTGCAGACTGACACAATATCTTCCAATATCCGGTTGACCGCATTTTCATTGAAGATCCCCAAATTGCGGTAAGCCAGCATATATATTTTCAAGGATTTAAGCTCCAAACACAATTTTCGGGGCTGATATTTGATCATGATCTTCCCGAAATCCGGCAACCCGGTCCTGGGGCAGACCGAGGTGAATTCCGGGATCTCGATTACGATCTCGTATTTCCTATAATGATTAGGGAAAGTGTTGATCCCGGGAAGTTTAGCGTCCAGCCCGGCGCTTGCCTCTTTTGATCCATAACTCTTTTTCATGTTTACCTCCGATCAAAGCGTGCTGTCGACCAGATCCAACAATCTCAAATAGACATCGTGCTCCGCGTAGGGCTTATCATGCCTTTTGATCTCTTCGATTATATCCCGGCTCTCCCCGATCTTAGCGAGCAGCTCCGCCCCCACTTCCCCATGGTGCTTGTGCACAAAGAATTTGCGAAAGTAGCGGAAAGCTTTATCCCCCCTCCCCTGCTCCGCCAGATAATTATAAACGGGGGCGGCGAACCGGCGCAAGCTGACTAGCAGGCCTTTGTCCAGGATTGTTAATCGTGCGGCAGATTTCCCCACATCATGTAATAAGCCCAGGCGCACCAGTTTCTTCTGATCGATGCTCCTTATTCCTGCGGCCTCTTCCAGCATTTTGCGCGCTACTGCCACTCCGTGCTTCTGTTCAAACTCCGGCAATGTGAAAAAAATGGCCGCTTCCCGCTGATTCAAGTGCTGATGCGTGAAGAGCCGGTCCTCTTCGGTCATTTTGGAAAGCAAAGCGAACCAGAACTGCCTTAGGCGATAGAAGATCCTATCTCGCATCGATAGCTTTACGCAAAGAGGAGATGAATTTGGGGATCTTCTTGAACTGTTTCCGGGAGATGAGCTCCACGATGGCCGAACCCACGATCACCCCATCGGCGAACTTTACCGCCTCAGCCGCCTGGGCTGGGGTGGAGATGCCAAAGCCCACCGCGATGGGCTTTTTGGTATATTTCCTAATGCGCGAGACTAGGTCGGGTATCTCCTCTGACAATGCAGCCCGCTTCCCGGTGATGCCCGCCACCGATACCAGGTAGATGAAACCGGAAGAAGCCGCCGCAATATACCTGATCCGCTCCTCAGTAGTGGTCGGCGCTATCAAAAATATCTTATCAATCCCTCCTCCTCCCTGCCTGCCGGCAGGCATGGCCTCCTTCTCCCTCATTTTCCCTATTAATCCCTGCTCTTCCGGCGGCAGATCCGGCACGATCACTCCATCCACTCCGGCTTTTTCGCAATCCGCATAAAACTTCTGTGTGCCATATTTTTCGATCAGGTTATCGCTTAGCATGAAAATTAGAGGGATGCTTGTCTTCCTTCTTGCTTTTTTTGCCAAAGCGAAAACATCCGTTAATGAAGTTTTGATCGCTCTCTGATGGGCGGCCTGGATGACCGGGCCATCCGCCAGAGGGTCGGAAAAGGGAATGCCCAGCTCGATGATGTCCGCTCCGGCCGTTTGCATTTGGTAAATGAGCTTTTCGGTAACTGCTAAAGAAGGATCCCCTGCGGTTATAAAAGTGATCAGGGCTTTTCTCTTTTTGAAAGCTGCAAAGAGCTCAGACACTTTTTTGGACCTCCTCCACGTCCTTATCCCCCCGACCTGACAGGCAAACGATCACCGATTGAGTTTTATCCAGCTTGGGAGCTAACTTCTTAAGATAAGCGATGGCATGAGCTGACTCCAGCGCCGGGATGATGCCTTCGGTCTCGGATAATAATTTAAATCCATACATTGCTTCTTTATCGTTAGCGGTGACATACTCCACTCTTTTTTGATCTTTCAAATAACTGTGCTCTGGTCCCACTCCGGAATAATCCAGCCCCGCGGAGATGGAATGGGTGGTCATTATCTGTCCGGTCCTGGTCTGTAAAACATAAGTTTTAGCGCCGTGCAGAACTCCGATCGAACCCTTGCAAAGAGAAGCCGCCCCCTCCGCCTCCACTCCGATGATCTTCACCTCCGGATCATTAAGAAAAGGATGGAACAAACCTATGGCGTTGCTCCCTCCGCCCACGCAGGCCAGCAAATAGTCCGGCTCCCTCTTTTCGAAATCAAAATGCTGTCCCTTGGCCTCCCGGCCGATCGCCGATTGGAAATCCCGTACAATTGTGGGATAGGGATGCGGGCCCACGCAGGAGCCCAAGCAATAAAAAGTGTCGTAGGGATGGGCCATCCAGTCGCGCAGGGTCTCATTGATGGCGTCTTTCAAAGTGCGGCTGCCGGACTTTACCGTCACGACCTTGGCGCCCAGCAGCTGCATGCGGAAAACATTGAGGGCTTGACGTTTGACATCCACTTCTCCCATATAAACCACACAGTCCAGGCCAAAGAGCGCGCAGCCAGTAGCCGTGGCCACTCCATGCTGGCCGGCGCCGGTCTCCGCGATGATCCGCTTTTTCCCCATCCTCCCGGCCAGCAGAAGCTGGCCGATGACATTGTTGATCTTATGCGCGCCGGTGTGACAGAGGTCCTCGCGCTTGAGATAGATCTTGGGACCGCCCAATTTTTCAGAGAGCCGCTCCGCGAAGAACAAAGGCGTGGGCCGTCCGGCATAGTGTTCCAGATAATATTCCAATTCCTCTGAAAATTCCGGATTAGTTTTGTATTTTAGGTAAGCGGAAGTGAGTTCTTCCAGGTTGGAAATTAGAGTTTCGGGAACGAATCGCCCGCCAAACCGGCCAAAATGACCCGCTTTATCGGGTAAATCCTTGAACATGGAAAAATTATAACAGAAAAACAAAAAAAACTCTTGACAAATTTGAAATTGATTCTACAATTTAATCATCGGGGTGAAAGTTTGGTGAAAGAAAAAGTTACTTACGGTTTCGGTCCGCATCTGATGCTGGATTGTTACGGTTGCAATCGGGAAAAATTATCGGACATGGATCTGATCTATGACACGCTGGATAAATTCCCGGTCAAGATGGGCATGACCAAGATCATGCCGCCCTATGTTTTTAAGTATCACGGAGTG